>VOFI01000109.1_pt1 | contig 40000 bp, 88 predicted proteins | sample 5384131 | NCBI WGS metagenome assembly VOFI01 (sample SAMN12384728, study PRJNA508395) | human gut metagenome | isolation source: healthy gut H | host: Homo sapiens | reverse complement strand
GATCTGCAGTCTGTAGAATTTTACAGCATAATTCATGATTGCTGACATTTGGGCATTTATGGTATAGAGATATGTCTCTGCATATGGATTTCCTTTCTTATCCCTATATTCAATCAGCACATTCTGCCACTTTCTTTATAACCTCGGCGTCTATATTGCAGATCTGCAATTTTCTCCGAAGTATGGAACCAGCTTCGTTCTTATAAGATACTCTTTGTTTTTTATGGTTGTTGGTTTTAGCCTGGTCTTCATATCATCCAGATAGTTGTCAACAAGGGAAGAGAACAGGATAGTAGGGCTCTTCTTTGAAAACTTATCCAGAACAGTCTTTCATATTCATTGGCTTCTTTCTTCGTATCAAAACCACGTTTGCATTTATGCTGTTTGGTGCCCGTCCAGTCCTCATAATAGAAGTTCGCATACCACTTCGTTTTCCCGGTCTTCAACTGATATTTGTATGCTGGCATTGCAAAGTCTCCTGTCTCGTGTTATTTGTCTTTGACCTCCTCCAACATTCCCATGAATATTCGTTTGCCGCTTTTGGACATTTTTCTGAAATATTGGATAATGTCTTTTTCTTCCTCAGTTTCTATCGAGACTTCGTATTCGTTTATCCCGATAAGATAATCTATCGTTGTATGAAGAGTGCCGGCAATCCTGGTAAATTGTGTCTGTATTTGGCTGAACTCCTCCGAATACAATTTCGGACACTTCGTCTTGGTCAAGTTCTGCGGCTGCGGCGAATGATTCTATTGTCATTTGTTCTTTTTTAATAGAGAAGAGATTCTTTCCTGTAAACATCGGTTCAGCGAATATGGATTTGACGCAATCCATTTGATTTAGAGATTCCCAATATATAGTCTGAAGGAACATGCGAGGGAATCTGCTATTTTGTTAAGAACCTCTGCCGATGGGCGTGTGTATCCTCTTTCTATGTTAGATATAACCTTTACCGGTGCATCCTCGTGATATTTCCCCAGCTGCAACTGGGTAATGCCTCGCCTCCGAACGCAGTTCCTTGATTCTTTTCTCAATATCACTCATTATTACACCTTAATTACTGTTTGAACTAGGATTGGCTTTTGATTTTAATTCACCTGTTTTGTAATCATATATATCCACTTCGTTCTCAGATTCTTCACTTACATAATAATATTTTCCAGAATCGTAGTCCGCAATATAGCAAATGGTCCATTCTGGATCAGAAGAGAACGAGAGATGTACATATAATCGATAATTAACGTGATACCCGTATCTGTTTTACACTTTGCGTCGAGAAAGTAAACGCCAGATTTTTCTTTGTAATTCCCGATTTCTACATCAGATATATCTTTTACTCTATACTTACCATTGCTGTCTTAAATTCTCCGTCGGATACCTCAGTAAACCCCTGAGCGTCTGGGAATCCCACAAGATCTTCATCCGTGCTTACCTCAAACTGAAACGCTGTTTTCTGTGATTCGGCATTCTTTTCCTCGGAAACTTGTTGCTTTTTATCAGAACCAATTTCTTTTGATATGAAAAGATCTTTGAATCCTGAAGCAAGAACGATAATCGCAACAATCCCCATTATGATTGCCAGCACTATAATCCATGCAGGGCTTTTTCTTTTTCAATACATACCCACAATTCGGGCAAGTTGTAGCTGTGTCCGATATTACTTTTTCCGCATTCTGGACAGTTTATCATGCTCATACTTAATCTCTCCTTCCCCTTCGGTACCACTCGAAGGGTATTATTTTGCCTCTCTCAATCCCGCTGGTTCACCAACATCTCGTTTGAGACATTTTTATATAGCCCTTCAGCTCTCCTTTGAATTCTAATTGAGCATCATCTGGTAGCTGATGAATTAGAACCAACCATTCAGAATCTTCTTTTTTGATATTGCAGGAAATATGCTTTCTTTTCCTGTTAATAGAAATTCGCATGAAACGCCGAGAAATTCACAAATTGGGACAATCATCTTTGCCGGTGGATCGGTCCCCCCTGTTTTTCCAGTTTGTCATTGTACTAGTGCTTATATCTAAAGCCCTACATAAATCCGCGGCTTTAAGCGATTTCTCATCAAGTAGAGATAATACTCTTTGAATAATCATAGTGCTCCTTTCAAAATCCCAAAATGTGAATAAAAGTATTGACAAACTCACAAATGGGGATTATTATAAAACTGTAATCACCAAATGTTTAAAAACACTTTTCAAAAAACAGAGCGAAAAAATCGCTCAAAAGAAGTAATGCAAAATGAATAGTTACTGTTCTAATTCCGTAAGAACGGCTTTGTTATTTTCTTCAATCATTACTGACACAGCCCGTATAAGGGCTTCGGCAGATGCTTGCGAAAGAGAAGCAGATCCTATCGGAATCCGGCTTTCTCGTAACTGCATAAGGATGTCCTGATGAGCCGACGAAAACTCTGACATTCCAATGCGTTGTAATTGCTCCGACCACGAAGTCTGATTATTCATAGCAGATACTCCTTTCTATTTTGATTAACGTATACCGTTATTCTAAAAGGCAGTTTTAAACAAATGTAAACAACAAATGGTAACAAACGGAAAGAGGTGGAAAAATGAAACGAATTCTTCCGACATGGTGCAAAGAAGTAAAAAAATCCATGATTGATGATGATATTAACGTGACTGAACTTGCAGAGCGTGTTGGATTTAGCAGAAATTATGTTTCTGGTGTTGTCAATGGTACCGAGTCTACGCACCTGAGATCGCGAAGGTGATCGGTGAGGATAGACACGTTACGGTTCCTTACACCGATACAGTTATTTGATTATAGTTTAGCTTATTACGGAGGTCACTTAAATGGAAAAGTATGCAACAAAAGCAAAGGAAAATATCTTCACACAGGCACGTTACAACGCCGCAAAGTTCAATGACCGTCTGAATAGCAGAGAGGGAGCGTCAGAGGAGCTTGGAATTGACCGAAGCAGGCTTGCGAGAATAGAGCTTGGCAGTAAAAATCCATTTCCTGATGAAGTTCTTATGATGTCAGATATATATAATGCTCCGGAACTGAAGGCTCATTTTTGTAAGTATATGTGTCCGCTTGGAAAGGATTTTCCGGAAGTCGAATCGGAAGATCTTGACAGAATCAGTGTAAAAAGCTCTTTCTTCGTTCAGAAAAATATCGAAGGCAAAAGATCTGCTTTTGGACATCACGGAAGACGGCATGATCACTGAAGAGGAAAAGGGAGACTTAGAAACCATTATCAAGACACTGGATGAGGTCACTCAGATTACTAACGAGCTGAAGATATGGGCAGAAAAAATATTAGATAGGAGGATGAGATATGGCTGCTGGTATTGTCAAAGGAACTGGATAGTTCCAACCGTTCTTACTATAAAGTTGATGACATTGTGAAGCTCCTGGATGTCAGCCAGTCCAAAGCGTATAACATGATCCGGGAAATGCGTCAGGAGTGCATTGATAGCGGTAAACTTACAAAGGCTTATCAAACGGGAGAATCCCGAAGAAATACTTTTTAATGAAAACTGCATGATTGAGTAAAGGAGGGAAGAAGAGAAATGTATGGTTATATTTGTCCGGAATGTGGATGTTATCTGGATCCGGGAGAAAAATGTGACTGCAAAGATGAAGAGAAGATGAGAGAGAGGAGCGGATTGCTCGCTCGGTTGAAAAACTGTCTCACCTTATCTGCGCCGAGAACAACGGACAGATGAGAATAATTGTGTAAAGGAGAAAGAAAATGAAACCATTTGTACTGTATGACCTGATAAATAATACAGAGCAGGTTATCCTCGGTAGGAACAGGTTGCATTATATAATCCGCGGGTTCTGAAGAAATATTCACGAAAAAGAGCAATGAAAAGATTTCTCAGAGTAGTGAAAGAAAAACTAAAATGGGCGGCGATCATGCTCGCACAACTGGCAATATCGTTTGCATCCGGAATCCTTTTTACATAGCAATAGCAGAGAAACTTCGTGAAGTGAGAGGATATGATGCTATAGGCGGAGAAGTATTCGCGGCCGGACTTGTGGCATACGGAATGTTTTTGTTTTTGCAATGGTTAGGAGATTGGTTATGGACAAAGAAGACAATAGAGGAGATGATCGGAAGAGAAATCAATGAAGAAGACTATCAGCTTGCTGTAGGTACAGCAACGAAAAAGCTCCAATCCATAATACAGCGTTATGGCGATGCCAACGGTGTTAGACGGACACCATGGTATCTGGCTGAATTAGTGATTGAAGCTTTAACTCAGAAACTTTTTCGGATTTCACAATCGCTTTAGCGAGTGAATCCAAGGGTGAAAAAACCTATACACCCCACATCCGTATTTTAGCATGGATGTGGGAAAAAAGTCAATGAATACGGAGGAAAATCAATGAGCAAAAAAGAATTTTTATCATCATTACCGGAGGTAATGGATCATTATTCTCAGTGCAACTTATTGTTGCCGACATCTACGGATGTTCAGTTAAACCCTTTCTACAAATTTCATGTCGAAGAAGTTCCGGTGGATCTCGGAGAAAATAGCGGAGACATTTTTAAAGTCGGTTCTGTGGACAGCGGAAAGAAGGACCGGAGTGGAAATACAATCTGGGTAAGTGCATTTTCGCTTACAAAACCGATGCTTAATAAACTCGCTATGGCTGCTGGGATTCAGTTCAATCCAAAGGAAACATATGGAGAAAAAATTGATAAGTACACATACCGGGCACAGGCACAGGGGATGAAAAAAGGCGGATGGTACAGCAAGAACAGAAACGGATCAGAAAGTGATCTGCCTGGAAGATGAAGAGGCTAAGTTCCGAATTGAATTCGGTGATAAAGCAGTGAAAGGCATTACCGATGAAAAAGCGGGCGAAAGCTGCAGCTGAACTCTTCAAAGGCGAGTTTAAGAAATTGAAGAATAAATTCGGAAAAGAAGTCAATGGATATGTGATTGACGAGTGTGACAGAGAAAAAATATATCGAGAGATCTGTTCTTGTAAATATGACGCAGCTTAGAAAGACCTGGGCAGAAAAGGCTATGACCGGAGCAAAACTCCGTGTTATTCGTGCTTTGCTCGGACTGAAAGGAACATATACTCATGAAGAACTCAAGAAAAACTTCGCCATTCCGACGGTTGTATTTTCGCCTGATTATTCCGATCGAATGTCCGTCAGGCAATGCTTACGCGGGGAATGCAGTCCGTGAATAATATGTTCGGCACACCAGAAATTCCTGTAAGACGTGTGGATTTTGAAACAGAAAATACATTTGATGTTTCTGAATATGCCGACAATCCGGCATTTCAGAGCGATATTCCGGAAGATGATTTTTCTGGAGAATATCAGGAACCGGTACACGATGGAGTTGCCCCTGATGAGTCGGCGGGCAGTGATCTTGCACAAGAGGAAAACGGACTTTTTGTAATGATTGCGGAGCAGAGATCAACGAAAGAGTTTACGAATACTCTTTGAATAAGTTTGGTAAGTACTTTTGCATTAAATGCCAGAGAGGGGGTAACAAGTAATGAAACTCATAAAAATTACAACAGATAACAAACAGCGGATCTGGTTTGTATCAGCGGTGATGTTGTTCCATCAGGGAGCAGATCGGACCGGTAAGATATTCTGACGAAATGGTGACTGCAACAAGGATTATTGATGAGCTGTCGAAAGTTAGCAAATTCGTGGTTGTCATGGAGAGGAACACCGAACCATGACGGCGCCGGACAGTTCCGTGTACTTACAAAGATGCTGGAACACAATAAAAAGGTTGCTGTTGTTACAACGCCGCAGGTTATCAGTACGCCGATCGCTGACATTGTATGCATTCCTGGGTTTGATAAGCAGGAGTTCAGAGCTAAATTCCCTGGGCTTTCTGCAGAGGAAGAAAATCTTACATGGACCAATCATATCAGCGAAATGGTTATGGATTGAGAGCACAATGCTCACAGACAAATATTGTGGCAGATATGGTTCCTCGCGATCCTGATGGCACATTATACAGTTCCGGGTTGCAATATGGAATCCGGACAGACATCGTTCTTTTCAAATTTTGAGCCGGTAATTCCGAGAGAGGCTCTGCAGACAGCACAATTCGATGCGGTTCTTCTTTACCACATCCACCGCCCGCAGATGCTCGAAGGTCTGGAAAATGTATTTTATTCCGGTGCCATAAACGCTATGAATTTCAACGATGAAGGACAGAAACGTGGATTCTGGATCCATGAATTTGAAAAGAAAAGCCTGAAAAAGGACATTTATATGAAACTCCATACCGGAAGTTCCAGACGATTAAATGGGATAAAGAAGATGTTGCTGAATATCTCAGATCTGGAAAGATGTATCTTCTCGAGAAAGATTACGCATCTTCCTGCATGGACGCCATAGTGAGACTGCAGTACAGCTGCGACACGGAACAGAAGAAGGCATTAAACATTCCGGTGTTACAAAAAGATTTGTATGAAATCGGAGCGTTCTATGTGGCGGATATTGAAGCTGAGAGCATGATGAACATCACGAATCGGCAGCTCCTTTCCGAAGAAAGTGATCCTCTTTTTAAACCTCAAGAAATGGTTGGATGAGAAGTGCTTTACCGATTCAGAAAAAATTGTGGAACTTGCAGAGCCGATTATCGCTGATGCGATGAAGAGCAGTAACACTGTTGAGATCCACGGTGTATTCAAACCGGTAAGCATTAAGGTCAAAAACTACCGAACCTATAAGGAAGAATTCTTTGATTTCGATGATATTTCTTTCTGCACGATTAACGGTGTGAATGGAGCGTGAAAGAGCAGCCTGTTTATGGATGCGATTTCGATTGCTTATTTGAAGAAACCAGAGAAGGAGACAACAAGTCGTGGATCAGAGGTACCGAAGATGCCAGAAGCGGTTCCATTGAGTTTGTATTTGACATTGGTGAAAGCAGGTTCCGGGTAGTGAGAACCAGAACAAAATCCGGAAAGCCAACATTGAACCTTTCACAGCTGAATGAGGACGGTACCGACTGGCTGAACCTTTCAAAAGAAAGAATCAATGATACACAGAGTGAGATTTTAAGGGTTCTTGAATGGATTCCATGACATTCCGCAGCTGTGCTCTTATTATGCAGGATCAGTACGGACTGTTTTTGCATGGCGAGAAAAAGATGAACGAATCTCTATCCTTGGAAATCTGTTGGGACTTGGAATTTACGGAATTATGGAGCGGATGCGAGAAAACGTCTCGGTGATGCGAAACGTACTCTGATGCAGAAGAAAGATGCTGTAAAAATCAAAGATGACATTATCGCTAGCAAAGGCAATCCGCGTGAGGAACTGGAAGAGCTGGAAAAAGAGATTGAATCCTCGGAAAAGTTGATCGGAGAAATCTCCACAGATTTGAAAGATGCTCAGGCACTTTTGGTTAAGTATGAAGCTGCAAAGAAAAATTGCGAAGATCTTCGCAGTAGAAAAAAGAACAGGTAAAAATGAGAAAGCGTCTATTGAGGAATCCATAAATAAGCTGAACTCCATTATAGAATCCTCAAGCGAAACAATCCTGAAAAAGCGGATGTCATCCGGGAGAAGTCAAAAAGAGTATTCAGCTGCAGAGGATGAAATGAAGATCTTATCAGAGGAGCTTATCCGTTATGAGAGCGAGAAGAAAGCTTTAGTAGACTGCGAAGCCAATCTCCAGAGATACCAGAACATTATTAAGAATGCAGAGTTTGAAAACGCAAGGATTGATCAGGAGCTTTCTGGGCTGGATACGGATTGTGATGATGGAATCGCTGAAAAGATTGCTGAATTGGAAGAAAAAGAGAAGAGCTTTATGCGGTAATGGATAAAAAGAATGCCCATGACGCTGTGTTGCGGTGAAGTATCTGCAAAGCGGGATGAATTTCAGAAAAGCGAATGCTACTTATGAAACACAGCTCGTCTGGCGGAATCAGATCTTTCAACGCAGAAACAGCAGAAAGCCTACATGGAAGATTCCGGATGTGCGGATATCGAAAATGCAAACTGCAGATTTCTTAAAAAGGCGAAAGAGGATGCCTCTAAAAATCGAAAATACAGAAAAGTGCATTTCGACGATCAAGGAGGCAATGAAAGAGGCGGAAACTGCTTTTTCAGAATTTGAACAGAAAAAGCAGGAGGAGCTGCAGAACATCGGATATTCAAAAGAAAAGGAGACGTCCATCAGAGAACGGATTGCAGAACTGGAAGTATATCAGGCAAAGAAACAGAGGATTGAAGAAAGCAGGCTCAAACGTGCCCGCCTGGAGGCTGAAAAAGAGTCAAACGATAAAAAACTATCGCCTCATGTTCTGAAAAACGCCTCTGAGGTCAAATTACAGGCTCAAGAGATAACGGAAAGAGTTAATAACCTTTCGGAAAGAGTTAATTTATACGAACAGGTCAAAGAAAAGGCTGACGGACTGAAAGTATATGCGGAACAGGAGAAGTCCCTTCCGGTATATGAGGAAAAGAGTGAAAAATGCCAGGGAAAATATGGCAATGCAGAAAAGCAGCTTGAAAAGAAAGATGAAGAGCTGATCGTTATGGTAGCCGATATGATTTCTGCATCTGAACTTATGGAAAGTTTTGATTCAGGTATGGAATCCAAAGTTTCTGATCTTGAGGAAAGAATGGAAACTGAAAAAGAAAAAAGCTTCAGGATTTGCAAAAGCAGAAAGGAACACTTATCCAGAAGGCGGAAGATGTTAAGTCCATGAAAGAGGAGATTTCCGAACTGAAGAAAGATATTGAAGCATGTGCCCTTATTACAACGAGATATGACGTTTTAAAGCAGGCATTCTCACAGGACGGCGTTCCTCATCAGATTATCCGGAATATCATTCCGCATATCACGGACACGGCAAACAATATCCTTGGACCAGATGACCGGAGGAACAATGGGTGTCGATTTCGTGATGGAGCGAACGGTAAAAGGAAAAAGACGGTGACAAGGCTACACTGGATGTCCTGATCGAGGAGTATGGTAAGACAACACTTCCATACGCATCCAAGAGCGGCGGTGAGAAAGTAAAAGCGTCATTGGCTGTTATCCTTGCATTGTCTGAAATTAAGGCTACAGCCGCCGGTATCCAGCTTGGAATGTTGTTCATTGATGAGCCTCCATTCCTTGATGATGACGGAACACAGGCTTATGTGGATTCCCTTGAGGCGATCCGCCAGCGGTATCCGGATGTAAAAGTAATGGCAATCACACATGATGATGCCATGAAAGCACGATTCAATCAGAGTGTGACCGTTATCAAAACGGAAGAGGGCTCTAAAGTAATTTACTAGGAGGCACCTATATGGGAAAACGATACTATTGGTTAAAGCTGCCGGATGATTTCTTCCGGCAGAAGCCAATAAAAAAACTCCGCAAGATCGCCGGTGGAGATACTTATACAATCATTTATCTGAAAATGCTGCTTATCGCCATGAAACAGGACGGTACCGGCTTTACTTTGAGGGAGTGGAAGATGACTTCTACGAAGAACTCGCCCTGGAACTGGATGAAGAAGCAGAAAACGTTAATGTAACCGTCAGATTCCCGCTTGCACAGGGGTTAATAGAGTTGGTTGATGAAACGGAGTACCGCCTAACGGAATGCGATAAAATGGTGGGTTCCGAGGCGGCGAGTACACAGCGTTCAAGACAGTGTAGAGAGAAAAAGCGTTGCAATGCAACACCAATGCAACACCATGCAACACATTGGAACAAAACGGGAGCGTAGAGAAAGAGATAGAGAAAGAGATAGAGATAGATAAAGAGAAAGATATAAATACATTATGCCCGGAGGTAGAAACCTCCGAGCAGAAGGTGTTCATATCCTTACCACTTGTTACCGGATCCGGTTCTTTCGATGTCACTTTTGACTATTTGAATTCTCTCCGACAGTTATATCCGGCGATTGATGTGGAACAGGAATTTAGAAAAATGTGTGGATGGCTTGATAGCAATCCAAGAAACAGAAAAGACTGCAAGAGGAATCAAAAAGATTTATTACCGGGTGGCTGAGCAGGGCACAGGATAAGGCACCTGCATACAGACCTCACCCCGGTGGAAACCGGAACATTGGAACAGAACAGTATATGGAATCGACTGCGGGGTGGAATGATTGACAGCAGAACAATTCGATATCATCAGAGCGATTATCAAAAGTGCATATCCGTCTTTTAACATCATGCCGGACAAATACAGCATAAAGCTGTGGTACACGATGCTCGGAGATCTTGATTACAGTCTGTGTGAGACAGCACTTCAGGAATTGATAGCAACACACACTTACCCGCCGCAGATTTCCGAGATAAGAGCAAAATGTGCTGAGTACACAGCACCACAGCTAAAAAGACGCCGGGGAGGCCTGGGAAGATGTCCAGAAGGCGATTCAGAAATATGGGTATTACAGATCTGATGAGGCTATGGAGAGCCTTTCCGGTCCAACGAAGCAGGCTGTTGAGAGAAATAGGGTTCCGTGAATTGTGCTACGGAGATAACCCTGTGGCAAACAGAGCACATTTCTTCAAGATATATGATGCGATTGTGGAACGTGCGGTAAATGAATCCATGGTACCTGCGGCGGTGCTGGAAAAAGAAGGGAATACATAGGCATGATTGAAGAAAAAGTTCCGGAAAAGCCGAAGATCGAGCAGAAAACCGAAGAACCATTCCGTCCATCCTCACCGGAGTTCATTGACAGGCTGATGAGAGAGAAAAGGATTGAGATGACAATGACCGGCGAAATACAGGGAACGAAAAAAGAGTTCATAAAAATATTTAATGAGATGTGCTACAGCAGGGAGCGGATGGCAAGTGTGGTCAGATCTGATAAGCACAATGGCTTGCAGTATTGCAAATGCAGTAGACAGATCTGAACCGAGGTTCAGCAACCGGGAAAAAGGAATATGCACATTGTATCGAACGTCTCGGAGGAGTGGACAAACCTCGCAAAGTGTTTTGCGATTGTGGTAGAAGCACTTGAGAGGAATCCAGAGCAGGACTTCCTGGGAGAGTTATACATGGAACTGGAGCTTGGGAACCATTGGAAAGGGCAGTTTTTCACACCATACTGTGTATGCAAAAATGATGTCGGAGATAACGGTGGGAGATGTGGACAGGCAGATTGAGGAAAAAGGATATATATCCATCTGCGATCCTGCCTGGGAGCCGGAGCAACTCTGATAGCAGCTGTTAACAGTATGAGGAATGCAAAAGCATAATTTCCAGAACCATGTTTTATTTTGTCGGTCAGGATATAGACAGAATCGTTGGAATGATGTGTTACATACAGCTTTCGCTTCTTGGGTGTGCCGGTTATATCTGCATAGGCAATACCATAACGAATCCGCTTGTTGGACACGTTTTATTCCCACAGGAAATGGAAGGGCAGGAGCTGTGGATCACACCGATGTTTCAATCAAATGTATGGGCGTGGAGGCGGCTGTTCCATTCTCTCGGAAGTTTAGAGGATCTGCAGATACGAAACAGACTATAGAAAAAGAGCATTATTATATGTTTTTTGATTTTGAAAAAGAAGGAGGAAATGCAATGGGAGCAGATATAAAACATTTCGCTTTGGAGCAGAAAGATGACAATACCTACGGGCAATGTGGAATGAGGTTGTCAGAAAGTATCTTGAGGCTGGATATGAAAGCGAGAATAAACAGTGCGAACTGACGATTCGAGATAAGAAATACCAGATCTTGAGAAGAGATTCTATCACGGTATTCTATGACGAAAAAGGAGATACGTTGTTTGACGTAACCAATGACCGTCTGGAAAAGGAATATAAATCGGCAATCTCCGATGTAGAAGAGGATCCGGAGAATGATGGACCTGTAAGCCCCTATGGGAAAAAAGCGATTGATGCGATTGAACGGGGAGCATTTGAAGTACCCATCCGGAGATAAAAAGAAAAACAAAAGATGAGGACTTAGTTCCGATGGGAACAGCGTCGCTTGCAGATATAGCGAAAAGGCTTACCGGCGCCGACGGATGAGGAAATAAAAGCGGGCAGAAGAGGAAAATGCGAAACCATTAAAACAGAGAGAGCGAAAGAAAACTGGAAAAGGAACTGAACGATGCTAAAGATAAAAATTCGCCGATCCGGTTATTAAGTATCTTCTGAAACGCTGCGAGGAAGATGATGGATTGTCATCTGATGTTCTTCAGCCACATAAAACATGGGCGAAATGTTTTGCTTATATCTATGAGCAGGCAAGAAAAACAGAGGGATGGAAATTGTGCGGCGGTCCGTGATGATGTGGTCTATGAATGGGCGGAAGACTATTTCCATTTGGATGATAAGGCTATTGAGGAAAAGAAGAAAAAGAGGAGGAGAAACGGAAAAAAACAGCAGAAGCAGGATGCTGAGAAGCGTAAGCAACAGATCTCCAAACAGAAGCCCGCCAAAGAAAAAGGCACCGGAAAAGACACCTGATGCGAAACCGGTGAAAGAAGTCAAAAAAAAAGCAGAGCTCCAAAGAAGAATGAAACAGAAGGTCAGATGTCGTTATTCGATCTGCTGTAGGAGGGATGGATGTGGAAAAAGAGAAAATTATCTGCTATTCCAAGACCAATTGCAACTCCGGAAATGATGGAAGTCGCAGATCGGCTTGGAGGAATGAGACATATCGCGACAGCAGAGCTGATTGATGACAAAAAAATACTGCTTCTGAATTTCTTTGAGATTCAGGCTCTCAAGAAAGGAAAAACAGAAGCAGCTTTCCGGACATTTCTGTCGCACGATGATTATATCACGCAGATTTAAAAACGTCAAAGACTAAATGGCTAACAGCTTCATTTGCCGGAATGTATAATTTTTCTCTAATGGATTATGTGTGGAATCATCAGGAGAATAAAAGTTCACATAGGCTGAATGTATTTATGAGATCTGATGAAGAGTTAAAAATAGTAAAGGGTTTCTTCAAAGAATACGCCGTTCCTGATGATGAATATAGTCCATGGATAGAAATACATAGATTTCAGCAAGAGGTTTTGGACAAAAAGACTGGCGGAAAAGCATAAGAAAGAGACTGACAAGATCGATGCGGTAATGAATCCGATAAAGGAGGCGCCGAAAGAATTTTTCGACTGGGTATGGGATACCGGAATGAGCTTCGCACGATACCTGATCTACAAGGAAGTGGAAAAAGGTAAGGCGTTATGTGAATGCACACATTGCAAAGAAATCGGAATTGTGGACAGAAAAACATCCGTCTGCGGAATAACGAGAAAGGAATCTGTCCGTTCTGCGGTAGCAGGGTAACCATTAAGGCAAAAGGACGAATGCCTGCTCAGACACAAGATGAACGGTGGTTTGTTTATGTGGATCCTACGAAAGACGGTTTTGTCTTCCGGTACTTCAAAGCACACAATCAATGAGAAGCGACAGCTATGTGGACATGTTGATAAATAAAGGCAGAATCGAAAGGTATGTTTCGGAGTACAGCAGAGCTATTTATACGTTCCCCGAAAGGGAAACCCAAATGCGAATCCTATGAGTGGGGAGTGTATAAGCAGAGAGGAAATTGCCGCTGGTGTCCGGATCAGGGAAAGATCGCCTGCATGGAATGTATATTATATCCAGGAAATCTGCCGCAGGTGCGTGGAACATACCCCCATGAAATACTCGGCTCTGGAAGTGCTTTCAACAAATCTTCCGACAGTTTCCATGAGATATGAGGATGCGATCGAAAAGTATATGGAATTTCCGAAAATGGAATGGATCTGCAAGATGGGGCTCAATAAGATTGCAAAAGGCCTTATCAATTCTCGATACAGTGGTTATCAGACCGGTAAGGTCAATGTTAAAGGGAATACCATATATGAGATTTTAGGACTGACAAAGGTAAATACCAGAGTATTGCAGTGCTGTTGATGGAAACCACGATGTACTTCGGCTGTTGCGTGGGCACAGAAGATCGGCTTACAGTTCAAGACGGAGCAGATTCAGGAGTATTATGAGACGTTCGGGTGCAATACAGATCTATTGCAACAGGCAAACAGGAAAACCACGCTTTCATAAAATCGTGAAATATATCACGAAAGAATGTGAGAATTATCCTATGGGAGAGCAGTGGTGGCTGTTGGCAATATTCGTATATGAGGTACACGGAACGAGAGGGATCCACGTATTGAAAGAAAAACGAAATATGGCTAAGGACTGGCTGGAGTATCTTAACTGGTGCAAAGATCTGAAATATGACCTGGATAATATGTTCATCTATATGCCAAAGAATTTCAAAAAGTGCATGACCGTACTGCAAAAGAGCATCAGGAACTTATGGACAGACAGGCGGCGAAAGAAAAGGCAAGGAGAGAACGAGAAGCAAAGAGGCGTATGGAACAGACGAAAAAGGCTATGTCGGAGATCTTTAAAGAGAACAAAGACTGTAAAGATGCTTTCCAGATAAAAGGAAAAGGTCTCCTGCTTGTAGTACCGAAGACTGCTGATGAGATAAAAGCGGAGGGAGCTGCATTACATCATTGCGTCGGAGGATATGTTGACAGGGTGGCCAGAGGAGAGACAAACATATTTTTCGTCAGAAAGTCTACTGAACCGGACAAACCGTATTTCACAATGGAGTGGAATAACAACCATATTATCCAATGCAGAGGCTCTCACAACTGCGGAATGCCACCGGAGGTAGAAGCGTTTGTAAAAAAGCCTTTGAGAAGAAAAAATGCAGGATACCATAAACGAGAATAAAGAGAAAGAAATGCGGAGGTGCGGATAATGGCGAAACAGATAATCAGGAGCATCCGTAAGGGTTCTGCTCAGTGGAATGAGGAAGATAGACTGCAGATCGCCACGCTGCTTGTGAAAGCAGGTTACTCTGTAAGGATCGGTCGGCAGACAGTTCCTGGGGGAGGAAAAGAAAAACGGACAGACAGAATATACCGTTGAGTATTGGGAGGAATGATAAATGAAGATTGGAGAGATTGTTGAAATCTTAATCAGAGTAAAAGATGATTACGGTTATTCTGATTTCAGGAAAGAGGCAGTCGAGGAGGCTTGCAATCTCCTTGATAAATTGCCGGCACAGGAGGAGGCAACTACATATGAACCGTTCAAAGATAGAGTATTGTGATCATACGCTGAATATCATTACCGGATGCCGGTACAAATGTGAATACTGTTATGCAAGACAGATGAGCAGGCGGTTTTCCGGTAATGTGAAAATGAATATAAAACAGCGTGATAAGTACCGGATGGAAAATGGAGTGTATGTTCTGGATGAACCGTTCCTCGATGAAACAGGGGGCAGCGGTTCTTTATCCGTTTGGATTTGAGCCTACGCTGCATAGATACAGATACGGAGTGCTGGACAAGCTGAAAATGGGACAGAATATTCTTGTTGGTGCCATGGCCATATGTTCGGGGGTGGGTACCTGACAGCTGGATATATGACGTATTCAATATCTGCAGACAGCATCCGAAGAATAACTATTTATTTCTTACGGTAAATCCTGAGAGGTACATGGATTTAGATCTTCCGGAAGAAACGAATATGTACTACGGAACAACCATTACGAAAGCGGATGATGTGTATAGAGCCGGCTTTCTCCCCGGAAGGAAAAAAAGAAGTTCATCTGCATAGAGCCATTACTTGAAGATTCCGGAAGTGGATCAAGCCGGCACTTACCGAAAAGCTGACTGGATAATCATCGGTGCGGAGACATGGAAAAAGAAAAGGAATGGTTGTTCCTGAGTTCGACTGGATAAAATCAATCGTTCTTGAGGCTGGCACATTGGGGATCCCGGTGTTTATGAAGGATAGCCTGGTTGACATTGTGTGAAAGAGAAGAACATGAGAAGGGATATTCCGCAAGATCTTCAGGTAAGACGGAAGAGCGACAAGGTTCTGAAAAGGCTGATGGGAAAATGCGTGGAGTGCCGAAAAGAATTTCCGAAAAATGACATGGTATCCATTACGGCAAGGGCAAGAAGAGGCGGGGAAGACAAGCTGCGTTGCCCACATGTGCAAATCATGTTTCGTATCATGGTGCGAAGAACATGAGGTAAGCGTTCCAGATATTGACGGATTAGAAAAAATAAAATCAAGGAGTAGAGATATGGGAAAAAGTAAGAGAAATTGCAGAAGAACAGAGGATGAGGTCCTTATCCATGAAAAGGCTGTGAAAATGAGAAAGATGACGGATGAGCAGCTGGTGCATTATGTGGAGGACCGTGTGGCAAAAGCAGACAGCGAAGGATTTAACCGCGGAAAAGCATCTGCCAGGAAAGGAACCGGAGTCAAAGAGTTTATTGATTACATCAAATCTGCGAAGATTCCGGGAGTTGGAGCTGTGACGATCAGTAAACTGATAAAGGTGGCGGATGAAAATGGGTACATCTAATTACAACAGGGTAATGGCTGGTCGCCGATCCAGAGCAGTCGGAGATTATTTTTGAACAGATGATAATAGCTGCTTCGGCATTTATGAGGAAAAAGAATCTCCGTGATTGAAAGACACCGGAGCCCATGAAAGTGCTCGGAGTACATAACAGAAAGTTAGGACAGTTTATATGCTGCTTTTTCCAAACGGGCACAGCCGGACTTTAAAGGTGCACTGGCTGATTCGACGATGATTCTATTTGACGCAAAGCATACGGACAAGGACAGGATCCAGAGAGATGTCATAACAGAGGAGCAGGAAAAGTGCTTTGAACGGTATAGGAAAATGGGAGCTGTGTGTTTCGTTGTGGTTTCGATAGGGTTTGAAAATTACTATCGGGTACCGTGGGAGGTGTTTCAGGGATATGAAGAAGATCTTCGGACATAAGTACATGGATGAAAGCAATTTGGAACAGTACAAAATCAAGTATAGTAACGGAGTTGTCAAGTTTCTTGACGGTCTGGAACTCCGGGAAAGAGAGGAATCATGAAAGTAAAAAATATGAACTGGTGAGGATTATCGACAAGTTGAAAAGCGTAGTACAGAAAAATACTGTACATCCCTGCTCTGGGAGGCGTTTTGGTAAAAGAAGGGTATTTAATCGCCGCCAATGGAGAAATAACGATACAGGTCAAATGCGAGGACGCAGAAGGAGAATCCTTTATCATCCCGATGAAAGCTTTTGACCTTATCAAGAATCTTCCGGAGGGAGATGTGGAACTGCTCCATGATGATAAGAATGTCGTAACAATCAAAATGGAGAAAATCAAGAACAGCTATCAGTCATTCCGGTAAAGAACTTTATCTACAGTAAGACGGATATGGAATCGGGAGAGGAACTTACTCTTCCTGGCAAGAGCTTCATGGAGGCTATTTCCCATGTTATCTACGCAGCTGCAGAAAAGGAGCCGTCTAAGCCTATGCTGGAAGGAATTTATCTGGAAGGATGTGACGGATACATAAATCTGGTTGCAACTGACGGTACCATGTCCTCGCGTGGGACAGAATTAAGGCTGATGGCATTGCAGATCTGAAAATCATTGTACCGAAAGCAGCTGCGAAAAAACTCCTGTCTATGGGAATGGATGATGATGTGAACGTATCATACAGTGCCAATAGCGCAATCTTCCGAACAGACGGATATGTGATATACACAAGACTTCTGGAAGGCAAGTATCTTCCGTATAAGCAGATGTTCTGCGAGAGTGATAACTACACAATCGTAGGAAAGAGTGATCTGGTCGGAGCAATGACAAGGGCAAAAGATGTGTACGGATGAAAAGAGCCCGGCTGTTTTTGATATATCTGAAAATGAGATTACAGTAAGTATCAGGGATAATATTGCAAATTATCAGGAGAAAGTTGCTCTTCAGGAGAAAATCAAAGATCCGATAAAGATCGGATTCGATTCCCCGATTGGTTCTGGAAACCATAAAGGCTTTTACCTGTGACAATATCACTCTGAATCTTACCCGTCCGGTAAATCAATGGTTGTCGAGGCAGAGGATTCTGACATGAAAGCCCTAGTTCTTCCGGTAAGACTGAAAGAGTAGTTACATAAATGGAGATGTCATGATGAATTTAGAAAAGCAAAGAGAAAATTTTAAAAACCATATTGCGAAATTCACGGATTATGGAAATATTAAGATTTTGGATTTTAAGGAGCCGGAAAGTTCGCATTATAGAATACGATTTCTTTTTGAAGAAGACTATTGCAGATTACATATTTCTGGAGATTTAGGAGAATTAGTTGCTACTAATTACAGCAATATGACATATGAAAAATTTTCCGATTTTGTAAATAATATTGGATATTTTGAAGGAAAGATAGATTGCATGAATCGAAAGATATATGTATATGACGAAGGTCAGGCGCGTGAAGACATTCTAAATTTGATGGATGAGTATGATGTAAAGACGAGTTTATGAATGATCGGTTTGACTTTGAGACAATTGATGATGTTATAAATGATATCCTTGAAGATTTTGATGAAGATCGAGGAATAGGAAGTAAAGGATATGATGAATTGGGGAAAGTATTTTCTGATGTATGGGAGATTGTCGGAGATATAGGGAAACAAAATACAAATATCCTTGATTTGTATATGCTTGCATTCAAGCTACCACTGATCAGCTGCAGAGCAGTCAGAAGGGAGGAAACATATAATGACTGGAACGAAGAATGAAACTCACAAGAAAAAAAATAAGCCGCAAGAGAATAAAAGAAAAGGAATTCCACCGCAGGGGAAAGAGTAAGAAATGCAGTTAGAGCTACTGGGAACAAATGGGCGATTGAAAACTTCAATGCTACGCATTAGGAGGAGAAATATGAAAGGCGATACAAGAATTTTAGATTTGTTTTTGTTATTTAGAATGAGCAAAGAAGAAATTATTGGATTGATTAACGAAAAGCAACCAGTCGTATTCGTATCGGGAGAACATGCATATATGGTTCGGGATTATAGATGCGACATGACTGAACAAACACCAAGAATGTTAGGAGGGTTCATGGATTGGAATATTGAAAGATCTTATGAAGAATGCTCTCCGATCGGAGAAGTTAAAATTGTACTCGAAGAGGTTTTGTTCTTAGAAAAAATAGAAATGTAAAATCGAGGACTATTGAAGTGAAAATACAATAACGGTATATGAATGAGGAAATGAATAATGAGCAATAGACCAGAGATTACGATGATGCTATCAATATCGACAGAGATGTACATAAACCCACACGGAGATCCGAGGATATATTGGGCAAAAGAAGTGACTTTTGATTACGCTACAAGCAATGCGGTTCGAGTGGACTATATGAAATTTAAGCCGGTAAATAATACAGTTTCCGGAATTGAAAAAGGAGATTTTTACTGCTATGAGGTAAAGTCATCGGTAGAGGACTTCCATTCAAAAAACGGTCATAACTTCATTGGAGACTTTAATTATTATGTAATGCCGGAAGATGTGTACGAAAAAGTGAAAGACGAGATACCATACAAAGTAGGGGTGTTGGTACCGGAAAAGAAAAACTACAGGGGAGAATGGTACGATTTGAAATCTGTAAAAAAATCTGCCAGAAAAGATAGAGAAAGACCTGTATCAGAAATGCTGCTTATGATGTTTAGATCAGCTGCAAGAGAAAGGAATGATAAATAATGAATAAAAATGGGGAAGGATATGTAGATCCTACACCGGGTGCTGCGTTTGGGAATATTCGTAGAGAAGAACATAAAAGAGAAGCGGATCGGCTTTCAGTTATCAGCAATCTCATACCGATTATGAAGAATACTGCTGAGCTTGCCGGATTTGAGGTTGTCGGAAGAATCGTACTGAAGGACAAGCATACAGGAAAAGAATACAGATAGGAGGAGTATAGAAAATGAGTGACATGAAACCTGTTGAGAAATACAAAATACTGGATGAGCCGTCATTGGAAAGAATCAGGACGCTTTCGGTTCATTACAGCAAAAGAAGCCAGCTTTTAAAGGCGAAGGAAGAACTGAGAGAACTTCTGGATGAGTTGGAAAAAGCACCGAATCCATTTGATTTTGAAGATCTTGTATTTCTGACTGATAATACTTGGTCCGAGGTTGCCGATGTGTTCATAATGCTTATGCAGTTGATTATGCAGCATGAATCAGCGGAAAAGGTTTCTGATGAAATAAATTACAAACTGCATCGGCAGTTCGATAGAATCAGCAAAGAGAATATTCCGGAATGGAAGGAGAAAATGCTTAATACGTTCCTTGGGGGTAGATAAAATGGATGAACATCTTTTATTTTTTGTTTTCTTTCCTGGATGAAGTTGAGAAAGAGATAGCAGATGATGCGGAAAAGCGTATGGATTGAAAAGTGCATAAACATAAAGACGTTAAGCGACTTTACAGTTTCCTGCTCATACAGGGGATATGGTTTTAATAATCTGCGTATTGAAGGACTATTTAAAGCTGATTGCGAACAAAGAAGGACCAACCTGGGATTATTACAGGGATAAGTTTTCAAAAATGGCATACAGATTATCCGGTAAAATAGGTTACAACTACGAAAAAAGCCTATGAAAGATGCCAGAAGAAAATGAACGGAAAAAAAAAGCAATGATGATATTGGAGAGGATGCAATGGCATTGGCTGTCAAATATGGAGGAAACGGTAAAAAGAAATCAGAAAAATCTGATTCATCGGATTCTGGAGGGAAAAATGAAGAGATTAACACATAAACTTGCAAACGGACTGAGTACAGGATACTGGTCCGGGGAGAAGTAAAAGCAGATCTTGTTGAAAGACTGGCTGAATATGAGAATACCGGATTGACACCGGAAGAGATACATATTGCTATGAGAAACCTGGAGATACTCGAAGAACGGATGAAGGAGGAAAATGACAGATGAGGTTTAATGCATGCGAAATATCAAATTTGGAACTTTTGGAATTTAAAGCAAGAGTTATGTTGTCAAAGGATAGTGAGTTCACAGAAGAGGTAGATAAAAGCGAAAAGAAAATAAGTATAGATCGGTGGAGTTTGAAGCTATTGTTTTTCTCAGATGTGGGGAAAGTACATGCACCGGCTTTGATGTTTTGAAAGATGGAAGTCCAGCTATTGGAGGATGTGCAATGACAAAGGAATACACAACAGTGATGCATGAGCTTCTAACGGATTCCTATATCGTATTCTTTGGAGCAGAACCATGCTATAAAGTGACTAATGCGAACGAGACTTTCTTTGATGATTTGGCAAAACGGAGAATGGCTAGTTTGAGCAGAGGCAAAAAAAGCATATTAAAAGTGGAGAGTGATGGATGTTTTGGATGATTGCATAAGAAGCGAAGAAAAAGAAATACTGCTGTACCTGTAAATGGTATGCGGAGTTTGAAGGCGTATGCTGCAATGGGGATAGTGAATACAGAGGAGATTTCAGGAATCTGGATGATACTTGTGTCTGCTGGGAAAACATTGAGGAAAAAGGATAGGTGCAATGGATGCTTTGGAGCAGCGAATAATGATTGCCATATATGTCCGAAAAACGGTCTGGAGGTGTAAAATGTTCACGAAATGCCAGAAATGCGGTAAGAAGTTGACGGATCCGGAGAGTATGGTACCAGAGGGTACGGACCTGAGTGCTGGTCGCAGATAACAGGAGAACCGCCGGATTCAAATGCCAGGTTGGAGATGAAGACGAGATTTCCGGACAAATGAACATATTCGACTTCCCGGAATATCTTCCGGATACGGGAGAGGTGAATAGCAATGGCTAAGATAATACTGTTTCCTACTCATGAGGGATATTGCAGGGACATGTGCATATTCCAGCGGAAATGGAACTTGCAACAACAAAAAAGTATAATGAGCATCAATATGAGGTTAATTGTGTTTGGAAATACTGTCCATACAGGAAGGAGAAAGCTGAATAATGGAAGAAAAAATATTGAAAAAATAGTGATACACTATGATAATGGAGAAGAGAATACCATACATAAAGGTTTCATGTGTGGTATAAAAGAGGACACAGAATCCGGAGAAGCAACACTTGATTTTACCATGTGTCATATTTCTGGAAGAGACCTCGAAATGATAGTCATGGGATGTCTGCAGCTTGGAGAAAGGCTTGGTATGTTCGATGGAAGAAAAGAAAAAACCAGAATAAGAGAGTGTGCCCGCTGTGCAGAAAAGAATATGACGGAGTTCCTGCACTTTCCAGAACGGATAATGAAACACTTATCTGCCCGGAGTGCGGTACCAGAGAAGCGATTGATGCGGCTCTTAGTGTTCCGGAGTTTTCTGCTGGCATGACAGAGCGGGGAAAAAAGGAGTATAAGGAAAACGTGATCAGGAAGATTCACGAGAATATTTAGATTTGGAGGATGAAGACATGGATATGAAAGATAGAGTTGAATTCGTAGCATTGACGAAGGAGGAAATCGAATCCATGATTGCGAAGGCAGCTCTGGCCGGGGCGTCTGTGGCGGCTGAGACTATGGAGAAAGCATACCGAAAAAGAGCAGAAAAAAATTAAAAGATCGCCGACTGCACAACACAAGGCTATTGCTTAGAAATTATAGAATGCTGAAGGAATCATGCTCAAAAGCGGTATATTCAAAGACGAGAGAGAGAAAAGCGCCGCAGAGGTCATGGAGGACCTCATGTCCATGAAAGGCAGCGACGGAGTAATCGTGAATTCCATTAAGGAATCAGCAGAAAGGACGAGCATTATAATTGCTCATGTTGATAAAATGCTGGATGTGTACCGGGTATTTTGCAGTAAATGTGGAGAAAAGAAGAAGAGGCAGTATAAGGTTGTGAAAGTATGTACATGACGAAGGAGGCGGCGAGTGTTCCGGAATTATCAAAAGATTCGGTGTTAGTAAGGTCACGATCTATGATGATATAAAGGCAGCGGAAGAGCGCCTGTCTGCCCTGTTTTTTGGCATTAACGGCTTGAAGTTTTCTTCTTGAAAATAGGAATAACGGAAACCGTTAAGTTAATATTGACTTAATAACGGAAATCGAGTATGATATGGGAGTAAAATCTTATCAAGAGCCATGAGCCACCGGAAGAGAACCGGTGGCTTTTTCATTCATTCCGGGAAAGGAGATGCAAAGAAAGGAAGAAAATGCTTCTTACATCAAACAAAGGAGAGAAAAGATGAATGGAATCATGGTGTTGGTGGCATATGCGGTCCCTTATGATTGTAGCCACCATAGTTTTTGACAAAGAGGGATAAGGATTCGGACAGCTTTTATGTTGGGAACCGTAATATGGGAACCGTCAGCTCTGCGATGAGCATTGCTGCCACATGGATTTAAATTTTGGCGTTATTTACATCTGCTGAGAAAGCATATTTGAATGGCGTTCCGGGGTTATTTTGGTTTCTGGTACCGAATATTCTCTGCTGCTCATTTTCATACCGTTTGCAAAGCGGATCCGGAAGGAAATGCCGAATGGCATTACATTGTCCGGGTATATGCATGAAAAGTACAGATCGGAGAAAGTAAAAGGAGTATATCTCTTCCAGCTGACAATGCTTACGGTCCTTTCCACTGCAGTACAGCTCCTTGCGGGGGCAAGATACTCAGCGTGGCTACCGGATTGCCGCTTTGGGTAATGACGATTGTACTGGCAGTCATCGCTTTTTTCATATTCGCAAATATCCGGGATAAAGGCGTCTGTACTTACGGATGCTATTCAGATGATATTCCTTCTTCTGGCGTGTGCAATATTCGTTCCGTGGGCGTTGAAATCAAATGGGGAATGTCATCAATCCAACTGTCCGGAATTACCGGAGAGTTCGGAGATCTGTTTTCAAAAGAACGGACTTCGCAGGTATTCCTGGGATTCGGATTACCTACAGCGATAGGGCTGTTTGCTGGACCGTTCGAGATCAATGCTTTTGGCAGAGAGCTTTTTCTATCAGTGATAAGAAGATTGGAAGGGCGTTTTCGCTCGGAGCTGTTCTGTTTGCAGTGGTACCGCTTTCCATGGGAATCCTTGATTTATTGCGGCAGGCATAGGATTTATGCCGAAAGATACAGGAATGGTAAATTTTGAGTTGATACAGGCACTTTTCCCGCATGGGTAATTGTACCGTTTATGTTCATGCTCATATCAGGATTGTTATCCACCGTGGACAGCAATCTGTGTGCGATTGCTTCACTGACAACGGACCTGAAAGTTATCGGCAAATTAAAAGATGCAGATAAAATCAGGGTTTTCCAAGCTGGCATGGTCGCATTGCTGATTGCCGGCATTTTAATTTCCAATATTCCGGGACTTACCGTAACGCATATGTTCCTGTTCTATGGAACACTGAGAGCGACAACGATGCTCCCGACAATGCTCACGCTGTTAAAGGTTAAATTAACTAACGAGCAACAGGGTGGTGGCTGGAATCATCACTTCCTTTGCCGTAGGGCTTCCTATTTTCGCCTGTGGCACTGTTTTTGATATACCGGAGTATAAAACAATGGAGGTAGCTTATTAACCGTCACCGCTGGCGGGATTTGTAGCTGTGCTTATGAGTGCGTGGAGGAAAGTTCATGGAAAAAGTATTGGGTAGAAAACAGAGTATCAGAAATGAAGATTGGATAAATGCAATGCAGCACATTGAAGATCTGGTAAAGAAAGAAAGAACTGGATACACTTGTTGATCAGACAGTATCTGAGATTCTGGAACAGACCGAAGGGAAAGAAAGCAGCGTTCGCATGGAGCGGAGGGAAAGATTCCCTCGTGCTTGAAAGGGTATGCGAAATGGCGAGGAATCCACGATTGCCTTATGGCAGTATGCGATCTGGAATATCCGGCGTTTATGGAGTGGGTTGAATCCTGCATAAACCGGAAAAGCTGGAAATCATCAATACCGGTCAGAACATGGATTGGTTATTGAAACACCAGAATATGCTATTCCCGCAGAAAAGCAATGTAGCGGCTCAATGGTTCCACATGGTACAGCACAGGGGGCAAAGGTATTATAAGACACACGATCTGGATATGCTGCTACTAGGAAGACGGAGAGCAGACGGAAATTATGTCGGTAAAGGCTCAAACATCTATACGGATGGAAAGGGCGTTACAAGATACAGCCCGCTTTCGGACTGGAGCCATGAAGCAATACTCGCATTTATCCATTATCACAAAGTACCTGTTCCGCCTATTTATGAGTGGCAGAATGGGTATTCCTGCGGAACACACCCGTGGCCGGCAAGACAATGGACCGGATCCGTGGAAAACAGGGTGGAAAGAAGTATTTGAAATTGACGGCGGATTGTTATCGATGCGGCGAAGACGATACCGAGTGCCAGAGAGTTTCTGGAAAAGAACGGTAAGTAACTGCTGGAACACCGGAAGAATTGCAGTTCTCCCGGGAAATGCGATAAACATGACAGTAAAACAAATTGCTCCTTCAGAATAATTTTGGAGGAGAAAACCAATGAAACAATTAACATTGAAACTCAGTGAACTTGTCCTACCGAACGGAACATAAGGATCCATACGGAAAAGCAGCTTGGAAGAATTTGAGCGAAGTGTGAGGATGTTTGGACAGATCCGGCCGATCGTTGTCGATGAGAAAAACACAATCCTCGCAGGAAATGGATTGTATGAGACATTACTGCGTATGGGAGAGGAACAGGCACTCGTCTATAAATATGAGGACCTGACGGAATCACAGAAGAAAAAACTGATGATTGCCGATAACAAGATCTTTTCCTGGGAATTGAGAACCTCGACACACTGAATGAGTTCCTCGAAGAATTGAACGGAGATTTGGATATTCCTGGATTCGATGAGGAAATCTTAAAACAGATGGTGGCAGACGCCGATGAGGTCACTGAGAAAATTTCAGAATATGGAACCTTGGACGAAGAGGAGATTCAGCAGATCAAAGAAGCGAACGAAAAACGGGAGCAGAAAGAACTGGAATCCGCTTCAGAAGAGGGGAAAGCTATTGTGCAAACTGATTTGCCGCAGCGGGGCGGGCAGTCCGCCACGATGGAGAGTCCGGAATCAGCAGAAACCAGACGCTTTGTAATCTGCCCGAAATGCGGTGAACAGATATGGCTGTAAAACGATGTGAGTCCAGCATAGATGTCGTAACAGCAGCCGAAATCAGAATAAAGAACGTCTTCCGAAACGGATTGCCGGTATTCTTTTCTTTTTTTAGTGGCGGGAAAGACAGCCTGTGTGTAGCACAGCTTCTGGTAAATCTGGCAAACCGAGGAGAGATAGACATGAAACAGCTGACTGTGCAGTTCATTGATGAAGAGGCGATCTTCCCTTGCATGGAAGATATGACAAAGAAGTGGCGCCGTATCTTTATGATGATGGGGAGCCAAATTTGAATGGTACTGCGTAGAAGTAAAACATTTCAACTGTTTCAACGCCTTATCAAATGATGAGACGTTTATATGCTGGGACTCAACAAAACAGGATGTGTGGGTAAGACAGCCACCTCCATTTTCGATTAGGAACCATAAGCTGTTAAAGCCGAGAGTGGATGCGTACCAGGATTTTCTTCCGAGGGTATGCACTTCCGGAATAACTCTCGTAGGAATAAGAACGGCGGAATCATTGCAGCGATTACAGAATATCGCCTCAATGACAAAAAGCCGGAAGAACCATGACAAACAAAAGGCAGGTATTTCCGATATATGACTGGACAAATAATGATGTCTGGCTGTTCCTGAAACGGGAACATGTTGACATACCGGAAATATATCTGTATTTATGGCAGTCCGGTTCTTCAAAGCAGCAGCTTAGGGTTTCGCAGTTCTTTTCTGTAGATACAGCTCGCTCGCTGGTAAAATGAATGAATATTACACAGATCTGATGGAACGAATCATCAGAAGAGAGCCGAATGCTTATCTGGCTGCCCTGTATTGGGACAGCGAGATGTTCGGCAGGAGCACAAAATACGCCGGCAGATGGAAAAAGGTTCTGATACCAAAGATTACAAGAAGGAATTGCTTACCATGTTCGCAAATATGGATGTGTTCTTCGATACTCCGCATAAGCGGCATATCGCAGAACGATACAGGAATTTCTTCATGCGGTGTCAACCATTGCTACTGCAGAGGACTTTAAGCACATATACGAGGGACTCATCTCGGGAGATCCGAAGATGAGAACCTTCCGGGCGCTTTATCACAGAATTTATGGTAAATACATCAGCAAAGCGAAGAAAATGGAGGATTCAAAGCATGGACAATAAATTGACAGCACCGTTATCTACCCTGCAGTGGGTACCGAGAAGCAAGCTGAAACCGAATGACTACAACCCGAATAAGGTATCCAAAGAAAACCTGAAACTGCTTACACAGTCAATTCTTACGAATGGCTGGACTCTTCCGATTGTGGTTCGCCCTGATTTTACGATTATTGACGGATTCCACAGATGGACTGTAGCCGGACAGGAACCTCTGGTTTCCATGTTGGATGGTCACGTTCCGGTGGTTATCGTTGATCACAAAGAACATTCGGAGGATATTTACGGTACCGTTACTCATAACAGGGCAAGAGGTACACATCTGCTTGAACCGATGAAGAAAATCGTAAAAAGAACTCATGAATGAGGGAAAAACGATAGAAGAAATCGGAAAGCAGCTTGGTATGAAACCGGAAGAGATCTTCAGGTTATCAGACTTCTCAAAAGAGGACTTCCTCAATATGATGACAAAGGATGTTGGAGGTTTTTCAAAAGCGGAATTTGTTACAAAAATCTGATTTTAAAAACTGTTATACAACATATAGAAACACAGAACGGCGGTTCGGGCGAGTGCTCTGACCGCCTTACTTGTGTCCGAATAAAATGCGGAAAGCGAGGTGATGGCGTTGCCGAGAGCAAGAAGTCCAGATAGCATTGAGGCGGAAAAAGATGTTCCATGACGGTATGGCTCTGGTTGATATTGCTAAGAAACTTGGCAAGCCTGAAGGAACTGTCCGTAGGTGGAAGTCCACCCAGAACTGGGATGGAAACAGTAAAAAAAAAGGCGAGCGTTCGCAAAAAGATAAAGCGAGCGTTCGCAAAAGAGGAGGACAGCCTGGGAACAAAAACAGCAAGGGAAACAGAATGCAAAAGGGCATGGAGCGCCGAAAGGAACTCAGAACGCTCTGAAGCATGGAGGGTACTCTGCTGTATATTGGGACACGCTGGATGAGGATGAGCGAGAGCCTCATAGAATCCATGCCACAGGATGAAGAGGAAATCTTGATAAATCAGATCGCTCTTTACACAGTCCGGGAACGCCGGCTTATGAAAGCAATCAATAAGTACCGGGATTCAAAGGGGAGGCGTGTATGTTGCCGGAGCGATAAGGTTTGAGAAAAAGAACCTTCAAAGACGATGAGGAAAAAGAACTGTATGAGGAGAGAATCCAGGAAAAGGTAATGAAGAATGAACGTCTTCCTGGGAGAATCTTATGACTTGCAGACTTCTACCGCATCGACAGCAGATCTTGTGGCAAGGCTTGAAAAAGAGCTGACCTCCGTACAGAGCTGTAAAACGAAAGCCGTTGACGCTCTGGCAAAAACTCAGACTTGAGAAAGAAAAGGCAGCAGGAGAAAGCAAAGGGAACGAATTGGTTCGTGCCTGGGCTGATAGCGTCATAAAGTCAAGGAGGGAACAGGATGGACAGTAATATGGACTGGTTGTCGGACTTCCTTGATGAAAGCATACCAATATGGAGAGATAATCCTGTCATTTATTTCCGGGAAGTATTGCAGTTTGAACCTGATGAATGGCAGGCAGAGGCGGCAATGGACTTGGCGCACAACCCGAAGGTCAGTATCAAATCTGGCCAGGGTGTTGGTAAGACCGGTTTGGAGGCCGCTGTGTTCCTGTGGTTTATCACCCGCTTTCCGTATCCCCGTATCGTAGCGACAGCTCCTACCAAACAGCAGTTGCACGATGTCCTCTGGTCTGAGATTTCCAAGTGGATGAGCAAGTCTCCGATGCTCTCTATACTTCTAAAATGGACAAAGACATATGTTTATATGGTTGGAGATGAAAAGCGTTGGTTTGGCGTTGCCAGGACTGCTACAAAAAGCCAGAGAATATGCAAGGTTTCCATGAAGATAACATGCTTTTTTATCGTGGATGAGGCGTCTGGTGTCGCCGATCCGATTATGGAGGCTATTCTGGTACCTTTATCAGGAGAAAATAATAAACTGCTCATGTGTGGAAACCCGACGAAGACAACCGGAACATTCTATGACAGCCACAGAGACAGGGCACTTTATAAGTGCCATACTGTATCGTCTGCAGACAGCAAGAGAACAAACAAAGAGAATATCGAATCTCTGATAAAGAAATACGGGTGGGAATCCAATGTGGTCCGTGTCCGTGTGCGGGAGAATTCCCGAATCAGGAGGACGACGTTTTTATCGCATTATCTATCATAGAGCAGTGTGGCAGCGTGCTGTTTGAACTGGATGATGGAAAATTACTGCCATATATCATTTTCGGTGTCGATGTGGCACGTTTCGGAGATGATGAAACGATTATCTACCGCAATGCCAGAGGGAAATTGAAAATCGTAGCAAAGCGAAGAGGTCAAGATCTGATGAGAACGGTTGGAGATATTGTCAGGCAGTATAAGAAAGCAATCAAAGAATTTCCGGACTACCACGGGAGGATATACGTCAATATTGATGATACCGGTCTTGGAGGTGGAGTAACTGACCGACTTAGGGAAGTAAAACGGGGAAGATAAACTGAGCGAGGCTGTATGTGGTGCCTATAAATGCCGCTGAGAAGATTGAAACGGACACAAAGGCCGGGAAAGATGCAGCGGAGCATTACAACAACCTGACAACCCATATGTGGGCTGTACTAAAGGACCTCATGGAGAACCAGGAGATTGAGATTGAAGAGGATTCAGAGACATTTGCACAGCTTTCTTCACGAAAATATTTCCTTGCCAGCAATGGAAAGCTGGAGCTTGAGAGCAAAAAGGAAATGAAAAAGAGGGGATTGGATTCCCCGGACCGTGGAGATGCTGCGGCGCTTTGTTTACTTAGGAAAAAATCAAGAAGTACACCGGAAGTGCTCCGAATCAGGCGAATACTGATGGTTTGGAAAGAGCAGCTACTGGAAAAACAGATAGGAGGTTGTTTGAATGGGTATCTTTAGAAAAAGAGAAGGATTTGTCACAAAAGGGAATCGTCAGATTCAGAATGGCGATACACCGGGAGCTCAGCAGACTATAATCAAAGGTCTGGATCATTATTCCAATCAGATTCTCGAAGCTCTGAACGGTTATCCGGCAGATGACGCCGCATTGATCGTGGTAAGCCTTAGAAATCTGGCAGATGGTATCCAGAAACAGAATCCGGCAAGCAAAGTTCTGATCGATTATATCAACAAGAACTTTAAGAAACCGGAAATATCAATTGATGAAAAGGTTGAAAAGACCAAAAAAAAGATAGTGAAAGGAGGAAAACCCATGGCAGAGATTGGTCGTATAGGCCAGAAGCGGTATGGTGGAGTTTTCTATGAGGAATTTCTTCGGGAACTGCAGGGCATAAAAGGCATAAAGACGTATCGCGAGATGGCGGACAATGATGATACAGTCGGCGCCATCCTTTTTGCTATTAAAATGCTCATCCGTCATACCAAATGGAACATTGAGCCCGGAGGTGATACGGCGATAGACCGTGAGGCGGCAGAGTTTGTGGAAAGCTGCATGAATGATATGAGTACCACATGGACAGATACCATTTCGGAGATCTTATCATTCCTGACTTATGGTTGGAGCTTTCACGAAATTGTGTATAAGCGACGAATGGGAAAAAAGCAGGAACAGGAAGACGAACAGCAAGTATTCTGACGGTCTGATTGGCTGGCAGAAGTTGCCGATACGTTCCCAGGATACGCTTTACCAATGGGAATTTGATGAGCACGATAACCTGATCGGCATGACGCAGCAGCCACCGCCGGACTTTGGAACGATTACAATTCCAATCAGAAAGGCAATGCTCTTCAGAACTGAGAGTGCAAAGGATAACCCGGAGGAAGAAGCATACTGAGAAATGCGTACCGTTCCTGGTACTTCAAAAGAAGGATTCAGGAAATAGAGGCAATAGGGAATCGAAAGAGACCTTGCTGGACTCCCAGTATTCCATGCTCCTGAAGGAACTGATATTTGGGATGATAAAGACGATGATATGGTAAAATCAATGCAGCACTCATGGGAATGGTAAAATCCATTCGTCGTGATGAGTACGAAGGCTTAGTTCTTCCACATGGATTTGAATTTGAACTGGTAAGCACCGGTGGGGCAAGGCAGTTTGACACGAATGCCATTATCAACAGATATGATGCAAAGATCGCCATGACGGTATTGGCGGACTTTATCATGCTCGGACATCAAAAAGTAGGAAGTTTTGCATTGAGCTCTGATAAAACGGAGCTTTTTCAGTTGCAATCAGTTCTTTCCTCGATGTAATCTGCGAAACATTCAATAATCAGGGCATTCCGGCACTGATTGATATAAACGGAGATCATTTCAATGGGATTTCAGATTATCCAAAGATGACTCACGGAGACATTGAAGATGTAAATGTCAAAGAGGCAGGACAGTTCATTAAGGATATGACAGGAATCGGTGTTCTTATTCCCCTGATGATGGACTTGAAGATTATGTTCGAGAGATCGGACATCTTCCTGAGAGGACAGCGGATTCTAGGGAGGAGAACCCTGAAAGGACAAAGCAGCAGAACAAGAACGAACCTCCGGAGGATGATGTGGAAGAGCCGGAAGACGAGGCAGAGGATGAAAAGAAAGCTGCCGAAGCGAAGAAAAGGCTTGGAAGGTAAGGTGGGAATATGGCTTTTTGTTTAAATCACCTTCGCTCCGATAGGGAAGAAAAAACGCCGTTCTCCCGGAAACCTTCGACTGCTGAACATGCTTGAAAGGTATATCACAGATACGGAGGCTGTTCCAATATCGATACTGACAAAGTTCTGGGCGGATCAGGCGGCTTCGATTACCTATAAGGAGATCCGGAAGATGATTGAGGACGGAGATGTGAGCAAAGAGGACCTTGAGAATTGGTCGAAAGATTATTCGATTCTTGTCGAGGAAAAGCTGGCTCCGCTTTGGGAAGAAGCTATCATCGTTGGCAGATCGGGAACATGATACTTGATAGCCTGAAGAATTCCGATTTTGAATTTGATCCTTCTGATGAAGGAATCAGGAAATGGATTGAACAGCGAGGAGCTGATTTTGTTACCAATTCCGTTCAGGAGCAGAAAAAAGCAATCAGACGCCTCACTGCAAAGGCTGTCCGGGAAGAATTGTCACCGGATGAACTTTCCCGTGTTATCAGACCATGCATTGGTTTGAATAGCCGGCAGGCAGAGGCAAACCTAAGATATTACAACAATATCAAGGCACAGCTGAGAAAAGAACATCCGAAAATGAAGCAGGAAACCATTGTCCGCAGGGCAAGGGATAAAGCTCTCAAGTATGCTGAAAAGCAGCACCGATACCGGGCAAAGACGATTGCATTGGATGAACTGGCAGAGGTATATAACCAGGGAGCTCATTTTGGTATCAAGCAGGCTCAGAAGAAAGGATACATAGGACATGTTCGAAAGGTTTGGGTTACAGCAAGACAGGAGAGCGTGTGTAAGTATTGTGAGGCTGTGGAAGGCGTCAGCAAGGAACTGGATGAACCGTTTGACGTTGGAAAATGTGGAATGGTACAGGTTCCTCCGGCACATCCGAGATGCCGGTGTGTACTGAAATATGTTGAAGTCAGGGAGGATAAGCAATGAAAACAGTATATGAAATCCTTGGAATCCACAAGTCCAGGGATAAAAACCACTGAAAATGTGGATAACAGTGCAGATAAAGGAACGTCTGTGTTGAAAGGAAAATTTAAAAATCCAGAAATCCGAAGATGAAAAGCGGCTTGCCTTCGGATGGGCGAATATCTCCATTGATGAATCAGGAGAGCAGCTCGTAGACTGGCAGCAGGGATATGATTGATCCGAAGAACTGGAAAACGCAGCATACAAATTTGTACGGCTTTACCGTGAAGGTGGAGAGATGCATGAGCGAGGAGATTGCGCCGTTCTGGTTGAAAGCGTTGTCTTTACCGAAGAGAAGATGAAAGCCATGGGGATTCCGGAAGGAACATTGCCTGTCGGCTGGTGGATTGGTTTCTTCGTTACAGACGATGATGTTTGGGAAAAAGTTAAAAACGGAACATATCCGATGTTTTCCATCGAAGGAGAAGCCGAGAGAGTTAAGGTGGAAGACAATGAGAATATTGATTGATTTTGCTCTGGTATCTTTTTCGGAGCAATCATCGGCGGTACCGTAATGGCATTATGTGCGATAAGCGGAAGAAACCGTGACGATGATGAAAAGTGATAATCGGAAGGCAGCGAAAGCTGTCTTTTGTATTATAAAAAATCCATGGAAGGAGGTAGGAAGGTTGGCTAAGAAATTAAAAACTTAGAAGTCACAAAAGTCGATTTCGTTGATGAAGGAGCAAACCAGGGAGCAAACATCAAGCTGTTTAAGCGAAAAGACCAGAATGACAATCCTGTTGTAGCGGTTCCGGTGCGGGATCCGATGAAAGAGCAAAAAGCCTTTTCAAAAGACTTATGCACTCGATCGGGAAAAGCCTCGGATTCAATGATGAGGAAATTGATAGTTTCTCGGAACCATCTGCTGACGGGAACGTACAGAAAGGAAATTCGCAGACCTTTGGAGATAAAATGACAGAGGTTAAAAGGCAGAAAGTCGCAGATGAAATCTGAGTATCTGTTATGCTTTGCAGTCTTCTCTGCAGTCAATTCTCTATGATGAGGATCTGGAAAGAGAAAAAGCAAAAGAAATGATGGAACAGAGCATTTCAGAGTTTGATGAGATTATCGCCGAATCAGTTGAGAGCTGGTCCAATGGTAAGCTCTGCGGAATCAGGAAGTCATTGGATGATTCAGAACTTGAATCTATGAGGAAATTCAGGGACAAGTTAGATTCTGACATCCAGAAAGCAATGGAAAACAGAGAGGAGAATTAGAAGACATGCTTAAAATCGACAAATCAAAAATGACGGCAGAAGAAAGAGCAGCCTATGATGCGATCATCAAAAAATATGCTGTCGAAACTGAGGAAGAGCCCGTTGATAAATCTAAGGTAAAACCTGGAGAAAACGAGGACGAGATGGAAGAGGAAGAAACAGAAAAAGGATGCGGAGGCGGTAAGAAACCGACTAAGAAATCTGCATCTTCCGAAGAGGGAGAAGACATCTATAAGGGACTGCACCCGCTGGTAGCAGCTGAAATTCAGCGTTTACGCAAGAGAGCTGACGAGGCGGAAGAGAGAGAGCTTATGGAAGTGCCAAGAAGTATGAGATTATCGGCAAGAAACCGGAAGATCTCGTTCCTACTTTGAAGAGCCTGAAAGCTGCCGGAGGAACTGCATACAACGATATGATTGGTATCCTCGATTCTGCTGTTTCCATGGCAGAAGCGTGTGAACATTCGAGGGAATCGGAAAATCTGGTCATGGAAGAACCGGAACTCCTGTTGCAAAGAGCAATTCTGAAGCGAAAATCGAGTCTATCGCAAAAGGATACATGGAGAAAGATCCTAACCTGAACCTCACAGATGCTATTGCGAAGGCATGGGAGAACAACATGGACCTGATGGCAGCTTATGAAGAAGAAGCTGGAATTTAAGGAAAGGAGATAAAAGAATGGGTAAGAATTTTAACGGAGTTCAGATGAACAACTCTCCGACTATCGTTGAGAAAGCCGGAGCAGCAATCACCGACTGCAGAAACAGAATCATGAAGTATGATGGAAACGGTGATGTGGTACTTGCTACCGCCGGAACGGATATTCCTGTAGGAATCGCTCTTATCGAGTCCGGTTACAATGACATTTCCGGTACCGAATCTGGGAAGGTTGCCAAAGGTGATGATATCGACATCCAGGTAAAAGACATTGGATTTGTCATGGCAGGAGCAACAATTACCAAAGGACAGGAAGTGCCTGTGGAGCAAACGGACTGGCAGCAGTCGCGGCAGCAGGAGATTATGTTCTTGGCGTTGCTCTTAGTGGTGCCAGTGCAAACGGTTATTGCAAAATCCAGATTGCAAAATATCAGAAAGCCGCAGCTGCAGGCGGCGTTGACTAAATTTTAGGAGGTAAAAGTAAATGAGAAATACACCATCAGGAATTTCCGCGGAAATCGCGAAAGGCGTCTTTTTAGACCGCACACGGCGCTTACAAACATGGCACTGGCTTATTACCAGAACGCAGCGAATTATTTCGCAAGAGCGATCTTCTCTATTTGTCCAGTAGGCTTGTCTTCTGACAACTACTATATTTTCGATAAAGAAGATCTTCTTCGTGATAATTGGCAGAGAAAACCCTTATATGGCAAGGTTGCTCCTCGCTGTAGTATCTGAACACACTGACACATACAACTGTCAGGTAGATCAGATGATTATGGGTATCGACCAGATTCGCCAGACAGATCTTCAGAGAAGAATGGGACCGGCTATCCGTGATCCGAAGCAGCAGAGAACAAAAAACGATTGCAGAACAGGCAAATATCCATCAGGATATGCTGTTTGCAGATAAGTTCTTCAAAGCGTGGAGCATGGAATGACGAGTACAGCGGTGTAGACAGCACAACTGTATCCGGAAAACAGTTTATCAAGTTTTCCAATGGTAACCTGATCCGATTAAATTCATCGATGAGAGAAAAACTGCCATGCACGAAAGCACCCTACGCAACACCGAACCGCCTTGCTCTTGGAGCAAATGTGTTCAATGAGCTTAAAAAACCATCAGGCGATTCTGGAGAGAGTTAAATACGGTGGAACTACTGCGAATCCGGCTTCTGTTACAGAAAATGTTCTGGCAGAGCTGTTTGGAGTAGAGAAGCTGGTTGTCCTCAGATCTATCGCAAACAAAGCTGCGATGGGAGCTGACGCAGATATGCAGTTTATCGGAGATCCGGATGCATTCCTCGCTTTCCTATGCTACCACCCTCCCCGCTATTGATGAACCGTCTGCTGGTTACATCTTCGCATGGGATATGCTTGGAAACGGTCAGATTCTTCCAATCCTGAATTACCTGGGAGAGAACGGAACACATTCCGAATATGTTGAAGGACTCATGGCTTTCGATATGAGAAAGACCGCTGACGATCTGGCAATGTTCTTCAAAGATGCAGTCTAAGAAATGGAGGTAGCTTATGAGGTTAATTGCACAGAAGCCCTCGCTCATTTGGAGGTAACAAAGTTTTTCATCGGCGAGGAAGTACCGGCGAGTTAGTCACCAATCCAAAGATGCAGAGAAGATGGGCGTTATCGCTATTGCTACGGACGGCGGAGATATTCCGAAAGAGGAACTTGCAGACATGGTAGCGACTGTTGGGCAGGTTATGTTTGAAATGCCGATTCGGCAGAAAGGCGAAACCATGTCTTTGCCCCTCAATGAGGAACAGTTGTCCCAGGCTATTGAAATTATGCAGATGAGCACAAACGATGCGAAAGAGGCTATTAAAGGGCTCACGGATGAAAATGTGCTTATCCTGCTTAATGCCTGTGATTCCAGAAAGGCTATCAAGGACCTTACAGAATCCGTGGCAATAGGACTTGAAGAGGCACCGGAAGAAGATGACGCTCCAGAGGAGGAAAGTGCGGTGAGGAATAATGGCTGGTACATACAGTTATGATCCCGCAAAGCTGGAAGAAGAGGGGAAGGACTTCATGAGATTCCAGCTCGGAGATACCATGGTAGAGGGCAAAGAGAAAACCTGTGCTTTGACTGATGAAGAGTACAATGCGATTCTGAAGATGCACAGTAACTGGAAAAGAGCGAAACTTGCATGTATCGAATCTATTTTCCGGAGATTTTCTTATGAGCCTGATACCGCAACAGGTCCACTTTCATTTCAGTTTGGGGCTCGGGCGAAGTTGTGGCAGGAAGAGTATGAGAAATTGAAAAAGATCTCTCGAAATCCTCGCCTTTCTGTCGGCGCCATATCAGCACAGGGAGGATGCGGAAAACCACCGTATTTCTATACAGGCATGATGTCCCACGAAAAAGAGGGAGGTTAATATGATGTATCTCCGACCAGGGAATCTTGAAAAAGATTTCATTGTGAAACGAAAAAAGACTGATATATCTGATACCGGAACACCTTATTCAGGCTATGTGGACACCGGTCTTCTGGTAAGTGGCGTCCTTGCGGATGCTGATAAGAACCAGAGTGACCGGAAGAAACATTTATGGAATCAGGATCAGCACTCTCTTACGCATACGATTGTAAGCAAAGGAGAACCTGTTGCAAAAGAAAGGAGACCTGTTGGCAATGGATGATCGGTATTTCCTCATCCTTCTGGTTGATGATACAGGAGCGTTGGGAATTGCCACCATCTATTATGCAGAGGAAAGCAATGATTTGAGATGACACCGGGAGAAGCACCAGAGGCTATCAAAAAGGCTGTTCAGGAATCCGTCAGGGAAACAAATCATAAGACCATGCAGAAAGCATTCAGGGTATCCAATGCAATGCGAAACAGCGTCATAGAAGTATTGACAAATCCAAGTCCATCTCCTCCGGGAAGTCCTCCTGGAGTTCGGAGTGGATTTCTGCGGAGGGCATGGAAAACTGGTGTCCGCAACAATGGCGGTTCCGGCGGTGGCGTTTCGATTGTAGCTTATGCTGATGCAAAGGCTCATTACGCCGGTTATCTGCAAGACGGAACAAAAAAAATGGCGGCAAGACCATTTGTTGATCCAATTCTTGAGGATGTACAGCCGGAAGTTGATGCTATTTTCGCAGATTTTTTAAGGAGGTAGGGAATGTTAATCGTAAAAGAACCTACAGAAAAGTTTAACACCGAAGAAATTCGGAGAGGAACCCTGGTCTATGCGAAGCATAAAACATGGGAGAATGGAGAAAAAAGGGTTTGTTACAACAGCAGTGAAGATGAAGTGATTGTGCAGTATCCGCCAAAGATCGGAAATGTCACAAATCACTTTTTTACGGGCAGAAGAGGTTGCGAAAGGAGACTGGGAAGTCCGTTATACAAACGATATGGAGACGATAGTCACATATCCGGAAGGAGGAACCAATGAACCTGAAACAGCTGATTTATAAGAGGCTTGTCCATGCGAAAGATATTGGATACCGCTTGCAAAATACGCCGGACACCCGGCTGTCTTCGACACTGAAGCTCCGGATGATAAGCGGGGACGGATGGGAAGGGAAAACGCAGTACCCAAGGCTCAATATCGTCCTCGATATGCGGGCAAATGAGGAACGTTCAAGCGTAGGCTCATTAACTATCACCATCTATACGGAACGCACGTCTATGGTCATTTTAGAGATTGAATCACTGGTGAAAACCTGCTTCAGGGATTTGCTTATTTCACCGGAAGACGGAGGACCGTACAGTTTTGCATGGGCGAGAACAGATCCTTTTTCGATTGAAGGAACGAATGTTATCGGACAGGATGTTACTTTTGACATTATGGAATACTCCGCTCAAGAGACCACGGATCCAGATCCGATTGTTGCACTTTCGAGGTATATTAAAAAACTATACCCCGATTCGATTGTGCTTGGCGTGGATCCGGTCGGAGAGTTTACCGAGGCATCCGTTACACCGATCTTTTACAGTCGCCTTGTCACATGGATAAGGCGACTGGACACAACATGAATATTGTTACATGGATGGACTGCAGAATGGCAGTCCATCTTTTTATGCCCTGACAAGGCAATGAACCTGAAAATGCTGGCAGCAGTCATGCAGAAAATCTCCGTTGACGAGAAAATTATCCTTCTGGATAACTCCCCAATGAATATCATCAGAGGTTCAGATCGACAAACAGGCAGATTACCTGAAACAGGGGCAGCTATATGTAACTGGGCGGTTTGGAGTCCTGAAATACAAGGAAAAAACCGCATGCGATCGAAAGCATTATCACTATGTAAGGAGGGAAAGCAATGGCAGAAAAGAAAGAGCCTATACTAAAGCTGCTCCACAGCAGACTGCGGAAAAAAGAAAGAGCCTAAAGGCATTCTGTATCCTCGCGGAAGAGCTCGCAAAGGCGGCTCATCGCTTTAACACAAAGGGAAGAGTGTGTGGTTGCTGCACTCAAATACTTCGGTAAGAAAGAAGCGACCATCAAAGAAACGGAAGAATTAGTAAAGAAATTCTTGCAGAAGGAGGTCAAATAATGGCTGGAACATTTATTATCTGCGAAACCAAAATTCGCCCGGGAACCTATTTCAATATTCAGAAAGTAGGAGGAAACCAGCTCGCCGGTGCTGATGACGGTACAACGGCTGTTTTCTTTAAAGCTGATTTCGGACCACTGAACGAAGTGGTTGAGATCGCACCTGGAGATGGATACGAAAAAGTATTCGGTACAGCAGGAACAACGGATGCCATTCGTGAAGTTCTGGCGGCAGGGGTAAAGAAAGCCCTGGCTGTAGAGTTGGAAAAGGCGGAACTGTTGCGAATACAAAACTGAAGACCGCTTGAGGAGATGTGCCTCCGGCCAGGACGCACTGTCCATCACAGCGAAGCATCCGGGAACAAAGGCGTTCTCTATCGAGGTTAGAGAGAAACTTTCTGATACTTCTCTGAAGGAGTGCATTATCTATGCCGGCACAAAAGAATTTGAGAAGTTCGAATTTGCCGCAGGAGAAAGAGGAAGACGAGGTTAAGAATCTGGCAGCAGCATTCGTGAACTCTCAGAACTTTGCATGCGAGATCTTGGACAGTGCAACAGGAGTTCTTGCTGAAACAGAAATCACAGCATTTACCCCTGGAACAGATCCAACAGTATCTACAGAAGATTACAGTACTGCATTTTCAGCGGCAGAAGCATACCGCTTTAATACGGCTTGCGTGGATACTGAGGAAACTGCTGTGCACTGCTCCCTCGCTTCTTTCATTGACCGTATCTTCAATGCGGGACAGCTCGGACTTGCCATTGTTGCTGAGAAAAATACGGTTTCTCTGGATGACAGAATGGATCACGCCGCCGGATTCAACAGTGAAAAGATGCACTACGTTGTCAATGCGTCTGTAGAAGAATCCGGAGAAAAAGTGGAAGGTTATCTGGTTGCAGTAAAATTGCCGGTCTGATTGCTGCGTGTCCTTCCAA
>VOFI01001428.1_pt1 | contig 40001 bp, 36 predicted proteins | sample 5384131 | NCBI WGS metagenome assembly VOFI01 (sample SAMN12384728, study PRJNA508395) | human gut metagenome | isolation source: healthy gut H | host: Homo sapiens | reverse complement strand
AAAAGCCACGTTTTTCGCAGATGTGGCCCTTGCCCACGGAGCAGTAGAACATTTCGCCCACCCAACCGGCGGCACTGTAAATCATCAGCAGCAGGAAAATACACAGAGGTTTTCAAAGGTGTTCAATGGGAACATACGGCACCTCCGTTCAGGGTGAGAATGTGGACGCCGGGGCGGCCCGCCAGATAGGTTCGCTCCCGGTCATGGCAGGTGAACAGCAGAATTTGACGATTCTGACTCTCTTGGAGCAGCCACTCCAGCGCAGCGGCCAGCCGCTGGTCATCGAAGGAGGCGAACACGTCATCCAGGATCAGAGGGACATGCTTCTCCGGCGGCAGCACCAGCTGACAGATGGCCAGCCGCACCGCCAGATACAGCTGATCGGCGGCGCCTTGGCTCAGCACCTGAATGCTGCGGGGTGTGGAGTCACCGGAGGGCTCAGCGGAGAGAGCCAGCGTCCTGTCCAGCAGTACCTTGTCGCCGCCGGGCGGCGGTGGACTGAGCCAGAACGGCAGCTTGTCCCTCCAACTGGGAGAGCGTCTCCTCGTCCGGCAGGACAGCGCAGCGCTGCTCCAGTTGCCGATACTGCTGCTGGGCGGCGGAGAGAGCGGCTTGGGCCTCCTCGTATTGGCGACGGGCGGCTTGGCGCTCCAGCTGCTGCCACTGGGCGTCTTGCTGCTGCAGTTAAGCGGGCGTGTATCTTGTAAATTAAACAATGAACGAACAAAAGCACCAGACGGGGGAGCACATGAAAATGTGCGACGAAACTTGGTGGAGCAGGGTTAAGTCAATTACCTGCGAAGCTAAGTATAAAAAGTTTTTGAAGCTATGACAAATAGCTCTGTAACGAGATTAGCTCAGCGGAGACGCTGTGTTGATACGATTTATAGAGAGTTTGATCCTGGCTCAGGACGAACGCTGGCGGCGTGCTTAACACATGCAAGTCGAACGAGAATCTACGGATCGAGGATTCGTCCAAGAGAAGTAGAGGACAGTGGCGGACGGGTGAGTAACGCGTGAGGAACCTGCCTTTCAGAGGGGGACAACAGTTGGAAACGACTGCTAATACCGCATGACACATTGGGGTCGCATGGCTCTGATGTCAAAGATTTATCGCTGAAAGATGGCCTCGCGTCTGATTAGCTAGTTGGTGAGGTAACGGCCCACCAAGGCGACGATCAGTAGCCGGACTGAGAGGTTGACCGGCCACATTGGGACTGAGATACGGCCCAGACTCCTACGGGAGGCAGCAGTGGGGAATATTGGGCAATGGGCGCAAGCCTGACCCAGCAACGCCGCGTGAAGGAAGAAGGCTTTCGGGTTGTAAACTTCTTTTGTCAGGGACGAGTAGAAGACGGTACCTGACGAATAAGCCACGGCTAACTACGTGCCAGCAGCCGCGGTAATACGTAGGTGGCAAGCGTTGTCCGGATTTACTGGGTGTAAAGGGCGTGTAGCCGGGAAGGCAAGTCAGATGTGAAATCCACGGGCTCAACTCGTGAACTGCATTTGAAACTGTTTTTCTTGAGTATCGGAGAGGCAATCGGAATTCCTAGTGTAGCGGTGAAATGCGTAGATATTAGGAGGAACACCAGTGGCGAAGGCGGATTGCTGGACGACAACTGACGGTGAGGCGCGAAAGCGTGGGGAGCAAACAGGATTAGATACCCTGGTAGTCCACGCTGTAAACGATGAATACTAGGTGTGCGGGGACTGACCCCCTGCGTGCCGCAGTTAACACAATAAGTATTCCACCTGGGGAGTACGATCGCAAGGTTGAAACTCAAAGGAATTGACGGGGGCCCGCACAAGCGGTGGATTATGTGGTTTAATTCGTGTTAGTTGCTACGCAAGAGCACTCTAGCGAGACTGCCGTTGACAAAACGGAGGAAGGTGGGGACGACGTCAAATCATCATGCCCCTTATGTCCTGGGCTACACACGTAATACAATGGCGGTCAACAGAGGGATGCGAAACCGCAAGGTGGAGCGAACCCCTAAAAGCCGTCCCAGTTCAGATTGTGGGCTGCAACCCGCCCACATGAAGTCGGAATCGCTAGTAATCGCAGATCAGCATGCTGCGGTGAATACGTTCCCGGGCCTTGTACACACCGCCCGTCACACCATGAGAGTCGGGAACACCCGAAGCCTGTAGCCTAACCATTCGGAGGGCGCAGTCGAAGGTGGGTTCGATAATTGGGGTGAAGTCGTAACAAGGTAGCCGTTCGAGAACGAGCGGCTGGATCACCTCCTTTCTAAGGAGACCTCAGCGAGCCTACGGGCTTGGCTGTAACATCCTGGTCAGCCGTGTGGGACTGAGTTTGTTCATTGTTTAATTTAGAGGGTATACGCCGGCAGGCGGAACGACAGATAGCACGGGGATATAGCTCAGCTGGGAGAGCGCCTGCCTTGCAAGCAGGAGGTCGCCGGTTCGATCCCGACTATCTCCACCAAGAGAATACCTTCGCATGGGCCCGTAGCTCAGCTGGCTAGAGCGTACGACTGATAATCGTAAGGTCGGTGGTTCGAGCCCACTCGGGCCCACCAGAGTTCCATTTTGCGGATGGATCTTAAGACCCAAGGGATTGGATCTTAAGATCTGGCTTCAAAAGAGGCTGGAGCTTGCATCTTGAAAACTGAACAAAGAAGAAAGTGATGAAAGCAAGGCAACAGAGAGGTCTTTCAAGGAGACTTGAAAGAAAAGTTGTGAATTTTAATTGTGGAACACTTCTGTGAAAGAAGAGGGTAACAATTACAATTTTGCTAGATCTGTGATTGCCTGCATAATTCAACTATAGAGAACCAAAATATCTCTAATAGGTCAAGCTATAAAGAGCGCAAGGGGAATGCCTTGGCATCAGGAGCCGACGAAGGACGTGACAAGCTGCGATAAGCTTCGGGGAGGAGCAAATATCCTGTGATCCGGAGATTTCCGAATGGGGAAACCCACTGGAGCAATACTCCAGTAACGTGCATTGAACAAAATAGGTGTACGTGGGGAACCGCCTGAACTGAAACATCTAAGTAGGGCGAGGAAAAGACATCAACCGAGATTCCGTAAGTAGTGGCGAGCGAACACGGAGGAGGCCAAACCGGAGGATTTATTCTCCGGGGTTAGGACTTGCATCACGATCAGAAGAATCTAACAGAACGGCATGGGAAGGCCGGCCACAGAGGGTGAGAGCCCCGTACGTGAAAGAGGAAGCTGACAGCGAGTATCCAGAGTACCGCGGGACACGTGAAACCTCAAAGCACGTTAAAGTGTGATGAGGTACTTTTTGTAGAACGGTCCGGCGAGTTATAGTAACGAGCAAGCTTAAGGTATTCAGTACCGGAGGCGAAGCGAGAGCGAGTCTGAATAGGGCGCATAAAGTTCGTTGCCATAGACCCGAAACCGGGTGACCTAACCATGAGCAGGCTGAAGTGAGAGTAAAATCTCATGGAGGGCCGAACGCACGTTCGTTGCAATGACCGGCGATGACTTGTGGTTAGCGGAGAAATTCCAATCGAACTCGGAGATAGCTGGTTCTCCCCGAAATAGCTTTAGGGCTAGCGTTATCTTAGATTACCGGAGGTAAAGCACTGAATGGGCTAGGGGGCGATAAGCTTACTGAACCCTATCAAACTCTGAATGCCGGATAATTGATGGATAGCAGTCAGACAGTGTGAGATAAGTTTCATTGTCAAAAGGGAAACAGCCCAGACCCACAGCTAAGGTCCCAAATGTATGCTAAGTGGAAAACGATGTGGAGTTGCGAAAACAACCAGGATGTTGGCTTAGAAGCAGCCACTCATTAAAAGAGTGCGTAATAGCTCACTGGTCGAGTGACTCTGCGCGGAAAATGTAACGGGGCTAAGTATACAACCGAAGCTTGGGATTGTCTAAAGACAGTGGTAGGGGAGCGTCGTGTATGGGGTGAAGTCGCATCGGAAGGAGCGGTGGACTGTACACGAGTGAGGATGCCGGAATGAGTAGCGAGAATTATGTGGGAATCATAATGGCCGAAAATCTAAGGTTTCTTGGGGAAGGTTCGTCCGCCCAAGGTAAGCCGGGAGCTAAGGCGAGGCCGCAAGGCGTAGTCGATGCACATACGGTAGAAATTCCGTAGCCACCGAACCTTAAACCGGAAGGACACTTTCAGATAGCAGAACCCAGCCGTTGGTAGAGCTGGGCGAAAGGGACTGAAATATAGTAGGGAAGTCTGCGATGCTGAGAGGCGAGAAAAGCTCCGGTGTATGCTAAGGTGCCCGTACCGCAAACCGACACAGGTAGATGAGGAGAGAATCCTAAGGCCAACGGGAGAAGGGTTGTTAAGGAACTCGGCAAATTGACCCCGTAACTTCGGAAGAAGGGGAGCCCCGAAAGGGGCCGCAGTGAATAGGCCCAAGCAACTGTTTACCAAAAACACAGGTTTATGCTAAATCGAAAGATGACGTATATGAGCTGACGCCTGCCCGGTGCCGGAAGGTTAAGAGGAGATGTCAGGAGCAATCCGAAGCATTGAATTGAAGCCCCGGTAAACGGCGGCCGTAACTATAACGGTCCTAAGGTAGCGAAATTCCTTGTCAGGTAAGTTCTGACCCGCACGAATGGCGTAATGATTTGGGCACTGTCTCAACAGCCCGCCCGGCGAAATTGTAGTACTGGTGAAGATGCCAGTTACCCGCAACTAGACGGAAAGACCCCATGGAGCTTTACTGCAGTTTAATACTGGGAATCGGTAATGCATGTACAGGATAGGTGGGAGACTTGGAAGCATAGTCGTCAGGCTATGTGGAGTCACCGGTGGGATACCACTCTTGTATTGCTGGTTTCCTAACCTGCGGCCGTGAATCCGGTCGGGGGACACTGTTAGACGGGCAGTTTGACTGGGGCGGTCGCCTCCAAAAGAGTAACGGAGGCGCTCAAAGGTTCGTTCAGCACGGACGGAAATCGTGCATTGAGTGTAAACGCATAAACGAGCCTAACTGCGAGACCGACGGGTCGAGCAGTAACGAAAGTTGGAGTTAGTGATCCGGCGGTATGTGAGTGGAAATGCCATCGCTCAACGGATAAAAGCTACCCTGGGGATAACAGGCTGATCTCCCCCAAGCGTCCACAGCGACGGGGAGGTTTGGCACCTCGATGTCGGCTCGTCGCATCCTGGGGCTGTATTCGGTCCCAAGGGTTTGGCTGTTCGCCAATTAAAGCGGCACGCGAGCTGGGTTCAGAACGTCGTGAGACAGTTCGGTCCCTATCTGTTGCGGGCGTAAGAGATTTGAAGGGAGCTGTCCTTAGTACGAGAGGACCGGGATGGACGTACCTCTGGTGCACCAGTTGTCCTGCCAAGGGCATAGCTGGGTAGCTATGTACGGACGAGATAAACGCTGAAAGCATCTAAGCGTGAAACTCTCCCTAAGATGAGATCTCTCATCCTTTATGGAGTAAGGGCCCAGAAAGACGATCTGGTTGATAGGCCGGAGGTGGAAGTGCAGTAATGTATGCAGCTGACCGGTACTAATAGCCCGAGGGCTTGACCTACGATTTATGCAGGCAATGGCCTTCCTTCCATCCTCTTCTTTGTTCGGTTTTGAAGGTGTAAGCGACTCTTAATCAGGGTGTCCAGGGTTCGAGTCCCTGATGGTGTACCACGGTTATTTCACAAGGATACTTGTGTGATAATATAAAGGAAAAAAATGGCCCGTTGGTCAAGTGGTTAAGACAGAGGCCTCTCACGCCTTTAACATCGGTTCGAATCCGGTACGGGTCACCATTTCTTCTTGACAAATTGCGTAAAAGTGCATATACTACTGTTTGTTACCGCTGATACGGTTTCAATAGTTGGTGCTGATTAGGGCGAGGGTCCACCCGTTCCCATCCCGAACACGGAAGTTAAGCTCGCTTCTGCCCACAATACTTGGCTGGAGACGGCCCGGAAAGATAGCAGCTGGTAGAGCAGCGGTCTCCAAAACCGCGTGTCGAGAGTTCGAATCTTTCTGCCCCTGCCAAAAACGAAATTCCTGCCGATGAAAGTCGGCAGGAATTTTCTTTGCCTATGATGGCAACTTGCAGCTATGACGGGAAATTTTTCTTGTTTTGTTCTTGTTCCGCTGAGAGGTTTATGATACCCTAAAGGTAGGAAGAAGAGCTCATATGAGCATTAAGGCCTACGGACAGAACTCATGGCGGGGTAGGACCGTCACGGTGGTACGGGTGTATCCGAGGAATAAGAGTTTGTTTTTTATGTGATCTTTTTCGTGGGGATTAATGACGCTGAAATTGTGCCGCTGACGAATTTCTGGCGGAGAACGGCTATGTCAGTAATTTCAGCGAGACAAGGCTCCGCCACGAGATCTATCTCTCCGACCCACGGAAGATAGTTCCGGAAAAACGGAAAACCGTCATCCGACATCCCATCAGAAGAAGAGCGTGACGGAGAAATTTCTCCGCAGGCAAAGGAGGGCTTCCATGGACTATATTCGGATCACCGAGGACAACATCGATGGAGAGCACATCTGCTGCGCCATGTCCGGCAAACAGAGCCTTGTCAAGAAGGAATGGCTCAGGCAGCGGTTTGCGGAGGGACTGGTCTTTTACCGGAGCCGGGAGCGAGGCAAGTGCTTCATCGAATATATCCCGGCGGAGTACGCATGGGTTCCCATTCAGGCGGAGGGATACCTCTACATTAACTGCCTGTGGGTCTCCGGCTCCATGAAAGGCCACGGCTACTCCAATGACCTACTGGCGGAGTGCATCCGGGATGCCAAGGCGCAGGGGCGAAAGGGTCTGTGCACCCTGTCCGCCCAAGGGCGGAAGCGTGAGTTTCTCTCCGACCCGAAGTATCTGGCGCACAAGGGCTTCACAACGGCGGATACCTCTGCATGCGGGATCGAATTGCTGTATCTGCCTCTTGTTTCCGGTGCGGAGCCGCCGAAATTCAAGGGCTGCGCCAAACAGCCCATTGTGGAGGAGAGCGGCTTCGTGCTCTATTACACGGATCAGTGTCCCTTCACCTACTACTGGGTGCCGAGAGTGGCGGAGGCGGCCAAGGCGCATCATATTCCCTTGAAGGTCATCCATGTCACCAGCAGGGAGCAGGCGCAGAATGTGCCGTCGCCGGTGACCACCTATGTCCTGTTTCGGGACGGGAAATTTCTGACCCAGGGCATCCAGAGCGACAAGAAATTCCTGAAGCTTGCGGGAGTGGAGGCACAATAGACCGCTGCGGGCGGCGCACAAGAAGATTTAGGAGGTGTCCCATGGAGGGATTTAAGGCGAAGGAATACAAGATTTTTGAGCTGTTTGATAAGCAGTGGGCCATCGTTACCGCCGGCTCCATGGCACATTACAACAGCTGTACCGTCAGCTGGGGAAGCCTAGGAAATATCTGGGGCCATGCGGGACATAGCTGCCCCATCGTTACGGTCTATGTCCACCCGGCCCGCTACACCAGCGAGTTTTTAAGGGAGAGCGATATCTTCACGGTGAGTTTTTACCCGGAGAGCTGCCGAAAGGCGCTGAGTTATATCGGCGCCCACTCCGGCCGGGACGGCAATAAGGTCGCCGCTGCCGGGCTGACGCCTGTGACCATGGGACAGGGTGTGACATTCCGGGAGGCGAATCTGACCTTCCTCTGTAAGAAGCTGTATCAGCACCAATTCTCCAGAGATGATCTGGCCCCGGAAATTCAGGCATATTACGCCGCTGCGCCGCAGGTGTACCCGGACTTTCAGGGCGGCTGGCAGCCGCACATAGTCTTTGTGGGGGAGATCACAGACGTCCGGGACGACCGGTGAGGGGGAAAGCCGGAAAACTTGCCGCCATATAGCAGAAAAGCCGCTATTAGCGGCTTTTCTGCTATATGCCGAGGACAGAGAAAGCAAAGTGGCATGGAAGTTGCTATATAAAAATCATAGATACGGAGGACAAGAAGAAGCAGCTTGCCGCCAAGCGCCGGGAGCTGAGCAAGGCGAAGAAGCGCATTGCGGAGATTGACACCCTGATCCAGAAGATCTGTGATACAAGAGTCGCCCATCGGGCACCTTCCTTACGGAGGGTGCCCGATGGGATATCCCTTTTCTGCTTGCCGGGGGCGGGGGAGCGTGGTATACTCGTATCAAAAGAAGCAGACCTTAAAAGAGACGGCGGCCGAAAGAGATGACCGCTCAAGACGGGGGAGAGAGTATGGAGGAATTTTCCTATATCGTGCTGGATCTGGAGTGGAACCAGCCCATGTCGGGGCAGGAGACCATCACCCAGCCCTTCCGCTTCGACTCGGAGATCATCGAGATCGGGGCGCTGAAGCTGAACAGCCGATTTGAAGAGGTGTCGGAGTTCAAGAGCTTTGTTCGGCCAGTGTTCTACCCGGCCATGAACGGCCATGTGGTGCAGCTCACCAAGATACGGCCCCAGGAGCTGGAAAAGGCCCCCGACTTCCCGGCGGCCTATGCCGCCTTCCGGGACTGGTGCGGCGAGGACTGCTGCCTGTGTACCTGGGGGCCGGATGATCTGCCGGTGCTGATGGATAACCTTCTGATGCACGGACTGGACGCCACCCTCCGACGGCTACGATCTCCAGCGCATCTTCGGCCATGAGATTATGCGGGATGACCGTCAATGCTCACTGGAGCGAGCCATGGAGCTGCTGCGGCTGAAGCCGGATCGGGCCCACGACGCCCTCAACGATGCCCGCAACACCGCCCGGGTCTGCGGCAGCATGGATCTGGAGCGCTGCATGGAGGAGTACTGCCTGCGCTACATCGACTACGGCCCAGACCGGCTGGCGGGCCGGGTAGGCGGTCTGCCGTACCCGGATCTGCCTGCGGCACAAGCGGATCCGCAGCTGACGGCCCTGACCTGCCCCTACTGCGGCCAGCCCCTGACCTTGGGGGAGTGGACCCGGAAGGATGGCAATACCATGCTGGCCTATGCCCGCTGCAACGAGGGGGACGAGTATTTGGCCGTGTGCCGCTATGGCCGCACGCCGGAGGGCATCCGCATGGGGCGCATGGTCTACGAAATGAGCGACGACCTGTGGGATGTGTACCAGCGCTGCATAGAGCGGCAGGTATAAGCGGCGCACAGCAGGGGACACGCCTTTCAACCGAAAACCGCCGGACAGTTGTACTGTCCGGCGGTTTTTTTATCCGTTTTTCAGGTATCGCTGGGTATAGGGACACACGGCGAAGCACTTGCCGCAGATGGCAATGGGGATGCCGAAGGAACGGCCTGTTCGCTCCCTTGCGGTGCGCTCACACAGCAGGTGGTCGAACAGGTCGTCCCGATCCAATCCCGTGTGCCATAAGGTGCCATACAGAGCAGAGGAGGGACAGGCATCCACGCACACTCGGCAGCTGCCGCAACGGCTGGAGAGAATGGGCTCCGCCGTAGGCAGCGGGGCATCCGTCACCACGGTACACAGCCGCACGGCTCCGCCAAAGTCGGGGGTGGTCAGGAGGTTATTTTTTCCGATCCAGCCCAGCCCGGCCCGGCAGGCCACCGCCTTGTGAGGCAGAGGAGAGCGATCCTCAGCGCCGGTGGGCAGATGCTCCTCTGTGTTGGCCGTGGCCTGATAGCCATAGGCCCGCAGCAGGGCGGCACAGCCCTCCGCCATAGCGTCCAGCCGTACATTGATGGCCTGATAGGTATCGTAGTAGGCTCGGTGGGGCTGATCCACCAACGGCCCTACGATTTCACGGGGCAGCGCCACCAGCGCCGTGATGCCGTAGGGAAGCGCCGCCCCCGCCACACCGTGGAGGTCGGCAAAGCCCACCCGCACAGCGCCCTGCTCCGTCAAATATTGGGTGATCTCCTGCGCCAATGTCTGTCGAACCATTTATGCTTCCTCCTTTTTCAGGATGTACGTCCCCGCCTCATCGCAGGGACGGATCTTTTCGCCCACCGCCAGCATCAGGGCCACCACGTCATCCAGCGGCACGATGTGATCCATCCCGGCCAGCGCCGCATTGGCACAGGAGACGGCGGTTGGTACGGCGGCCATGTTCCGCACGATGCAGGGGACCTGCACATAGCCCTCGATGGGGTTGCAGAGCAGCCCCATCAGTACCTGTCCGCCCAGCGAGGCGGCGCAGTGGATGGTGTCGGGATCGTCGGTCATCATGCTGCACAGGGCGGCGCTGGCCATGGACACCGCCACGCCGATCTCCGCCTGACAGCCGATGGCCCCGGTGTAGTGGGTGGGATAGTAGAAGGCACCGATGAGCCCCGCTACCAGCAGGGCGTTCTCCTGCTCCGTCTCGCTCTTGCCCAGCCGTTCTCCGATGCGGTATACCGCCGCCGGGACGATGCCGGAGGCCCCGCCAGTGGGCATACAGACGATGGTGCCGTGGGCGTTGCTGAACTCCATGATGCTCATGGCGTCCAGACACGCCTCGTCAGCGGCCCCCAGATCGATGAGCTTCCGCTCCTCCCGCAGAGCCTTATAGCGGGCGGCACGGGCATCGGTGATACCGAGGAAGTGGTTGTCCGGACGGACGCCCTGCTGCCGTGCATGGCGGCAGATATCCAGCACCTGCCGGGCATAGGCCCGCAGCTCCGCCTCCGTGGCGCCGGTGAGGGCACTTTCATAGTCGAAAGCCACCCGCCACAGCGGACGCCCGGTGTCACGGGCATAGGCAAACATCTCCTGTGCCGTGCGGAAGGGGATAGCCCCTTCTTGCTGGGGGAAGGGGAACAGAGGCTCCAGTCGGGCCAGCCACTGGCCGGGCCCGGCTGCGGTATCCTCTGGCACCACACGGGCGCCCTCCGGGCCGAGACACACCGTCTCCCGGCGCTTGCCCCGCAGCAGGATGTCGCTGCCATTGAGACGGGTGATCTCGATCTCGCCGCCACCCAGCGATACCCCCGTCAGCCGGATGGTGCGGCGGCCGCCGGATAGCTCCATCTCCGCCAGCTCTGAGGGTCTTACCGGCAGGTCATCTACAAATTGGAAGTCGTAGCAAAGCCCAGCCTCGTCGGCCTGACGGCACATGGTGCTCAGATCGCAGCGCAGCAGCTCCTGCCCCAGCAGCGCCGCCAGAATGGCCTCGTGGCTGTGCATACTGTAAAAGGTGTCGTAGTACCCGCCCCGGCGGGCCATGCGGACGGTGATGCGGCGGGGCGGTTCCCCCAGCAGAGCACGGGCCAGCCGTGCGATGCGGTAGGGGCCGCAGGTGTTGGAGGAGGACGGCCCCGGCGTCACCGGGGAGAGCACGTCGTTAAAAATACTGGGCATCCGTTCCATGGTGAGGACTCCTTTCGGCCCTTGGCCGCAGAATTTTGGATAGGGCAAAATCCCCCCTGCGGAACAGGGGGGATTTCGGTATGATAGGTAGTCATGCCGGGAATAGTGACCCGGCGGTCTCTTCTACAAACACACAAGCAGTGAGCGATCGGATACTTACTTCAGGCAGAAGCCGATGATGGTGTAGCCGATGCAGGTGATGACAGCCACAGTCAGAGCGTAGGGCAGCTGGGTCTTGGTGTGAGCCAGATGGTCGGAGCCTGCGCCCAGAGAGGACAGGATGGTGGTGTCGGACAGGGGGGAGCAGTGGTCACCGAAGCAGCCGCCGCCCATGACAGCAGCGATGGTGGCGTACACCAGATTGTTGGCCTCACCGCCGGTCATATTGAAGGCCAGAGGCATCACGATGGGGATCATGATGGCGTACACGCCCCAGCTGGTGCCGGTGAAGAAAGCCATGAAGGCACAGACAGCGAAGGTCAGAGCCAGCAGGGTCACGGGGGTCATCCAGCTCTCGGTGACGCTGATGACGTAGCTGGAGGTGCCCAGCGTCTTGGAGATGACGTTGATGCAGTAGGCCAGGGACAAGGATCAGGATGGCGCTGACCACGGACTTGATTGGAGAACAGGGCTTCTCGTAATGAACGCCAAGATAACGGCCATCAGAGCAGGAGCCAGAGAAAGGATACCATAATTATCCATATTTACCTCCTCAAGTTTTCAGGTTGTTTCTCTTTTTTCGTGTTGTTGCTTGTGTTGCTTGCGTATAGGGTATATAACAGGCTTCCGGCTCCCCTGCGGGGGTTCCCTGCTCCGGCGTCAGGAATCTGACACCGGAGCACCCCGTGTGATGAGGAGTAATGGAAACTGGTTATCAAATAGAGGGTAGTCTAAGAGGAAAAGCTTACCAAACCTTGACCAGCTCGTCGGCGTCGGTCCACTCACGGTTCTGCTTCAGAGCCGTCTCCTTCAGGGTCAGCTTGCCGTCGTAGCAGGTCATGCCCAGACGCAGCAGGCGGTTATCCTCCATGGCCTTCTTAAAGCCCTTATCCGCCATCTGCAGCAGATAGGGCAGGGTGGCGTTGGCCAGCGTCACAGAAGCGGTCTGGGAGAAAGCGGAGGGGATGTTGTCCACGCAGTAGTGCATCACGCCGTCCACATAGTAGATAGGATCGTCATGGGTGGTATCCCGGCAGGTCTCGATGGCACCATTCTCATCGCAGGCCACGTCCACGATCATGGCACCGGGCTTCATCAGCTTCAGGTCCTCACGATAGACAATGTGGTCCTTGCGGTCCTTGGCCCACAGAATGCCGTTGATGATGACATCGGACTCCCGCAGGCACTTCTGCCTACGCCGGCGCCGGTTTCCACGTACACGGTGTGACCGTGACGCACGATCCTCATGCACGGTGGCGGGTACGGCCGCCACACGGTATTCATTGCCCTTGATTTCCTTCAGTACTCCGATGACCATTTTTTGTTACCTCACTTTCAAAAATAAAGCGACGAAATCGATAACAGTTAAGCAGATGCAAATAATCTGATAGCTGTTGTTAAGATTGTATACATCATTGAAGCCAAAGTCAACATTAAAAACGTTGATTTTGAACATTTTGTAAACCTGACTGAAATCCGGCATTAAATTTAGCCATTGTATACAATAACAAGATTCGATATTGCTTTTTGTCCCGCTTTGCTGTACTATATAGGCAGACCGTGGAGCAGTCTGCGGCGACATACTCAGATGGCCTGCCGGTGGGAGTCGGTCACAGGCCAACAGGAGGAATATTATGGAAAAGATCGCAATTCTCCGCTGGGAATCCGGCCATGTACCTCAGGGCCTCATGCAGCTGGAACAGTTGCCCGGCAACAGCACCAATCTGGCATCCTACCCCTTCCCGGTGAAGCTGGTGGAGGTGAAGGGCGCCAACACCGACACTGTGATCCTGCACCCCAGCCAGAAGCTGCTGGAGGATATGATCCAGCTGGCCAAGGAGCTGGAGAAGGAGGGCGTTCGGGCCATCACCACCAGCTGCGGCTTCAATGCCATCTTCCAGGAGGCACTGGCCAACGCCGTGGATATCCCGGTGTTCACCTCCTCTTTGCTGCAGGTACCCTTTGCACAGGCACTGGTGGGCCGTGACCGAGCCGTGGGCGTTATCACCGCCAGCGCCTCCAGCCTGTCCGAAAAGCACTTGCGGGCCTGCGGCATCACCGCTGAGATGCACCCCATCGTCATGGGTCTGGAGAACGCCCCGGAGTGGAGCAAGATCTTCGACCATCCTGATGACAGCTTCGACATGGACCTTGTCACCGAAGAGATCCTGAATGTGGCCCGTCAGGGCGTCAAGGATCACCCGGAGATCGGTGCCATCGTACTGGAATGCACCGACCTGCCTCCCTTCGCCCGCCGCATCCGGGAGGAACTGGACATTCCCGTGTTCGACTTCAACTCCATGATCGGCCATATGGCCATGGCCCTGAGCCTTGTAAAGCTGTATTAAGTGATAAGCAAAAGCGCTCCCTCCACTGATGTGGAGGGAGCGCTTTTTGCGTGTCTCCGGCGTCCCGGCCCAATATGCCGCCGGGCAGCCAAACCGGGCGATCCTCCGAAAAAAACAGAGGCCCCTGTTTCCAGAGGACCCCTGTTTTTGGATATGGAATGGATGGATTTTCTCTTCTACAAACACACAAGCAGATGTTGTATCGGATACTTACTTCAGGCAGAAGCCGATGATGGTGTGGATGGTGGTGTCGGACAGGGGGGAGCAGTGGTCACCGAAGCAGCCGCCGCCCATGACAGCAGCGATGGTGGCGTACACCAGATTGTTGGCCTCACCGCCGGTCATATTGAAGGCCAGAGGCATCACGATGGGGATCATGATGGCGTACACGCCCCAGCTGGTGCCGGTGAAGAAGGACATGAAAGCGCAGACGGCGAAGGTCAGAGCCAGCAGGGTCACGGGGGTCATCCAGCTCTCGGTGACGCTGATGACGTAGCTGGAGGTGCCCAGCGTCTTGGAGATGGCGTTGATGCAGTAGGCCAGGGACAGGATCAGGATGGCGCTGACCACGGACTTGATGCCCTCGGTGGCCACTTGGACCATCTCACGGATGTTGAAGGCCTTCTGGATCAGCAGCACGATGGCCTGATAGGTAACGGCCAGCACGAAGGCCTCCAGCGTCTTGGCGGAGCCCATGATGACATAGGTGCCGATGGTCACGGCGATAACGATCAGAGCGGGGATCAGGAAGTGCAGAATGATGTTGGACTTGAAGCCCTCCTTGGGCTTGATGGTGTCCAGCTCACGGGACAGCATGGGGGTGTCGCCGTCGGCCACCACCTTGCCGGTGGTGCGGGCACGCTCCTCGGCCTTCTTCATGGGGCCGTAGTCAGGCAGGAAGCCCAGAGCCACCAGCAGGATCATGACGATGGTCAGGATGCCGTACAGCTGGAAGGGGATGGAGTGGATGACGGCGGCCTGGCCAGCGTCCGCCGTGGCGAAGGTGCCGAAACCCACCACCAGACCGGCTACATACACGCCCCAAGCGGTGAAGGGAAGGGTGATGCAGACGGGAGCGGAGGTGCAGTCGCACAGCCAGGCCAGCTTCTCACGGGAGACCTTGGCCTTATCGGTGATGGGACGCATCACGTTACCCACGAACAGGGGGGAGAAGTAGTCGGAGAAGAACACCAGAATACCCAGCGCAGCGCCCATGATCTGAGCAATGCGGGGCGTGATGTGAAGCTTCTCATTGAGCTTGTTGGCCACGGCCTCGATGGCGCCGGACTTCTGGAAGAAGGCCACCATGATACCGATGAACACCTCGATACCGATGACCCAAATATAGTCAGCGTTACCCAGAGCGCTCTGAATCAGACCGGTGAAGCCGAACAGCAGGTCCTGACCGGTGATGAGCAGACCCACCAGAACACCGCACAGGATGGAGAACAGGGCTTCTCTCGTAATGAACGCCAAGATAACGGCGATCAGAGCAGGAGCCAGAGAAAGGATACCATAATTATCCATATTTACCTCCTCAAGTTTTCAGGTTGTTTCTCTTTTTCGTGTTGTTGCTTGTGTTGCTTGCGTATAGGGTATGATGAGGAGTAATGGAAACTGGTTATCAAATAGAGGGTAGTCTAAGAGGAAAAGCTTACCAAACCTTGACCAGCTCGTCGGCGTCGGTCCACTCACGGTTCTGCTTCAGAGCCGTCTCCTTCAGGGTCAGCTTGCCGTCGTAGCAGGTCATGCCCAGACGCAGCAGGCGGTTATCCTCCATGGCCTTCTTAAAGCCCTTATCCGCCATCTGCAGCAGATAGGGCAGGGTGGCGTTGGCCAGCGTCACAGAAGCGGTCTGGGAGAAAGCGGAGGGGATGTTGTCCACGCAGTAGTGCATCACGCCGTCCACATAGTAGATAGGATCGTCATGGGTGGTATCCCGGCAGGTCTCGATGGCACCATTCTCATCGCAGGCCACGTCCACGATCATGGCACCGGGCTTCATCAGCTTCAGGTCCTCACGATAGACAATGTGATCCTTGCGGTCCTTGGCCCACAGAATGCCGTTGATGATGACATCGGACTCCCGCAGGCACTTCTCCAGATTGGAGCGGTTGGAGATCATGTAGGTGATGTTGGCGGGGGAGGTCTTCTTGGCGGCCAGCATGGTGTTCATGTTGACATCCAGAATACGCACCTCGTTGCCGAAGGCGGCAGCCAGCTCAGCGGCGCCGGTACCTACCACGCCGCAGCCCAGCATGGTGATGATGGGGGTCTCCACGCCGGTGACGTTGGCCAGCAGCTTGCCGGGGCCGCCGTTGACGGACTGGGCAAAGTGCAGGGCCGCCAGGAAGGCTCGACGGTACAGGACTTCGTCCGCCGGACAAAAGATATTGCCCTGCACCACATTTTATGGTGCAGGGCAATATCTTTATGCTTGCTTTACGGCAAAGGGTGTGCTATCATCACAGCTGTTGGGATTCCCGGACACATTCCTCCGCCAGCTGCAGGTCCTCCATCAGGGCCAGCACGCCCTTCTGCTCGTCCCGGTCCCGGAACGCCTCGAAGATGCGAAGGTGGAGATCCAGCGACAGGCTGTTGGTGGTGGAGGTGTCCCAGAACAGCAGGTAGGTAGCGACCTTGTTCTGCAATTCGTTCAGGTACTTCTCGTAGTAGGCGTTCTGGGCCTCCATGGCGATGATCCAATGGAACTCTCGATTCAGCTGGACATACTCCGTCATGTTAAAGAGGTTCTTCAAATCCTGCTGCTTTTGCAGGTTCTGCTCCATCTGAAGGACGCTCTTATCACTGCGGCGATGGACGGCGGCCCGGAAGGCCCGCACCTCCAGCACAGCCCGTGCCTCATACACCTGCCGCAGATCCGTGGCGGAGGGCTTTGCCACCACGGCGCCCCGGTTGGGCTGCCGCTGGATGAGACCGTCATAGGCCAGCCGCATCAGCGCCGAGCGCACCGGAGTCCGGCTGACACCGGTTTCTCGTACCAGTTCCTCCTCCACGATGCGGGTGCCGGGATAGATGGCCTTGGTGACGATCTGATTTTTGATGTAATCGTAGACGATATCCGCCGGATTCCCCTGTTTCATTCTCTGATCTCTCCCATTCCCTATTTTTGGCCCGTGGCCTATACCAAAAAACTGTCATTCAATCAAAAAGAAAGAAGTGGACCGCTATGAAAAACAAGACCTTTCTGGCAAACTGTGCGCTGGTGCTGTGCGCAGTCATCTGGGGCATGAATTTCATCTTCCAGAAGCAGGCATCCCAGCATCTGGGGGCCTTCACCTTCATCTCCCTGCGGTACTATCTGGGCGTTCTGTCCCTGCTGCCCTTGTTTTTCTATATGCGCCGCCGCAAGGCTCTCGCCGCTCTGGAGGCCGGCGAGGAGGTGGAGCGGTGGCACGGCAGACGCTTCTGGCTGGCGGCCTTGGGAGCCAGCCTTGCCAACTGGGGCGGTGCGGTGCTGGTACAGATCGGTCTCCATGTGGCCGACGCCACCAAGGCCGGCTTCATCGAATCCGCCTACATCGCACTGGTGCCGGTGCTGGACCTGCTGCTGTTCCGGAAAAAGACCTCCCGCCGGGTATGGATCGGCATCGCCATGGCCATAGTGGGCCTGTATCTGTTGTGCATCTCCGACGGCTTCTCACTGGACGTGAACGATGCCGCCATCATGGCCAGCACCCTGTGCTTCGCCCTGCATATCCTGCTGTGGAGTCGGTTTTCACCCCACGTGGACGGATCAACAATGGAGTTGTTGTCGCTGGACTGATCGTAGAAGATCACGTAGGTGTTGATCTTGTTGTACAGCTCGTTGAGATACTTCTCATAGTACTTGTTGGCGGAGGCCTCCACCACCAACCAGTGGAATGTGTGGTTCAAGGTCACATATTCCTGCCGGGAATAGTGCTGGGTCAGCACCTCCTGGGCCTTGAGATTCTCCTCCATGGCCCGCAGCTGGGCCTCGGTGCGGTGGCGGATGGCGTCCTCCAGCATCCCGTGCTCCAGCACCTCACGGACCCGATATACCTGCCGCAGATCCTCCTCGCTGGGCTTGGCCACAAAGGCCCCCCGGTTGGGGATCATCTCCACCAGTCCCTCGTATTTCAGCCGCAGCAGCGCCGGACGGATGGAGGTGCGGCTGGTGCCGGTCTCCCGGATGATGTCGTCCTCGATGATGCGGTTGCCGGGGAACATGGATTTGCCTATGATCTGATTCTTCACGTACTGGTATACGATATCCTGCGGTTTTGCCTTCTTCATAACTTCAATCCCTCATCTCCCTGTCTGTGTGTATCCCGGAGGGACAAAAACGCAGAACATAGGTATTTTAACCACACTATTATACAGCAACTCTCCAGAAGAATCCACTGTTTTTATGAATCTTAATAAAAATTTTGAAGAAATCTTTCAAATAGCGTCCTGTATACATCCGCGAAAACGATCGGTTCGCAAGAAAAGCAGCGGAAAAGACGGGCCGTTCCGCTGCTTTTTTCCATGATTTACCGCTGCCGGGCTCAGCCGTTCTCCTCCGGAGCCTCACTGCCCTCGGAGGTCGTCTCCGGCTCCTGAGGCGTGTTTTTTTCTTCATCCGAGGTTTGTGCAGGCGCTGCGGCGGCATCGCTCTGTTCGCCGCTGCCGCCAAAGATAGAAGCCCTTCTCTGCAAAAAACGATATGGAAGAGGATGATTCCTGTGGGTAAAATGAGTTGGCGTGAGATCAGCGCCATGCTGGGCTCCTGCTGCAGCTCCATGCTGTTCGGCCTGAGCTTTATGTTCACCAAGCGCATCGTGGGTACGGTGCCGGCATTTTCCCTTTTGAGCTGGCGCTTTCTCATGGGCGCTGCGGCCATGTCCCTGTGCGCCCTGCTGGGCGTCATCCATATCGACTATAAGACCAAGAAGCCGTGGCCGCTGCTGCGGATGACCCTGTACCTTCCGGCGGCCTACTTCATCTTCGAGACGTATGGCATCGAGCTGACCTCCGCCTCCGAGAGCGGCACCATCATCGCCTGCATCCCCATCTTCACGGTGCTGGCCTCGGCGCTGTTCCTCCACGAGATGCCCAGTAAATTTCAGGTGGGCGGCGTCCTGCTGTCCACTGTGGGCATCGTCATCATCACTTTGCTGAAGGGGACCAGCCCCACCTTCAACCCCTTGGGCTATGTGCTGCTGTTCGGGGCGGTGTTCAGCGACGTCATTTATTTCATCCACAACCGCCAGCTGACGGCCTATACCCCCGTGGAGAAGACCTATTTCATGTGCCTGACGGGGGCGGTGTTCTTCACCGTCTGCGCCTTGGTGTATAACGGCGTCCACGGTACAGTGACGGAGTATCTGACCCTGCCCTTTACCAGCGGCAGCTTTCTGACCTCCTGCCTGTATCTGGGCATCGGCTGCACCACGCTGGCCTTTCTGCTGACCAACCGCTCCGTCACCATCATCGGCCCCACCCGCACCTCTGCCTTCTCCGGCCTGACCACCGTGATCTCTGTGGTCAGCGGCGTGGTGTTCCTCCATGAGCCCTTCTCCCTGCTGCAGGGGCTGGCCACGGCGCTGGTGCTGGCGGGCATCTACTGCGTCAATATCCTCCATTCCATCTACACCGCCCGCCGACAGGCGGCTGCCGAACAAAAGGAGCAAACCGTATGAATGAGCTGCTGCGAGCCATCCCTAAAGTGACCGAGCTATATGATCTGCCGGAGGTGTCCGACCTGCGGGAGCACTACGCTTCCTCCTCCGTGACGGAGTGGATCCGTACCGTGCTGGAGCAGCTGCGCTCCGCCATCCTCAGCGGCGAGGTGACGACCCTCCCCACGCTGGAGGAGTTGGGCGACCGGATCTGCCGGGTGGCGGCACGGGAGTCCCTGCCGTCTCTGCGGCCGGTCATCAACGCCACCGGCGTCATTCTCCATACCAATCTGGGCCGTGGCTGCCTGTCTGACCGGGCGGCGGACGCCGTATACGACATCGCACGGGGCTATTCCACGCTGGAGTATAACGTGGAGGCGGGCCATCGGGGAAGCCGCCACGACCATGTGGAAAAGCTGCTGTGCCGTCTCACCGGCGCCGAGAGTGCCATGGTGGTCAATAACAATGCCGCCGCCGTCATGCTGATCCTCAGCACCTTGGCCCAGGGGGGCGAGGTCATCACCTCCCGCGGGGAGCTGGTGGAGATCGGCGGTTCCTTCCGGGTGCCGGATATCATGGAGCTGTGCGGCTGCCATCTCCGGGAGGTAGGCACCACCAATAAGACGCACCTCTCTGACTATGAACGGGCCATCGGGGAGCAGACCCGTGCGCTGCTGAAGGTGCATACCAGCAACTACCGCATTGTGGGCTTTACCGAGTCCCTGCCCCTGAGCGACATCGTGGCCCTGGGCTGCCGCACCGGCCTGCCGGTGGTGGAGGATCTGGGCAGCGGCTCACTGGTGGATCTGGAGCACTACGGCATCCACGACGAGCCTACGGTGCAAAACAGCATCCGGGCCGGGGTGGATGTGGTGAGTTTCAGCGGTGATAAGCTGCTGGGCGGGCCGCAGGCCGGTATCATTTTGGGAAAGAAGCCGTACATCGACCGGATGAAGCACCACCCGCTGGCCCGTGCCATCCGGGTAGATAAAATGACCATCGCCGCCCTGTGGGCCACCCTCACCACCTATCAGGACCTGCACCGGGCGGAGCAGGAGATCCCCACGCTGGCCATGCTGGCCGTCTCCGGGGAGGATCTGCGGGCCTCTGCGGCCCAGCTGTGCGCCCTGCTGAAGGAGCGGGGCGTGGCGGCGGAGGTGGTGGCCCAGTCCGGGCCGGTGGGCGGCGGCTCCGTCCCCACCCAGCTGCTGCCCACCTTTGCCGTGGCCCTTCCGGCGGACAAGCTGTCCCCCAATCAGGCGGAGCAGGCTCTGCGCTGCCGGGAAAAGCCCATCATCGGCCGCATCACCGAGGGCCGGCTGCTGCTGGACGTGAGGACCATCTTCCCGGAGGACATGGAGTATATCGCTGACACGGCGGCGGAGGTGCTGGCATGAAGCACGTCATCATCGGCACCGCCGGTCATGTGGATCACGGCAAGACCATGCTCATCAAGGCCCTGACCGGTATCGACACTGACCGCCTTATCGAGGAGAAAAAGCGGGGCATTACCATCGAGCTGGGCTTTGCCCATATCGAGTTTGATGACCATACGCAGGCCGGCATTATCGACGTGCCGGGCCACGAGAAATTCATCAAGAATATGCTGGCCGGTGCCGGCGGCATCGACCTTGCCATGCTGGTGGTGGCGGCGGACGAGGGCTTCATGCCCCAGACCGTGGAGCATCTGGATATCCTGACCCTGTTGGGCATCCGGGACGGTGTGGTGGTCATCACCAAGACCGATATGGTGGATGAGGAGTGGGTGGAAATTGTCCGGGAGGACATCGCCGCCCACGTCAAGGGGACATTTTTAGAGGGCAAACCTGTCCTGCCGGTGTCCGCTTATACCGGTCAGGGCATCCCGGAACTGAAAAAGGAGCTTCAGCAGAGGGTGAGCCGGGTGGCCGTCCGCAACGAGCAGATCCCCTTCCGCCTGCCAGTGGACCGGGTGTTCTCCAAGGACGGCTTCGGCACCGTGGTCACCGGCACCATGATCGAGGGAAACCTCTCCGTAGGCGACCCGGTGGAGCTGATGCCCTCTGGCCAGCGGGCCAAGGTCCGCACCCTGCAGGTCCACAACCACTCGGTGGAGCAGGCTTACGCCGGGCAGCGGGTGGCGGTGAATCTGGCGGGCCTGCGGCGGGATGCCGTGGTGCGGGGCGATACCCTTTGCAAGCCCGATACCCTGCGCCTGTCCCGGATGCTGGACGTGCGCCTGACCGATCTGAAGGATTCCCACCGCATCATCGAGAACGGCTCCCCGGTACACTTCTACCACGGGGCTGCCGCCCACATCGCCAAGGTGGTGCTGCTGGAGCAGGATACGCTGGAGCCGGGCCAGTCCGGCTTTGCCCAGCTGCGCTTTACGGAGCCGGTGGCGGTGAAGCGGGGAGACCGCTTCGTTATCCGGTTCTACTCTCCGATGGAGACCATCGGCGGCGGCGTCATCCTGGATGACTGCCCGCCCCGGCATAAGCGGCATCAGCCGGAGGTGATCCGGGCCCTGACCATCCGGGAGGGCGGCTCCGCCGGCGCCCAGCTGCAGCAGCTGGTGGAGGAGTATGGCTACGCCCTGCCCACGGCCCAGACCCTGGCCCAGCGCCAGAGTATGCCGGAGGAGGAGATGGTGCAGTCACTGGAGGATCTGGTGAACAGCGGCGCTCTGCTGGAGATCCTGCCCCGACGCTATCTGGCAGCCCCTTTATACCGGAAGGCCTGCCGGTCGGTGGAGCAGGTGCTGGCGGAGTATCACAAGGCTAACCCCCTCCATGCGGGCATGAAGGTAGCGGCCCTGCGGCAGAAGGCCCTCCGGGGAGCAGAACTGAAGGAGGCAGACGCCATCCTTACCGCCATGCTCCGGGGCGGCACCGTCACCGCCATTGCCGACCGCTGCGCCCTGCCGGACTTCCGGGTGGTGCTCACCAAGCGCCAAACGGCCCTGCGGCAAAAGCTGCTGGACAGCTACCGTAAGTCCGGTCGGGAGGTCCCCTTAGAACTTGGTGTCCTGCGGCGAGCTGGTGATACAAAATTTTATTAAAAAATTTTTACATAATTTTGATAAAAATGATTGATTTTTTGGTTTTGATGGGGTATATTATAGGCAAATGCGATTGTGAAAAAGCAACGACCATAGATAGGAGGACACATCGATCATGGATCTGGAACTGAGAAATGTTCAAGTAAAAGATGTCGTCCTGGGTGACAAGAACGACCTGAAGGACGGCGTGCTGACGGTGGACGTGGAAGGGCTGAAGAAGCTCATTCTGGAGGACCCCCGTGTGACGGCCGTGAAGGTAGATCTTGCCAAGCCGGGCGAATCCTGCCGTATCCTTCCGGTGAAGGATGTGGTGGAGCCCCGTTACAAGCCGGAGGGAGAGATCTTCCCCGGTGTGTTCGGCTCCGACGTGCCGGAGGCAGGCTCCGGCGTGACCTATGTACTCAAGGGCTGCGCCGTGGTGACCACGGGCCCCATCGTGGGCTTTCAGGAGGGCCTCATCGACATGAGCGGCCCCGCCGCCCAGTACACGCTCTTCTCCAAGCTGAACAACGTGGTGCTGCACCTGACCAAGCGGGAGGATGTGGATCAGCACGAGCATGAGGAGGTCGTCCGCATGGCCGGGCTGAAGGCGGCCCGCTGGCTGGGCGAGGTGGCTGTGAAGGCGGAGAGCTATGATTCCGAGTTCTACCACTGGCCCACCGCCGCCGAGCGTGCCAACCAGTATCCTGACCTGCCCAAGGTGGTGTATGTGTGCAACTGCATGGCACAGGGCCTGCTGCACGATACTTACTTCTACGGCCGGGATACCAAGCAGCTGGTGCCTACCGTCGTCTCCCCCACGGAATTCTTCGACGGTGCCATCATCAGCGGTAACTGCGTGTCCCCCGGCTCCAAGACCACGACCTATCACCACCTGAACAACGCCGTCATCAAGGCCCTGTGGGCCAAGCACGGCAAGGAACTGAACTTCGTGGGCATCATTCTGAACCCCCTGATGGTCACCCTGAAGGAGAAGCAGCGGGACATCATGATGAGCGTCCGCATCGCCACCGAGGAGTTCGGCGCCGACGCCGCCATCATCTCTCAGGAGGGCTTCGGCAACCCCACCACCGACCTGATGCACGTTTGCCGGGGTCTGGAGAAGCGGGGCGTCAAGACCGTTATCATCACCAACGAGGACGCCGGTACCGACGGTATGTCCGAGTCTCTGCCGGATGTGGTCACCGAGGCCAACGCCATCGTGTCCACCGGCAACTCCAATGCCACCATCCTGCTGCCCAAGATGGACCGTGTTCTGGGCGAGCTGAAGGAGGTGGAGCGTGTCACCGGCGGCAATGTGGATTCCATCAAGCCCGACGGCACGCTGCTGCTGGAGATCCACGGTATCATGGGCGGACATAATCTGCAGGGTAACACCTACCTGTCCGCCACCACTGTTTGACGAAGGAGAGGGAAAGAATGAAGAAAATTTTGTTCTATACCAACCAGTTCTTCGGTCAGATCGGCGGCGAGGATATGGCGTATGCAGAGCCTCAGGTCTTTGAGGGGATGCATGGTTCCGCCAATACCTTCGGTGCCCCTCTGAAGGATATTGCCGAGATCGTGGCCACGATCGTCTGCGGCGATAACTTCTATGCCGAGAACATGGAGACCGGCCGGGCCTTCCTGCTGGAGCAGATCAAGAAGTATCAGCCCGACCTCATCATTGCCGGCCCTGCCTTTAACGCCGGCCGCTTCGGCATCGCCTGCGGCGACGTGTGCAAGACAGCCAAGGAGCAGGCGGGGGTGGAGGCCATCACCGGCCTGTACGAGGAAAACCCCGCCGTGGATATGTTCAAGAAGGACGTGTACATCCTGCGGGTGGCTAAGTCCGCCGCCGGTATCCGCAAGGCCGTACCCCTGATGGCCGGCTTTGCCAGAAAGCTGCTGACGGGTGAGCCCATCGGCACACCGGAGGATGAGCAGTACTATGCCAAGGGAAAGCGTGTGAACATCTTCCGGGAGAAGAACGGCGCCGAGCGTGCCGTGGATATGCTGCTGGCCAAGGTCAAGGGCGAGCCCTACAAGACCGAGCTGGAGATCTCCACCTATGAGAAGGTGGAGCCCTCTGCCCCCATTGCTGACCTCAGCAAGGCCAAGATCGCCCTCTGCACCACCGGCGGCATGGTCCCCATGGGCAACCCCGACCACATGGTGGCGGCTACCGCCAAGTTCTGGAAGGAGTACCCCGTGGAGGGCGACACGCTGGAGAGCGGCAAGTGGGAGTCCGTCCACGCCGGCTTCGACCCCGTGTACGCCAACAACGACCCCAACCGGGTCGCCCCCTATGATATGCTGAAAATGCTGGAGAAGGAAGGCATCATCGGCAGTGTGTATCCGGCGCTGATCTCTACCACCGGTAACTCCACCTCCGTTGCTGACTCCACCAGAATGGGCCAGGAGATCGCTGAGCGGCTTGTGTCCGCCGGGGTCAATGGCGTCATTCTGACCAGTACCTGAGGTACCTGTACACGTTGCGGTGCACCCTGCGGGTCTGGCTGCCGGTCTGTACGCAGGCCGCAGCCGCCTGAGTGTGCTGATCCTGGAAAAGGGCATCGACGGCGGCCAGATCGCCGTGACCCATGACATCGAAAACTATCCCGGCCAGTCCAAGGTGGACGGCATGACCGGTCAGGAGCTGGTGGCTCCCATGACCGAGCAGTGCAAGAAGTTCGGCTGCGAGCGTGTCAGTGACACCATCACCGCCTGCGACTTCAGCGGCCCCGTGAAGAAGTTCGTGGGCAGCAAGGGCGAGTATCTGGGCAAGACCGTTATCGTCTGCACCGGTGCCATGACCCGCTCCATCGGCTGCAAGAACCGAGATCTACGTGGTGGGCGGCAATGGCATCGCCGCCGAGGAGTCCCTGTATCTGGCGGGCTATGCCAGAGGAGGTGGAGGACGTGGGCGGCGATGAGCGGAAGTCCTCAAGGCAGAGGGTAAGGTTTTCGTGGACTTTTACGGCGACGGCTGCGTGCCTTGCGCTGCGCTGATGCCCTATGTTCACGAGTATTCCGAGAAGTACGGTGACAAGATGAAGTTCTGCTCCCTGAACACCACCAAGGCCCGCCGTCTGGCCATCAGCCAGAAGGTGCTGGGTCTGCCGGTCATGGCCATCTATGAGAACGGCCAGATGATCGACTCCGTGGTGAAGGATGACGCCACCGCTGAGAGCATCGAGGCAATGATCCTCAAGCATTGCTGAAAACTCATTCCTTTGTTTTCCCGCCCCATGGGCATGGAATAAAAATCTGAAAGGAAGGAGGAAAATAGAAATGAGTATTCTCAAGGGCAGAAAGGCCATCGTCATCGGTGACCGTGACGGTGTCCCCGGTATGGCCATTGCGGCCTGTGCCGAGAGCGCTGGCGCCGAAGTCGTGTTCTCCTCTACCGAGTGCTTCGTCTGAACGGCCGCAGGTGCTATGGATCTGGAGAATCAGAAGAGAGTCAAGGAGTTCGTGGAGCAGTACGGAGCAGAAAACATTGTGGTTCTGCTGGGTGCTGCCGAGGGCGAGGGTGCCGGTTTGGCAGCCGAGACCGTGACGAACGGTGACCCCACTTTTGCAGGTCCTTTGGCAGGAGTCTCGTTGGGACTCAGGGTTTATCATGTATGTGAGCCGGAAGTCAAGGCAGAGTTTGATGAAGCTGTCTATGATGAGCAGGTCGGTATGATGGAGATGGTGCTGGACGTTGACGATATCGTCAGCGAAATGACCAGTATCCGTGAACAGTATTGTGCCTTCAAAGACTAATGGTCTCACCCAGAGAGGGATGGCACACCGCCATCCCTCTCTATTCTATATATAAAATTGTATACAACTCAGGGATTTTACATGCCCATACATACGAAAGGTGATCTGACCTATGAAAAGTGTCATCCGTGGAGCCGGCTATGTTCTGGCTCATACCCCCGATATGGTGCTGCACAACGGCACTACCCAGACAACAGAGCGTATCGTCAACCCCGACAGCGAGTATCTCAAGGAGCTGCCCAGCCACATCCGCAGCTTCGAGCAGGCGGTGGCCTATTGGCCCAATCAAGTCTACATTGGCAACAAGACCCCGGATGAACTGGCGGCAGTGGCCCAGCCCTGGTGCGACAAGGAGTGCGACTGCCACGAGCGGTACGGCAAGTTCGGCCAGATGATGCCCCAGAACGAGTTCCTGCTGCTGATGCAGGCCTGCGACGTGTTCGATCTGGTGGAACTGGAGGCCGAATTCGTGGCTGCCAACCGGGAGGCGCTGGCCGCCAACCCCGTCATGGAGCAGAGCGTGCTGGACCGCTTGAAAAACGGCAATTCGCTGGAGGAGATCCAGCGGCTGGTAGAGGAAGAGGGCGCCGAGGGACTGTATCATCTGGGCCAGCTGGTGGGCTGCGTGAAGCGGGCCCACGATATTGACGCCAATCTTTCCGCCCACGTCATGCACGAGAATCTGGTGTCCAAGGCATCCTCCGTGCTGGCCCTGCTGAACGTGATCCACGTCACCGGCATCGATCGCAATCAGGTGGAGTACGTCATCGACTGTGCCGAGGAGGCCTGCGGCGATATCAACCAGCGTGGCGGCGGCAACTTCGCCAAGTCCGCTGCGGAGATCGCCGGGCTGAACAACGCCTCCGGCTCCGACTGCCGTGCCTTCTGCGCTGCCCCCGCCCACGCCATGATCGAGGCGGCGGCTCTGGTGGCCAGCGGCGCTTACCACACCGTGGTGGTCACCGCCGGCGGCTGCACCGCCAAGCTGGGCATGAATGGCAAGGATCACGTGAAGAAGGGCCTGCCCGCTCTGGAGGATATGATCGGCGGCTAATATGCTGGGCCGCCACAGCGTTGGCACCGGTTCTGCCCCGCAGGCCGTCATCACCTCTCTGGTCACCGATCCGCCCGCCGGCGCCGGCCATCCGCGTGGATGGCGCACGGGCCTGCGAGACGGCGCTGCGCCAGCTGCAGCAGGCGGGCTATCCCATCCGCTTTGCCGAGTCCGTCCGGGCCGACGGCGGCGCCGTGATGCGGGGCAACGATGTGCTTCAGGGGACCCCCGACGTGATGGTGTGCGACTCCCTGACGGGCAACGTGCTCATCAAGATGCTCAGCTCCTTCACCACCGGCGGCAGCTTCGAGTCCACCGGCTACGGCTATGGCCCCGGCATCGGCCGGGACTATGACAAGCTGGTGCTCATCATCTCCCGTGCTTCCGGCGCCCCCCTCATCGCCAACGCCCTGTCCTTTGCCGACGAGCTGGTGCGGGGCGGTGTACAGAAGATCGCCAAGGCGGAGTTTGCGCTGGCCGACAAGGCCGGACTGGAGGAACTCCTGCGCCAGAAACGGGAGGCTTCCGCTCCGGCGGCAGCCAAGGCCGAGGTGAAGGCTCCCGCCAAGGAGCCCTGCACCGCAGGCATCCCCGGCATCGAGGTCATGGACATCGAGGCCGCCGTGCAGGTGCTGTGGGCCAAGGATATCTATGCCGAGTCCGCTATGGGCTGCACCGGCCCGCTGGTGCTTGTCAGCGATGCCAACGAGGAAAAGGCCAAGACCCTGCTGCGGGAGGCCGGCTACATCGGCTGAGGCTTTGACAGAAGCGGCGATATCTGCTACAATGGAAGTACCTCATAAAACACAGGAGGTGGGACCATGCGGCATCAGATTGCTCTGGCGGTGGCTCTGCTGGGCATCAGCTCCATGCTGTGTCTGGAACTGATGAAGAAGGTGGGCCGGCGGCTGGAGGAGCAGCAGAAGGAAAAGAACGAAGAGTAACCGCACACCCCGGAGGCCCAGCCTCCGGGGTGTCTGTCTGCCCTTTTCTTGACAGGGGAGACGGCAGATGATACCATATGCAATAGGTAAGTTTTTCCAACGACGAAGGGGTGGAGCATTTGGACAAGAAAAAGTGGGAGCAGGAGAATGTGCTGCGGCTGGTGAAAAAGAGTCGCAAGGGCGTCCTGCGGGTGGTGTTCAGCCGGTTTGGCCTCATGGCGCTGCTGCTGATTCTGGAGCTGGTGCTTCTGTGGATGATGTGGCGCTGGTTCAACAACGATTTCGAGTGGTTTGCGGCGGCGCAGGGCGTGTTCACCGTGCTGATGTTTTTCCATCTCTTCAACAGCGACATGGACGCCACGGGGAAGCTGACGTGGATGTTCCTGCTGGCGGTGATCCCCATTCCCGCCAGTATTTTCCTCTGGTTCACGGAGAAGGACGTGGGCCATCGTACCCTGAAGCGGATGGTGCAGCAGCGGATCGACGAGAGCCGGGATCTGCTGCATCAGGATCCGGAGGTGCTGCGGGACCCGGAGATCGAATCCTCCGGCACCGACGATCTGTGCCGCTATCTCAACCGCAGCGGGTCCTTCCCTCTGTATGCCAACACGGAGACGAAGTTCTTCCCACAGGGAGAGGACAAGTTTGCGGCGCTGCTGGAGGAGCTGCAAAAGGCGGAGAAGTTCATTTTTCTGGAGTACTTCATCATTGATGAGGGGTATATGTGGGGCAGCATCCTGAAAATTTTGGCGGACAAGGCGGCGCAGGGCGTGGATGTGCGGGTGCTGTACGACGGGATGCTGGAGATCTCCACCCTACCGTGGGACTATCCCCGGCGGCTGGAGAAGCTGGGCATCCGCTGCAAGGCCTTTGCCTCCATCCAGCCCTTCCTCTCTACCCACTATAACTACCGGGATCACCGGAAAATCCTGGTCATCGACGGCAAGGTGGCCTTCACCGGCGGCGTAAATCTGGCGGATGAGTACATCAACCGCAAGGAGCGCTTCGGCCACTGGAAGGATACCGCCATCCTCCTGCGGGGGGAGGCGGTGCAGAGCTTTACGTTGATGTTCTTACAAATGTGGAATCTGACGGAAAAGGAGCCTCGCTGGGATGAGGCGCTGCTGCCCTCGCCGCCGGTGGAGGCGGAGGGCTATGTGATGCCCTACTGCGACTGTCCACTGGACGATTATAAGGTGGGGGAGAGCGTCTATATGGACATTCTCAACCGGGCCAAAGACTATGTACATATCATGACGCCCTACCTCATTCTGGACAACGAGATGGAGACGGCTCTGAAATTCGCTGCCCAGCGTGGGGTGGATGTGAAGTTGATCCTGCCGGGCATCCCGGATAAAAAGGCCGCCTATGCCCTGGCGAAATCCCACTATCAGTACCTGACGGCAGCGGGGGTGAAGCTGTACGAGTATACGCCGGGCTTTGTCCACGCCAAGATCTTCGCCAGCGATGACGTGAAGGCGGTGGTTGGTACCATCAATCTGGATTACCGGAGCCTGTACCATCACTTCGAGTGTGCGGCGTATCTCTACGGCGGCCCTACCGTGGGCGACGTGGAGCGGGATTTCCAGCGGACGCTGGAGCAATGCCGCCGGGTGACGCCGGAAACCATCCGCCATGAGAAGCTGGGCTATAAGCTGGGCGGCAGCCTTATGAAGCTGGTGGCCCCGCTGTTGTGATGCTATCGTTTATAACGGAACGGAGACAGGCCTTGCCTGTCTCCGTTCCGTTATAATATTTCGGTATTGATTATGACAAGCTCTCCAAAGAGCAGTTCGTCTCGCTGATTGAAATACGCAAGCTGTCCAAGTACCTGAAAACTCCCATCAGTCAGCGTGGGAAAACAACCACGACCCACGGCAAGGGAAAACGGAAACGCAAATAAGGAAAAATCGGCACCTGCTTTTTGAGGCAGGTGCCGATTCCTGTTACCCTATCATGCGCTTGAATTTTTGGCGTAAGTTTGGCGTAAATCCGCTTTTGCCCACTCAAAAAATCAAGCAATTTCAAGGCTTTGCGGTCTCTCTTAATACATGCCGCCCATGCCGCCCATTTCGGGAGCGGGAGCAGCAGGTGCGGGGGGTTCGGGCTTGTCGGCCACCAGGGACTCGGTGGTCAGCACCATGGCGGAGACGGAAGCGGCGTTCTCCAGAGCGGAGCGGGTCACCTTGGCGGGATCCACGATGCCGCTGGCGATCATGTCGCAGTACTCCTCCTTGTAGGCGTCGAAGCCGTAGCCGTTCTTGCCGGAGGTGCGAACCTTCTCCAGAATGACGGAGCCGTCCAGACCGGCATTGGCAGCGATCTGGCGGATGGGCTCCTCCAGAGCCTTGGCTACGATCTGCACGCCGGTCTTTTCATCACCCTCCACCTCGTTCAGCAGGGCGGTGACAGCGGGGATGACGTTGACGTAGATGGTGCCGCCGCCAGCCACGATGCCCTCTTCCACAGCGGCCTTAGTGGCGTTCAGAGCGTCCTCAATGCGGAGCTTCTTCTCCTTCATCTCGGTCTCGGTAGCAGCGCCTACCTTGATGACGGCCACGCCGCCGGCCATCTTGGCCAGACGCTCCTGCAGCTTCTCCTTGTCGTACTCGCTGGTGGTCAGGCCGATCTGATTGCGGATCTGAGCCACACGGTCGGCAATAGCCTGCTTGTCGCCCATGCCGTCCACGATGATGGTGTTCTCCTTGGTGACCTTCACCTGACGGGCACGGCCCAGCATATCCACGGTGGCGTCCTTCAGGGTCAGACCCAGCTCCTCGCTGATGACTTGACCGCCGGTGAGGACGGCGATATCCTGCAGCATCTCCTTGCGACGATCACCGAAGCCGGGGGCCTTGACGCACACCACGTTCAGGGTGCCACGCAGACGGTTCACGATCAGGGTGCTCAGGGCCTCGCCCTCCACATCCTCAGCGATGATGAACAGCTTCTTGCCGGCCTGCACCAGCTGCTCCAGCAGGGGCAGGATGTCGGAGATGACGGAGATCTTCTTATCGGTGATGAGGATATAGGCGTCGTCGATGACGGCCTCCATCTTCTCGGTATCGGTGACCATGTAGGGGGTGATGTAGCCACGGTCGAACATCATGCCCTCCACCACCTCGGAGTAGGTCTCGGCGGTCTTGGACTCCTCGATGGTGATCACGCCGTCGGAGGAGACCTTCTCCATTGCCTCGGCAATGAGCTTGCCGATGAAGGCGTCGCCGGAGGAGACGGTACCCACACGGGCGATGTCATCGGTGCCGTTGACCTTCTGGCTCTGGGCACGGATGGCGGTTACGGCGGCCTCCACGGCCTTGGACATACCCTTCTTCATGACGATGGGGTTGGCGCCGGCGGCCAGATTCTTCAGGCCCTCACGAACCATGGCCTGTGCCAGCAGGGTGGCGGTGGTGGTACCGTCGCCGGCCACATCGTTGGTCTTGGTGGACACCTCACGCACCAGCTGAGCGCCCATGTTCTCAAACGGATCGTCCAGCTCGATCTCCTTGGCGATGGACACGCCGTCGTTGGTGATCAGGGGAGTGCCGAACTTCTTATCCAGCACCACATTGCGGCCCTTGGGGCCCAGAGTGACCTTTACGGTATCCGCCAGCTGATTGACGCCGGACTCCAGCGCCTTGCGGGCCTCGTCGCCACGCTTAATGATCTTGGACATATTGATTGCCTCCTATATTGCAGATAATGATTTTACAAAAATGTCATTCCGAGGGAGCAAAGCGACCGTGGGAATCCGTAATACCCTTTCTATAAGGCCGGGGAGAACGGATCACCACGACCAGTCTGCGGACCGGTCTCACAATGACAGCGCAGAAGTCTTACTCGACGATGGCCAGAATGTCGCCCTGCTTGACGATGATATACTCTACATCCTCCAGAGTGACCTTGGTGCCGGCGTATTTGTCGGTGATGACCTTGTCGCCGGGCTTGACGCTCATGGTGACAGTCTTGCCGTCCACCACGCCGCCAGGGCCAACGGCAATGACCCTCCGCCTCCGTCATCTTCAGCACCACACGATCAGCAAGCGGTGTCAGTTTCATGGTTGGTTCCTCCTTATATCTTTTATTAAAAACGAAATCAGCGTTAGCACTCATTGTTCAGGAGTGCTAACGCTGATTATCATACCACACTTTTCCGGTTTTGCAAGGGGGAAAACGGAAAATTTTGAAAAGTTCACAAAATATTAAATTAGGGGCTTCCGAGCGGTTCGGTTGCAGCTGCATCCGGCAGGGCCGAAGAAGTTCAGCCGCTTGTCGGAGAGCTGGATGGTCACATCGTCGGAGGTGATGCACTCGCCGTCGAGACAGGTAACGATGTCCGGCTTTTCCGAGCGGATGCGGATGACCTTGGGGGTGGAACATCGGGCCAGATGGGGAAACTTAAAGGTCAGGCGGCTGACCTTCTTCACCACCAGCGTGTTCAGAACGCCGTCATCCATCCGGGCCTCCGCCACCGGCATGAAGCCGCCGCCGTAGTAGCGGCCGTTGCACACCGCCACCAAGGCATAGTCATCCTCCACGGCCTCGCCGTCCAGCTCCACCGTCCAGTGGGAGCCGATGCCCTTGAAGAGGAAATTCACCATCAGGGACACGATATAGCTGCTCTTGCCGTCCAGAATGGGACTCTCGCTGAAGTTATGTACGTCCTTGGCCACCCGTGCGTCCAGTCCGGAGCAGGCGATGGTCAAGGCGATGCGGCCGTTGACGTCGATGGCGTCTATAGGGAATTGGGGAGCGTCCCACAGATTTTCGGCATCCCGGAATTTCTCCATATCCTCCGGGCCAAAGTTTTTCAGGAAGTCGTTGCCGGTTCCCACGGGGATGACGGTCATGGCGGCATTGTCGTAGCCGATGATGCCGTTGGCCACCTCGTTGACGGTGCCGTCGCCGCCGCAGGCGTAGAATCGCAGTTCCTCACCGCTCTGGCACAGGCGGCGGGCGATCTCCGTGGCGTGGCCCTGCTTCTTGGTCAGCAGGCACTGCACCTCCAGCCCGTGATCCTGCCGCAGCTTCTCCGCCATATCATAGATTTTTTGGCGGCTGTCGGACTTGCCCGCCGTGGGATTGATGATGAAAACGTGCTTCATAGCAAACGCCTCCCGGGTCTTTAAGAAAAAGTTACAAAGGCTATTGTAGCATCAGGGTAGAAAATTGAATGAACAAATTGAAAACTTGTGGGGAAAACCGTGGGATATTGACGAAGCCCTTACACATTGCCATACATGAACAGGTCGCACTTGATCATGCCGTTGTAGAGCTTGCGTTTCTTGACGGCGGGCCGCCCAAAGGACCGCTCGAACTCCGTATGGCTGCTGAGCACCAGCGTTCGCCAGCCCTCCGGCAGTCGGCACCAAACCTGTCCCAGCTCCCGGTACAGGTCCTCGGCCTCCCGCTTCTCCATCAGCCGCTCGCCGTAGGGGGGATTGGTCACCAACTGGCCGTAGGTGCTGTCCCGGCGGAAGTCTCTCATGTCCGCCACCTCGAAGCGGATCATATCCTCCACCCCCGCCTTGCGGGCATTGTCCCTGGCAATGGCCACGGCACGGGGGTCGATGTCGCCGCCCCAGATGTCGTAGTGGCCGTGGAATTCCTTGTCCATGGCCTCGTCCGCCGCATCCATCCACACCTTGGCCGGAAGGAACGCCCACCTCTGGGCGTCGAAGCTGCGGTCCAGTCCCGGCGCACGGTTTTTGGCAATGAGCGCCGCCTCGATGGGAATGGTGCCGGAGCCGCAGAAGGGGTCGCAGAGGGGATCCTTCCCCCGATAGCGGGACAGCAGTACCATGGCCGCCGCCAGCGTCTCCCGCAGGGGCGCCTCCACGCCCACGGCCCGATAGCCCCGCTTGTAAAGCCCCTCACCGGAGGTATCCAGACACAGGGCTGCCTCGTCCTTGAACAGGGAGAAGCGCACCTGATACTTCACACCGTCCTCCGGGAACTGCTCCCGGTGATAATGGGCCTTCATTCGCTCCACCATGGCCTTCTTGATGATGGACTGGCAGGCCGGCACGGAGTGCAGCTGGGAGGAAATGGAGTAGCCCTTCACCGGGAAGGCGGCGTTCTCCGGCAGGTAGTCCTCCCACGCAATGGCACGGGTCCCCTGAAACAGCTCCTCGAAGCTGCGGGCCGGGAAGCGGCCCAGCACCAGCAGCACCCGTGCGCCGCACCGCAGGTTCAGGTTCAGCCGTGCCGCATCCGCCAGCGTTCCCCGGCAGAGGATGCGGCCGTTCTCCGCCTGCACCTCCTGCAGGCCCAGTCTTTTCACTTCGTCGCTTACCAGCTTTTCAAGCCCCAGCAGGCAGGGGATCAGATACGTTTCCATAGACGGCGGTCCTCTCAGTATGATTCACGGACAGGGGCTGCCCCCTGTTTCTCCCAGTATATCGGATATTCCGCCAAAGCGCAAGAGCGGCAAAAAATTTCACCGGAGGGCTTGACAGCAAACCGTACTACTCGTATAATACGGTTAGAAAGCGTACTATACGAGTAATACGGTTGAAGGAGGCGATGCCATGATACAGTTTGATTCCTTTATGCAGGCGGAGGGCGTACCCATCTACCAGCAGATCATCCGCTATGTCAAGCAGGGGATCGCAGCCGGGACCATCCGGGACGGGGAGGAGCTGCCCTCCCGGCGGGTGCTGTCGGCGCTGCTGGCGGTGAACCCCAACACGGTACAGAAGGCCTATCGCATGATGGAGGAGGAGGGACTGGTGGAATCCCATACCGGAGCCAAGAGCTGCGTCCACGCCGACGCCGGACGGGTGGCGGCGCTGCGACAGGAGCTGACCGAGACGGAGCTGCGTGCCATGGTCCGCAGCATGAAGCGCATGGGGCTGGACAGGCAGAGTGCCTGGAGCCTGTTTGAGAGACTGTATGCAGAGGAGGAGACGGAATGAACAAGCAGCTTTCGGTGATGGGACTGGCGGCACGGGCCAGCATGGTCCCGGTACTCATTGCCTCCGGACTGACAGCACTGGCGGTGGGTGCGCTGACGTATCTGGCAAATCCCGAACACACAGGCGGTGCCGCCGGTGTGGGAGCGGCGCCGCTGGCTGCCGCCGTGGGCTATCTGATGGTGATGGTCATGCTGTGCCTGGGGGGCTGCGGCTTCGGCAACCAGACAGCCTACACGGTTCGCCGCCTGCGCCTGCGGGAGGAGCTGGTGGATCTGTGGTGGGCGGCGTACCACGCCGCCATGCTGCTGGTGCTGTGGGCGCTGGTGGCGACGGCAGCGCTGCTGGGGATGCAGCTGAAGCTTCAGGGGCTGGAGCCCAACTGGGGTGTCGGCCCCCAATCCCTGATGCTGCTGGTGTACAGCGACTCCTTCCTGCACCACCTGGTGCCGCTGGCGGATGCGGCGGTGTGGGTGACGGATCTGGCGCTGCTGATGGCCAATGCACTGGCGGCGGCCCTGTTCATCCGGAGCCAGCGGCGGGGACGGCTGTGTCTGTGGCCACTGCTGACGGTGGGTGTCACGATGTTTACCTTCACGGTGGATGTCGCCGACAATGCGTGGATGGCGATGCTGCTGACGGCGCTGGCCCTTATGGGCTGGATGCTGGAGCTGCTGTTGACAGGAGGTAAGAACCGTGAGGAATAACTGGTTTTCGCAGAAGGGCCTGACGGCGGCCCTGCCCCCCAACGTGGAGGCCGGGCGTATGGCCGGCATCATCCGCAGTACCCTGCTGGGGGCCGTTTTTGGGGGCGGCATCCTCTTCGCCTGCCGCTATGGCAGCGCCTATCAGAGCTTGATGGAGTGGGACCCGGTGCGAAACCGCTCCGTGGTGCGGGAGGGAGCAAGGATGCTGCCCTTCTGGCAGACCATGGAGCCTGCGCTGGTGCTGATGGCCCTGTTCGCCTTGGGGGCGCTGCTGTCGGCCACGGTGCTGTACGCCTCCTACTATCAGGGCGGGCGCAGCATCTATCTCATGCGGCGCCTGCCGGACGGTGGCCGCACCCTGCGCCGTCAGGTGTGGACGGTGCCGCTGCGGTGGATGGTGGCCTGTATAGTGGCTGCGGCGGTGCTGTCGGTGCTGTGCTGGGCGGCTTGGCGTCTCATTACCCCGGCGCAGACCTTGGGCCACGGATTATTCGGAATATGGAGCTGAAGGAGGGAACCGTTATGCTGGAAATTTCTCATGTAACAAAGAAATATCGGGACAAGGAGGCCCTGTCGGATGTGTCGCTGACCATCCCGCAGGGGCAGATCGTGGGGCTGTTGGGGGAGAACGGTGCCGGAAAGACCACGTTGATGAAGTGTATTTTGGGCTATCTGCGCCACGAGGGCGTTGTGACGCTGGACGGCGAGGCCATCGGGCCGGGGAATATCCACAGGCTGTCCTTTGCCACCTGCGAGCACTCCTTCTTTCCGGCCCTGTCCCCGGCGGATCACCGGGACTTCTATCAGGCCCATTTCCCTGCCTTCAACGATCGGCGGTTCCGCCTGCTGACGGAGTTCTTTCAGCTGCCGCTGCACAAGCCCCTGCGGAGTTTTTCCACCGGCATGAAGAACCAGCTGGAGGTGACGCTGGCCCTGTCACAGGGGGCGGACTACATCCTCATGGACGAGCCCTTCTCCGGCAGCGACCTCTTCAACCGGGAGGACTTCTACCGGGTGATGCTGGGTCTGCTGTCGGATCACGAGACGGTGATCCTCTCCACCCATCTGCTGGAGGAGGTCAAGACTTTCCTGTCCCGTGCTGTCCTGCTGCGGCAGGGGCGGCTCATCGGAGACATCTCCCAGCAGGAGATGGAGGACGAGGATCTGGTGACCCGTGTGAAGCAGACGTATCACTATCAGGCGGATCGGGTCCGCAAGGCCCTGAGCCAGCTGCCGGACGAGGAGGGGTGACATGAAACGCACATGGAGAGGCCTTGGGCTCCAAGGCCCTGCCGCTGACGATGACGGACGCCTGCACCATTGGCGATCCCGCCGCCGCAGAGGGCCTGCATATGGCCGCCCGCATCGGCATGGAGCAAAACCGCCTGCAATGGCGCATGGACTACGACCCCGCCGCCGACACCACCGACGCATCCTTCCGGCTGGCGTACAGCGACCGGAGCGGGCAGTGGATCTTTGACGGCAACGGCTACAACATTCAGTGCCTGCTGGTAGATCAGGAGGACGACAGCGACCCCATCTGCCGGGAGGTCCTGCGGCAGGCCCGTGCCTCCGGCGAGGAGCTGGTGGACGTGACGGTGCATCTGGCGGACTACTGGCAGGACCTGCCCCTGTCCCTCAGCGGCGCCTCCTGGCCCGGCGGCGGAGACTTTTGCGATGTCTACGGCCCGTGGGACATTGGCGATACCGTACCCTTCCCAGCCCTGAGCATCCCGGTGAGAGAGTCCGACGACCTCACCGTGACGCTGGCCCGCAACGCAGACGGCAGCTATGAGATCAACGGCTACGACTTCACCGGGATTTCCTACGCCATGTACTTCACTCCCTTCAGCCTGCCGCTGGAGGGCGGTACCCTCACCACGCTGGGCATCGACCCGGCGGCGCAGCCCCAGCCCGACTGGGCGCCGGAGGGCTATGGCCTGTGGTACGTCCCGGTGCAGACGGATGATGACGGGAGCAGCGCTCCCGTGCCGTCCCGCCGCCAGCTGGTGTACCCCCTGGATATCACCCGCCAGCAGGTGGTGACCCTGAAGCAGGAGGAGCTCGGCGGCACGGTGTATCTCATGACGCAGGAGGACGGCCAGCTGGTGCTGCGCCTGCTGGAGGGCGGCACCTACCGCCTGCTGCAGGAGCTGTCCCTCGGCCCGGTGCCGGAGTCGGATCCCGGCACGGGCGGGTATCATACTCTGACCATCCGGGACGGCTTCATCGTGGTGCTCTGGGATAATCAGCTGACGGTGCTGTCCCGGACGGAGGAGGGCTATCATCTGGACTACACCTGCCCCACACAGACCGCCTACGTCACCGGCTATACCGTCAGCTTCACCGATCCGGAGCTGGAGAAGCAGGGCGATGAGGATGCCATGCCGTATACCGTGGCGCCCAACTTCGCCATGGCCTATCAGGACGGGAAGCTGGCGGTGGCTGCCTACGTCGGCAACAGCATGTCTCATGTCCTGCTGCTGGAGGTCTACGGCCCGGAGGGGCTGCTGTACGCCACCGCCAGAGTCCCCAGCGTGGAGCGGCAGTTTGCCGCCGACAATGTCCGCCCCATGTGGGTGCGGGAGGACAAGAAGGCCCCCTTCCCGGAGGCGGATATCTCCACCCCCATCCCGGAGCTCACTTGGGAGAAATGACGAAGCATCCCCCGATCCTCTGTACAGAAATCTGAAAATTGCCATACTGCGTGCGAAATGCTGGACACCCTGCCTCCCCCGTGATACAATGCAGAAAAACACCCTCAAATGTGAGGGTGTTCCCGCAGAAACGGTTTACTACCCTGTGAAAGAGAGATTTTTGCGGAGAGGAAGGGGATGGGTGATACCAATGGGTCGCTGAAAAATACGGGTTCATCAAATGACAAGTGAATAAGAAGGAGTCTGACGAATATGCGTAAAACGAGTGTACCTGCACCCTTCGGGGGGCTTATGATCGCCGGGGTCGTTGTGGCTGTGGCGGCGCCCTTTTTGGGTTGGATCCTCCAGGCACTGGCACTGCTCATCAATTCCTATTGGTCTATCCCCTGCATCGACTACATTCTGGTGGAAGTGATCCCCTGTGTCCGGCTGGGCGGCGTTCTGCTGTTCCTGTGGGGCGCTTTGGGCTGGCTATTTAACCGACGAGAAAAGGAGAGTTGACAATGAAAAAGTATCTCTACCTGTTGGCAGGTCTGGCGGCGGGGTTTGTACTGGTTTTCACCATTTTGTTTTCGCTTGGATTCTTTCGTTGTTGTAGTAATTTATGTAGGTGTCAACAGCCTTAGCAAACGTTTCAAAAGAGGAATACTCTTTTTCATGCCCGTAGAACATCTCGTTTTTCATCCGTCCAAAGAAGGTCTCCATGATGCAATTGTCGTAACAGTTGCCCTTCCTTGACATGGATTGAATGATTTTGTGATCTTTAAGTGCCTGCCTGAAGTACACGTGCTGGTACTGCCACCCTTGATCAGAGTGAAAGATCAGGCCATCTACAGAGGGAAACTTCGTAAAGGCGCCGGCCAACATTCTCTGGATCTGTTCCATATTGGCACTTTGAGATAAATCATAAGAAATGATTTCGTTTGTGTTCATGTTCAGATTCATTAAGTGGCCTTGCTTCTTCCTTTTTCATGTGGGGTACCCCTTTACTTGGACGACCTTTTTTCATTTCTACCAGGCCATTATACCCCTTTGTTTTATATTTTTGAACCCATTGATACAATAGTCTATCTTGAATACCGGCCTCGATTGCCACTGACACACAGGATTTCCCGGACATTACTTGGGATACTAGTTCTAGCCGTTCTTCTGGTGTCCAGTTCCTATTGAAATTTTTGTGTTTCAGTGCTTCTGGACCGCGGCTATCCTCTGTTCTTACCCATAGTCTCACTTTATCTCGAAAGGATTTATCGCCGCATGGAGGGCGTTCGGCTCTTCGTGGAGGAAGAGGCGGGTCAGCCCGTCCATTCATAAAACAAATAGGAGGAAGAACAAATGCCTACCAACAATCTGTCCGTCCCCGGTATCGTAGGGATCGCCATTCTGGTGATTCTGGTGCTTGCCATCATCGTCCGCAACATCTATGTGGTGCAGCAGTCCCGTGCCTATGTGGTGGAGCGGCTGGGTGCCTTCCACTCCGTGTGGGGCGTGGGCCTGCATCTGAAGGTCCCCTTCATTGAGCGTGTGGTGAAGAAGGTGAGCCTGAAGGAGCAGGTGGC
>VOFI01001138.1_pt1 | contig 40001 bp, 44 predicted proteins | sample 5384131 | NCBI WGS metagenome assembly VOFI01 (sample SAMN12384728, study PRJNA508395) | human gut metagenome | isolation source: healthy gut H | host: Homo sapiens | reverse complement strand
TTGAATGCTATCCGTTCATCTGATGCCATAGGTATTTCCTTATGTCTCAAATAGCTTTCTAACAAATAATAAAAATCGTTTTTAGGGCCTCTTATTGCAGGGATTTACTCCCTCCTAATCTCTCTTTCACCGCCCTCAAAATCCATTCCTCCACGGACAACCCTTCCTTCACGGCCCTCTTGACCACTTCATTCAAAGTAGAGTTTTTCATTCGAACGGCAATTTGAGATTCCAGTTCTGAAGGATAATCGGCACTCATCAAATGGCGCAATGAGCCTTGCACGTTCTTAGGGATTCTTTGACGGGCAAACCAGTTATGAACCACGGTGGTTTGGACTCCAAGAGCCTTGGCTATTTCAGCACGGCTAATGGAATGTTCGTTGAGCCATTGGCCTAATTTTTAGTGTCCACATAGTCCGGTTCAGGCTTGGAATTGCTCGTAAACATGCGATTTGATTATCTGATAGAACCCAGTTCATAGAAAGAAAGAGCTTGTGTTGTTCGCATTTGTTATGTTAATAACTCGCATATGATGATTATTGCGATTCGCAATTGAGACCCTTAAGCGGGAATCTTTGTTGGCAAGCGTGACTTCATTATGACTTCAACCCATAAACGACCATGAAGAGAAACTTATTTATAACGTGTGCATTAGGTCTATTATCCTGTGCTTTTTCAGTCCAAGCGTCTGACCCTTGGAACTATTATAGAGCAGGCAGTTCTTACAGTTCCCCATCCTATACTCAGAAATACGATTCTACCTTTGGAATGAGTATCAAGGGTGTTTATGGAATTGCGGGAGATAGTGACATGCCCAATCTTGGCGGCGGTCTGCTCAGCCTAATTCCCTATATACTGAAACAGGGGATATCGTTCACGAATTGTCTTTGACGGAAGGATTGATGTCTTTAGATGGTAAACATTTCAATGCCTTCGATATTGGGCGTGAATGGGGATATTCTGATGCTCAGATTCAACAATTTCTTAATGAGAATGATGTTGACCTGAAAATCAAATACCAAACATCTATTCCATTACTAGCTGGATATACGCTGAACCTTCCATTAGTTCAGGAGAAAGCATATTTCTTCTTAGGTGGCAAAATTGGCGTAACTTTCAATTCTTTGAGAGCCACAGCTACGGTTGATAGAAAAGTTTGGCTGAGTAATTCCACTTATCGAATAGAGAGAGGTAGAGCTAGTGCGACTGAGGTCAATGCAGATTTTACTTTTTCTGCCACATTAGGATTCCGCTTTGCCATTGGTAATACAACAGATTTGATTTTAGGGTACGAACTTCTCAAATTCCACGATACTGACCCTTACCATGTCATCCAAGCTGGCATTAGCTGGACCTTTTAACCCCCTTCGGCGGTGAATTAACTGGCCTCCTTCCTTTCGGGGAAGGGGGCGATTCTTTGATTTGCATGACTTAGGCCGTCACCTTGTTTGCAGGGTGGCGGCTTTTCATTTCCAGCACAACCCCATCAAAACCTCAAATGCTTCATTCTCGTTCCTATAACATTGCCTGAAACAGAATTCATGTTTAAGGGAGACATGGTGAAATATTCCATGAATCCCTCTTTTTCAATAAGGCCCAAAAGCTTTCAATTCCATTAGTATGAACCCCATTGCCCGAGCTAAACATGACATTATGGTCAATCATGATGCGGGTAAGGTTCTTATTGTTAGGATAGTTCAGAATATTGTAGCCCTTGAACTGGTCAGTCATGACTTTGGTATTAGGTTTGCAAACCTTGCTAAGGACATTGAACAATTGTTTGCCTGTCAATTGTTTTCCTTCTTCATTCCTATTGGCGACGACGGCATGAACTTTCCCAGTTCCCCTTTCTCTGACTCCAATAACAGGAACTTTGGCCGTTCCTCTTCCTCTAGGATTTTTCGGCAAATCGTCATCATCCCCATGTTCATTCTTCTTCCGGGGTTTCCCTCCAACATAGGTTTCATCAATCTCAACAATCGCTTCAAAAGTTTCTCCTACTTCTCTTTTTGCCATTGCCCCTCTAATCTTGTGCATCATCCTCCAAGCGGTTTTATAAGAAACACCTAATTCCCTTTTCAATTGCATGGCAGAAATCCCTTTTTTAGACAAACAAACCATATTGATAGCATACAGCCAATGCCTTAAAGGCATTCTTGTTTCCTCAAAAATGGTTCCCTTGAAAATAGAGAATTCCATCTTACAGTTGTTGCAATAGGCATTGCGGCAATTATAGTGAGCATGATAAACCTTCTCCGTTTTCCCACAAAACGGGCAAACTATTTTCCCCTCAAACCGTTTTTCAATCAGGTATTTTGCCACGCTCTCATCATCAGGAAATTTTTCAATGAATTCGCGGTACGTCATGTTCTACTCCTTTCTTTTTCTAGGAGTAGTGTAATAGATTATGGGGGGAGCTACAAGACTAAAGTATATAGTTCCGAATCAGAATGATGTTGGGCCTGGAAGCGGCAGTGGTCGGGACCGGACAGAACGCCAGCGCTGAAACAACTGCCAGAAATGTACATGAAATAAATCCCATCACGGGCAGTACGTGGAAAAGGAAAGGATTGTTGCAAAGAAAAAACCGTCCGGAACTGGTATTCCGGACGGTTGATTGAAAACGTTGTGTTGCGGGGGCTTAGTTGCCGTAGGGCTTGTTGACGCGGCTGAACTGCTTCAGGCGCAATCCATTGAGGTGGATGAAGCCTTCCGCGTCGTCCTGGTTGTACAGTTCCTCATGGCCGCCTTCCATCGTGGCGATTTCTTCGGAATACAGGGACTGCGGGGAACGGCGTCCGGCGTACATGACGTTGCCCTTGTAAAGCTTCAGGCGCACTTCCCCGTTGACGGTTTCCTGGGACTTGGTCACCAGAGCCTGGATGGCTTCACGTTCCGGCGCAAACCAGAAGCCGTTGTAAACCAGCGTGGCGTATTCCGGAATGAGGGAATCGCGCACCTTCTGCACTTCACGGTCAATGGTGATGGTTTCAATGTCGCGGTGGGCCGCCAGCAGGATGGTGCCGCCGGGGGTTTCATAAATGCCGCGGCTTTTCATGCCCACGAAACGGTTTTCCACAATGTCCACGCGGCCGATGCCGTGCTTGCCGCCCAGGGCGTTCAGCACGTACATGACGCCCAGCGGGCTGAGCAGGGTATAGCCGTCGCGTTCCCCCTTCGGGGTGACGTCCAGTTCTTTCAGCAGGGCGTCAAGGCCGTCGTACTTGATGCCGATGGCATCGCCCTTTTCATACAGGATCTGAATGTATTCGGCCTGGTCCGGAGCGTCTTCCGGGGAAACGGAAAGCTTGTACATCTCACGGTCGGCGGGGGTGGTGCCATCGTACCAGGTATCTTCCAGCATCCCTGCTTCAAAGGAAATGTGGAGCAGGTTGCGGTCCATGGAATAAGGCTTTTTCAGCGACTGGCGGATCGGGATGCCGTGGGATTCCGCGTAGGCGATCATTTCCGTACGGCCCGGGAACTGCTTGCGGAATTCGGGGTCGCGCCAGGGGGCGATGACCTTGATGTTCGGGGCCAGGGCATTGACGGCCAGTTCAAAGCGCACCTGGTCGTTCCCCTTGCCGGTGGCGCCGTGGGCGATGGCGTCCGCTCCTTCACGGATGGCCAGGTCCACCATGTCCTTGGAAATGCAGGGGCGCGCGATGGAGGTGCCCAGCAGGTAGCGGCCTTCGTAAAGGGCGTTGGCCTGCATCATGGGGAAGATGTAGTTGGCGGCGAAGTCTTCCTTGAGGTCGCCGATGAAGCACTTGGAAGCTCCGGTAGCCAGGGCCTTGGCTTCCAGGCCGTCCAGTTCTTCCGCCTGGCCTACGTCTGCGCAGTAGGCGATGATTTCGGCATTGTATTTTTCCTTGAGCCACTTCAGAAGAACAGAGGTGTCAAGGCCGCCAGAGTATGCAACTACGATTTTCATGTACGTCAATGATTAGTGTGCGGCGGCATGATGCCCCATTCCCCCCCCGGAGGAAAGGACAAAATCATGTTTAACCACGGGCTTTTTCTCGGAACTGTCCGGAGCGGCTTCCCCGGGATGGTTCCTGAACAAAAACAAGTGGAGGTTCGTCAGGATTCGTTCTCCGCATAAGCCCGGAAAGCTGCTTTTAATTCTTTTTCTTGCCTCCTCTATACAGAAACTCCGTTTCCTTGGCACGTCCCAACGTCCGGTCCACCAGTCCGTTGATCTCCTTGTCTTCGTATCCCGCCATCCGGATGTACTGGCGCGCTTCTGCCGTACGGCCGGGAAAATACCTCGCCAGAATGCGGATCAATCTTTCTTCCAGCCATTCCTCGATAATACGTTTCATACTCCTGTTCCTGTCCTGGGCCACGATGAATTGGTCTTCCCAGCCAAAAACACGTCCCTCCCGGTGCACCTTCCACGCGTTCTTTGCCCCTTCCTTCCATCGCTTCCTCAGCTTTTCTTCGGAAGTCGCCTGGTGCTCCTCCCGGAATCCTTTTAAAATTACCGCTGCGTACAACGCGCTGAACTTTCCGAGTTCCCTCCGGTCCACGTTCATGCGTCTGGCAGATTCTTCTCTTACAATCCGGGCCACGCACGTAACGGCCACCCTTTTCATAGCTAAATCTTGCGTCCTTCTTGCATACTCCCAGGGGTGTTCTCCGCTGAAGTCCACCTGGTAGAACGGCGCTACCGTCACCAGACCGCACAAGTGGTACAGTTCTCGGCACTGTCCTCCTCCCAGGTCATCAATATGGATCCCGCAATGGATTTGAAACAGACGGGCTGTGCACATGTAGAACAGTTCCAGCTCGTTCTTTTTGAGCATTTCCTGCAGGTGCCAGAGCGGAGGATACGGTTCCTTCACCGGCAGGTACATCCATCCCATCTCCGCCAGCATGCGGTAGCCCGGATACTCGCGGGGCTGGGCCGTTTCCGGATAAGCCAGGGGAAGGCGAGACCCCGGGAGCGTGGCGGCTCCCTGCACCCGGGGCGTGATGCCGGAGCAAAGAAGGATGAGCGGGAGGACGAGGTGGAATGTTTTCATCATTATTGTGGGGATCATTATTTGTTGTCTTGCGGGGAAAACGCATGGGTTCCCTGCTGGGAGTCGCGTTCCACCTGGCATTCAAATTTGGAAATCCATGCATGGACGGCTTTTCTGGTCCTGGGGTCCGTCCACCGGACCTTGAAGCTTTGCGTCACGGTATTGAGCATGTAAACATCCCGGTGCAGAATAGACTGCACGTAACGTTTGCACACCCAATCCCATTTCTGTTCCGGGACATCCGGACTCAATCCGGCTTTCACCTCATTCATCGTTTTTTTCCATGCTATGGTGTCAATGACCCTGTTGCCAGGATCAATCTGGGACCATGATTCTCCGGGGCGGTGCCTGCCTCCTAGGGGAGGGAAAGTTTTGTCGCTGGCATCCGCGTCTTTTTCAATCACATGGATATTCTGGAAATTAACTTTCGTGGGATGGATCGTCAATTCCAGCTTGGCGGAAGCTCCGGGTTTGCCCCGGTCCTGTGCGTGATCCGTGGAAAACCGGGAAACTTCCCAGCGTCCGCAATCATTCCCCTGCCGCCTCCTTCCTTTTTCCTGTGCTTCCCGGTGATGTGGGTAGGGAGGCACACTTCTAGTTTGAGCGGTTTATCGGGCATCTGCTGCGTTTTTGAACCATATGCCCAGACTTTGATCGTGTTATTATTTCCGACGGTCTTCGGACTCAAATCCTCATTGATCAACAATGTTACTTCTCGTTCCCCATCAGTTATGCCGTTAAAGCTGCCCAAATGCCTCCCGTCCGCCAGGCTCCACCTGATATCCTTATCCTCTCCGATGAGCTCCTGCTTCCCGTCAACGTCAAGGTAACCTTCTCGCCCATGCCCACGCAGGTCCTTTTTTTATCCTCGTCCTCGTCCGGATTCTGTCCTTCTTCCTTGGCGATGTGGTAATCCGCGGAATACTCATGCGTTTTCGATTCAATCTTCAGACCTTGCATGGGTTCCTCCTCTTCCGCCGTCACACGGCAGGGGCATGCAAGAAGTGCGCCAAAGACGCAGATCTTCATAACAACCTTGTTTTTCAACAACATTCTTGAAAAAGTTTTCCAAAAATACGATTGAAGTCAAGGGAATTCCCATTTTATGCTGATGCCTTGCAGATATGATCCCGTTCCGCCGGGGAAGAAATGATTAGGAAGAGTTAAATAATCGACTGCTTCCGTTCCGCCGGAAACGCCTGTGAGGCTTTTCCTGATGGTGCCGCTTGCGGAAGAAACAGGCGTTCAAGCCGATGTGCGGAAGCCGCCAAAAAGGACGGATGACATTGAAAACGGCTTGAATTTGATGAAATTGAAAAAAGCGCTTGATTTTTCATCCCCGGCCCTCTACTTATTCCGCCGAACTTATGGCTAAGAAGAGCTGGATCGCAAGAGACAAGAAAAAGGCTGACACCGTCAAGCGCTACGCGGAACTGCGTACGCAATTGAAGGCTGAGAAGGATTATATCGGTTTAACCATGCTGCCCCCGCAATGCAAGCCCGACCCGTACGGTCAACCGCTGCCTTGTTTCCGGCCGCCGCCGCGCATTTATCCGCCGTTTCAAGCTTTCCCGTATTTCCTTCCGCGAACTGGCCAACGCCGGCATGATCCCCGGTGTGACCAAGTCCAGCTGGTAAGGGCTGGGAAAGGTTGCAGCCTTATAAAGATTTTGACGCTAGGCTGATTTTTATTTAGCCTAGCGTTTTACTATGCCCATATACGAGTATATTTCCGAAAACCCTGACGACCCCGGCCAGTCCTGCCCGGTGTGCCGCCGCGGTTTTGAATTGCGGCGGCCGGTGGACCGTGCGCCGCTTGAAAAGTGCCTGGTGTGCAAGCACCCGGTGCGCAAGGTCATTAGCCGGATCAATGTGCCGGAGGCGACCAAGCCCCTTTCCGTTTCCGACGCCAAGGCAGCCGGGTTCACCGTGCTGGAGCGCCGGGACAAGGGCGTTTATGAAAAACTGTAACACAAAAGCCGGGAAACATTCCGGCCTCCTTTCCCGTATACTACTTGAAACAGAATGAATGATCCGGACCCTCTGAGTATTCTTGCGGCCTTCGGGGCCGCTGAAGCGCCCGACGCTGTTCCGGCGCTGGGTGGAATGACGCTGGCGATTGCCGGCTTTATCCTTTTTTTACTGCTGAACGCGTTTTTTGTGGCGGCCGAGTTCGCCCTGATGAAGGTTCGCGAAAGCCAGCTGCACGCCGGGGATGGCGTTCCGGCGCGTACCCGTAGGAAGCTGGCCCGGGCACGGAAGGCGGTCAAGCACCTTGACCTGTATCTGGCCGCCTGCCAGGCGGGCATTACCCTTTCTTCTCTGGCGCTGGGATTTCTGGGCACGTTTTTCGTGGCGGAGCTGACGGCTCCCTTCCTTGTTTCCTTTGGGGCTGGGCGGTAAGGTTCCCGTTTACGGCATTGCCCTGGCCGTTACGTTTATTTTCTTTGCCTGCTGCCAGGTTATTTTTGGAGAGTTTATTCCCAAGGCCATGGCGGTGCGCCATCCGGACAGGGCGGCTCTGGCGACGGTCCCGCTGCTGCATTTCTTTTTACACGGTGTTCAAATATACGGGCATTCTTGGACTGACGGACGGAATTGCCCGGTTTGTGCTGAAGTACCTGCTGGGTATCGATCCCCGCTCCACGGCCTGCACGGTTCACAGCACGGATGAACTGATGTACCTGGTGGAGGAAAGCGAACGTTCCCGAGAGCTGACGAAGCAGGAGGCGGAGATCTCCAAGAATGCCCTTGAACTGAACGACATGTGCGTCAAGGACGTGATGACGCCGCGTTCCGAAGTGGACGTGATGGATTTGACGGCCCCCTTTGAGGAGAACTGGGAACTTGCCCGGAAGTCCCGCCATACCCGTTTCCCCCTGGTGGAGGGCGACCATCTGGACGAGGTGAAGGGCTGGGTGCACGTCAAGGATCTGCTCAAGCTGGTAGGGCAGGAAAATCCGGACCTTAGAAGCGTGCGGCGTGAGTTGCGCGTGGTGCCGGATACGATGCCTCTGGACAGCCTTCTGACGTTCTTCCTGAAAGAGCATGCCCATTTTGCCCTGGTGGTGGATGAGTTTGGTGATTCCATCGGCCTGGTGTTCCTGGACGATGTGCTGGAACAGATCGTGGGGGACGACATTCAGGATGAGTTTGACCAGGAGGAAATGCGGGAATTCGTCAAGACCGGCAAGGATACGTATGCCGTGAACGGAGCCGTTACCCTGTTTGACTTGGCGGATTACCTGCCTGAAATGGACCTGGATTGCCCGGGCGTCACCACCCTGGGCGGTTACGTGATCAGCCGGCTGGGTTACATTCCGGAAGAAGGGGAGGAATTGAAGATTGGCCGCTACCGGGCCGTAGTGACGGGGTCGGACGGCAGAAGAATCACGCAGATTCTGCTGACCCGCCTTCCGGAAGAACAGGAGGAGGAATGAGGCCATGACGGAAAAGTCACACCCGGATATGAGTTTTGAAAGGGAGGCCCGTTCCTCCGGTTTTCTTTATGTGGCCGGGGTGGATGAAGCCGGCCGCGGCCCTTTGGCCGGCCCCGTGGTGGCCGGGGCCGTCATTCTGCCTGAACTGCCGGAGGAACTGTCCGGGTTGAATGATTCCAAGCAATTGACCGCGGCTAAGAGGGAACGCCTATTCCTGGCTCTGCTGGATTGCGAACAGGTGGCCTGCTCCGTGGGAATGGCTTCCGTGGAGGAAATAGACCGTCTCAACATCCTGAGAGCCACTCATCTGGCCATGGCGCGCGCCGTGGAAGGACTGGCCCCGCATGCGGATTTCTGCCTGGTGGACGGCTTGCCCGTCAAGGGGCTTCCCGTTCCGCACCGCGCTATCGTGAAGGGAGACGGCAGGAGCCTTTCCATTGCCGCCGCCAGCGTGCTGGCCAAGGTGACGAGGGACCGCATGATGACGGAGGCGGATGCCTCCTATCCGCAGTACGGTTTTGCAAAACACAAGGGATATGGCACGAAAGCCCACATGGAAGCCCTGCGGAGGCATGGGCCCTGTCCGCTTCATCGCCGCTCGTTTGCGCCGGTTTCACAAATGGAACTGTCCATTCCTGAATAGGAAGGAGCGGGATACGGCATGGCTGGGAATGTACGGGGAACTGGCAGCGGCTTCTTTCCTGCGTGGGGAAGGGTGTTCCGTCTTAAGGAGGAATTGGCGTCCCGTCAGGGGCGGGGAACTGGACCTCGTGTGCCGGGACGGGAACTGCCTGGTTTTTGTGGAAGTGAAAACCCGTACGGGAAACGGTTACGGGGGAGCCCGCCGCGCCGTGGACGCCCGCAAAAGGGCGCTGATACGGCGGGGAGCGGCGGAATGGCTCCGCCAGCTTCCGGAACCGGTTCCCTCCCGTTACGATATTGTGGAAGTCCTGTACCGGGAGGGGAAGCCCCCGGAATTCAGGCGTATCCGCGGAGCGTTCAGGGAGAAGGATTTGCCCGCTTCATGAAAAAAGCGCCGCAGGCGCAGGGCGTTCAGAATGACGGATACGGAGCTCAGGCACATGGCCCCTGCCGCAATGACGGGAGAAAGCAGGATGCCCCAGAAGGGATAGAGGATGCCGGCGGCTATGGGGATTCCCAGAGCGTTGTGCACGAAGGCGAAACCCAGGTTGGATTTCATGTTTTTCACGGTGGCGGTGGAAAGGGCGAAAGCCTTGGAAATCACCAGCAGGTTCCCCTTCACCAGCGTGACGCCGCAGCTCTGCATGGCTACGTCCGATCCCGTTCCCATGGCGATGCCCACATCCGCTTCCGCCAGTGCGGGAGCGTCGTTAACGCCGTCCCCCGCCATGGCGACCACGGCGTTCCCGCTTTCAGGGAGGCGATGAGCGCCTGCTTGTCCGCCGGTGTCATTCCTCCGTGGGAATTCGGAAATGCCCAGCTCCCTCGCCACGGCTTCCACCGTCGCGGGCGCGTCCCCGGAGGCAATGATGATGCGGATGCCGCGCGCAGTAAGGTCCGCCAGGGCTTGGCGCGTGTTTTCCCGGATTTTATCCGCCAGGGAGAAGGCTCCCGCCGCTTGGCCGTCCACCGCGGCAAAGACGGTAACGCGGCCCTGTCTCCGCTGTTCTTCCACCCACGGAGCCAGGGAGGAGATGTCTACGCCCCGCTTCTGCATCATGTCTGCGGTGCCTACGCAAACCTTGCTGCCCTGGAAAGTCCCGGCCACGCCGCCGCCCGGGAAGGACTGGAAATCCTCAATGGGCGACAGGGTGAGCTTTTCCTCCGCCGCCTTCTGGAGGAAGGCGTGCGCGATGGGGTGTTCGCTGTTCTGCTCCAGAGAGGCGCACCGGGCGAGCAGCGCGTCCATATTCACGTTGTTCCCCGTGGTTACGTTGACCAGGGATGGCCTGCCTTCCGTGAGGGTGCCTGTCTTGTCCATCACCAGGATATTGACCTTGTGCATGGTTTCCAGAGCGGCCGCATCCCGGAAAAGGATGCCCAGGGAGGCCGCCTTTCCGGAAGCCACCATCATGGACATGGGAGTAGCTAGGCCAAGCGCGCAGGGGCAGGCTACGATCAGGACGGCGACGGCGTTCACCAGCCCGTGCGGCCAGGATGGCTGCGGCCCCCAGAATCCCCAGGCGAAAAACGTGAGAACGGCAATGAGCACCACCGCAAGCACAAAGTAGCGCGCCACCTTGTCCGCCAGCCTCTGCATGGGGGCCTTGGTCCGCTGGGCCTGGGCCACCAGGTTGACGATACGCGCCAGGACGGTGTCATTCCCCACGTTCTGCGCCGTCATGGTGAAGGTGCCTGTGGTGTTCAGCGTGGCGCCGATCAGCTTGTCGCCGGGAACGTGGGAGACGGGAATGGGTTCTCCGGTCAGCATGGACTCGTCTACATCGCTTCCCCCGTCCTTCAGGACGCCGTCTACCGGAATCTTTTCTCCCGGTTTCACTCTCAGCACGTCGCCGGTCTGCACGTCCTTCAGGGGAATGTCGCTTTCCACCCCGTTGGGGAGTACCAGATGGGCGGTGGCGGGGGCCAGATTCATCAGGGCCCTGATGGCTTCCGCCGTACGGGACCTGGCTTTCAGTTCCAGCACCTGGCCCAGAAGGCTGAGGGAGATGATGATGGCCGCCGCCTCATAATAAACGGGAACATGCCCGTCATGGGTAAAAACGGGGGGAAACCAGCCGGGCACGATGGTAGCGGCCAGGCTGTACAGAAAGGCGATGGAGGTTCCGGCGCCGATCAGCGTCCACATGTTGGGATTGCGGGTCTTGATGGAATCCCATCCCCGGACCAGGAGCGGCTCTCCCGCCCACAGGACCACGGGGATGGCCAGGAACAGTTCCACCCAGTTCTGGACTCCGGCGTTCATCCAGCGCGCAAGATGGCCGCCCATGGAAATAATGAAGATCAGGATGACGAAAGGCAGGGAAAAATAAAAACGCCTGCGGAAGTCATTCAGCTCCGTATCGTCCCGGGCGTTTGCGGAAGGGAGCAGCGGTTCAAGCGTCATGCCGCAGATGGGGCATGCTCCGGGATGATTCTGCCGGATTTGAGGGTGCATGGGACAGGTGTACACCGTACCGGGGGCGGCGGCCGCAGACTCCATGGCAGAGGAATGGTCCATGTCTTCATGGTGGTGCATGGACATGTCCATGCCCTTCATGTCCATGCCGTATCCGGCGTCCGGAGGGTGGGCAAGAGCTTCTTCCGGCGCTGCCGTGAATTTATCCCGGCAGGAACGGCTGCAGAAAAAATAGGTTTTCCCCTGATAGCCGGCCTTCCAGGGAGTATCTTCCCCGACTTGCGCTCCGCAGACGGGGTCCGTGTGTCCGGAAGCTCCATGCCGGGCATGCGGGCTGTTGGTCATATCCATACGGAAAGTGAGACAATTCCGGGACCCTTTCCGTTCCGGGACAGCCATGATTGGAAAAACCGCGGAAGCGGCTTCAAGCCCGCATTTCTCCATGCGGGCACAGATTGCTCCTGTCTATTATATATAGTGCAGGAGGAAAAATCATTCGCCCTGAGCGCCAGAATGGCTTCCATGAAATCCTGGGGAATATCCATGCGGGCCAGTTCGTCCTGAAGAATGACGCCGTTGGCTCCGGCGTCCAGCATGCGGCGCGCGTCTTCCACGGTGCGGATGCCTCCTGCGGCCAGGACGGTGACGGAGGCGGGAATTTCTTCAATGAGTTTTTCCGTAACCGCCGGATTGGCCTGGAGGGTATGCGGATCCGCATTGTTGATGCAGACGAATTCCGCTTCCAGATCCATGGCGGTTTCAAGCTCATTCAGGGTATGGACTTCCATCATCACGTCCAGTCCCAGCCCGGAGGCCATGCGGTACAGGTCTTCCAGGTCCTTTTCCGGCAGGGCGGCCGCCACCAGGTTGACGGCGTCCGCTCCCGAGACGATGGCCTGGCAGATCATGGCGGGATGGATGAACACGTCGCGCGCCATGACGGGGACAGTGCTGATTCTGGAAATGGTGGAAACCATGTCCCAGGAACCGCCGTATACCTCCGGTTCCACGGCGATGGAAATGCCCTGCGCGCCGCCCTGGATGAACATGCCGTACAGGTGGCGGAGGTCCTGGTTTGACTCCCGGAGGTTGAGGACGGGATGGACCCTGGACATTTCCGGGACGACGGAAAGACGGTTTTCCCCAAGGTCCACCGCGGTGCGGAATCCCGCATAGTCATTCCTCTGGATGGCGGAGGCCCGCAATTTCCCTTCCAGGGGAAGGATTTTTTCAAGTCGGCGCGTTTGCGCTCCAGAATGCTGTTTAAATAATCCATATGTTACTTTTTGGGCAGGAAATAGGAACGTTGCTTTTCGGAAATGGGGAGGCCGGCCTGTTCCATGACGCACAGCATGTCCTCCCAAACCTTTCGTTTTTCTGAAATATCCTCCGTGCGGAGGAGGTAGCTGGGATTATAAGTAACGCGCACAGGCGTGTCGAAAGCCGTGTGGAACGTCCCCCTCAGGGCGGAAAGCGGCGTCTCTCCGGATTGGAGGATGCCCCTGGCCGCGATGGCGCCCAGGGCTACCACCACTTTCGGGCGCACCAGCATGATTTCCTCCCGGAGAATGGGGAGGGATACCTCTATCTCCCGGTCCGTGGGAGGCCGGTTGTTGGTAAGCTGGCGGGGGAGGGCGGGGCGGTACTTGACCAGATGGGTCAGGTAAATGTCCGTACGGGAAAGCCCCATGGCTTTCAGCATGGCGTCCAGCTTCTGTCCGGAGGGGCCGGCCAGGGGAACGCCCTGCTTTCTTCATACAGGCCGGGGGCGTCCGTGACCATCATGATGTCCGCCCTGGGACTGCCGGAGGAAAAGACGGGCGTGTCCCGCAGGGACTCCATATTCCGAAGCGGCGGCCAGTTGACGACCAGTTCCCGGAGGGAGGACAGTTTCTCTTCCTCCGTTTCACCTTCCAGGGCAAAGGAAATATGGCGGGGCAGCGCGGCTTCCTCCTCCGTTCTGCCCGGCTGTACTCCGTTGAGGATGTCCCGGAGTTCGTTGCCGAAGGAAACTTCATCCACGGAGTCCGGCGGCTGGCCTGGAATTTCCGGCGGCGGCTGCGTTTCTCCGGAAACAGGGGGGGCGGAAACGGAAGAGGGGATTTCCCCCCTGGCGATCCGCCGTGCGTCCATGACCCATTTCCTCAAGACCGTTCTGGCCTCCTCCGTGACGGCAGCCTTCTCCACGCCCCGGGATAACAGGGCGCGCAGATAGTCCAGCGTGAGGTGTTGGGGCAGGCCGGCAGACATGTTTGTTCCGGAGTGTAATCTATTTCCGGAGGGATGCAACAGCCCATTGGGTGTGCGCCCGGCCGCCGGGAGCAGGAGGCTTGGCGTCATCTGAAGAGCGTCGCAGGAAGGAGGGGAAAGAGAAAAAAGGAAGGGCTGTCATGAAATTTCCCTCTCTTGCCCATGGATGCCGTTCAACGGGGCAATGCCCGACTGCAAGCAGGCATGCTTGTTCCGGGGCCGTTTTGCCGGAAGCGGGGAGTTGATTCGTTCGCCTTCCGGCTTTCCTTGCTCTTCAGGGTTGAAGCTTCGTTTTCCGTCCAACCGGGCTTTTCCGGTTCCCGCTCCGGAAAAATTACAGGAGAAAACGGAAGGATTCCTTTCCTGCGCAGAGCGGGCTGTTCCCCGCATCTTTCTTTTTCTTGGCATGGAAGTTTCTCCAGAATTTGAAAAACTGCTGCAAGACGGGTTACGGGATGTTTTTTCAATCAGGCCTGCATGCCTTTTTTTCTATAGCTTTCCCATGGCCGGAGCATGCCCCGGTAAAAATCCCGTGTCCCGAATCCTTATTGCCGGGAAATGTTCTTCCCAACCTCTTCCCGAACCCTGCATTGCGGCATATTGGGAAGCAGGAAGGGCGCAGATAAGGAAACGGGAAAGGAAAAATTCACGTGGAAGCCTGAACAGCAAAGGGAAATTCGTTCAAGGGGAGACGCGATTTTTCCATCCATGACGGCCTTCCGGAATTTGGCCCATTGAACTTTTTTAGGGAATCTTTTGAAGGATTGAGGTCGATTTTCTCTTATATCATATTTATAGTAAGCAAGATGTATTAAAAATAAAAAAGTGTGTCGTGATATGATAGAAAAAGATGTTTCGTGAAGTATATTATTTGTCATGATATGACAAAAATGCGGCATGTTTTATATATTGCTTATTTTTAGCGTTTTATATTAATAGGTTTTCCTTGTTTGGAAGGGGGTCGGTGAAAAAAAAGGATTGCCAAGGCAGAAATTATTTCGTACCCAAGAGCCGCCGTTGCCGATTTTTCGGCTTCCGCACATGGCCTGAAGGTTCTGCCGGAGTGACTGCCATGTGTATGGCGCCTAACCTCATACCGCATGAATTTAAGAATAATTGCCACCCTGTCTTGTGCCGTCGCGGCCATGTTTGTCAGCAGCTGCTCGACAAACGGAGCTGTAACCGGCATGGGGAAATCCAGTAGTGACGCCCTTGTTTTGGCCCGTGTAGGTGAAAATGCCCAGGGATTTGTTCAGCCCCTGGCGCCGAGCCGTTCGGCAGTGCCTTCTTCCAAGCTCCCCAAACTGGGGCGCGACAAACACAAGATGCCGTTTTACCACCCCGCCCAGCGCACTCGTGTAGTACGCACCACGGCTTATACCCATTCCGAACGTGACCATCTGGCCTACGGACCCCGGAATGCCGTTGGCACGACGCTGAAATACACTTCTTCCGTGCGCAGCGCCGCTGCGGACTGGTCCGTTTACCCTCTGGGAACAACCTTCCGCATCAAGGGGCAGCCCTATCTCTACGTCGTTGACGATTACGGGAGCGCCCTGGTCGGGACCGGAACCATTGACATTTACCAGCCTAACAAGAAGCTGATGAAGGAATGGGGCCGCCGCTATGTGGAACTGACCATCGTCCGCTGGGGAGACCCCGCCAACAGTCTGGAAGTGCTCGGCAGCCGCCGCGGCTACAGGCACTGCCGCGCCATGTATGCGGCCCTGCAGCACCGCGTGTCCAAGGGGCTTTACGCCAAGGCTGACTGACCGGATTCCTGAACCCTTTAACCCGGGCGCCGCCATTCATCACATGGCGGCGCTTTTTTATTTTCCGGCGTGCGTGCAGGATGGTAATCTGGCGGCATGGATACGAAAAAACGGGCTTCCATTGTCCGGGAGGAACTCATGTCCCTGTATGGGAACCCTCCCATTCCCCTGGCGCACCGCGACGCCTACACCCTGCTGGTGGCGGTTCTTCTGTCCGCCCAGTGCACGGACAAGCGCGTAAACCTGGTGACCCCGGCCCTGTTCGCCCTGGCTTCCACTCCGGAGGAAATGGCTCGGCAGGATGTGGAAGCGGTCCGGGAAATCGTGCGGCCCTGCGGCCTCTCGGAAAGGAAGGCGTCCGCCATCGTGAACCTCAGCCGCATCCTGGTGGAAAAATACCAGGGGCAGGTTCCCTGCGACTTTGCGGCCCTGGAATCCCTTCCTGGGGTAGGGCATAAAACGGCCTCCGTCGTCATGACTCAGGCCTTCGGCGTTCCTGCCTTTCCGGTGGATACGCACATTTTCCGCCTTTCCCGGTTGTGGGGGCTGAGCAAGGGGAAAACGGTGGAAGCCGTGGAACGTGACTTGAAAAGCCTTTTCCCTGAAAATTCATGGGGGGATCTTCATCTGCGCATCGTCTTGTACGGGCGTGAATACTGCTCTGCGCGGGGTTGCGGAGGGCGCTGTCCGATCTGCAGCCGGCTGGCCCGGGAAGACGGTTCCGCAGGTGTCTGAATTTTTGCCAGGGCCCGAAATGAATGCTTGCAAGTCTGAATTTGCATGCTTTAATACACCAGTATCTTTTTTCGAACAACCATATAACTTAAATTATGAAGAACCTTTTTAGACTGGGTTTCCGTTTCGCCGCATTTGCTTCCGTCCTGATGGCCGCGTTTTCTACATCCGCCTTTGCTCAGGAAGCTGCCGAAGCCGCTGTTCCGCAGGAACAGACCATGCTTGACAAATGGATCATCGCCGGTGGTTGGACCATGATCCCGATTATGCTGGTGGAAGCCTTCATCGTTTTCCTGGTAATCTACAACATGGTGGCTCTGAAAAAGGAAAAAATTCTGTCCGGAAGACCTCAAGGTCACCCTGTTGCAGCTGATGGCCGAATGCCGCATCCGCTCCGCCATTGAAGTGGCAGCCGGCAGCCCCACCTATCTGGGCCGCCTGGTTGCGTATGCCCTGCCGAATGTGGACGCCACCCGTCCGGAAGACCTTGGCAAGGACGCCATTGAAGACGCCGTAGCCGACTTTACGGCCAATGAAAGCCGTTCCGTATTCAAATGGATTAACATGCTGGCCCTTTGCGCGCAGATTTCCCCATGCTCGGCCTCTTCGGTACGGTGCAGGGGATGGTTGGCGCGTTCGGCACGCTGTCAAGCGCCGGACAGGCAGACCCCACCCAGCTTGCCGGTGACATCTCCGTGGCTCTTCTGACGACCTTCTGGGGCTTGATCAACGCCATTATCGCCACGCCGTTCTTCTTCTTCCAGAAGGGCATCGCCAACGCCCATATTGCCGAATGCGTAGGCACCGTGCAGGAAATGGTGAACACCTCCATCAACGTGGTGAACGCCGAAGCCCAGCTTGCCCGCATTCCCGAAGGCCTGGCCTGATCGCCGGGAAAGACGGTCCGGTCCGGAAGTTTCCGCCCAGGCGGAGCCGGGCCGGAGAATCTCAACCAAATGTAGCTTATGGGTAAGAAAAAAGCCAATGTAGCGGCCGACGAAGAGAGCGGGGAAATGGATATGTCCCCCATGATCGACATGGTTTTCCTCCTGTTGATCTTCTTCGTGGTGAACGCTACGGCCATTACCGTTAAAAAGGATAAGAACATTCAAATGCCCACGGCCAGCAGTTCCGGTGAAGTGAAATCCGCCAACGGCTGCATCGTGGTGAATGTGTACGGTGAAGGGGATGGAAAGCGTCCCGCCGGCATGGATCCCAACGTTCGCTGGGCTTCCGATGTCAGTGCGCCGCTCAACTCTCCGGATGAACTGAAGGAATATATCAAAAACCTTGCGGAACGCTTCAAGGACAAGCAGGACTTTGAAACCCGCCTGTATCTGCGCGGCGACCAGAAGGCCCTGTTCAAGGGCTCGCGGGAAGTGATTCGCGTGGCTGCGGAATGTGGCGTGGTCAAGGTGATCTTTGCCGTATTGCCTGCCAAAAATTCCTCTGCTGCAAACAAGGACGAATAACATTACGCGCTATGGCAAGACATAAAAAATTGGAGATGGTTGAGGATGAAGATCCCAAGCTGGATATTTCCTCCCTTATCGACGTGTGCTTCCTTCTGTTGATTTACTTCCTTGTGGCGACCTCCCTGATTCAGGAACGCAAGCTGGACATGTCCATGCCGGGACAATCCGTGAGCGATACCGCCTCCCAGATTGAACCGGCGCTGATCCGCATCATCAAGGACGGCACCATTTACTGGGGCAAGGACAACAGCCTGATGATTGACAATGACATGAACAACCATAACCTGGCGACCCTCGTGCAGCAGCTGGAAGCCAAGAAACAGGAAGCCAGCGCCGTAGGCACCAAGCCGGTAGTTCAGTTGTGGGTGGAGGGCGATGTTCCCCACCAGCGCGTCATTGACGTCATGAACGCTTTGACGGAAGCAGGAATTACCACGGTGGCCCTGACCGACCTCAAGGACGACTAAGCCATTCACGGATGGACCGTGTTATTGATGTTCGGCTTCCCTGCAAGAGTGTGGAAGTGGCCCGCTGTCTTTTTTTCTTATGGTCCGGTCAAATCATGCAGCCCGGTGGGGGGCAATCCTGATCGTCTTCTCGAACGCCGTTCAGGCATTACCGTTGAAGGCGTCTCAGGAATCGGGCGCCTGCCGCAGCATCCCGGTTTCCGAGACGGCAGGATGTAGTGCGCGGCGGGGGAGAGGAAGGCCTTCAGATGCGGGAAGATGAACATTCCGGAGAAATCAGGTCCTCCTTCGGCAACATCGTGATCAATGTGTATGGCAAAAAGGAGGACAGGCGTCCGGAAGGTATTGATTCCAGTATCCGCTGGGGATCCGGCTCCCATGAGCCTCTCCATTCCCCGGAAGAACTAAAGAAACATATCAAGAAGCAGGCAGAACAGCTGAGGGCAAAGGGCTGTAAGGAGCCTTTCCTCTATCTGCGCGGTGACCGGAAGGCTCTCTTCACGGATTCCCGCGAAGTTATACAGGTTGCCGCAGAATGCAATGTGAAGAGGGTTCGTTTTTCCGGACCTCCTGTTGCAGCAGTTCCAGGCATTCCTGAAAGGCCGCAGAGCGGGACGGTTTCATCAATGCCGTCCGCTTCCATTTTTCTTCTTCCGCATGCTCTCTTTTACGGTAACGGGAATGGCCTTTTTTATCCTCTGGTGGAGGAGAAAGGGAGCCTGGGGGTTATCGTCGAGTGGCTGAAAAACAAAAAGCGGAGCGCGGGGAGGGCGGGAGGCAGGGTAGTGGTTCAGTTAATGGTGGCTGGAGATGTTCCCAATCAGCGCGCCGCAGCTGTCATGGATGTTTTGATGAGAGCCGGGATGGACTCAGTGGTCCTGAAAACTTTCAAGGATAGTTGAGAGAGGGGCGTTCATTTCGTTAATGGCCGGAATTTGCTCCGGCTCGGAATGCCGGATCTTTTTTTGAAAGAGCAGGATTCTCAGAGATAAAAAGGCCTTTTTGGTTCCAAACCCAATCCTCCCTTAAGGGAACGCGAGCAGGAAGAACTTTCTTGCAAGGATGACTAAAAATACAGAACTTTCTGCTTTAGAGTTTGCAGCATCCTGTTAGAATGACGCAATCCATTACAGATAGGTGCATTCCGTGCATTTGCACAGATATTGTACCTATTCTATTATCTCTTCTGTTTCAACGAATTTTAAACACATGATCAAATCAAACTATACTACTGCACTGGCTGCAGGCCTGGTTTCCGTGGTGAGCATTGGGGCGGCGCTCCCGTCCAGTGCCCAGCATGGCCCGCGCGATTACCAGCGCACGGCCCTGACCGCCATGAAGGAAGGCAAGTGGCAGGAAGCCCTGGATGCCGTGGACCGCTGCATCCGCGTTTATGAACCCCGTATCAAGACGCTGGGGCTGGATGACGGCTTCGGCTGGTTCTATTACCAGAAGGGCGTCTGCCTGGCCCAATTGAAGCAATACAAGGAAGCTGTGGAAGCGTTCAAGGCGTGTTACACCAAGTTCCCGAGCGCCAAGAACCAGCTCGTGAAAATGGCCCTGTTCCGCGAGGGGGAAAACTATTGCCGCCTTGGGGATTTTGCCAAGGGCGCGGAGCTGCTGGAGAAATTCCTGAAGGAATACCGCAGCGACCCTGTAGCCCGGAATGTCAATGCCGGTGAAGTGCAGGGACTGCTGGCCCAGTGTTATTTCAAGATGGATCCGCCCGCCTTTGAGAAAGGGCTGGAAAACCTTACCTCCTGCGTCACCTCCCGCTACAAGGGGCGCCGCATTACGGATGCCGTCATCACCAACGGCTTCCTGGCGATGGTGGATGCCGCCATCAAGACCGGCAAATGCCAGGAAACGGTAAAATTTGTGGAAGCCCATCCTTCCGTGATGAACATCAGCCCCACCCGCGTGGCGCTGTACGCTCCCCGGCTGGTGAGCTACATTGCGGAAGTGCTGGAAAAATCCCGCGCCCTTCTCCAGGAAGGAAAGCAGAAGGAGTCTGAAGACTACGCCTCCCTGGCAATGGTGCTGATGGGCCTCCTGCCCGACCAGGCCGGAGTGCTGGCGGACGCCAACCATTCCCTGGACCGCCTGGGACGCGCCAACGGCGCCGTGCCCGGCATGACGGACCTCTCCCATACGCTGGACAGGACGAAGGTGACCGCCCTGATTGACCAGTTCAACAAGATGAAGGAGGAAGGGAAGGTCATGGACGCCTTCACGTTCAGTTTCATGGGCAACCAGGCCCTGGTGCATGGTTCCCAGCGGGTCGCCCGCGCCGCTTACCAGCTTATCAATGAATCCTATCCGAACGCCCCGGGCAGGGGACAACCTCTATTACCTGGCCATGACTACCTGGCAGTTGGGAGAAGCGGACAAGGGCGGCGAGCTTGTGGCGCAGCACCTGAAGGAATTCCCGAATTCCAAGTATGCCCCCATGCTGAACACCCTGTCCCTGGAAGGACTGCTGAAGGACAAGAAATTCGATCTCTGCGTCCAGCAGGCGGACAAGGTCATGGAGCTGCACAAGGACGACCCCACTCACAAGTTCTATGAATTGGCCCTGTACTGCAAAGGCGCCTCCCTGTTCAACCTGGGGGCTGCGGACGCCGCCCGCTACAAAGGAAGCGGTGCCGGTGCTGGAACGCTTCGTGAAGGAATACCGTGACAGCACCTACCTGAAAACGGCCATGTACCTGCTGGGTGAAACCTACACGAACCTGGGCAATACGGATGAAGCCATCCAGGCCTTCACCAATTACATTGCCCGTTTCCCGGACAAGAATGACGCCAATATGGCCGCCGTGCTTTATGACCGTGCCTTCAACTACCTGAACCGCAAGAACCCCGGAGACGAGGAGCTTGCCACGAAGGATGCGAAGGAAATCGTGGACAACTTCAAGGAGCACCGCCTGTTCCCGTATGCCAACAACCTGCTGGCGAACCTGTATGCCGGCAGCAAGGAGCATGAACAGGAAGCGGAAGGCTATTTCCTGGCCGCTCTGGAATCCGCCAAAAAGCTGGGCGACAAGCGCCCCGCCGCGGAAGCCGTGTACAACCTGCTCATCAATGCCACCAAGAAACCTCTCCCCGTAGAACCGAAGGAAGCCGTGGAAGCGGCCAGGACGGCGCGACGGGACGAAGTCAAGAAGTGGTATGACGAGTACTGGAAGAACAGCGACCAGCCCGGCAGCCGCTACAGCCTCCAGCTGGCTGCCGCCGCCATGGACTTCTTCAAGGACGACAAGGAGATGTTTGACCCCGCGTCCGTCAAGATGCAGGAAGTCATTGTGAGGGAAGGCAAGAAGGACGATCCCAAGATGACCGTTCTTCTGGAGGAAGCCGTCAACTCCTACACCAAGACGTACATGGCCGGCAATCAGGCGCTGGGCCGCAATCTGGACGCCAACGCCATGCGCAACCACTTCTACCGGTTCCCAGGCGTGGACAATGACAAGGACAAGACGCTGAGCGCCATGCTCCGCATGGCCGTCATTGCCCAGACGCAGGAACGGTATGAAAAGGCTCCCACGGAAACGGACGAACAGCGTGCCGAGAAGGCCGCTCTGGAAGGTCTGGTCAAGCAGCTCTTCGTGGAGCTGAAGCGGGACTTCAAACCTTCCGACCTGCCTCCGTACACGCTCGTGAAGCTGGGTGTCCACCTGGCCAATACGTCCCAGCCGGAAGAAAGCATCGCCTACTTTGATGAAATCCTGGACCCGTCGGAACCTGATCCGGTGCGCAAGAAGGCCCGCATCAACGGCATGTCCAAATACCGCAAGAATGCGGTCTTCGGGAAGGCCGTTGCTCTGGGCCGCAGCAAGGATAACGCCAAGGTGGAAACCGCCATCAAGATGATGAAGGATGAACTCAGCAAGGAGGAATCCAGCGCCAACCCGGACCGCAAGGCCATGGAAGACGCCCAGTACAACCTGGTCAAGTTCACCTCCGCCCGCCAGGACTGGCCGTCCGTCATTGCCGCCGCCGACAAGTACCGCGAGAACAAGTCCTACAAGAAGAATCTGCCGGAAGTCCTCTACCTGCAAGGTGAAGCCTACTTGAAGCAGAACGAGCTGGACAAGGCCCTGATCAACTTCATGAACATCACGGGCACGTACAAGGGCCTCGTGAAGTGGTCCGCTCCCGCCGTGCTTGCACAGATGGATACGCTGTGGAAGAGGAACACGATGTCCCAGGGGGCGGGCAAGCAGCCGTCCGACAGGTATATCGCCTGGAAGGCCGGCAGCCAGTATGTGCAACTGCTGGATACTCCCGCCAACCGCAAGAAGATGACGGCAGAAGACAGTGCCCTGGTCAACGAGGTGAAGGATAAGACGGCCAAGTTCGGCTCCGATCCCGCCGTCAGCAAGGAACGGGCGGACATCGCCGCCTATGAAGCCGCCATACGCGCCGCCAAGGGCCAGAAGTAACAACAAAAGGTTTAGCAATCAACAATATGAAAGCACTTTCAGTAATAATGGTATTGGCCGGCTTGTCCACCCTGGTTCCGGCTATGGCTCAGAATGCCCAGAATCCCCAGCGCCTGCGCGCCAGGGCTGCCGCTCCGGCCATCAAGAATGGCCGCCCGACGGATATTTACATTCTTTCCGCCAACGGCCCCATGGTCCAGTTCGTGGAAAGCCGGGAATCCCAGGAAGTCCTCCAGCAGATGGCCAGCGCCTTCAAAACGCTGTACATCTTTGAAACGGATGATTTCGTGGACGCCAAGGTGGCTATGGAAAACCGGAAATACCAGGACGCCCGCAACAAATTCCATGCCCTGGTGAACAAATATGCCTCCACGCTTTCCATCAAGGACAGCCTGTCCGCCCGGGCGGCCGTTTATGAATTGGAGTGCGCCATGCGCATGATGGACTGGGCCGGGGTCAAAGGCCTGCTGGCCAAGTTCCCCGTAAGGGGTTCCAATCTGTCCCCCTCCGCCCAGGATGATCTGGAGGTTGCCAAAATCATGGCCCTGATTCCGGACAAGGACTGGAACGGCGTGAAAAGCCGTGCCGCCTCTTTCCTGGCCACCAAGAAAAATGCCACCCGCCTTCAGCAGGCGCGGATGAAGTATGCTCTTGGGGCCGCCGCCATGGTGGCCCAGGATTGGAACAAGGCTCTGGATTACTTTGCGGAAGCCCTGGTGCTGCTGCACGGTTCCGATGAAGAACTGGCCTCCGCCTGCGTGGTGCGTTCCCTAGACTCCTACCTGCACATGCCGGATGTGGCCAAGTTCCTGGAGGATTCCGCCGTGACGGCTGCCGTGGAAGCCAGAAAACACAATCCTAAAACCGTGATTCCCGACTTGCAGATGAAGGCCCGTCCCGCGCACGTCAAGGAAGCGGCCGCGCTGTACCGCCTGCATGAACTGATGCTTCCGGACAGGAAGCTGCCGGCCAAGTACGACGGGTTTGCGGTTTCCTACAAGCATCCCGTTGCCGTTGCTCCGGCCCAGGCGCCTGCCCAAGCCCCGGCACAGGCTCCCGCCCAGCCGGAGAAAAAGTAGTAACGAACTGACGCGGCGGGTTTTCTGCTAGCCGCCTTCCATTCAACAAGGACTGTCTCCCCTTCACAGGGAGACAGTCCTTTTTTGTACTTCGTTCCCTCATGAGGGTACCGCATCCCTACTGTCCGGAATGGCTGCCGCGCCTTAGGGGACGCTGCACGTTTTCCGGAGACATTTTTTCATTGGGAAAATGCGGAAGAGCCGCTGGCAGGGAGAGAACAAGAGCGGTTAAAAAACGGTGCGTACCGTAGGGAGGGGCTCTCTTGAGCGCAGACTTGCGGAAAAATATGAGGTGGCGGCTGCGGGCGCGTGTTCCACAAGGAAGAAAAGACAGTTTTTTGCAGATGATGCAGTTTCCGGGACTTTGTGCGGAGATGCCTGGAAAGCCATTTTCCGTATGTTTTGCCCTGGCGCGGGGAAGGAGAAACGGCGTTGTTGATGATAGGGGGCCGGAACAGGGAAACCGGTGCGGCTGTTGCGGCTTCCATGACTGTTTGGGGTTTGCCTCCCCCTCAAGCTGAAAGCCGGGAATGAAGAATTCCGCATGGACGGCCAGCCGGCCACTCAACGCCGGAGAGGGAACAGGGGGCAGGAAGGCCGTTGCGCGGCGCTGTCCTCCGTTAGAAGGTATCCTTTTGTTGGTTTTCTGCCCCCATGTACGGAACGCCCCTGCGTCCGGGAAAAAAGCTCGTCTTTTCAGAAGCTTTATTTTTCCCGTGCAGGGTCATTCCCTGTTGGAGGATTTGGGGGGTCCGGAAGAATGATGTCAGGCCGCAGTGCGCCGGCGCCGCAGCATGGAGAGGGAAAAGCCGAACAGGCCCAGGGCAGCGGCAGCCGGTTCCGGCGTGTTGAAATTGACGCCTACGTAGCCATCCCGGCTCATATCCAGCTTATACTCTCCTTCCGTCCGTACTTCCAGCCCTTCCAGGCTGATGCCGTTCCCTGCCAGTTTGAAGTAAACCATGCCGGACCCATCCACCGGAAGAGCGTCCGGAGTTCCCATCAATTGAAGGATTACATTGTTGAATAAAAGAGAGCCGGAGGCTGTGGAATTCCCCTCCAGGCTGAACAGGGGCTTGTCCTGGCTCAGGGAGGCCATATCCAGGGTAATGGTCAGGTTTTCCAGGGTGACGGAAGCGCCCGGGGAAAGGGATGAGCCCTGGATGCTGATGGAATGGAAGTTTTTCAAATCGCTTGAAAACGTGAGGTCCGTCTCCGCCGGTTGGAAGACCATGGTGTTGAAGCCTGTTCCTCCGTCCACGCTGCCGTTCACTGTTCCGCCGGAATAGGAAAATACATCGTCGCCGGAACCCATGACCACCGCCTGGCCGCTGCCTCCTGTAATGGTTCCTCCTTCCATGAAGATGCAGTTCTCCCTGTCGCTGACAATCCTGATGCCCACGCCGTTGGCGCCTGTTCCCTCAATGGTGCCGCTGTTGGTGATCCGGATGGCTTCAAAGGCACTGCCGCCATCGGAATCATCCACCAGAATGCCGTAGGCCTGGCCGTTCGTGTTGGAATTGGAAGCCGTGATGGTCCCGGTATTGGTTACGACGCCCCCCCGCCGATGGCAAGGCCGTCCGCACTGCCGAAGGAGTCCTTGGCAATAATCGTGCCGGAATTGGTCAGGTTTACGATGTAATCCACGTCCACGCCGTCGCCGTCCAGGGTGGTTGCGTCTCCGGTGCCGCTGATGACGCCGTCTTTGCCGTTAACCACGGTGACCACGTACTTGTCGTCCTGCTGGAGGGCGGCGTTCCAGTCCCAGTTCAGGCCGGAACCTCCCCTGCCTTCAATCCTGCCGTTATTGCTGATGGCGGCTTTCCCTTCTCCGGTAACTCCGTGTTTCATGCCGGTGATTTTCCCTCCGCTGTTGTTGGCAAGATCCAGGCCATGGGCAAAGGTGTCAATGCCGTCGTCTTCCGGATCGTAATGCTTGGCCGTGATGCCGTTTTCCCCCGCAGCCGTGGTTTCAATCGTGCCGTTGTTGATCACAGTGGCGTTATTGCCCAGTTTGACGGCTCCTTTCTGACCGGCGGAAATGGTACCGTTGTTGGTGATGGTGGCGGACGTGTTGATCATGTAGCGCAGGTCGATGGCCTGTTTTTCCGTTCCGGTCATCGTGCCGGAATTGGTCACGCTGATCAACTGTCCCGTTATTCCGTTTTCCATGCCCTGGTCCAGGACAAGGGCGCTTTTTCCGGAAATCCTGCCTCCTTCCATTACCTCGATCTCAAGGGCGGACTGGATGGGGTCTTTCAGGTTGACGGCATTTTTGGCGACGTTCAGGAATCCGGTTCCCGTGACGGTCAGTTTGCCCTCCGTCATGTTGACGGCCTTGGTCTGGGTGTCGCTGATGGTCTGGTCCGCAAGGGAGGGCGCGGCAAGCAGAACCGCCGTGGCCAGGGTCGTGGCTGTGGAATAAAGATGGTGTGCCTTCATGGTGACAAGCTCCGCAGGTTAACGGGAGCGACGCCACCATGCCAGAACGGACGCGCGGGAGGGAAACCCGTTCGTGCAACAAGTTTGCCACGGGGAATGGCGCGAAGCAGGGAGGAAAGGAAGAAGGCCGCCTACCGCAGGACGGGGGGGGCGCTTTTCACTTCCTCCGTCCATTTCCTGTACAGGTCCGGGGAAATTTCGGAGGGCTTGATTTCCGAGCGTTCGCCCCAGAAGACGGCCGTATGCAGGACGGGAATGCCTGAGGCGTCCAGATGGCGGTCAATCGCCGCCTTGTGTTCCAGCACGGCGTTTTTTTCCAGGCCGTGCACCACGCCCATGATCTGCGCTCCGCCGAAGATGTCCCCTCCGGTTCTCCAATAGCAGTGGGTCATGCAGATGTGGCGTCCGCATTCCGCTCCCGCCCGGATTTCCATGCCGGCGGGAACCGTCCAGTGGAACAGTCCGTTGTATTTGGTGACGGGGCCGTCGTTCGTTCTGGTCCGTACATGTTCCAAAAAGGTGGCGAAGCGGCCGATGACCTGCTTCCGGTCCAGCTCTTCCGCCGTGCGGCAGTATTCCTCCGGTTCCAGGCCAGCCTGGGCGGCGCGGAGGGCCCAGGGGTCTTCCACCATTTCCTCCGGCCTGAGCTGTTCCTTGACGGAGAGGAGCACCTTCCATTCCAGCCCGGAGAGGGAGACGGTTTTCGTTTCCTGCATGGGGGCCGGTTCCGGAGTCTTGTCCCCGGGCCGGAGGCCCCTGCGGCGCATGTGCCCCACGCCCAGCGCAAAAACGCCGCGGGCGGGCAGCAGGACATAGTCGTCCGCGCCGATGTGGCGTTTCAGTATCTCGCAGTGTTCCTCCAGCGTGCCGCAGCCCACAGGCACCTTGACCGTGGTCCAGAGCCTGTATTGGGCGCCGGGATTGGCCGCATCCGTGTTGCGGAGCACCACGTGGCCCGTGAAGGGGTCGTGCTCCTTCATCCAGTCAAAGGCCGCATCCAGGTTCTTCTCCGGCAGGGACCATGCCACCAGGGCCCCCTGGGCGAGCTTGGTAGCCAGCAGCGTCTGGCGCACGCGGCGCACCACTCCGGCTTCCATCATGGCTTTCAGGCGCTGGATGACTACCGGGACCGGGTGGCCGCATTGCTCGGAAATGGCATGGAAGGGGAAGCGCCGGAAGCCCTTGACGCGGTCTTCCGCCACCATCAGGATGTCCGTGTTGACGGGATCGTTCGGAGAGGAGGGAATGCTGTTCATGACGGGTCAAAAAAGGCCGGGCGATGGTGTCGCCCGGCCCGGAAAGCCGGAGTTGGTTTAGCTACTGCCCGGATTGGTACAGCGGCTTGTTGTCGTACCGGGCGTCGTAAATGGCGAAGGATTCGCGGTGCTGGTTGTGGTCGCCGCGGAAGATCAGCCTTCCGCTGTGCTGGCGTTCCAGTTCCATGAGCAGGCTGGCGTCTTCATTCTTGAAGCGGGAGAGCACCTCCGAGTTTACGACGATGACCATGTCCCCGATGGTTTCCCTGTATTTCTGGATGCAGGCGTAGATCTGCCGCTGGATTTCCACGCTCATGGTCATCACGGATTTGACGCGGCCCCGGCCTCCGCAGTACGGGCACGGGTCATGAACGGATTCCCGGAGGCTTTCATTGAGCCGCTGGCGGGTCATTTCCATCAGGCCGATGGGGGTGATCTGCAGTACCTGGGTCTTGGCCTTGTCGCGCTTCAGGCGGTCCTTCATGGCTTTGTACACGGCCTGCTGGTCCTTCCTGTGGCGCATGTCGATGAAGTCCACCACCACCAGGCCGCCGATGTTGCGCAGGCGGGCTGTCTGGCGATTTCATAGGCGGCTTCCAGGTTGGTGTCCAGAATGGTCTTGTCCAGGTCCTTGGTGCCCTTGTTGCGTCCGGTATTCACGTCAATGGCGATCAGGGCTTCCGTCTCGTCAATCACCAGGTAGCCGCCGCAGGGCAGGAGCACCTGGCGCTGGAAGGCTTCGTTGATTTGTTTTTCAATCCCCAGTTCTTCAAAGATGGGCGTGCGCACGGGGAAGTGCTGGATGTGGCGCTTGGCGCGGCGGGAGATTTTTCCCGCAATGGAGCGCATGTGCTCCGTAGTTTCCGCGTCGTCGCAGATGATGTTGTCCACGGTGTCCGTCAGGAAGTCCCGTGCCGTGCGTTCGATCAGGTCGGGTTCCCGGTACACGCAGACGGGGGCGGGGTTGGCCTCCTTTTTTTCCTCCACGCCGTACCATTGCTCCAGCAGCATGGCGAGGTCGCGGACAAAGTGGCGGTAGCGCTGTCCCTGGGCCACCGTGCGCATGATGATGCCCATGCCGTCCGGCACGTTCAGCTTCTGCATGATCTGGCGCAGGCGCAGGCGTTCCTTGGGGTCTTCAATCTTGCGGGAGATGCCGAACTGGTCCGTGAAGGGCATCAGGACCAGGTAGCGTCCCGCCAGGGAGACGTTTGTGGTGACGCGGGGGCCCTTGGTGCCGATCGGGCCCTTGGTGACCTGCACCATGATTTCGGAGCCGATGGGGTAGATGTCCGGAATGTCCTTGGACGTGATTTTGCGCTGCTGCTTCTTTGGCCGTCCTTCGCGTTCGATTTCTTCCAGGCTGGAGTCCAGCGCGGCGGGCAGAGCGTCCCAGAAGTGGAGGAAGGCGTTCTTTTCCTGGCCGATGTCCACGAACATGGCCTTGAGGCCCGGTTCGATGTTTTTGACGCGGCCCTTGAAGATGCCGCCTACGATGTTGTCTTCGCCTTCGCGCTCGATGGTGTATTCTTCCAGTACGCCGTTTTCCAGAAGGGCTACGCGGCGTTCGAGTTTCTCGGCATTGATGATGATGGTGGAGCCTTCCATGGGATCACAGGATCCGAAGCCGAAGGCTCGTTTAATTTTTTTAAGCATTTTTGTAAACACGGGGTGTGAATAAGCTAGGGTGTGCTATTGCCCGCAATGTTCCCGGAGGGCCGCCTCCCGGCAGGAGCGGCTGGATTTCAAGCTGTGGAGATGGCCGGAAAGGAATCATGCAGGCAGATGCGTTGATGTGATGCGGCAGTACGGCAGGCGCAAGGCCGGAGCGCTGGCTCCGGAGGTTCCGTCTTCAGTCTTCCGCGTCAGTAACATTAGTGAAGAAGTCCAGTTCCTGAAGGGCTTTTCCGGTACCTTCCGCAACGGCGCTGAGCGGGTCTTCCGCAATGTGGATGGGCAGGCCGGTCTGCTCATGAAGGAGCTGGTCCAGTCCGCGCAGCAGGGCGCCTCCGCCGGCTAGAACGATCCCCCGGTCCACGAGGTCGGCGGCCAGTTCGGGGGGGCAGCGTTCCAAAGTCGTCCGCACGGCGTCAACAATTGTGTTGAGTTGTTCCGTGAGCGCTTCGCGCACTTCTTCTGATCGGATTGTCACTGTCTTGGGCAGGCCCGCGACCAGGTCGCGGCCCTTGACCTCGATAGAGAGTTCCTGGGGCAGGGGATAGGCGGAGCCGATGCGGATTTTAATGTCCTCGGCGGTGCGTTCCCCGACCATAAGATTGTAGGTTCTCCTCATGTAGGAGATGATGGCGTCGTCCAGCTCGTCCCCGGCGCAGCGGACGGAACGGCTGTAAACGATGCCGGAGAGGGAAATAAGTGCCACTTCCGTGGTGCCCCCGCCGATGTCCACGATCATGTTGCCGGCGGCTTCCTGGACTGGAAGGCCCACGCCGATGGCGGCGGCCATCGGCTCCTCAATCAGGTGCACGCGGCGCGCTCCCGCCGCTTCCGCGGATTCCTTGACGGCCCTGCGTTCCACTTCCGTAATGCCGGAGGGAATGGCGATGAGCACGCGCGGCTTGATCAGGTAATACCTGGCCGTGGCTTTTTAATGAAGTAACGGAGCATTTCCTCCGTGATGTAGAAGTCGGCGATGACGCCGTCCTTCAGCGGCCGGATGGCCGTGACGGAGCCGGGGGTGCGGCCCAGCATTCGCTTGGCTTCGTCCCCACGGCCAGAACCTTGTCTCCCTTGACGGCGACGACCGAGGGCTCTCGCAGAACGATGCCTTGGTCCTTGACGTTGACCAGCGTGTTGGCGGTGCCCAGGTCAATGCCAATGTCATAGGAGAAAAGTTTGACAATTTTCTGAAAGAAAGATGACATAAAAAACTAGTGGATAAAGGCGTAGCCCTGAAACAGCCGGGGGGAGGAACGCCACACTTTTTCCTTTTCACGGGACTGAAAGCCTGGCACCCGGACCGGGGCTGCGGGATAATCCCGTACAGGACGAATCGACTATGAAAAAACATGCCTTCCAGGTCAAGCGGAAGATGCGGGATGACATATGTATTTGCATTATCAGCAAGGATGTACTATATGAATGAAAGATGGCGGCAGTGTTTCCCCGTATATCCAAATTACATTCACCTATTCCATTTATGAAAGTCACTACTATCCTGACGGCGGCATGCCTGGCTGGTTCTTTCTCTCTTTATGCGGACCCGGCTGCGGACAGGGAAGAAGCTGCGTCATCCACGGGAGCCTATTCCGTAGCGGGAGCCCTCCGCCTGCCTGAAAATACGACCAAGAGGGATGTCTACGGCATGAACGTGGGCTGGAAGCTGTTCAAGGGCAAAAAAAATGCCCCGGAAGGAGGGAACAGTCCGGACTTTAATGATTCTTCCTGGGAATCCGTGAATCTTCCCAACGGCATTGAGCTTCTTCCGGAGGAGGCCAGCGGCTGCTCCAATTACCAGGGGCCGGTGTGGTACCGGAAGACGTTCACGGCCCCGGAGAAGCTGAAAGGCAGGAGGAACACCCTGTATTTTGAAGGCATCATGGGGAAGAGCGAGGTTTGGGTGAACGGGGAGAAGGCCGCGGAGCATTTCGGGGGTTATCTTCCCGTCATCGTGAATCTGGACAAGTGGCTGAAGCCGGGCCAGAAGAACGTGATCGTCGTGAAGGCGGACAATTCCAACGACGGGTCCTATCCTCCCGGCAAGCCCCAGGAAAGCCTGGATTTCGCCTACTTCGGAGGCATTTACCGTGACGTTTACCTGATTTCCACCGGTCCCGTCTATATCACGGACCCGAACGAGGCCGGAACCGTTGCCGGCGGCGGAGTTTTCTTCCGGACGGAATCCCTTGACCCCCGTACCCGCAAGGGCAGGGGTGGGAGTGAAGGTGCAGGTGGCCAACGATACGGACAAGGAACAGAAGGTGCGCGTGCAGGCACTGATGACGGACCCCAAGGGCGTGGACCCCGTCGGAGAGACCGCCCCGCTGGTCATTCCGCCCCATTCCACGGGTGAAGTGGATATTCCCCTGGTGATCTCCAATGTAAAGCCGTGGTCGCCGGATGATCCCAACCTGTACACCCTGAGCGTGGAGGTATGGAACGCCGCCGGAGGGAACAATGCCAAGAATCCGGCCCATCTGCTGGACAACCGCTCCATGAGGGTGGGCGTCCGGACCGTGGAGATTACGGAAAAGGGGCTGGTGCTGAATGGCTCCCTGTTCCCTGAAAAGCTGATTGGCGGCAACAGGCACCAGGATTTCGCCCGGCTGGGGAATGCAGTTCCCAACAACTTGCAATGGCAGGACGCCGTGAAGCTGAGGAAGGCCGGCATGCGTGTAATCCGGAGCGCCCATTATCCGCAGGATCCGGCCTTCATGGACGCCTGCGACCGCCTGGGCCTTTTCGTCATCGTCGCTACGCCGGGCTGGCAGTTCTGGGGCAAGGGGCCTTTTGCGGACCGGGTTTATGACGACATCCGCCAGATGGTGCGCCGGGACAGGAACCATCCCTCCGTGATGATGTGGGAGCCCATTTTGAACGAGACCCATTACCCGGCGGATTTCGCCAAGAAGGCCCGCGACCTGGTGCATGAGGAATACCCGTATAAGGGCTGTTACACCGCTTGCGACGCGGTGGCCCAGGGCAATCAGCATTATGAGGTGCTGTACGCCCACCCGGCCACGGGGGACAAGCACTGGTCCATCAAGGAACGGAAGGACAACAAGCCGTATTTTACCCGTGAATTCGGGGATAACGTGGATACCTGGTCCGCCCATAACTCCACCTCCCGCGCGGCGCGCCACTGGGGTGAAGTCCCCATGATGGTGCAGGCCCTCCATTACCTCAAGACCTCGTTCCCGTACACTACGTATGATACCCTGAACGCCGCTTCGGCCTACCACTTCGGCGGTTGCCTGTGGCACCCCTTCGACCACCAGCGCGGCTATCATCCGGACCCTTTCTACGGCGGCATTCTGGATGCCTTCCGCCAGCCCAAGACCTCCTATTACGCCTTCATGTCCCAGCGGCCCCAGAAGACGCGCAATGAGCTCGGCTCCGGTCCCGTGGTGTACATAGCCAACGAATGCACGCCTTTTTCTCCGGAAGACGTGACGGTGTTTTCCAACTGTGATTCCGTTCGCCTGAGCGTCAACGGAGGCGTGCCGGTGGAAAAGAAGGTGGCTTCCTACCCCAACGGCCTCAAGCGCGTTCCCGTCGTGTTCCCGAAGGCCTGGGATTTCATGGAAAACAAGAAGCTCGCCCGCGCCGGCAAGGAAGGGGCGGTGAAGCTGGTGGCGGAAGGCCTGATTGGCGGCAAGGTGGTGACCAGGCATGAAGTGCGGCCCTCCCGGAGGGCGGAAAAAATCCGCCTGAGCCTGGACCGTGAGGAAGGCGTGGAGCTGTGCGCCAACGGTTCCGACGTGTTTGCGGTGGTGGCGGAAGTCACGGACAGCCGTGGAACGGTGAAGCGCCTGAATGATGAAGAGCTTGTCTTTTCTGTGGAAGGTCCTGCCGAATTGCTGACGGATTCACCGGACGGCACCCTGACCCAGCCCGTCAAGTGGGGCTCCGCTCCGGCGCTGGTGCGCCTGGGCGCCAAGCCCGGAACAGTGACGGTGAGGGCCTCCGTGAAGCATCCCGGCTCTCAGAAACCCGTTTCCGGCGTCTTGAAGTTTGACACGAAGGCTCCCGGGCTGAACATGCTCTTCACGGAAGATGCCGTAGGCAAGGCGAAGAAGGGGGCGGCTGCGCCGTCTTCCGCAGAGGCGCCTGCTTCCGAACGGGAAAAATCCCTCCAGACGGAGCTGGAAAAGGTGCGCCATGAGCTTAACAAGCTGCGCAACGACAAGGTGAGCGCCCAGCAAACCCACTTTGAATAACCGGACTCCCCGCCATGCTGAGAGAAAAGATCATCCGTTTCTGCCTGCTCCTGCTCCGGCTGGGGATGGGGGGCTTTTTTCTCTTTGTGGCGGGGCGCAAGCTGTTCCACCTGGACCAGCTCCAGGCGACTATTGACCGGTTCGCCATTTTCCCGGAGGCCTGGGGACATCCCCTGGCCTGCCTGGGCGTGGCGTGCGAGATCGTGGTGGGTCTGGGACTCCTCTTCCGCCGGACCTGCGCCGGCGCCGCGCTGCTGGGCAGTGCGCTGACGTTCACGTTTGTGGCTCTGTTCGTCCAGGGATGGGTCAGGGGGCTTTCCCTTTCCTGCAATTGCATCGGCGTGGAAAGGGAAGTGACCAGCTATCCCTTTGAAGTGGCGTGGAGGCTGGGCCTGTTCCTGCTGATGCTGGTCATCCTGTGGAATTCCTGCCGGAAGGGGAAGACGTATTTCAATGTGACCCGGCTGGATTTCAGCGAAATGTGACCGATGGGAAAGGGCGTGCGGCCGTTTTCAGGCCTGGAACGTTTCTCTGGGAATACATTCCGGGGAGAAGGATTTCCAGGGACCGGAAGACCCTTGCTCCCTGGAGGCAGTTTCGCGTGCACGCCGCCGCATTCATATATGCTTGGAGAACAGGCTCCCTTTCCCGGAATGAAGGTTTGATCCGTTCATTTTCAGATTTACTCACCCTGCGGGCTTCAAGCTGCGCTTTCCGACCTGCCGGTTTGTCCGGTTTCCCGGCCTTCATAGCCTCATTTTACCAATGAACGCCGCCTTCCGTCCAATCGGGTTTTCACCGTTTCTTGAGACCGGTGTTCGTCGTGGAAAAATTTCTTGCAGGGGCAGGGAGGCAGGGTATCGTCCGGAGGGATGGAGAAGCCTGAAGCCCGCAGGAAGGAGGAACCCGCAGGCCGGCGCATCACCCTCCGCTTGTTCTCCGGCGCGAACCCTGTGCACATGCCCTGGCTGCCGCCAAAAGAAGGCGCACCTTTCCCGGGCGCCTTTGCCGCCGTACTGTCTTACAGCTTGTGGCCGAAGGTATCTTCCGGCTTCAGGGATTTGATCAGTTCCAGCAGGAGCTTGATCGTGTTTTCCACGTCCGTAAGGGCGGCCGTTTCCACCGGGGAATGCATGTAGCGCAGGGGCAGGGATACCAGAGCGGAGGCCACGCCGTTGCGGGAAACGTAAATGCTGTCCGTGTCCGTTCCGGTGCGGCGTCCGGCGGCTTCGTGCTGGAGCGGGATTTTGTTCTTGTCAGCCACGATTTCCAGGCGCGCCACCAGGTTGGGGTGGTTGGCCGTGCCGTGGATGACCGCGGGACCGCCGCCCAGCTTGATGTCTCCGATTTTGCCCTTGTCCAGTCCGGGGAGTCCGTGGCATGCGTCACGTCAATGCAGATGGCCGCGTCCGGACGCAGGCGGTGGGTGATCATTCCCGCGCCGATGCAGCCCACTTCCTCCTGGACGGCGTTGACGAGCATCACGTTCCAGGCGAGGGGCTTTTTCAGCTTGCACAGTTTCCTTGCTATTTCCGACAAGACGAAACCGCTCAGGCGGTTGTCCAGGGCGCGGCATACCAGCTTGCTTTCATTCATCAGCATGGGGCCGTCGCAATAGACGCCCACATGGCCCACGCGCAACCCGAGTTCCGCCACCTCCTTGTCGGAGGATGCACCTACGTCAACGTAGATTTCCCAGATTTTAGGTTCCTTTTCCCCGGGTTCCCGCAGGTGGATGGCCGTGTTTCCGGTTACGCCCGTCACTTCCCCCTGGGAGCCCAGGAAGCGCACGCGGCGTCCGCGGGCGATGGCCGTATCCGTGCCGCCCACGCGCTCCACGTAAAGGAAGCCGTCCTTGGTGATATGGCGGATCATGAAGCCGATTTCATCCGCATGGGCTTCAATCATGAGCGTGGGAGCGTTTTCCGCTTCCGCGTGGAAGGTGGCCCAGGTGTTGCCGTAGGTGTCGCACTGGACGTCTTCCGTGTACTTGCGCAGCTCGTCCGCCCAGATTCGCTGGGCGTCTATTTCAAAGCCGGAGGGGCTGGGAGTTTCCAGAAGTTCCGTTAAAAAATTCAAGACTGTCGTCGCTGATCTTCATGGCTTTTGTATAGCACCGTTCCCGTATCCGCTCAACAGGAAAGCATGGCTGCTGGCGGGGAGACGTTCCGGGAGGGGGATGAAAAAGCCCCGCCTGCACGGGATGCGGGCGGAGCCGGGAAATGGTTTTCAGCGGGGGCTAGGCCTGCCTGACCGGAGAAAGCCCTTCCAGGACGTCCTGCTTGTCCATGATATAGCCGGTGTCCGGATCATGGTACTGCGTGGAGTAAACGGATGTTCTGGCGCTCCCGTACGGGTCCGTTTCCTTCGCGACGGGAAGACGGTTGCTCAGGGAGGGGAAGCACTGCTCCACCAGTTCAAAGGTGGTGACGGGCTCCGGCACCAGGTTGACGGAGAAGATTCCGCATTCCCATGCCTTTTCCACATCCCTGACCAGGCGGTTCATGGGATAGAGCTGGTGGCGTTCCAGCAGGGCCGCTTCCAGTTCTTCCGTTCCTTCCGGGGCGGCGGCCAGCAGATCCGCCACGCTCATGTCCGCTCCCGTTCCGGTGACTTCCGGAAGGTAGACGTTCAGCACGCGTCCGAACCGGAGGTTGATGAAGGCTTTCATTTCCACCAGCGCGGCAAGCCATTCATCTTCCGGTTCGCGGAGCAGGGGGGAATGTTCATTGCCCGTTTCCGGCTGGGTGTCAATGCAGGTAACGTAGGTTACCCGTTCCGCCTTCACCTCATGCAGGAGGTCGATCAGGGTTTTAACCTGCGCCAGAAAAGGGGCCATGTTCTGCCGGATGGCCCTGCGCCCTTCCCGGAGGGAGGGGCAGATGATCACGGCCTGCCCGAATTCCTTGCCGCGCAGCAGGGACAGATTGGTTTCATCAATCAGGTAGTCGAAGTACCGTTTTGAGGACCAGAAGGCGCCGAGGGCGCAGGAGGAACCGATGAGTGCCGTGTCTGTCATGGGGAGGTGCGGAGGTTGGGCGGTTGAGTGGGATGGTGCCGTTATTTCAGGGCGTCAAAGGCGGATTTGAAGAGGAAGTATCCCCAGCCCCAGTCTTCATTGCCGGCCCAGTCCTTGTCATAGTGGTGGCGGGGCAGCAGGAAGCGTTCCGGGTGGGGCATCAGGCCCATGGCGCGGCCGGTGGAATCCTGGAGGCCCGCGATGCTGCATTCACAGCCGTCGCGGTTGTCCACGTACTGGAGAGCCACATTTCCGGCAGCCAGGTATTTTTCCGCGTCTCCGGGGCGGGTGACCAGGCGGCCTTCCGCGTGGGCGGAGGGCAGCTCAATTCATCCGGAAGGCCCTGGAGGAAGGGTGAGTTTTTAGCTACCTTCACCAGCTTGGCCCAGACGCATTCAAAACGTTCCTTATTGTTGTCAATCAGGCTGGAATCCGGCAGAATCCCCAGCTTGGTGAGTATCTGGAAGCCGTTGCAGATGCCCAGGAGCAGGCCGCCTCCGGCATGGTGCCGGTGCAGGGCGTCTCCCAGGAAGCGTTCCGTTTCCAGCTGGGCCAGGCGGCCGCTGGTGACGTAGTCCCCGTAGCTGACGCCGCCGCCGAGGACGACGAGCTGGGATTTGGCGACGTGTTCCGGCGTGGCCGTGGCGATGGGCTGGATCTGGGTGGAGAAGCCGGCCGCGCGCAGGGCGCGTTCCGTTTCCGCGTCACAGTTGGTGCCGGGGTATTTCAGTAAAAGTGCGTGAGGCATATTGGTAGAAATGAATCGTTGGTATGGTTAGGTCCCGGTTTTTGGAAATCAATAATAGGGGTGAGCCCGTCTTTCCAGAGCTTCTTGAGTTTGGCTACGTCGCAGTCCAGCACCTTTTCCCCGCCGCAGCAGGTGGCGGTGAGGCGCTTTTCCTTCGTGACGCTACCGATGCAGGCGCAGGGGAAGCCGGCCATGGCCGCTTCAAAGTCCGCGGCGAATTCCGGGTCCACTTCCACCAGGATGCGGCCCGTGCTTTCACTGAACAGGGGGACTGCCGGGGATTTCCATCCGTTGACGGTCGGCGCCTTCGTGAGGTCCAGCCGTACGCCGCCCTTGCCGGAGAAGGCCATTTCCGCCGCCGTGACGGCCAGGCCGCCTTCGGAGACGTCGTGGGCGGAGAGCACCAGGCGGAAGTCAGGGCGTTGTAATAGGCCTTGTACAGCTCCATGTTTGCCGCACAGTCCGTTTGGGGGACCTTGCCGTCTTCCACGCCGTGGGTGCGGGCGAAAACGGAGCCTCCCATCTCGTCTTCCGTGTGGCCGATGAGGTACAGCAGGCTGTCGTTCCGCCGCAGGGAGGAGCCGATAACATGGTCCGGACTTTCCACCACGCCGAAGCCGGAGCAGAGGAAGGTGACGGGCACGTTGATGGGGCCGTCTTCCGTTTCAAAGTAGTTGTAGAAGGAGTCCTTGCCGGAGATGAAGGGGGCGTTGTACGCGTCCGCCGCTCTGGCGATGGCCTTCACGCATTCCACCAGGCGGCCGAGTTCCGCCGGGTCTTCCGGGTTGCCCATGCAGAAGTTGTCCAGCAGGCCGATCTTGTCCGGGTTGGAGCCTACCAGGATGAGCTGGCGCACGCATTCGTCCACGGTGCCGGTGCCCATGGCGTAGGGGTCCGTCTTGCCCCATTCCGGAAGAATGGCGCAGGCCATGGCCATGCACTTGTCCGAGCCGTCGATGTCCACCACGGAGCCGTCCTGCGGGGCGTCCGCCTGTGCGCCCGCCAGGGGCTTCAGGATGGTGTTGCCCTGCACTTCATGGTCGTATTCCCGGATGATGGGTTCGCGGGAGACGATGGCGAAGTCTCCCATGACGGTTTCCAGGGATTTGTTCAGGTCCTTGTCCGGGAGGGGCAGGCCCGTGAGGCCCTTGCCGGGGGTGAAGACGGATTCCAGCTTCTTGATGGGGGCGTCATGCAGCTTGGAGTTGTCCAGGCAGCAGACGAGTTCCCCCTTGTGCCAGACTTTCAGGATGCCCGTATCGTCGGAATGGCCCAGGACGGTCAGCTCCGTCTGGAAGGTGTCCGCCAGCTTCTGGAGCTCCGGCAGGTCTTTTTCCTCCACAGCCAGGACCATGCGTTCCTGGGATTCCGACAGGAAGATTTCCCAGGAGATGAGGCCCGGTTCCTTAAGGGGTGCGTTGTCCAGGAAGATTTCCCCGCCCGTGACGGAGAGCATTTCCCCGGCGGCGGAAGAGAAGCCGCCCGCGCCGCAGTCCGTGATGAAGACGATGAGGCCGCGTTCGCGCGCTTCCAGAATGAAGTCCAGCGTTTTCTTTTCCTCAATCGGGTTGCCGATCTGCACGGCGGTGAAGTCCTCTTCGTGGGAGGCTTCGTCCAGCGCGGCGGAGGAGAAAGTGGCCCCCCAGGAGGCCGTCGCGTCCCGTGCGTCCGCCGATGACGATCACCTTGAGGCCGGGGCGCATTTCCTTCAGGATGTCCCCGCGGGGAATCACGCCGGCGGTTCCGCAGAAGACGAGGGGGTTGTAAATGTACGTGGGGTCAAACTGGATGGCGCCGTTTACGGTGGGAATGCCCATGCGGTTGCCGTAGTCGCGCACGCCGCGCACCACGCCGCGCATGATGCCCAGGGGGTGGATGACGTCCGGAGCGGTGATGTCCGCGGGTCCGTATCCGGAGCGCCGAAGCAGAAGACATCCAGGGAGGCGATGGGCTTGGCTCCCTTGCCTGCGCCAAGAATGTCGCGGATGACGCCGCCCAGCCCGGTGTTGGCCCCGGCATAGGGTTCAATGGCGGAGGGGTGGTTGTGCGTTTCCGCCTTCAGGCAGACGGCCAGCTTGTCGTCCAGGGCGATGAAGCCGGCGTTGTCGTCAAACGCGCTGAGCACGAAGCCCGGCTTGCGTTCCATTCCAGTTGTGAATGGCGGGGTTGCAGACGTCCTTGGCAAAAGCGCGCCGCCAGGGCTTCCTTGTCCCCCTGGCCGAAGACGTACACGCGCTGGGTGATTTTCAGGCCGTCCAGGGTAAAGCCCATGTTCTGGCGGCCGCGGTAGTTTTGCAGGATGGCTTCCTTTTTTCAGGTCCAGGGCGCCGGCCTTCATGCCGTAGTCAATCGTGAACAGGGAGTCTTTCAGGATGGGGGCGGCCTGTTCCGTGCATTCCTGGGAAATGGGGTCCACCAGCACACTCAGGAGATATTCGCGGGCTTTTTGTTCGTCCCCGCTGATTTCTACGGTGTAAACGCGGCTGCGGCGGAAGGTGAGGCCGGCATTCAGGGGAGTGTAGAGCAGGGCGTCCGATGCTGGCGGCGGCCTGGAACCGGCTGATAACTTCAAAGTGGAGGGTCATATCGCTCAAGAATGTTGGTAAAATGAAAAATGGGGGGCCGGTCGGACAACGGCTCCATGAAAGGGGGAAAGGGCTCAGGCCTTGTTCTGGAGCCGGGAGAACTTCTCCGTAGGCTTCCATCACGTGCCCAGGTCCTGGCGGAAGCGGTCCTTGTCCATCTTCTCGCCGGTCTTGAAGGAACCGGCGGCAGGTGTCCGGGGACTCGTCACGATCACTTCAGAGCAATGGGTGATGAAGCAGTGCGCCGCCGTCCGGAAGTATGCCGCAGAAGCGGGTGACGAGCCGCCTCCCATGGTGTCCAGTGAA
>VOFI01001126.1_pt1 | contig 40001 bp, 34 predicted proteins | sample 5384131 | NCBI WGS metagenome assembly VOFI01 (sample SAMN12384728, study PRJNA508395) | human gut metagenome | isolation source: healthy gut H | host: Homo sapiens | reverse complement strand
TGCATTCTGCTGAAAAAGATTGCTTTTGGAGCTTGAAAAACTCTGCCGGAAGGGGAAAAAAATACAGCGGGTGAGCTGGATTCCGAAATTCCCGGCATCGATGATGAAGAGGTTACTTCCATTGGGCCTCCTTGTTTTTGACTTGCAGGTGCAGATTTGAAAACGAATTATTCGTACGGGCAAATATTTCCGCCCGTTCAAATCCTGCTGCGTGCGCTGCCTGGGCTACTTTGACTACGTGGTGGAGGTAAGCGATTTTGCTGCCTCTTTTGAAATTGACGCACAGAGTGTTGTGGACGTTTCAGACTCCATGAGGGAGGAAATAGTCCTGGATTTTCCGGCCTACCTGAAATGTGCGGACGGCGAAAAACTGGAAAATGACTGCCTAGCAAGAATGCGGCGTGTGGGACGAAAACTCCATATTTATGGCAGCACCCTAAGGACAAGAAGTGGTTTGCCGCGCAGGCATGGCGCTCCGAAGCCCGCAAGTAAAACAGCACCCCGGTCATACCGCCTGCCCTAATTGCCGCACGACCCGCTCCTGGCAAGGAATCGTGAAGGCGGAAGCGTAAGCCTGCAGGCGCCGTGACGGTTTTGAAAGTTATCGCCAGCGGCGCTACCATAAAGCCGCTTTTGCTCCGCAAAGCGGCTGGAACTTGCTTGAAGCAGGCTTTTTTTTCTGCTAACACATTTCTTCAACAAATACTATGAAGATTGCACTGGATGTGATGGGCGGCGACAATGCGCCCGATATTAACATGGACGGGGCGAAGCGGGCCCTGCAGGATTTCCCTCTCATTGAAAAAAAAAAATCTATCTTGTGGGGGAGGGAAGAGGTGGTGCGCAGCTCCTGTGACCGCTGGGGGGCTTTCCGGTCCGCGCGTGGAAATCGTTCCCGCCGCGGAAGTGGTGGAAATGAATGAATCCGGGCTGCTGGCGGTAAGGAAAAAAGAAAAACTCTTCCATGTCCGTCTCCGTGGACCTGGTCAAGACCGGGATGCAGACGCCGTGGTCAGCGCGGGCAACACGGGCGCGCGGCCGTAGCGGCCGCCACCATCAAGCTCAGGCTGGACGTGGCGCTGACGGACGGCTTTACCGGGAACGTCCTGCTGAAAACCTGCGAAGCCACCGCCAAGGCGTTCGGCAAATGGCTGAAGGAGGAACTTCAGGCAAACCCGCTCCGCATGATGGGAGCCGCCTGCGCTTCCGGCGCATTTCGCGCCATGAAGGCGCGCCTCTCTGCAGGTCCGGGGCGTGACGATCATTGCGCATGGCAGCTCCACCCCCGTCGCTATCCGCAATGCCCTGAGAGTCTCCATGGAAATGGTGCAGCAGGGTGTCAATCCCCTCATTGAAGAGGAGATGGCCAGGCTGGGCACTATTCCGGAGGTTTCTGAAGTGTACCCCAAATAATCAATCATGTTTCATTTTCTGAAAAAACATGCCGCAGCAGCGGCAAAAAGAAGGAAAAAAAACCGGAAGAGGCGGCCTCCGTGCCCCGCTCCCCCCGGTGACCGCCTGGACTCCAGCCTGGCGGTATCCGTGGGCCTGTGCGTGCTGGTCTTCATCGTTCTTCAATGGATGGGCAGTTACAGCCCCCATTGGGGGAAATCCGTCTGGCACCATGTGTCGGAAGCCTTTCTGCTCTTCTCCGTGACGCTGGCGCTGATGCCCATGTACTGGCTCTGCGCCGGTTCCCTGCGCAGGAAAAACAAAACCTTTGTCGTCACGTGGGGGGCCATTCTGGTCCAGCTCCTGTTCTTTGGCCTTATCCGGCATGTGACGGCTGATATTACGTCCGACATCGGCAACGAACTCCTGTACCTGCCCTATATGATGGCACCGCTGATTGTAACGGTGCTGCTGGGGCCGCTGCTGGGCATGTTCGCCACCATCTCCATCTGCATGCTCGGTGGATTCTTCATCCTGCCGGAGCAGTACGTGCCGGAAAAGCAGGTCCAATTCTGGATCTTGAGCTCCCTCTCCGGCATGCTCACCGTGCTGCTTACCCATAACCTGCGGAACCGTGCCCAGTTGCTGCGCGCGGGCTTCTTCGTGGGGCTGCTCGTCATGGTATTGTGCTGCATCATGGGCGTCATCAATCTCCATGCGTGGGACTACAACCTGGTAGGCGTACTGGTATGCCTGGCCGTGGCGTTTGGCGTAAGCATGCTGACCAGCGTGCTGATCAGCGGCGTACTGCCTATTATAGAAGGTGTCTTTAAAATCATTACGCCCATTTCCTGGCTGGAAATGGCGGACATGAACCGCCCGCTGATGAAGAGGCTGCAAATGGAAGCCCCGGGTACCTTCCACCACTGCCTGATGGTCGCCCAGCTGGCGGAAGCGGCGGCGGAAGCCATCGGCGCCAATCCCATTGAATGCCGGGTAGCGGCCTATTACCATGACATCGGCAAAATGCAGAACCCCCTCTACTTCATTGAAAACATCATGGACGGTCCCAACCCCCATGATGAGCTCACGCCCAGCATGAGCGCCCGCATCATCATCGACCACGTTCAGGACGGGGTGGAGCTGGCCAGGGCGAACAACCTTCCGCGTCCTCTGGTGGAGGTTATTGAGCAGCATCACGGCACCTCGCTGGCCTACTTCTTTTACCGGAAGGCCCTTCAATACCGGGATGAAATTCTGAGCCGGGTGGAAAGCGGACTGGCCTCTCCGGATGATGTGCCGGAAGTGGTGGAATCCAACTTCCGCTACAAGGGCCCCAACCCCCAGAGCAAGGAAACGGGCATCGTCAGCCTGGCGGACATCGTGGAAAGCGCCACGCGCTCCATGGGAAAAATCTCCTGTGAGGAAATGCAGAAAAGGGTGGATGAACTCCTGAAGCAGAGGGTGGTGGACGGCCATTTGGACGATTGCGGCCTTACCTTCGGGGATCTCAAGAAAATCCGCAACAGCTTCATCAAGACGCTGAAAAGCATTCACCACAACCGCATTGCGTATCCTTCCCACAATCCGGAGGCAAAAATTGAAAAGCCTGTTCTTCCTGTGGTGACTGCCATGAAGGAAGAGGAAAAAAGGAGGAGAAAAAGGAAGGGGAAGGCAAAGCTGTTCCGGAAATCATGGAACTGCCCGATGCCGGCCAGCAGGAAAAGCCCGCAGAGGTGGAGCGGAAGGGCGGACGGCTTCGGAGAGACATGGAACCGCGTCTTGAACTTTATCATCATCTGGAAGAAGGGTGTCTCAGTCCGTCCGTTGCGGATACCCTGGCCCGTGCCCTGGATGCCTGCCTCCCCGCTGTGCTGGCATTGCCTGAAGGCCCTGTGCCCGTCCTCTCCGGATTGGACGAGGTGGAAATAAGCGTGGTGGACGATGACGTGATCCGGGACGTGCACGCCCGTTTTCTGAATGATCCCACGGTGACGGACGTCATCACCTTCCCGCATGGGGACGGAATGGGAGAAATCATCGTCAGTTATGATACCGCCATCCGGCAGGCGTCGGAATTCAATGAGCCGGTTTTCAGGGAGCTCTTCCGGTACATGGTGCATGGTCTTCTGCACCTGCACGGCTACATAGACACGGAGCCGGAAGAACGGGAACGCATGTTCTCCCGTCAGGAACCGCTGGTGCGGGAATTCGGGACTGCCCTGGCAGGCATCTCTTTCCCGGATAACTGCTGACCCGGCGGCTGAAAGCGCGCTTTTAAAAAGATACGGGCTTGCCAAGCCGAGATGAACTCTGTTAATCTTTTTTCCGCACCATGCGTCCATAGCTCAGTTGGATAGAGCAACTGCCTTCTAAGCAGTGGGTCACTGGTTCGAATCCAGTTGGACGTGCCATCTTTCGGAACCCCGTATTCTTTTTAAGAAAAACGGGGTTCTTTCATGTGAGGGAAAAGTTTCTTTCATCGGTGGAAGCATGCCTGCAAGAACGGTGGAACAGGGCCGGAAATGGTGCAAATGTGGATGGGCGGCCTGAATAAAGCGGCATTATCCCGTGTGGCTGTCTTGCTCCGTTGTCGGAAGAAATAGCAGTTCCCGTTCTTATCTTGTGCACGGAAAAGGAGGCCTCCTGTTCTTCAATCAATCCTGTTGGGCGATGGAACTGATGGAATGGGGGCCGTAGTTAAAAAAAATCCTTCTGCCGTCATCACACCGGAAGGGGAGGGAAGGGCCTCCGAATGGGCGCCATACTGGATGGAAAGAAACGGCTCAGACTGGCGGGAATACTGAGGCGTTCCGGAGATGGGTCCGCGCACGGGGCTAGTGCATTCAATAGCGCATGTATTCACAGAAAGGGAACCGGGAGGCAGAATATTTTTTTTATTCTGCCTCCCGGGTGCAAATCTCTGGGGTTCTAATGAAATCGGAAGTTTGGAGCGGATTTGAATATTCATCCTGAACGAGTACATTTACGCACAACTCCAGAATTTTATGCATGCCGTACATGGGAAGGTCGATCTCCGGATGGCGTTCCTGAAACTTGTGGATAATGCTCATTTCCGTCTCTGAAAAAATCACGGGAATGGTATTTGATATTTGAATCTTCCAGGGTTCGCCCTCACTCATCAGCTTGCCGATGAAAAGGGACTGGGTGACGGGAATGCTGCCGCGAAAGGCAAACCAGGTGTGCACGGTGCGGACGGAAACCCGGCATTGTTCCGCCAGCCATTGGCGCGTTTTACCGTGTGTGCGGAGCCATTCCTTGATTTTAAGCTTTTCAGGATTGTTTTCTTTCTCAGAGGAAGAAGCGTTTAAATCCGCATCGGCAGCCAGCTCCGGAATGATTCGGGAAAGTGCTTTTTTCGTATTGGCCGATATTTTGCGAACGCCCATCTGTGCGTAAAACGTCTGGGGCCGGATTCCTATTTCCTCCGCCAATTGGTAGGACTTGCGGTTTTGGCATTGCAGCCATTCCTTGACCATGGTGCGTATATCGTCGTCAGACATGAATTGATGCAGGTTATGTGATGAAAGAAAAAATAGGATGGCAGCGTTTGAAACGCTATTTTCTCTTTCCTTGGAACTGTTCCGGGATATTGAACCCTGCTTTTAACTTTTGCTCTTGATGCTGGAAAGAGCATCCAAAGCCTCACTGGCCCATTCCGGAACGGTCAAACCGTGGCGTTCCGCTTCATTTCTGAACTTCTCATACTTTTGAGGAGTAACGGGAACATAAATACTGTTCGGGTTCTTGGTCTGCACCAAACGTGCGTGTTTGGCGTATTCCTCTTTCATGATTCTGATGATGAGGCGTTGTCGTGCACGGGGAATAGGAACAGTAGAAAGCCATTTATCAACCTGGCTTTTGCTAACGCCGCAAAGATCGGCGAACTCGTCACGTGTCATCTTCGTAAGGGCAAGAAACTTTCTGATGCTGGACTTCATTTCATCCATGCGCGCATTTTTCGCATTCAGAAAAATCTGGCAAGCCATTTCTGGCATATTTTCTATTTTAGAAAATAATATTGTCTTTGTGTATCTGAAAAGGTAAATCGTTTTTCCTAAATCCAATGAAACTCAAAAAAATGTGAATCCTGGAAGCGCCTGTTTTCTTATTTTAGACGAAAAACTTCATGTTTAATATTCTTCCTTCTTCAAGGTATTTTTACCGCTGTTCCGGAAAAAAGAGCGCCCGTTGGGAGGATACTTTCTGGTTCATCTTCTTCTATTGGATTGACGAAGCCCGTTCCGGGAGTACCGTGTTATCATGTTAAATTCCTCTTTATTCGCCTTGGGGTGTTCCGCGGTTTTGTGATGTCTGCGGGAATGCCTTTACTGGCTGCCTCTCCTGAAAAAAAAGAAAATAAAACTGCCGTTTCTGCGGATGCTCTTCCCACCCTTTCCCTGGAGGGATTGCCGGAAGTATGGCTGCAGGGAACGCCTGTCAAGGAATGGGAAAAGGACAAGGTATACATCTTTGAATTCTGGGCCACCTGGTGCGGACCGTGCCTGGCCGCCATGCCCCATATGGAACAACTGCATCAGGCATTTAAAGACAACCCGGGCATGCAGATCATAGGAGTCAATGTCATGGACCGGAAATCTCCGGAGGCTCTGAAGGAATTTTTAAAAACCGGCAGTCTCCCCTTACTTACACGATGGCGGTGGATGTGGATGGAAAGAGAACCAAGGAAAAATGGCTGGCTCCTCTGGATGTGAACGGCATTCCGCATGCCTTTGCCGTAAAGAACGGTAAACTCATCTGGCGCGGACATCCCGTAAAACTCTCGGAAGAAATCATGCAGGCCATGTTGAAACCTGATTTTTCCGCCGCTTCCCTTCCGTCGGAAAATTCTGATGCGGGCGCCCGTGAGTGGAAGCGTTATCGGGAAGTCTCGAAAAAGCTGGGCGAGGTGGTCCGGAAAGAAGGAAAACAGGGAGCCATGGCGTTTTTAAAGCAAATCCAGGATTCAAGGGAATTTCAGCAGGATCAGATGATTCAACTGAAGATGGTCCCGTTCATCGTACTGGCGGAAAAAGGAGAATTCCAGGAAGCACAGTCGGTACTTGACAGCTTGTGCAAGGAATATCCGGACAACTACCGCGTGCAGATCAATGTGGCTGGAACCTTGATGGAGGGAAAATCAGTTCCTGCCGGCAAGATGGATGCCGCTCTGGTGGAGCGGTGCCTGAACCGTTGCATTGAAATCTCAAGGAAAGGCAACAAGGAAGCCTCCCTTCCCTGGCGTCTGATGGGTGAACTCCGGGAGCGGCAGGGCAACATGAAGGAAGCGCTTCGGGATATGGAAAGGCGCTTTCCCTGACCTCCATCAGCAAGGCGTGGACGAAGCTGCAGCAGCTTTCGGGCAATTCGGAGACGTTCCAATCCCTTGTGGACCAGGTAGCTGAGGAAATTAAGCCGGAGCCTCCTCGGAAAATGCAGGAAATGGGGCCTGTGCAGGAAGACAAGGAATACACGCCCCTTTTCAGCAAGCTGAATTGGTTCAATCATCCCGGGCTGACGGGCTTGCCTTCTGACAAAACCGTATTTATTAGCTTCTGGAGAGGAGCTGCGAGGAACAATGGCATGTGGAGTGATGGAGCTCCGGGGAAAACGCTTGATGTAGTCCTGAAAAATATGGTCTTCTGGACAATCCCAAGGTGAAGGCTGTGGTATTGGGTGTCATTCCGATGGATCAAAAACAGATGCAGGAATATCTGTCTGGTCCGGAAGGATGGACTGCCTACCCTGTCGGTATTCCGTCGGACCATTCCGTGATGGAACTTTTTGATTCCCTGAAGCTTAATTCGTTCCCTGCCGCCGCCGTCGTTCGTGACGGAACATTGCTGTGGGCGGGGGAAATTAAAAGGATGCCCGCGTGGGTGGCGGAAACGGCCCTCTGGGACTCTTTTGACAAGAACCGGTTTGCTGAGGAGGATGCGAAGCGCAAAGCTCATCAGCAGGCCCTGCAGGCTGTCATCAAAAAATCTTTTGAACTGCGCAAGGAAAAGAAATTTGATGAATACAAAAAACTGATTGAGGAAAACGCCGAGCGATTTGCCGATGACGGATGGTTTGCCTCTACAGTGGCGGAAGTTCAGGCGGGGAAAGCCTGGAAGGAGAAGGACTACCAAAAGGTGGCGGACATCATAGACCAAGTGCTGAAGCGTTTTCCGAAGGAAGACTCCCTGGCTTCTTACCTCCTGAAAATCCTGAATGGGTCGGATGAAATGCGTGGATACAACTATCAAGCGGCCCGGCATGCCCTCCAGATCATGAAAGACTTCAATACGCGGGATGACGGTGGTTATAATGCGGCTTGCTATCAAGTCATGATGGAAATGGCCATGGAGAAAAAGACTACGCCCAGGCGAAAAAGACGCTGTGAATGCACTCCGGGAATTACCCCTCATGCACCAGTATGTAGCCATGAAGAAAAAACAGGCGGAAGCTTAAGAATTCTGAAACGTTTAGGCCCCTTTCGTGATGAAAGGGGCCTTTTTTGCGGGAAAAGAGAAAAATGTAATACGTTAAGAATCAGTAATATTTAGAATTCTAAAAAAATCTCCACAAAAAACGACTCGAAAAAAATTGACAAGGGAGGTGAAAATGGTAGACTTCTCGGCACGCCAACACGGCGACGGGATGAAAAGCCCGGCGGCAGGAGGGACTCGGAAGAGGGCCTGAATGAAGCCGGGGCCGGCCACCCGGAAGAGTCTCTTTAAAGGGACCGATAAGAAGATTTCAAAGGGAATGACTACCGAACCCGCCGAGGGTTTTCCTGAATGCGTCGAGAGACGTGTGAGGAGAAAAACCCAAAGGAGCGACCTAGCTCCGAGAGGGGCGGATTGGTAGAAGCAAGGGGAAAGAAAAAAGGTCGTGACGCGCGCCGTGCTTGGCAGAGCGAAGAGGACCTCAAGAGACACAACTTGAGGGAAGAGCTGACTGAAGCATGGCGCAGATGAAATCGAAAGATTCCATTTGGTCCAGCAATTTCAAAAATTATATTTGATGGAGAGTTTGATTCTGGCTCAGAACGAACGCTGGCGGCGTGGATAAGACATGCAAGTCGAACGAGAGAATTGCTAGCTTGCTAATAATTCTCTAGTGGCGCACGGGTGAGTAACACGTGAGTAACCTGCCCCCCAAAGAGTGGGATAGCCCCGGGAAACTGGGATTAATACCGCATAAAATCGCAAGATTAAAGCAGCAATGCGCTTGGGGATGGGCTCGCGTCCTATTAGTTAGTTGGTGAGGTAACGGCTCACCAAGGCGATGACGGGTAGCCGGTCTGAGAGGATGTCCGCCACACTGGAACTGAGACACGGTCCAGACACCTACGGGTGGCAGCAGTCGAGAATCATTCACAATGGGGAAACCCTGATGGTGCGACGCCGCGTGGGGAATGAAGGTCTTCGGATTGTAAACCCCTGTCATGTGGGAGCAAATTAAAAAGATAGTACCACAAGAGGAAGAGACGGCTAACTCCGTGCCAGCAGCCGCGGTAATACGGAGGGTGCAAGCGTTAATCGGAATCACTGGGCGTAAAGCGCGCGTAGGTGGTTTTCGTAAGTCGTGTGAAAGGCGGGGGCTCAACCCCCGGACTGCACATGATACTGCGAGACTAGAGTAATGGAGGGGTAAACCGGAATTCTCGGTGTAGGAGTGAAATCCGTAGATATCTAGGAGGAACACTCAGTGGCGAAGGCGGGTTCCTGGACATTAACTGACGCTGAGGCACGAAGGCCAGGGGAGCGAAAGGGATTAGATACCCCTGTAGTCCTGGCAGTAAACGGTGCACGCTTGGGGGAATCGACCCCTGCGTGCCGGAGCTAACGCGTTAAGCATCCCGCCTGGGGAGTACGGTCGCAAGGCTGAAACTCAAAGAAATTGACGGGGGCCCGCACAAGCGGTGGAGTATGTGGCTTAATTCGATGCAACGCGAAGAACCTTACCTGGGTTTGACATGTAATGAACAACATGTGAAAGCATGCGACTCTTCGGAGGCGTTACACAGGTGCTGCATGGCCGTCGTCAGCTCGTGTCGTGAGATGTTTGGTTAAGTCCAGCAACGAGCGCAACCCCTGTTGCCAGTTACCAGCACGTAAAGGTGGGGACTCTGGCGAGACTGCCCAGATCAACTGGGAGGAAGGTGGGGACGACGTCAGGTCAGTATGGCCCTTATGCCCAGGGCTGCACACGTACTACAATGCCCAGTACAGAGGGGGGCCGAAGCCGCGAGGCGGAGGAAATCCTAAAAACTGGGCCCAGTTCGGACTGGAGGCTGCAACCCGCCTACACGAAGCCGGAATCGCTAGTAATGGCGCATCAGCTACGGCGCCGTGAATACGTTCCCGGGTCTTGTACACACCGCCCGTCACATCATGGAAGCCGGTCGCACCCGAAGTATCTGAAGCCAACCGCAAGGAGGCAGGGTCCCTAAGGTGAGACTGGTAACTGGGATGAAGTCGTAACAAGGTAGCCGTAGGGGGAACCTGCGGCTGGATCACCTCCTTTCTATGGAGAAAGTGCATGAAAAATGCACAGGTCGGATCTCTTCCCGAGGGGAGAGAGAGCGGAACCCGCGAGGGCCCGCAACGAACCAAAGATGTGTAAACAGCCAGTTCGCTTGAGCGAAACTAGGCACGACGTGCGTGACGACCTTTTTTTCAAAAGAACCGCAACTGGGGGTATAGCTCAGTTGGTAGAGCGCCAGCTTTGCAAGCTGGATGTCCGGGGTTCGAGTCCCCGTGCCTCCACCAGTTTCGGTAAGAAGGCGGCAACGGAGAACGGTAAATGGCTATTAACTATTACCTGTTCACTGTTAACTGCCTCTGCGAGACCCAAAACCGGGCCTGTAGCTCAGTTGGTTAGAGCACGCGCTTGATAAGCGCGGGGTCACAGGTTCAAGTCCTGTCAGGCCCACCAAAAAAAAATCGATTATTGAGGGAAAGCGAAAATTGACATCTGCGTGGCAAAGAAAACAATTGCTGAGAAGCAATTGCTTTCCAACAAAGTGGGTAGTTGAAAAACGACTACAATAGACAATTTAAAACATGCATACCAAAGAAATAAGACAATACAGTAAGTCACGAAAGGGCTTTGTGGTATTGTGGAAGTGGTAAAAAACTTTTGCAATATGATGAAGTAAGTAAGGGCGTACGGTGAATGCCTTGGTGCCAACAGGCGAAGAAGGACGCGGCAAGCTGCGAAAATCCTCGGGAAGCTGCAAGCAAGCGATGATCCGGGGGTATCCGAATGGGGTAACCTGATCGAGGCAATACTCGATCGTTCATACCTGAATACATAGGGTATGAAACGCGAAACCCGCTGAAGTGAAACATCTCAGTAAGCGGAGGAAAAGAAAGAGAAATCGATTCCGTAAGTAGTGGCGAGCGAAAGCGGATGGAGCCCAAACCGAAGGTACTCCTTCGGGGGTTGTAGGACCACGACATATTCGACCATACTGGATAGTAGAACAGCCTGGAAAGGCTGGCCGTAGAAGGTGAAAGCCCTGTAGACGAAATCCAGCGTGGGAATTAGTGGAATCCTGAGTAATACATCACACGTGGAACGATGTATGAATCAGCGCGGACCACCGCGCAAGGCTAAATACTAGTTGGCGACCGATAGTGAACAAGTACCGCGAGGGAAAGGTGAAAAGAACCGCTGTGAGCGGAGTGAAATAGAACCTGAAACCGTATGTCTACAAAGTGTCAGAGCAGAGCAATCTGCGATGGCGTGCCTTTTGTTTAATGAGTCTGCGAGTCAGTGTTTGTGGCAAGACTAAGGGCTTCCGGCCCGGAGTCGTAGCGAAAGCAAGTCCGAATAGGGCGAATTAAGTCGCAGGTACTGGACCCGAAGCGGAGGTGACCTACCCTTGGCCAGGTTGAAGCATGGGTAAAACCATGTGGAGGACCGAACAGGTGAACGTTGAAAAGTTCTCTGATGAGCTGAGGGTAGGAGTGAAAGGCTAATCAAACCCCGTGATAGCTGGTTCTCTTCGAAATGCATTTAGGTGCAGCGTCACGTGCTGATGCGCGGGGGTAGAGCACTGACAAGGCTAGGGGGCACACCCGCTTACCAAACCTTATCAAACTCCGAATACCGTGCAATGGAACGTGGCAGTGAGACAGTGGGGGATAAGCTTCATTGTCGAGAGGGAAACAACCCAGACCAGCAGCTAAGGTGCCTAAATAACGCTCAGTGGAAAGGATGTGGGATTACACAGACAGTGAGGATGTTGGCTTAGAAGCAGCCACCATTTAAAAAATGCGTAATAGCTTACTCATCGAGTGATCCTGCGCCGAAAATGATTGGCGATCAAGCGTTATACCGAAGCTCTGGACTTTACCTTACGGTAGAGTGGTAGAAGAGCGTTGCATGCGCGTTGAAGGGTGATGGCGACTGACCCTGGAGCACATGCAAGTGAGTATGCAGACATGAGTAACGTAAAGCCGGGTGAAATCCCCGGCCGCCGTAAACCCGAGGTTTCCAGGGCAACGTGTTTCGTCCCTGGGTTAGCCGGGACCTAAGCCGAGGCCGAGAGGCGTAGGCGATGGATATCAGGTTAATAATCCTGAGCTCGCGACCCTTAAACTGGGGGGACGCATGAGAAAAGATGACTAGGTTATTGAATTCCGAGTTGAGTCCACGGACTCAGCGCATCATTGGATCGAGTGCCAAGAAAAGCCCCAGCGCATGCTAAGCGACCCGTACCGCAAACCGACACAGGTGGGTGGGTAGAATATACCAAGGCGTAAGAGTGAAACCTGGTTAAGGAACTCGGCAAATTAGCCCCGTAACTTCGGAAGAAGGGGTGCCTGCAGCGATGCAGGCCGCAGAGAAATGGCCCAACCGACTGTTTATCAAAAACACAGCACTCTGCAAAGACGCAAGTCGAAGTATAGGGTGTGACACGTGACCAATGCCGAAAGATTAAGGCAAGGGGTTAGCCGCAAGGCGAAGCTCTGAACCCAAGTCCCGGTGAATGTCGGCCGTAACTATAACGGTCCTAAGGTAGCGAAATTCCTTGTCGGGTAAGTTCCGACCTGCACGAATCGTGAAACGAGTTGGGCACTGTCTCAACCAGGCGCTCAGTGAAATTGTAGTGGCGGTGAAGATGCCGCCTACCCGCAGAAGGACGGAAAGACCCTATAGACCTTAACTGTAAGCTGTCATTGTTTCTTCGGTTTTAATGCTCAGAGTAAGTGGGAGACGCTGAAGACGCCCTTTAGGGGGCGTCGGAGTCATCAATGAGACACCACCCTTTGAAACTGGAGGATCTAACCCTGAGCCGTGAATCCGGCCAGAGGACCGTGTCAGCCGGTCAGTTTTACTGGGGCGGTATCCTCCCAAAGAGTAACGGAGGAGCGCGAAGGTGGGCTCAGCCCGGTTGGCAACCGGGTGTCGAGTGCATGGGCATAAGCCCGCCTAACTGTGAGACCAACAAGTCGAGCAGATGCGAAAGCAGGCCCAAGTGATCCGGCGGTAGAAAGTGGAATTGCCGTCGCTCAACGGATAAAAGGTACCTTAGGGATAACAGGCTGATCACGCCCAAGAGTTCATATCGACGGCGTGGTTTGGCACCTCGATGTCGGCTCGTCGCATCCTGGGGCTGGAGAAGGTCCCAAGGGTCCGGCTGTTCGCCGGTTAAAGCGGCACGCGAGCTGGGTTCAGAACGTCGCGAGACAGTTCGGTCCTCTATCCTCTGTGGGCGTTGGAAAATTGAGGGGTTCAGACCTTAGTACGAGAGGACCGGGTCTGACGCACCACTGGTGCATCGGTTGTACTGTCAAGTGCATGGCCGAGTAGCTAAGTGCGGACGGGATAAGCGCTGAAAGCATCTAAGCGCCAAGCCCATCCCAAGATGAGTTTTCCCTATAGGTTCGTGGAAGACCACCACGTTGATAGGTCGCAGGTGTAAGTGCAGCAATGTATTGAGCCAAGCGATACTAATCACCAATAGACTTCATCATATTACATCACTCCCGTTCGTGAATAACAACTTGCTGTTGTCTTGTTCATTGGATGTATGTTTAAAAGTAACACTACCAGCCACGCAGATGTCAGTTTACGCTGATTCCTTCCCCTCGTAACGAGAGGAAATCTTCTTAGCCACACACACAACAACCCTTAAAAAATCCCCAAAGCCCCCCAAGGGCTCCCGGGCAGGCAGGATGAAGAGAAAAAAAAAGCCCTCTTCCCCTGAAGCCCGGTGGCCAGAGCGCAGTGGTCCCACCCGGTCCCGTTCCGAACCCGGAAGTGAAACGCTGCCGCGCCAATGGTAGTCGGACGATAGGTCCCGCAAGAGTAGGTCGCCGCCGGGATTTTTTCATCAGGCCCCGCCAGTTCCTCAACTGGCGGGGCTTGTTCGTTTTCTTGATAGAACGATCTTCCTTCCTCCGGCTAAGTGGAACTGAAGGAGGATGAGGCAACCAAGGAGGACGGCTATCCCTGTCGTAATAGAGTTCTTACCTTACGTAACATTTCCTTAACTATCCCTCTTTCTTTCTTAACGGTTTAAGGATATCCCTGCTATTGACGGCACCCGTTCTTCCATCAAAAATGGCGGCGTATGAAATCCCATATCATTCAGAAGCCCGTTGCGGTCATCCTGGGGAACGCCGGCAACATAGGATACCTCGCCGCCAAGGCGTTTGCGTGCCGGGGAACTGTGGTTGCCATACTGCATGAAGCCGGTGAAGAGTCTTCCCGCGTGGTGGACTGTCTGCCAGGGGGCAATCACTTTGGCATGTCGGGCTGTCTGGGCCATCCTCCGGATCTGGCTTCCTTCGCAGGGCTGGTACATACCCTCTATGGACGAGTCGATTATTTGATCAACTGTGAGGATGCCGCGGTTGAGGTGCAGGGCCTGAATTGTTCCGCACGCAGTCACCTGTCCATTCTGCTTGAGCACGTTTTTGTTTCCGGCGCCATGGTCGTGAATATGGTCTCCCGTTCCGGAAGAAAGGTAAGATGGAGGGAACAATGTTGGAAGGAAGATGCCGCAGGGTTGGAGAATTGTCTGAATAGGAAGGACGTCCGGATAAACCAGGTTGTGATTCACCGTCCGGTATTTCGGCACGTCTCCCAGTCCAGGCTGGCTTCCTCCGCGTGTGCGGCGGCGTTATTTCTGTGCGGGAGGGAAGGGCGTCATATTCACCGTGAATACATCGTTGTCAATGGAAGAAAAGCCGCTTGGAAGCCCGGCATGAGGACGGAAGCATCCCTTTCCTTGTTCAACTCCTGTCTGGAATTTTTGTTCCGTCTGTTCCCGGACGGTATTCCGGGATGCCTGACAGGCATGCCATATTTCTGTATTCTGTCGTGACAAAAAGTGTCTGTTAATATAGTATATTTCCAAGTAAGGTTATGAAGTTTCAAGGTCTTTATACAGCAATTGTGACTCCGTTTGTCGGCAATCGGGTCGATGAAGAGGCTTTTAGAATGCTTGTGGAAGCCCAGGTGGCTGCCGGCGTGGCCGGCATTGTGGCCGTCGGCACCACGGGTGAATCCCCCACCTTGACTGTAAAAGAACACTTGAGGGTGATTGAACTGGCCGTGGAGAGCGCGGCAGGCCGCATTCAGGTAGTTGCAGGTACGGGGGCCAATTCTACCGCGGAGGCCATCCATATGACCCAGGAGGCGGAGAAGATGGGCGTGGACGGAACGCTTCAGGTGTGCCCTTATTACAACAAGCCCTCCCAGGATGGCGTTTATGCCCATTTCAAGGCCATTGCGGACGCCACCCGCCTGCCGATCATGCTGTACAGCATCCCGGGCCGTTGCGGTATTGAAATCAGCGTGGAGACGGTGGGACGCCTGGCAAAGGACTGTCCCCACATTATTTGCGTGAAAGAGGCCGGCGGCAGCGTGGACCGCGTGAACCAGCTGATGCAGGTGGTTCCGGAAGATTTTACCGTCCTGTGCGGTGATGATGGCCTGACGGTTCCCTTTATGGCCTGTGGCGCCAGTGGCTTGGTTTCCGTAACGTCCAATCTGGTTCCCGGAATCATGAATTCCATCGTGAAAGCCGGCCTGGATCAGAATATGGGTGAAATGCTTTCCCTCCAGAAAACATTTTATCCACTGATGAAGGGCCTCATGACACTGGATTCCAACCCCGTCCCGATCAAGGCGGCGCTGGCGCTGAGGGGGGATATCCAGCCCGGCGTGCGGCTTCCGCTGGTTCCTTTGCCGGAAGAAAAGGAAGCCCAGCTTTCCGCGCTTCTTCAACGTTTCAACGTTCTTTGATATCTCAACTATATGATTTCCATTCTTGTTACAGGCATTTCGGGCCGCATGGGCCAGGCTGTCCAGGAGGCGGTGACGCAGAATCCGGACACCTGCGTGGGCGCCACGTACGACCAGGGGCAGGGGCAGGAGCTTTATCCGGCTCTCGCCAAATGCGACTTCGCCATTGATTTTTCCCACCATGCTTTCACCAGCACCCTGCTGGCGGAAGCCGTAGCCAATAACAAGCCCCTGGTGATAGGCACCACGGGGCATACGGAGCTGGAACGTCAGGAGATTATGGATGCAGCCGCATCCATCCCGATCGTATTTGCGTCCAACTATTCCGCAGGAGTAAACGCCCTGTTCTGGCTGACGCGCAAGGCGGCCCAGATCCTGGGCGGCAGCTGCGACATTGAGGTGATGGAAATGCATCACCGCCACAAGATTGACGCTCCTTCCGGCACGGCCCGGACGCTGGCGGAAATCCTGTCCGGCGCCATTGGCAGGAATTATGAAGACAGCGTGGTTTTTGGCCGCGAAGGCCTGGTGGGTCCCCGTCCCGCCAATGAAATAGGCATGCATTCCCTGCGCGGAGGGGATGTAGTAGGAGACCATACCGTGGTGTTCGCCTCTGACGGAGAACGTTTGGAGCTTACCCACAAGGCATCCAGCCGCATGACGTTTGCCTCCGGAGCGGTCCGTGCAGCTCTCTGGCTGCAGGGCAGGGAACCGGGGCTGTATACCATGGAAGACGTTCTGGGCCTTTCCCAATTATAATTTTTCCGCATCATGGCCGTCTCCCCTTCCCGGAACGGCCATGATGCCTTTTTTGCTGATGAAGAGAGCCGGCATCGCACTGGGATCCAATATGGGGGACAAAAACAGCCTGATGGTTCAGGCCAGGGACCATCTGCTGAAGATGAGCCTGTCCGACGATCCTTTCCTGCAATCCTCCCTGTATGCTACCAGTCCGCAGGGATGTCCGCATGGCGCGGATGATTATTTGAATGCCGTGGTGGAGTTCACCTGGCCCGGTACGGTGGAAGAACTGCTGGTGCATTGCCAGGGCATAGAACGCGCCCTGGGACGCATCCGTTCCGGAATCCGCTGCGAACCCCGTACGGCGGACGTGGACATCATTTACGCGGGGGACATGGTGGTCAACGATCCGCCCCGCCTGATTCTCCCCCATCCCAGAGCTCATTTGAGAAAATTTGTCTTGAAGCCTCTTTCCGACATCAGGCCGGACCTCATTCTGCCCCGCCAGGCTAAAACGGTTTCCTGCCTGCTGGCGGAACTGGATACGGATGAGGCTGACCCGCTCCTGGTATCGGAACGCTGGTAACTGCATGTTTATAGAACATCATGAATCAATCTCTTGAAAAAGCGGAACGCATCCGCGCCTGCAAGAACAGGCGGCACGTGACGCTGGTGACTGCTTATGACTACCCTACGGGCCGCCTTCTGGATGAGGCCGGCGTGGATATTGTGCTGGTAGGCGATTCCGTGGGAATGGTGCTTCTGGGGTTTCCGGATACCACCCATGTGACGCTGGACCACATGATTCACCATGTGGAAGCCACGGCGCGCGGCGTGAAGAATGCCCTGCTGGTGGGAGATATGCCCATTCATACCTATGATACGGTGGAGCAGGCCGTGCAGTCTGCAAGGAGGCTGTTCCATGCCGGAGCGGACGCCGTCAAGCTGGAGGGGGGAGCCGCCCAGGCGGAAAAGATACGTGCCATTGTGGATGCCGGTATTCCCGTGGTAGGGCATATCGGCCTCTTGCCGCAAAAGGTGCTGGAGGAAGGCGGATATAAAATCAAAGGGAAATCCTCCGCTGAGGAGGAAGCCCTGGTGAAGGATGTGGAAGCCGTGGCGGAGGCGGGTGCCTGCGCTGTGGTCGTGGAGGGCGTGACGCCTCATGCGGCCCGCCAGATTACCGTGCATTCCCCCATTCCCACGCTGGGCATCGGTTCCGGCGCGCATACGTGTGACGGGGACGTGGTGGTGATTCATGACCTGGTGGGGGCGTTCCCGTGGTTTGTCCCGGCCTTCGTCAAGCCGCGAGCGGATGTGGCCGGCAGCATGACTGCCGCCGTCAGGGAATGGATGAAGGATTCCTATACGGACCCCGGCTCCATCAGTTCATAACAGTTGACCGTTGCCTATGCTGGTATTTTCTACATGCTGGAACTCCCACCGCCATCAGGACGGGGAAGAGATGATTGATGAAATCCTCTCCCTGGGATTTGACCATGTGGAACTTTCCCACGGCATCAAGCTTTCCCTTCTGCCCGGCATCATGAGGGCGGTGGAAGCCGGAAAGGTTCAGGTGGCCGGGGTCCATAATTATTTCCCGGCACCCATCGACGAGGTGGGGGACGCTCCGGACAGCAGGCCGTTTACCGCAGATTTGCCGCAGGTGCGCGCCAAGGCGATTGAGCTGACGAAAAAATCCATGGAGCAGGGGGCCGCCCTGGGCGCCGGATACATTGTGCTGCACATGGGGACGGTGGAACCTCTGGTGAAGCGTACGGATACGGCTCATTTGCAGAGCCTGGCGCGTCAGGGAATGGTGGAAACGGAGTCATTTGCCGGAACCAAGGGGGAGTTTGTGCGCCGCCGCAACCGGCTTGCTCCCGTTTATCTGGAACGTGCCCGTGAGGCCATCCGGCAGCTTCTGCCCCATGCTGCGGAACTTGGCGTAAAGCTGGGCATTGAAGGGCGCAGCCATTATGAACAGGTTCCCAGCGAGGATGAAATGGGCCTGCTGATGCAGGAATTTGGGGAAAATCCCTTCATCGGGTACTGGCATGACTTCGGTCATATTCAAAGGAAGCACAATCTCCTTATATTGAATCATGAACAATTTCTCCGCAGGATGTCTTCCCATTTGATAGGTGGGCATGTAAACGACGTCAAGTGGCCGTCGCGGGACCACCAGGTTCCCCTGCTGGGCGGCGGAGTGCCGTTTGAACGCCTGCTGCCTTTTTTCCCGCATGGAGTTCCGCTCGTCTGGGAACTCTCCGGACGCGCTTCCGCGGAGGATATCCGTGCGGCGCGCGAATTGTGGACGGAAAAGTTTCCGGAGACGCTGGACTGACCATCTTGTGATTGTAAATCCGGCTCATTGGATATAAAGTCGGCACGATGATAGACAAGACGACATCCCGCGTCATTCTGGGCCTTCTGGGAACGGCCTGCATCCTGATTACGGCGTTTGCCTGGTATAAAACCAGCCATGCCGCCTCTCCGGATGCCGGGATGCGCCATAATATTTATGATGAGGATGTTCCCCGGTCTGCTCCGGTGCCTGTGGATTACCGGATGATTTTGCTGACGCCCCAGGAGCTGGCAAAGGCTCCGCTGGCGGATACGTTCACGTCCCCTCTCGGAGATGAAAACGGCGCCTTTACCTATGTTGCCCAGGGACTGGGTGATATGAATGCCGCCCGTGGAGGGCGGCATACCGGACAGGATTTGAATGGGATTGGTGGCGAGAACACGGATGAGGGACTGCCCGTGAGGGCCGCCGGACGCGGGCTGTTGATTTACGCGGGAGAGCCTTCGCCGGACTGGGGCAATGTCGTCGTCCTGCTCCACCGCCTGCCGGACGGGCGTTTTGTGCAGAGCCTGTACGCTCATTTGAAAACCGTCAGCGACATTCCTTTGGGGGCGCTGGTGGGGCGCGGAGAGCAGATCGGCACGGTCGGGACGGCGCACGGCAATTATCTGGCGCATCTGCATTTTGAGATGATTGAATCCATCGCCCATGAAGCGGGAATGCCGGGCTATGGAAAAACGACGTTCAACCGGATCAATCCGGATGAAGTATTGAAACAATACGCTCCCTCCCCGGAGATGATGATGCCTGATCCCGTTATTGCCCTGAAACAGGTTCAAATGGCGGCGGGATGGGAAAAGCTGCTGGAGAACCTGTACAAGGACAATAGTATGGAAGCGCTGGATAAAATCCTTCCGGACGACCGTCCGGACACGGAGGAAAAGGGAGACCGCTAACCCCGGCGTTTTCCCCGTCAGGAGCGTGTGTCCGGATTTTTGGAGACCAGCTCCTGCTGCTTCCTGGTGATTTGCAGGACGCAGACCAGCCACAGAATGCTGGCCGCCGTCATCAGCGAGCCGATCACCAGAAATGCCGTCAGGTAATGTTCCGCCCCAAAGGGGAAGAGCGCGCACAGGGTCAAAGCCGTGGTAACGAGCAGATACAGCCGCAGCGACCGGGAGGGGGCTTGCAGCATCCATGCCGCCGGATTCTTTGAAGCCCGGTATAATTCCTGAAGGATCAGGGCATTGAGCACCATGCCGACTACCGGCATGCAGCTCAGGAGGACGCTCAGGAATGGCGTGAACCGCAGCCCCGGGGGCCCAGAAGCCCTGGACATTGGCGGATGCCCGGTACAGCCAGATCAACTGGATGAGCAGGGAAGGAATGAACAGGATGCTGAAAAGGAAAACCAGCGGAACCGCGAAGGACGGCAGGTGAGCCATGTTCTGCTGGATGAGCATCTGGATTTCCTCATAATTGGTGACGTTGTTGGAGAAAACAATCCAGCTGCTCCAGAGCATGAAAGGCAGCAGCACGAAGCACGCCAGGATGGATAATTTGGCAAGCCCGGCCAGAGGATAACGCAAACGGTATTCCTGTTCCGCTGGCTGGTTTTCCTCTTCTGCCTCCTGCAATTCTTTCCGGACGGGGGACATTGACGGCAGAACCTGGTCCACAGGCTGCCATCCATCCATGCCCTGTTTCCAGGTGAGCGTTGTTGAGTCGATCACGCCCTGTCCCAGAAATTCACGGACTTCATATTCGGAATAGGCTCTCGGCTGGGAATCGCCGGGGAGTTTCAGGAAGTATTCACTCATTACCTGTATTTTAGAAAAAGAAGCAGGCTCTGGGCAATGGGAATTTGACGGATGACTGATAAAGTCCCATGCCAGGTGCCTGGCCTTGAATAAAAGCCATGTCGCAAGTCGTCAGAGCGCCGGGGGCTATTAAATTTCCGGAATGGATAGGCTGCTTTTCCTGTGCATATCTCTCCGTACGAACAAGATAATGCTGTTGTGCATGGAACCGCAGGAGAGAGGGCTCAAGCTGGTGTTCAAGTAAAAGTACGGGGGCAGGAAAGTTTATCAACAAGGTCGCGGAATACACAAGTCGGAAAAGAGAAAGACCTTGTAACATGAATGAATTACAAGGTCTTGCAATGGGGAAATATGGTCGAGCTGACAGGATTCGAACCTGCGACCTCTTCGTCCCGAACGAAGAGAATTCAGTTTTTGGCTATTGATAGTCAATGGTTGTGTTCTTGTACCCCTTTCATACCCTTTATTTTCCGCTTGATTATCGTGTCGTTTTAACCTTCCCCTACGTGGCGAATGTGGGGTGAACTACGCGTTAAACGTGTTGATATGTTCAATGGAACATCGGCAGGATACTAGAAGACTGATGGTTCAGTCTTTCCAAAAAATAAAAACAACACTCAATAAAATGAATAATTATATTCCTTTCAATAAGGCTATTGGTCCGAAGGTTCTCTGTGACGGTTACGAAGCCCTCATTCCGCAGAAACTCGGTGTCGATGAAATGACCTTCACTTTTGATGGAGGCTCGTGCGAACATGCCTCCTGTGCCGGAGCACCGGAAATGTTCATCAAGGTGGAAGAAGAGGCGCTGTATCATTTTGGCGTGGAAGCTGATGATATTGGTCAACTTTTCATTGGAGAGTTCTGCGTATGTGACAAACAGGCTCCTGAAAAACACGGACGTTTGGAATTGGCTACTGGAAAACAGTATTTGAAACCCGGATTCTACAAAGTCAGGATTTCATATGCCAATAACGCCTATAAGCCTGTCAGCGGCAATGCCGTCGCCTTGAATGTGACGATGGATAAAGAACCCATTAAGGAAGGCGACTACTCTGCAGCATCAACCATGAAACGCTCTTTTTCTCCTTCGCCAAAAATCAAACTTTGGACGATTGAAAAGGAAGAAGGAATTACATGCGAACCTTCTCAAAATGTAGAGATTAAATGGGAGAAAAATTCCGTAACGCAAGATGAAGGAATAGATGATTGCCTGTGTATCCCTCTATTGGTGGATGTTCGTACGACTGCCTGCAAGGATACCCAGAACAATGTGTGGAGATTGCGCGTCCAGATGGTATCCAGCGGATGTGACATTGAAATACATACAGGCACCTACAGAAATGCTCTTACCAAACCACCGATCGCTGAAGCCGAGGCTATTGAGGCTGTCAATTGTATGAACGAATATCAAAGCCGAGGCCGAACTTTTAGATGGCATACTCCTGAGGCATCTTTGGCCCATGAGGAGCACCACAAGCAACAGTGGAGGGACACATGTAATTTTTACTGGACCAACTTGAAGGTACAGGAGGAATTGGAAAAGATCCAGGTGTCCTGTGAGCAGTTTCCTGAAATGGATGATGCTTTAAAAGAGATGAAAATGAAGATAGCAGCGACTATGGAAAAATTCCATAAGGAAGCAGATAAATATTTCCTGAGTTTGCCGGATGAAAAAAATACCAGGCCCTATCACGCCGGGCAGAAAAAATTGAATGAAGCCACGGAGTTCGTCATCAATCTGGCGGATCGGAACGGCTGGAACAACGTTCCGCGTCAAATTACCCAACCTGGAGTCATTGAGCCAGTGTGTTATCTGCCTCCTGTCAATGGGGGAAGTGCCAAGGCTGCCAGAACAAGGACTGTGACTCCTCTACAGTTATTCATTGCGGATACTGCGGACTTGCTGAGAGGGAGAATAAGGGTCGGTTTGAAAAATATCAGCGGAGATGTGGTCAAACTTCCTGATGTGATTGACGATCGTACGTCGGATTTCTTTTTTTACACAAGCTTGCAGGCTGGGAGAACCTACCGTTTGAATTCCAGAGTGGGGAAAATCACCTTCTCCCGGGAGTTGCCCTGTCTTGAGCTGTCTCCCGGAGAAGAATACAGGCTTGACATTCCCGTCGATATTTCCCAAATTTCCGAAAAATTGATGGAAGTTCAATCCGGAGAACTGGAAATGCTCTTCTGCAACTGGCATGGAACAGGCTGTTTCCATGGAGTTTTGGAAACAACCGCGTCCGTACTTTTATGAAAAAAACTTCTTCTTCCCTGCCTGATCCTGTTGACCTGCCTCCCGTCCCTGGGAGGCAGAATTCAACTTTGGCCGGAGAGCAAGGAGGTGGAATGTTCCGTTGTTCTGGCATCCGAACCTGTCGAGGTGGGCAAGCTTTTTCCGGATTTTACCCTGGTTTTTACCAATAAAAGCCGGAAAGAAGTGCGCCTGCTGGACAGCTTCTATCCTTCAAAGACTCTGAAACCGGATATCATTCTGGAGATATTGGATGGAGAAGCCAGAGAAATAGCTTATTACTGGGCACGTTACCGCGTTGAACGCAGTGTAGAGAACATGAAGTTCACTCTCTTGAAACCCGGGATTCCCTTCCAGGTTCCTATCCGGGGGTTTGCGAAACATGTCATTTACCACCATCCCTTGGAAAGGGGGAAGAAGTATTTGATGAAAGTGACTTACCGGGACGGTTATGGCACACCGGGCCGTTCGGTAGGATATGTGGCAAGGAAAGAATTTGTAACAAAATAACTTTTCTGAAAAATCTACCCCGCTCATGAAATATGAGCGGGGCTTTTTATTGTGGATTTTCAACTTGGTGTCTTTGCACGTCTTCAATTAAAGTCCCTTGGAAAGATGGCTCTGTGTTTGTTGTTGCTTTTTCGTCAAGGAAAGTATCTTTGTCGTAATCATAGACGACAACGGCGTAGTTGATTGCCTTATTGCCAAGAGCATTTTTTCCTCGAAATTCTTCTTGGAGTATGATTTGTCCAAGGTCTGTTTTTTTCTTACCCTTTTTTGAATTTACAGGTTAATGAAACGTGCTCAAATGAGGCTGGATCGTGAAGGGTAGGTTTAATGAGGGATTCCAGGAGAGGGAAACCTGTAAGTTCCTTCTCCAGACACGATGTTCAGAAACCTTTTTTTAAAAACAAAGAATGCTTGCTCTCTTTGCGAGAACGCGGCAAGGCAACTTTTCTCTGAGCAGGGCTTGTTCTTCTTCAGCTTGTTTTGTAGTACAAGTCGGTTTTTTCCCCTGATGCTGCAAATCTGGTCGGTATTCTGATCCTGTAGAGAATTTTGCCCCAACGTTGCATTTTGAAGATGGTAAATCTGAGAGGTTTGCTCATGTGATTTTGTGTCCTTGATACTCTTTATGGATTCAAAATCAATCAGTATGGCACCATTTATTAAACTTAGTGGGCTATATTCACCTTAGTGTAAAATAACAGGAAAATAGGGTTTCTAAGGTGTGAAATTGTTTGAAAAGCAGTATTCAAACAACAAAAAACCGCCCGAAGGCGGCTTTTAAAAAAGTGGTCGAGCTGACAGGATTCGAACCTGCGACCTCTTCGTCCCGAACGAAGCGCGCTACCAGCCTGCGCTACAGCTCGTTGTTTGTGGTGCGGCGAAGTCTACGGTTGAAAGGAGGGTTTGTCCAGTTTTTTTTATTCGCCGCGGCACTTGGTTGTGATACGGTGCCGGGGTTATGATGGATATGCTGGTACGGCTGTATGATTTGCCCGATATTGAAGAAGAGCTGCGGAAGCTGGAGAAGGACGGCATTTTGATCCGGCGGCCGGGGCTTATGAACGCCATTTGGTGGCTGGATGGGTAGGCCGGAATTTTTCTCCCAAGTGGGTGAGTGAAACGAAGACTGCATTCAGCCGCCAGCCCATTTCCTGTTATATTGCCACACGGGAGAAGAAGATTCTTGGCTTTGCCTGCTATGACGTGACGGCGCGCGGTTTTCTTGGCCCCATGGGGGTTGCGGAGGAGGCGCACAAGAGCGGCGTGGGCAAGGTTTTGCTGGTTTCCGCATTGAACGCACTCCGTGAGATGGGGCATGCCTACGGCATCATCGGCGGGGTAGGGCCGGCCGATTTTTATGCCCGGACGGTAGGCGCGATGCCCATTGAAGGGAGCTCTCCCGGCATTTACGTGGATATTCTGCCGGAGCCCTGATTCCGCCTGTTGCGGAATTCATTTCCGGTTCCGGATGGCCCCTTTTCCGGCCCATCCAAAGGATGGAACCGGAAGTTGTTATTTTTATACCCTACCGGATGGCAGAGCATGGGCGTTTGGGGGAGGCCAGTTTCAGGGCTTTTGCCAGGGCCTCCTTGTTCATGCTGGCCCGTGGGTAGGTAGCCAGTCCTGTTCCGGAGCAGAACAGGGAGATGTTCTGGGAGACGATGCCGGCGTCCATGGCTGCCCAGGGTTCCGCCGTGTCCGTCACAAGAACCAGGCAAACGGGCGCGTCCGCCGGGCGCGCGTCCCCGTCGCTTACGGGGACCATGGCGTGGGCCTTGTGGTCATAGAGGTAGGAGGCGTCTTTCGTGCATACGTAATTTTGACGTCCTGCCGGTTCATGGCGGACGGGGCGGTACGCTTGCCGGATTCCTGTCAGACAGGGGCTTTCATAATTGGCGCCCCCCGTTCCAGGTCCGGCTGGTCCAGTTTGACGGGTTCCGCGGCGTGAAGGAGGGCTGTTCCGGACAGCCCCGCAGCGAGGAGGGACAGGATGATTTTTTTCATGGCTTTGCGGCGGGAGTGGTTGACGGATGCGGATGTTCCGCATTTTCCCATTAGCCGGAATTTAACATGGGGAGGGAGGGCTACAAGGTTTTTGTGCGCTTGTTTTTGCCGCCATCCGTCGGGGCGCCGCAGGGCCGGAAAAAAATCGGAAGGAGTTTTTCAAGAAAAGCCTTGAGTTCTTGCGTGAAACTGGTATTGAAGGCAACCGATTTTTCGCCCGGCGGGGGAAGGCGCCCCGATTGCCCGCCGGCCAATAAGGGGCCATGAGAAAAATCGGCAATACTAACTCATCAACCATTTAAATGAGCACAACTGAACTGGCGGAACTTATTGACAGCAAGTTCCGCGAATTGCGTGAAGGTTCCATCGTTACCGGAACCATCCAGGAAATCCGTCCCCAAGTCGTTTTGGTGGACATCGGCTACAAGTCCGAAGGCGCTATTTCCATTTCCGAGTTTGAAGACGAGGAAATCGAAGTGGGGGACCAGATCGAGGTCCTTCTGGAACGCCTCGAAAACGACGAAGGCATCGTCGTCCTTTCCAAGGAAAAGGCCGCCCATAAGCAGAACTGGGATAAGATCGTGGGCGTGTACCGCGATGGCGGCCTGGTCAAGGGTAAAGTGAAGAGCGTCGTCAAGGGTGGCCTCATGGTCAACGTTGGCGTGGAAGCTTTCCTTCCCGGTTCCCAGGTGGATATCATTCCTCCGCGCGACCTGAACGAATACGTGGGCAAGGTTTACGAATTCAAGATCGTCAAGGTGAACGACGACCGCAAGAACATCGTCCTTTCCCGCCGCGAAGTGATCGAAGCCGAACGCGCCGACCAGCGCCAGCGCTTCCTTTGAAACCGTCAAGGAAGGCGACAAGGTGAAGGCCTCGTGAAGAACATCACGGACTTCGGCGCCTTTGTCGACCTCCGCGGCATGGACGGCCTGCTTCATATCACGGATATGAGCTGGGGCCGCGTGAACCACCCGAGCGAAATGCTCCACATCGGCCAGTCCCTGGAAGTCGTGATTCTGGAAGTGGACCGCGAAAAGGAACGCGTTTCCCTGGGCCTGAAGCAGATGACGGACAATCCCTGGGCGGACATCGAACGCAAGTACCCGATCAATTCCCATGTCAAGGGCCGCGTGACCAAGCTTCTGCCTTACGGCGCCTTCGTGGAGCTGGAAAAGGGCGTGGAAGGCCTGGTGCACGTTTCCGAACTGTCCTGGGTCAAGAGAATCACCCGTCCGAGCGACGTGCTGAAGCTGGACCAGGAAATCGAAGCCGTGGTGCTTTCCATTTCCGTGAAGGAACAGAAAATCTCCCTCGGCGTTCGCCAGCTGGAAGACAATCCCTGGGCGGATATCGAATCCCGCTTCCCGATCGGCACCGTTATCAAGGGCCAGGTCCGCAACCTTACTCCCTACGGCGCCTTTGTGGGTCTGGAAGAAGGCATCGACGGCATGATCCACGTGTCCGACATGAGCTGGACCCGCAAGATCAACCACCCCTCCGAAGTCCTCAAGAAGGGCGACGAAGTGGAAGCCATCGTTCTGGAAATCAAGAAGGAAGACCAGCGTGTCTCCCTTGGCATCAAGCAGCTTGAGTCTGATCCGTGGGAATCCATCAACGACCGCTTCAAGGTGGGCGACATGGTGACCGGCCAGGTGGCCAAGATCGCCAGCTTCGGCGCCTTTGTGAACCTGAACGGGGACATCGACGGCCTGATTCACATCTCCCAGCTTAGCGAAGACCACGTGGAACGCGTGAAGGACGTGATCAAGGTGGGTGATGAAATCACCGCCCGCGTGATCAAGGTGGACAGCATCGAACGCCGCATCGGCCTTTCCATCAAGGCCGTCAATTACGACAGTGAAAATGCCTTCCGTCACGTCTGCCGTCAAGCAGCTGGCGGACATGGGGCTGGTGGAGTACACGCAGTATGCTCCCGTCAAGCTGACGCCCCAGGGCCGCAGAATCGCGGGAAAAAATCATTGTCAGCCACGGTATTTATATCATGACTTTTGAGGAGATTGAAAAGCTCAAGTCCTGCCGGATACGGCCTTTTGAGGGTTCCGGGGAAGATTCTGCCGGGTAGGTTTTAGTTCCGGTGGCGGGCGGGATTTGGATCAAGCCTCCGTTGCGCTTTGGGTGCCGGCTATCCGGGAAGGCCGGGATACCTCCATACACGGCCCTGTGATTCGTTCAGGCTGTGGGATATGTCCTTTCCCCTGCTTTTTCCGCTAGCCGCACCGCCGGGAACAAGGATCTTCCGTCCCTTGCCAGAATCTTATGGAGTATCTCCATGAGAAAATTTCCTTGAAAAAAGAATGACCGGGAGAATCGGTATTTTGCCCTTTTCCGTTCAGGTGATTCGTGATAGGTTCCCGCGCATGGATCCCCATATCGCTGCAGATCTCTCGGCGCTCGACACGGCTGTTTTGCACAGCCGTCTTTCCGAGCTCGGGAGCTATCTTTGACCTGGACGGCATTCAACAACGAGTGGCCGAATTGGACGAACGCATGAGCGCTCCGGATTTCTGGGATGACCAGAATGCCGCGCGGGCGCTGATGGCGGAAGTGAATCCCCTGAAACACAGGATGGAGGCCTTTTCCGGGCTGAAGTCCAGGCTGGAGGATATTGACGCCACCATTGAATTGGCCCAGGAGGCGGATGACGACGACCTGGGCCGGGAGGCCGTGGAGGAGTTTGCCAAATGGCAGAAGTCCCTGGCGGATTTTGAGCTGCTGACCTTGTTGAACGGCCCGCAGGACCAGGCTTCCTGTTATGTGACCATTCACGCCGGGGCAGGCGGCACGGAAGCCTGTGACTGGGCGTCCATGCTGATGCGCATGTACATCCGCTGGTGTGAGCGCCGCGGCTTTTCCGTGACTTATCTGGAAAGCACGGACGGGGATGACGCCGGCATCCGTTCCGTGACCTTGAAGGTGGATGGAGAGTATGCTTACGGTTATTTGAAGAATGAACGCGGCATCCACCGCCTGGTGCGCATTTCTCCCTTTGATTCCGCCGGTAAGCGGCACACTTCCTTCGCCTCCCTGGACGCTACGCCGGAGGTTTCCGATTCCATCAATATTGAGATTCTGGACAAGGATTTGAAGGTGGACACTTACCGTTCCGGCGGCAAGGGCGGCCAGAACGTGAACAAGGTGGAAACCGCCGTGCGCATCACGCACATTCCCTCCGGAGTGATCGTGGCCTGCCAGAACGAACGCAGCCAGCTTCGCAACAAGGAGGAGGCCATGAACATGCTGCGCGCCAAGCTGTACCAGATTGAGGAAGACAAGAAGCAGGCGGAAGCCGACCGCCAGTACAGTGAAAAGGGGGACATCGGCTGGGGCAACCAGATCCGTTCCTACGTCTTCCAGCCTTACCAGATGGTGAAGGATTTGCGCACGGGCGTGGAGTCCGGCAACATTCAGGACGTGATGGACGGCAACCTGGACCCCTTCATTGAGGCCATGCTGCGCGGCCACAAGCGCGAACGCTGACGTTTTCCTTCCCTTCTTATGGCCGCTGGACTGATTATTGACGTTCTCTCCCTGTTCCCGGAGATGGTGGAAGCCCCCCTGGGCGGCAGCATCCTGGGGAAGGCCCGTGAAAAGGGTCTGGTGGAGGTGCGCTGCCATAACATCCGTGACTGGACGGTGGACAAGCACCGCAAGACGGACGACTACCTCTGCGGGGGCGGCCAGGGCATGCTGCTGAAACCGGAACCCATTTTTGCTGCCGTGGAGGAACTCCGCAGGCCGGAAACGCGCGTGGTGCTGATGACCCCGCAGGGCCGCACCTTCAATCAGTCCCTGGCCGGGGAGCTGGCCGCATCCGGCGGCCACCTCATCATTCTCTGCGGGCATTATGAGGGGGTGGACCACCGCGTGGTGGAAGAGCTGGTGGATGTGGAGCTGTCCATCGGGGATTATATTCTCACGAACGGGGCGATTGCCGCCGTGGTGGTGATTGATGCCGTGGCGCGCCTGATTCCCGGTGTGCTGGGGGATGAACGCTCTTCCGTGGAGGAGTCTTTTTCCAACGGCCTTCTGGAGGCGCCCGCCTATACCAAGCCGAATGTGTTCCGCGGGATGGCCGTTCCGGACATTCTGCTGGGCGGCAACCATCCTGCCATTGAAAAGTGGAAGCACGGAAATCTCTGGAGCGTACGCGGCTGAACCGTCCGGATTTATGGAGGGCGTGGCTGAAGGCGCATCCGGAGGATGCCGTGGAATGAGATATTTGAGCGCCGCGTCAAATTTCTCTTGCCAAGTCCGGGGCCTTCCGTTATAAGACCTCGCCTGCCACCGCGAGAGTGGTGTAAAGCACCTTTCTGAACCTTTTACAAAACACAAGATCATGTCCAAGCATTCCAGCCTCAAAGCAACCGGTACCGTAGGCGGCAAGCGTTCCGTCCTGAAGCGTTTTGAACGCGTCAAGCTTCTCAAGGAACGCGGCGAATGGAAGAAGGGCCAAAGCCCTCTCGGCCTGCCGAAGACCAAGCATGAAGCTTAAGCCTGCTTTTACCCCCTCCGGAGAGTTTCCCGGCGGAGTCATGCACGGCAAGTCATTTTCCTAATACAGGAAGCCTCTCGGATGTCTATGAACCGAGAGGCTTTTTTCTTCCGGCAAAGAAGGCTTTCCCTCTTTTTGGGGCGCGTGAATTGCCGTAATACAAACAATACAAAACCATCCGCTGAGATAGCGGACATTATACCAATATGAGTGAAGAACAACATGGCTCCGAAGAAAACGGAGGTATCCGCATTAATAAATTCCTTTGCATCCTGCGGCATTGATTCCCGCCGGGTGGCTGACAGACTGATTGAGGAAGGACGCGTGGAAGTGAACGGGAAGGTTATTGATACGCCCGGAATGAGGGTGACGGAGAAGGATTTCGTGAAGGTGGACGGTCGTCACATGACTCCCATGGAGGAGGTTGTGGTGCTGCTGAACAAGCCGCGCGGGTACGTATGCAGCCGTGAAGCCCAGGGGGCCATAGGCACTGTTTACGACCTGCTGCCGCCGCGCCTGCGCCATCTGAATTACGTGGGACGGCTGGATGCCGATTCCGAAGGCCTCCTGATCATGACGAACAAGGGGGAATTGACCCAAACCCTTTCCCACCCCACCGGCGGGATTGAAAAGGAATCCTGGGTGCCGGTAGATCAAGAATTTTGACAATTCCGTGCTGATGCAGTTCCTGCGCGGAGTCCGCATTCCGGAAGGCAATGCCAAGGCCAAAATACGTCTGCCGCGCTTCCGCGCGCCGCGCCTGTGTTGTTCTGGAACAGGGGCTGAAGCGCCAGGTGCGCCAGATGTTCCAGTGCCTGGGCCTCCGCGTCCGCAAGCTGGTACGCGTGCGCATCGGTTCCCTGTGGGGGGGCGATCTGGAACCCGGAAGCTGGAGATTCCTGGATGATGCGGACGTAGCCCTGCTGCTGAAGAATCCTCCCCGCCAGCGCAAGTACCTGGGCGCTTCCCAGCTTGTCGCCGGGACTTCCGCCAAGGGCGAACAGAGCGGGAAAGACAATGATTCCGATGAAGGTTATGTATTTAATCCGGAAGATTTTGAGGCTGGGGATTCTTATGAACCTACTCCGGAAATGAAAACCCGCTTTGCGGATACGGAGGACGAGGATGAAATCAAGGACGGGAAGACCTTCGGGATGATTCCGGATTCCGTTCCCGCGAACGCCGGGAAGATGGTTTCCGTGGACGCCGCGAAGGCGGTTTCGGTGGCAATCGCCGTGAGGGAGGCTTCCAGCGTCGTGAAGGAGGTTTCAGAGGAGACCGCCGCGAAGGAGGATTCCAGAGGAGACCGCCGCGAGGGAGGCTTCCAGCGCCGTGAAGGCGGCTTTGGCGGAGACCGCCGTGAAGGAGGATTCCAGCGCCGTGAAGGCGGATTCAAACGCCGCGAAGGCGGTTTTCGGAGGAGACCGCCGCGAGGGAGGCTTCCAGCGTCGTGAAGGCGGCTTTGGCGGAGACCGCCGCGAAGGAGGCTTCCAACGTCGCGAAGGCGGCTTTGGCGGAGACCGCCGCGAAGGAGGCTTCCAACGTCGCGAAGGCGGCTTTGGCGGAGACCGCCGTGAAGGAGGAGGAGACCGCCGCGAAGGAGGATTCCAGCGCCGTGAAGGTGGATTTGGCGAGGAGGACCGCCGCGAAGGAGGATTCCAGCGCCGTGAAGGGGCGTTAATGATTTTGTTCCGGTGGAGACCGTCGTGAAGGAGGATTCAAACGCCGCCCGAACTGGCGGTGCATTCGATGTGGAGGAGCCCCGGAGACCGCCGCGAGGGAGGCTTTCCAGCGTCGCTGTTTTAAGGCAGGCTTTCGCAAACCGGTACTGGTTTTGGCGGACAGCGGCAATCCTAACGGTGGCTTAAGTCCGAAGGATGAGGAAACGGCGTCCCTCTATTATGAAAAAGCCCTCCAAACATACAGGCAGAGGAAAGAGGCGAAAAGGCGGCGGATGAGGAAACGGCGTCCCTCTATTATGAAAAGCCCAAACATGGGCGGCCCTTGTTTATGAACGGAAGCTGGTTCCGACAGCTCTCCGGAAAAGTCGGTTCCGTACCTCCTTCATGCTGCGGAAAGCGGCAACCTGACGGCAGGGGCTTCTGGCGTACCGGGATGGCGGGCGTCCTGAAGTAAGGCCGTGGAATGGTTTGAAAAGGCGGCCGGACGGAAGGATCTGGGCGCCGTACCTGGGCATGAACCGGGACGGCAAGCATATGCCCCTGACCGGGAAAAAAGCCCCTGGTTTGAAAGGTGCGGAATGGAAGCGATCCGTACAGCATGGCTGCCCTGGCGGACATGCTGATGGAAGGCTCCTTCCGGAGAACAGGCAGCGCGTGCGCTGGCCCTGTACCGTGAAGCCGCTGCCATCGGTTACCCCCTGCCGCCCTGAAGGCCGCGGAATTGCTCCAGAACGGGAAGGGCGGGGAACTGGATGCGGATGAAGCCTACAGGCTGCTGCGCGCGCGCGGCAGACGCAACGGGGAACCCTAAGGCCATGTATATGCTGGCCCAGGTGTATTATACGCGCGGGCGATGATGCGCAGGGGGATTCCCCTGATGAAAGCATCCGCCCAGGCGGCTTATCTGCCGGCCATGAACCGCATGGCGCGCCTCCATCTTCTGCCGGGCAGCACCCCTGTCCTGGAATCCGGTGCTGTCCTATTATTATTGGAACCAGGCCATGAAAAATCTGTTAAAAACACCGTAGCACTCCATGATGAATACGTTAGCTATTTTTGGACTGGGAACGCCGGAGATTATCGCCATTCTGGTGATTGTCTTCCCTGCGCTTTTCCTGGTGATCTTCCTGGTCGTTTGGCGTTTCCACCGTTTTGCCGTCAGAAGGCTTGCGGAGCAGCAAAACAGGAACAGGAATCCTCTGATGACGCATGAAGCGTATTATGGAGTATCCGTCATGAAAAAATCTGTTAAAAACACCGTAGCACTCCATGATGAACACGTTAGCTATTTTTGGTCTGGGAACGCCGGAGATTATCGCCATTCTGGTGATCGTTTTCCTGCTGTTCGGCGCTAAGAAACTCCCGGGAATTCGCCCGCGGCCTGGGCAAGAGCCTGGGAGAGTTCAAGAAGGCCAAGTCCGAGTTTGAAGAAGAGCTGTTGAAGACGGAGAAGGAAACCATGAGCGATGTTCCCGCCTCCAAGCCGGAATCCTGCCCCTCTCCCGAGCTTTCCCAGCCCATTGACGTGGAAGCGGAGAAGCCGGCGGAAACCAAAAGGAGAGTAAGTAGGTTTTCATCTGATAAAAAACTTGAGCAGGCGGGGATTTCCCCGCCTTTTTTTTTTAACTTTTTCCTGTTACCTTCAATTGGTAGCAGACAGCCTTCTTTTTTCCGATATTCCGTGGTTGATTCCATGGAATATTCTTTTGTCGTAGATTCCACTTGATCAAATTGATGAATCATACGCGGGATTTATTTATTTTACTGATAGGCGAAAGAGAAGGGGATGGATTTTTCTGCTGGAACGTGAACCAGCGGAATAAGAAAAAGAATTCCTCTTATAAAATGAGATTGCGAAAATAACGCAATGCGAGATTTTATTCTCCTGCCATTGCAGGCATGAATTACCCGGCTACTCTTTCCGTTGATTCTTGAAAAGAAGTATGCTACAGAGAATACTTATTGAGAATACGCATACTATCGTGATGCAAGTCTCAATATTTTGTTTATCAATATCTAACAAAACAACATCGATGAACGAACAAACATTCGATAACAGCAGGGATAATGGAAATTCCATATCCCGATCCGATTCCTCAACATGATTCTTGCTGAGGAATATCCTGGTTTTAAATATTACATTCCCGCTACCCGTACGCGCACTGGTGAACCTCAAAATATTCATGAATCCATTAAAGAGGGCCCTCCTTCTGAAGGTTTCCACAAGGATTTTTACTGGATAGTTAAAGTTGGTGATCCATCAGGGGAGACCAGGGAACCCGTTCAAGTTACAGCAGACTTGAGCGTCGACGATTTAGGCAGAATTTTCCATGGGTCCTTTGAAAATCAGCTTGCCTGAGCAGGGGCCGAATGGGGGAGCTCCGGACAGAGTGATTCTGCTTCCGGGAAACTTCTTCCCCGGTTTTTATTGCGCTACGTTAAGTTATGATAATATTGACTATAAAAGAACGCTAACAAAGCCTTCCTGGGAATTTAGCCTGAATGCCAGTCCGGGCAAAGCTGTTCCGGAAGACAATGAAGACAATGCCGGAGATTGTGAGCGGGATGACTGCGATTGCCAGAAAGGGTCTCAGAACGAAAATACGACGCAGCCGGGCGGAGAGGAAGGGGCCCCCTGCTTCTCGGAAAATCCGCTCGGCAGAATGGGCCAGTTCTTCCGGCGGTAAAAAATATCACAGCTACCATTAGCAAGAACAACATGCTTTGGCAGGCGAATTTCGGTACCTTCCGAGGCATGGGAGGCGTACCGGGAGGCATGCTTGAAATTACGGCCAAAAATTTTTCAGAAACGGCTTGGTCAATCCACTCTCTTGCCTACAATCATCCGATGGCAAGTCGTCTGGAGAAACCATCCGGCTCCAGCTATATCGGCCAGCCCAACACCATGGTGAAAGTTGTCTCCGGAACAAGCAAACATCATTACCTCATCGGAGGAGACGGCAATTCCATCTTCGGCGCCGGAGTTTCTACCGGTACAACCACCTCCGCCCGGGTTCAATACGGAAGTTCGGGAGAACCCCCCACATAGAATTTAAAACACATACCAAAAGTTCCACTATTTATTCAACTGTTTCAGGAATGCCTTCCAGTTATAACACTTGGTCCGGTAAACAGATTTCTTCTTCCGAATTTGCCCGTTACCTTGATATTGTAAAAGCTGAAGACGGGAGTCTGCGTCAGATATGGAACTTGTGGGATGGGGTGGCAAATATCGAAAATATTAGTGAAAATGGTTACTCCATCGCCCTGTATCTTCCAAACCAGGTAGGAGTTAAAGACAATTCCACCGGTTTGTATCAGCTCACAGGGGAACCTTTCAAATCCTGATATTGGCTCCAACGAAGAACGTGACCGCATCATTGTTACAGAGCGGGCGGCTGGTCGTCCCCCTTATGTGGTATCCTGGTGGCAGGCTGGTGGCGCCTGGAGCATGTCAAAAGGCACCGGAGAAGACGAGATTGTCACACTGGTAGAGCGAGAAGAACTTGGAGGCAACCGCTATAGGCTTACTGCAAAAAGTCAAGAGAGGAATGGAGGGAGAGGTAGTTTCATGCACTTCAGAAACTTTCTCTAAAACGGATCAAGGAACGCAGAGAAATGACAAAACCATGGCTTACGGCAGTCCCATCTCCCGGAAGACTACCTATTCCTATGACGATGCCGGGCGCGGCAATGTAGTGGATAAGAACGCCTCCACAAAAGACAATATCTGGTCTAGCGGTTATGATACGCACAGCCGCCCCACTGTCTCGTATGAGCCATGGGCCGGAGGCACTCGCAAGGCTATCTATACGTATTATAAGGATGGGGATTTCTATGATTCGGACATTGACCATCAACGCATCGCCCTTGTTAAAGAAGGAAATGCTACCCAGTACCGGCGTATCAATTACAAATACTCCACAGCCAATCATGTGCGCCGCGTAGAAAAACGGACCACGGCTCTTGGGTCTGGTAAAACACAGTTTGAGGCGACAGAAACCTGGCTGGGCACCGCTCCCAATCCCCATGCCCAAGGACGAATTAAATTCCACCGGGATATCAATGGAGTACAGACAGCTTATACCTATGAGCCCAATAACTCTTACGGATCTCTTTACAAAGTTACGAAAGAAACGCAAGTATCGGGGAAAGCTGTTCATGGTCAAAGCACGCGTCAAATTCGTTATGTCTCTGCTCAGGGAAATGACATGCGGATAGAAGATTACGTTCTGCTTTCTAACGGTACTTGGAAGCTGGTTGAAGCCATGGATTACGAATACGACTGTGAAAACCGCTGGATTAAACGCACGCGCGCCAATGGCCGTATTACAGAACGTGAAATGATGTGCTGCGGTCCTCTGTGGGAACGGGATGAAGACGGTATTCTCACTACCTATTCCTACAATACGGCCCGGCAGCTTGTAGAAGTTATCCGCTCCGCAACAGAAACTACTCCGGAAATGATCACCTCCTATACCAGGGATGCGATGGACCGTATTCTTGAAACTCGTGTAGACATCGGTCCAATGACAACCATCACCAGGACGAGCTATGATTTGCTGGGACGTCGTGTTTCCTACACGGATAAACTGGGGCGCGTAACAACCTACTCTTATAGTGAAGACGGATTGACCACAACTGAAACAACTCCCACAGGAGCTACTCTTATCACACGGAAGCACGCGGACGGCACTCTTCTGGAGCAATCAGGAACAGGACAGCGGCACTTGATTTATACGGTGGAGGCTCTCAAGGATGGAGTCCGCACCACCATTTCAACCCCTTCCCCGGAAGGTAGCGCTGGCATCGTACTCTCCCGGGAAACCGTGGACGGATTCGGGCAGACGGTGAAGAAAGAACTTCCCAATACGGAAGGAGGATGGATTGTTACCGACTATGCCTACAATGAAAAGGGGCAAAAAACACAGGAGCAGACGGTTGGTTTGGCCCCCATTCTTTATGACTATGATACGATGGGAAACCTCATCAGAGAAACTGTCAAGCTGGATGATTCCCCTACAAAACTCAACTCCCGCATTACGGAATGGGCTGTCTCTTTTGAGGATGGATCAGATGGAGTCTATCTGAAAGAGACCTCTACCATTTATACGCCGGAAGGGGCCCCTGTCAGGACTTCGGAAATCAGTCTCATTTCATCAACTCATGCCACCCTGGCCGGAAAAACCGTGATTAGGGATACACGGGGTAATGAAGGCGTTACATGGACGGAATATTCAACATCCGCCAAACGAATTATCAAACGGCAAACTCCAGCTTCCAATACCATGGCGGAGGATGTTTTGATAGATGGTTTCCTGATTTCAGGAACAGATCTGGCAGGCGTCGCGACCACCCACGCCCGCATTTATACGGAACATGGTTTAACACTGATTAATACGGATGTCCGCGGCAATGCTACCATCTTGGAGCAGGATGTCGCCGGGCGCTCCGTCAAGGTAACGAACGCCATGGGTGGTGTTACCACGACATCCTATGATCCAGCCACAGGAAAACCCTCGTTTGTGACGGATGCCTTGGGAAATACGGTCTGCTTCTCCCTATGACTGCCGGGGACGTAAAATTGCTGAATACGGTACAGGTGTCCAGCCAGCCCTTTATGCCTATGATGACGCGGACAACGTGGTTTCCCTGACCACTTTCCGGGCTGGGGAAGAGGCCATTGTTTCAGATCCCACGGAACGTACGGATGGCGATACGACTACTTGGCGTTATGACGCATCCACCGGTTTGCTTCTTAGCAAGACCTATGCTGATGGAACTTCCGCCAACTATGAGTATGACTCCATGAACCGGCTGGAGAGGAGTATCAATCCCCGTTCCCTCGCAGCAATAAGGACTTATGCTCCGCTCACCGGGGAACTTCTCTCTGTCATCTGTGACGATTCCTCTACTACGCAAACGCCTCCGGTCACTTATTCTTACAACTACCTCGGCATGCCTGTTTCGGTTTCGGACGGCTCCGGGACACGGGAATTTATATACAACCAGTACAATGAACTGGAGGCGGAAAAGATGCAAGGACTTGTTTCCTGTGTCCTCTCTAATACTCGCGACTCTCTGGGGCGTGCTGCAGGCTACAGCCTTCTTTGCGGGGAGGAAACCGTACAGGCCGTTTCCTATGGATATGATACCAAGGGAAGGCTGGGGAATGTCTCCATGGATGGTTTGGAAGCTCCCTTTAATTACGGTTACAATGTTAACCATGGGCTATTGGAGACGCTTTCCTACCCTAATACCCTCAAAAGATGGTATACGCGGGAAGAAAAGAGGAATTTGCTCATTAAAGTAGATTATCTTCGGCCCGGAGGGCAGAATTATCCCGCAAAGGTTGATTATACCTATGATATCCTGGGACGTCCCATGACAAAAATGGATTACTTCAACACTCCCAATCCCGATTTGACACATAATTATACGTATAATGAACGGGGAGAGCTTGTTGCCGACGCAATGAGCCGGGGTGGAACATACAGCTATGTCTATGACAACATGGGCAACCGGATAACTGGCCGGGAAGGAACCGCAGATTCTTCTGTGTATGCCAGCAACGAACTTAATCAGTATGTATCTATTATTGAAGGAACGCAAACTCCTTTCCTGCCGGAATATGATTTGGAAGGTAACCAGACAAAGGTGAAAACGGCTACCGGGGAATGGAGCGTTACTTACAACGCGTTCAACCAGGCCATTGAATTTGTACAGGGTGAGATGCGCATTGAATGTTTATACGACTACCTGCACCGGCGTGTGGAAAAATCTGTATACAACGGAGAAAATCTCGTTTCCCGGAAACGTTTCATTTACAAGGACTATCTGCAAAGCAGAACTGAATGCCGCAAACGCGGATGAAACGGTTTTACCCATTTTGAAAAAAACCTACCTGTGGGATCCTGTAGAGACCACAGCTACGCGTATTCTCGCCATGCGGAACTATGATGGAATGGGCAGTAATCCGGAAAACCTGTACTTCACGCACGACCGGATGAAGAATGCGATTGCTCTCTTCGGTTCCAAGGCCGGGCGCCGTGCCTTGTATGAATACGCTCCCTACGGAGCCGTTATCAAAGCTGAAGGAGACATGGCCCTGGTCAATCCCTTCCGTTTCTCGTCGGAATATCATGACGATGAACTGGGGATGGTTTATTACAACTACCGCTATCTCAACCCTCTGGATGGTCGATGGATTAATCGGGATTTTGTTTCAGTATCAGGTGTTATCAACGAATATGTGTTTAATGATAATTTTGTTTCAGGGTATACTGACATTTTGGGGTTGTCTCCGGACTATAAACCATATTTGTGTAATGGCTCTACATTACCTCCCTCTGCATTAGGATCTTCGCAAACGCTCTCAGCCATCATATCCTAAGGCAGATGATATTTTACAGAATATTGATAGAAAATATGATAAAAATGGTGATGGTGAGGTCGATGAGTGTTTTTGTGAAAAATTTGCGAAAGCACTTGAACAATTGGCAAATGATCCATCAGTGAACAATTACAACGATTTCCTTCAAGCTTTGTCAGATGGAAGTGAGAAAGGAGATTTTGTCAATCAAGTTTCAGAAAAAATTGGCTAAAGATTTGAATAAAGAAATGAAAACAGGAAGTAAATTATTTAATAATGTTGACAATTTATTTAATGGAGATAAAGATGCTACTCTCAAAAGGTTAATGCATGGGAATACGCCGAGAAATCAAAAAAATGTTGGATTTAAGCCGGAAATGGCCGCGAATGGTGCCAATAATGCTCGTCATTTTGCATGGGCGCTTCACGAAGGACAATTAGGTGCAAGAGCTGCCCAATTAATGGATTTTGCAGAATCGTTAATTCGTTCTGGTGCGAGACAGCAGGAATGTGAAGCAGAGGTGGAATCTGATAGAGCTGCTGCTGGGGCCGCAAAGGATTTGTCTAAAGTTTTTAAATCACATTATTTTGACAAAGATACATGGAATAAAAATAAAAGTAAAATAGCTGATACATGGAGAAAAAGATTTTGCCAAGAAAAATAATCAATATTACAAAGATAATTATTTTTGTTTATATTTTGCAACTTTTGTTATCCTTGATATTGTACTATAGGTCAATTGAAAAGTATGAAATTGATGAAATTAAAATATCTATTGAGAAGGAAACGCCTTGGTATTTGAGCATAATACCAGGATTGGGCATTTTTCTTAGGAGAACACGTGACATGTATCAGGAGAGGCGTGAGGCGATCTAGTGCATCAACAAGGTTGGGATTATGAGTGATATGTTATATACAAAGAGAGATGGGTGTTTTAATATTTATGTAAACACGGTGCCAAGATATGCTAGCCAAGATTCTTTTGCAGAATAGCAGGTATGTTCTGGAGTGCGTCGAGCCATACAACCAGGAGACGTGAAGCAGCGAATTTTGACAGATGAAGGAGCTATAGAATTTTCAGCTATCATCTTAAGTCATGTCATAGATGATTTGACCTATGCGGAAAA
>VOFI01001007.1_pt1 | contig 40001 bp, 53 predicted proteins | sample 5384131 | NCBI WGS metagenome assembly VOFI01 (sample SAMN12384728, study PRJNA508395) | human gut metagenome | isolation source: healthy gut H | host: Homo sapiens | reverse complement strand
GTATCACCCAACGCAGCCTCAATATCATAGAGATCGGCACGCTCTTGAAGCAAGACAATTCCATTGCCTGCCACCAGTTCATCATAATCAGTCGTTCCCGCAATTCGCGAATGTTAAATTCACCGACAGGGAAAGCCCTGCCTCTTGCCTCTGCAACGCCATCATAGGAAACTAACATTGTCGAAATCAATACAACCAATACTCCGCCGAGTGAAAGAGAAAGTATTGTTAAAGTGGACTTTGCCTTTTGTCTGGACAGATTCATTTTAGCAAGTGAAGCAGGCGTTATTTTACGGTGCAACACGGAACTTTCTTTCATTTTCCCCTGATAATCGGAATATCGCAATGCTTCCAGCGGAGATACTGACGCAGCTCTTTTTACAGGAGTATGAATGGCAATCATCACAATAATAAATGCAAAAAGGCCAACCCCGACCGTCACACATAAAGTAGTCAGCCAGTACCAACCGGCAGGAATCAGGAAGTACCCAATCACATTTCCAATAACCAGGCCAATCGGGATAGCAATGGCAGCAAGTAATTTTCCCTCGCGGTAAACCATCTTTTTGATCTGTCGTTTTGTAGTTCCGATTGTTCGAAGCTGTCCATAGTTACGGATACTGCTTGCTACTGAAATATAAAAAATCGAATAGATCACAATGCCGGAACCAATGAAAGTTACAAAACCGATCAAGAAATAGAACAGCATATCGCTTCCGTGATTTTCGTCCTTTAAGTTAAAATATGTGGAACGGACAATCACATTATCATCGGAAATTTTTAATTGCTGCGCCAGAGTGTTTGCATAGTTGGTGGCTTCTTCCTCGCTCATGTTTTGAGCGCCTTTCAGCCCAATGTAATAATCAATCATGCCTCCGTCGCCATACTGCTGTCTTACTAATTCTTTCGATATAATGGCTGTATAGCGCCCAATATCGCCGGTTTTCACATCTAAGATTCCCGTCAATTTGAAATCATGGGTAGTGCCGTCAGAAAAGGGGATTTGAATTGTCTGCCCCAATTCATTTGAATAGCCCAAACTATCCAAAAAGGATTCTTGCACTACAATTTCATTCTCCGAAGCTGGTAAATCTCCCGAATAGGGCATACTTTGGGATGTTAGCATATCTGCATTTGCATAAGTAAAATTCACGGTTGAATGATTTACCTGTTCAGAAAATGCATTAAAAAATTCCCCAACCCACGCAATTTCTTCTTGCTTGTATAGTTCCTGTCCCTGTTGTTCAGAAATCGCATGATACATAATCTGCGCTGTTTTTTGGTTGCGGTTCTGCGTTTCCTGCATAACCCCAAAGCCATAGAGTACAATAGCAGATAGCAATGCGCTGGCAAATACAATCGTCAAAACAATTTTTTCAGTTTATCTTCCAGTCCCAGCAGGTGAACGATCTCGTCCAAAAACTTCTGATCCACCGTGTCCCCGTCCAGCTCCACCGGCAGGACGATGTTCTCATACACATTCAGGATCGGAACAAGGTTATAGTTCTGGAAGATAAAGCCGATGTTGCGGCGGCGGAAGATGGTGAGCTGTTCGTCGTTCATTTTCGACAGCTCTTTGTCCCGGACAATCACATTGCCGGAAGTAGGGGTGTCCAGCCCGCCCATCATGTGAAGCAGGGTAGACTTGCCGCTGCCGGAGGTTCCCACAACGGCCACAAACTCGCCGTCCTCCACGGAGAAGTTCACGCCGTCAAGGGCGCGGGTAATGTTCGTCTCTGTGCCGTAATACTTTTTCAGGTCGATAGTCTGTAAAATACTCATAAAATTCAATCCTTTTTTTTTTGTTGTAAATGCGGAACGCTGCTGCGCCGGTGGCCGCCAACTGCACCAGAATCAGCCCAGCGAACAGGCCGAAGCTCTCATAGTAGAACAGTTCATCCCAAAACAGGAGAACATCACAGAGAGCAGTCAAGGCAACCGTCCAGCGGATGTGCCGGGCCAGCCATTGCCGGAACACCAGCACAAGGGCAACGGGCGGGACGATCAGCAGCGCCAGATTCAAAATCAAGGTCGGGGTCAGTTCCATTGCGTCGCCTCCTCACTTTTGTTGATAAGGGTATTGTAAAACCCAAATGTCCGCGAAATGTTACAGCGGCCAAATTTCATTGAAAATCGGGGTGAAATGTTACAAAGCTCGGACATTTCAAAAAAAATTCACGGCGGACAGCCGGAAATGGTCGTCCGCCGAATCATACTACACAATTTTTAGATAGATTGATTGGAAAATAATTTCAATCCAATCCCACATCTATCATAAGTTCCACAATGAGAATTATACTAATGGCAACATTAAAATTACATAGGTTATATAATCCGATATAGATTTCATAAGAAATACAACTTGCCACAAATTTAAGTATGTCACTAAATGCTCGTTAGTTCTATTCCACAATCTAAACAGGAACATTGTAAAAATAGGTTTTCCCGTAAAAGCCCTGACAATACCGGCACCAAAAATACATAGTAAGAATCTACTGCATTGCTGGGGGATGTACCTACCCATTGAATTGCTTTTTATCCAACGAAAAATAAAACAATAGATAAAATAACATTGATTATTAAGATGATTGTTGTTGCGAAAAATATTTTTTTCATGGTGTTTTCTCCTGTTAAAGCGTCGGCAACATAATGGAAGATGGCGATATAGCCTGATTGCTTTCGGAAATGCCCGGAAGATGGCGGCCTGATTGCGGATGTCCACTTGCTGTCATGGAAAACGGTCAAATCCTCCGGGCAGTCCACGGACACAGCGATTTCCTTTTTCTCCGCTGCATACACAATCCCACTCATGGCCTGCGCCACGGTATCAAAGAGGCGACCCGGTTTCTTATCCAACTGGATCACGCCCGTTTCCAGCCGTGAGGTTTTCACAAGGGCCTGAAAGAGAAAGTCCAGCTTATCCGTCTGGCTGCGGATTCCCCGGATAAAGTCGGTGCGCTCCGCCTCGGTCATGGGCTTTTCCAGCAGGGTGTCCGTCGCCATTTTCAGATTGCTTATTGGCGTTTTCACCTGATGGGAAATATCCGATACAAGGGTCTGTAACTCCTGCCGTTCCTCGTCTACCCGGCGGCGGTTCTCCTGCATGATCTGGTATAGCCTTGCCAGCCGGTGTCCAATTCTGGCAAGCTGGGTTTCGCTGTCCTCCGGGCGTTGTGGCGCTTCATTCCCGGCGATCATGTGGTCTAAGTCTGGCACAGGTCAGTGGTAAACTGTGACAGCCGCTTTCCAAACGCCTGCGTCAGCACAAAAATCCCCACAAGGGCGCACAGCAGCAGCGCCCCGCCCGTCAGCAGCACCGCCGTCTGTTTTGTCACAAGAAACAGGGCTATGGTGATCCCGGACATGGAGAGGACAAGTCCTATTGCCACCCGGCCAAACAGCCGCTTTACCGAGAGGGTCTTAAACTTCATTTTGCCTCGCCTCCCGTCCATTGATAGCCCATGCCGTAAACGGTCTTGATGTAGGGTACGCCGCCATCGGATTCAATCTTGCTGCGAATCCGGCTGATGGAGGTTGTCAGGGTGTGTTCGTCCACAAACTTCTCGTCTATATCCCACAGCTTTTCCAAAAGCTGCCCACGGGTCAGCACTTGCCGGGGATTTTTACGGAACAGGTTCAGCATTTTGTACTCCATCGGGGATAGGGTCAGGGGCTTGCCGTTTAAGGAAGCCGTCTGCTCCGAGAAGTCCAGAAACAGCCGCCCGTCGTCGTAAATGTCCTTGGCTGGTTTGTGGTGTTCCAACATGGCGAACATGGCTTTGATTTTCCGCTGCAAGGCCCCGATCACAAAGGGCTTTGTGATGTAGTCCACCGCGCCCACCTCATAGCCCCGTATCTGGTCGCTCTCCTGATCGTTGGCGGTCAGGAATATCACGATGGTGTCCGGGTGCTGGGGCTTTATCAGCTTGCACAGTTCAAAACCGTTCCCGTCCGGCAGGTTGATGTCCAGCAGCACTAAATCAAATTCCCGCTGGCGGATGGCTTCGGCTGCGGTTCTGGCATTTAGGGCAGAAGTCACGCCGTAGCCGTCTGCGGTCAGGTTATAGGCCAACATCTTATTCAAAAAACTGTCGTCCTCGACAATTAAAATCTGCTTCATATCCTCACTTCCTTTGCTTTTTGCAGATAGTATAACAGGCAAATGTCCGAGAATTGTTACAAGGACAAATATATTTATCATTTTACAGCTTTTTTATGTGTACTGCAATTTTATAAAAGAAAGGACAGCAGTATCATCAAATTGCTGTCCTTGCGGTTTATTATAGCTGGTAGTGTATAAGCGTGGGTTCATCATATTTGGTGTGGTATCTTTAACTATGGGAAACTCCCATGTTTTCGCTCGCCACTTTTCCAATGGATTATGACAGTTTTAGCGAGAGATTATCCATATTGATTATGTGTAGTGTACCACGAACCAACAAAAATATCGAATGTCACTAATGCTGTAAAGGAGCGTGATGCCATGACCGAACCCAAATCCGACCTTGCCTACCTCCGCAACGAAAAAGCCAAAGCAGAACAGAAGCTGCGCGCTTGTCAGCACCGGGAGAAAATCCTTGAACGCCAGATGTCAGAGCTGAACCGAAGAGAGCGCGTGCATCGTCTTTGCACCCGTGCCGGAATGCTGGAAAGCTTTCTGGTCTGTCCGGGAGAATTGACAGATGATCAGGTGATGGAACTGCTGAAGATCTCGTTCCGTCAGCCTGAAGTCGTGCTGGCTCTTGCAAAGATGGTGCATGACGTTCACGAACGCAGCAACGTCCAAAACCCTTTAGAATAAAGACCTGCTAATAAAAGTCAAGCCCTAAAATAAGAAAATTAACCAACCGCTGCCCATGACAAACAGCATTCAAATGCTAGTCAAAACACAGCGAGGGCGACGGAGGGGATAGCAAAGCAAGCCCAGCCAGCCCTCGCAAAATCAGGATAGCATTTGAATGCTTCGGTTTGTCAAGGGTTCGCTGCGCCAGCTAAGTGGTTCTTTGGATTTAGCTCAGGCTCAAGAGGAAATTACGTCCAAAAACAAATATCCATGCTTACTGTGAGCGTTCGGAGTCCATTACAGCTTTCACTTTAGCGTAGTAGATTCGTAAGAACTTGTTGGCCGAAGCCATCATGTAAACTTTGTAGGGCTTTCCCTCTGAGCGCTTTTTGTTCATGAACTGAAAAACAGGTTCATCCTGTGGCTGTGTTTGCAAAATAACAGTCATAATCAGAAAAAGTGTTCTTCGCAAAACTGCTGAACCAACTTTGCTGATTCCTTTGTCATTCCCAACGACCTTGCCAGAGTCGTTTGGCTGCGGCTCAATTCCCGCAAAAATGAGAGATTTCTTGGAGGAAAAGCGGCGGACATCTCCGATTTCGGCCATCAGCTGAGGGCCGAGAGAAGGGCCGACGCCGTACATTTCCATCACGGTGTCAAATTCAGGAAGCTGCTGAGAGAGTCGAAGCATTTCCTGCCGGAATGCAGCAACTGACTGAGATACGGCTTTCAATTGAGCGACCTGTTGCTGGATAAGGAGTTTTGAGGTGGGCGATTTCGGAAGAGAAGCGGAATTAACGGCACAGGCATAGATCTCGTCCGATTTTGAACGAGTGAAAACGTATCCGTGTTTCTGGCACCACTTCAGATATTTTTTGGCAAAAGCATTCGCAGAAAGGCTTGAAACACACTCACTGTGCCAGAAGTCTCCAATGAAATCGACCCATTTCTCGCACCCATTGTTTTTCACGGGGCTTGAAAACAATTTATTTGCATCTGGAAAGGTCAGGTCAAGAGATGAAATCAGATTATTCTTCAGCATAGTACGAATCGCTACGGCCTGCTGGTACTGACGATAACAATTTTTCAAAGCCAGCCGGGTATCATCTTCTGGAAGGTACTGCCGCAGCCGTGTCCACTTGTCGAGCGTATAGTTGGCGATTTTAACAGCGTCTTTTTTGTCCGTCTTGACACGTCTTAAACTGTTGTTGTCGTAGTCGTGAATTAGAACAGGGTTGACTACGGAAACAAATAAGCCCGCATCGTGTAAAACGAAAGCAACCGGTTTGTGGTAATTCCCGGTGGCTTCCAGAACAACGCGGGTCTCTCCGTCCAGAGCTTTGAGCTTCTCCGCCAGATCGTGCAGGTTCTGGGCGGTATGTAAAACTTCAAAAGGTTCGAGTACCACTTCTCCGAAGGGGCGCATAACACAAACCATGCTCTTCCCTTTGGAAACGTCAATGCCTACTGCGTTCATGATCTTTCCTCCATTTTTTGTATTTGCAACCGGAATCCATCTTTACTCGTTGCCGATTCAATCTATTGGGTGACACGAACGCTCCGCTTGGCGGTGGCTCAACCTGCTTAAAACGAATGCTACAACAAGAGAGATGGCGAACTGTCTTTGTTGCGGGCGTAACTGCCCAGGGCGCAATGCGTCAGCCGATTACTCTCTTATTGTAACTTAGGTACGAGTTGGAATGGAATATGGCTGGCTACCATATCCGGTCCCAACCCTATTGTAATAGGGCGCAATTATACACCGTTCCGGTGAAATTGCGGTCTTGCAGACGGCTCGATGAAATCGAAGCTGGCGTTTGTGCGCCAGTCCGATTCCATCCCAAGGAAAACTGCATTTTCCTTGCGCTGCTTTGCAGCTATCCTTTTGCGGCTCCCGCCTGAAGACCGAAGCGCACAGCACTCCGTTCCAAGGCGGCGAGCACAACCGAATACGATTCCAGACCGTTCACCAAGAGCAATCTTGCTGGGCGGTCTTTTTGTTTGGGGGTGATGCCTATTCCGTGTCCGCATTTCAAAATCACCATCGTAAAGCGCAGCCAAGGGCAGTTCGCTGTTGCCGAGGCCGCTTATCAAAGCGGCGAACGGCTGTTCAGCGAGTACGACCAGAAAACAAAATTCTACAACAAGAAGAAAGAGCTTGTCCATGCTGGAATCATGCTGCCATCCCATGCGCCGCCCGGATATGCAGACCGGGCAACGCTCTGGAACGCCGTAGAAGCCATAGAGAACCAGTGGAACTCCCAGCTTGCACGGCGCATCGTGCTAGCATTTCCGGTGGAAGTTCCGAAAGAGCAGTATCTCTCCATGCTAAAGAATTTTGTCAGGAGCAGTTTGTTTCCAAGGCATGATAGCCGACTTTGCCATCCACGACAAGGGAGATGATAACCCACACGCCCACATTCTGCTAACCTCCGGGCAATGGACGAACACGGCAAGTGGCTTCCAAAAGCCCGAAAGGTGTACGACCTCGACGAAAACGGCGAGCGCATTCAGCTTCCCTCTGGCAACTGGAAGTGCCATAAGGACACCGTGGACTGGAACGACCGGAAGTATGCCGAGATCTGGCGGCATAGCTGGGAAACCATTACCAACCGCTATTTAGAAGCTGCTGGCCGCCCGGAACGTGTTGACCTGCGCTCCTTTGAGCGGCAGGGCATCCAGCAGATACCGACCGTCCATCTCGGTCCCGCCGCACACCAGATGGAAAAGCGTGGCATCGAAACTTTTCTCGGCAATCTGAATCGGGACATTCGAGCCGCCAACAGCCTAATGCAGTCTGTCCGCAGCGCCATCCGTGGGCTGCAACGCTGGATCGCAGACCTGAACGAAAAGAAGCAGCTTCTTCTTGACGCTCTGGAAAAGTCGAAGGAGCCCACGTTGTCCGACCTGCTGGTGGACTATTTCAATCTCCGCAACGAGCAGCGCAGTGATTGGTCTGGCAAGGCAAAACTGAAATGCACTGTTCGGGACTTTGAGGAAGTTCGGCAGGCGGTGGACTATCTGAAAGCCCATTCTCTGAACACCATTGAGGATCTGGATACCGCAATTTCTAACCTGAACCAAACCGCCGCCCCTCTCCGCAGACAGTTGAAGCAGAACGAAAACCGTATGCGCGCAATTGCTCAGATCAAGGACGCTGCGGCCGTCCATGCCAAGCTGAAACCTATCCACGATGTTTTTATCAAGAAGAACTTCAAGCTAACCAAGGACGCTTACGCTGCCCAGCACAAGGAGGAACTGGACATGTTCAACAAAGCTGTCCGCACCCTGATGAAGCTGAACGGCAGCATTGCGGTGGATTTTTCGGCATTGAATGCCGAATTTTCTGCGCTGCAATCTAGCAGCGCAGAGTTTCGCACCCAACTGGAAACCTTGCAGCCGGACATCTCCGATCTGAAAAGTGTCCGCAAGTATATCGACATGGTGCTGAATAAACAGCAGCTTTCTGCACCGAACGGCAAGATGTCGGAAAAAGAATCGGTGCTGAAACAGCTGGAGCAGCTTCAGCAGAAAAAGTCCCACCACAAAACGACTTCCACTCCCCCAAACCGCGAAGAATCGCTCTAAACGATCTTTCTGTCACCGATATGCTGTTGCAATCAGTGGCAGAAATACATAATTCGTATGTTTTTTGTTGGCCTTTGCCTGTTCTCGCCGGCTAGTGAGTAGAGGCGTACTTTTAAGGCAGAAATTTTCTCCAACACCCCCCATTTTAGGCCACTTTTTCTGTTAATAGTAGAAGCGCCTCTTTGAAAGCCGGTCATTTGTGACCTTTTTGTTAATTCTCAAAAAGATGGTTGTCTTTGGGCTGTTTTCGTTGCCTACCTATTGAGAGGACTTTTTTCGAAAGCGGAGATTGGGTTTCAAGAATTACAATTCAATTACAAGTTTCTCACCAATGCTACGAAACAGACGTTCTCGATGCCTACCAAGTGTAGGGCATCTTTTTCAAGACCACTTTCAACTTTAGGCACTGCCATTGTTGCAAAGTTCCGTCCTCCATCGGTCGCCCCATGGGTCAATGTTATTTTAATCAAACAGCCACCTCAACTATATTTTCCAAAAACTTTTCAACGAATTTTTTTTCAGGCTACTTTTGGGCCGTTTTCGATGGCTCGTAAGTAGAGGGATGAATTTTTCGGAAGGCTTAACCTCCGAAGATTTTCTATAAAACTCCGTTCTTTGAAAATAGAATAGTTCAATCGTCCGGTACTTCACAAAAGGTACTTCTGTAACTCGCAGCCCGGTCATGACGAAGACGGGGTGGCTGAAATGCCAATGGTGCGGTGCAAGCCCGCCGCCGGATGATTCCCCACTCCTAGGGAAGTCGAGGACCAATATGGGAGACCTTAACTTATTAACGCAGTTGAGCACTTGTTTCGTGCTTTTCTGCGACTGGAGAATTGGAACCCACCAATTCTCGTTACATACGCTTTGTTTCCGATTTCTGCTTCAGCTGGAGGTGATCAACATTTCAGAATATCTTACCACGCAAACTCTGCTGCCGCCGTTTCTCCCATACCCACGCTTTCTTTTGGAACTTGACCTGAGCCAGACTGCAAAAATGACTTATGTGCTGCTGCTCGACCGTGCCACGCTCTCGCAGAAAAATCTCTGGACAGATGAACGTGGATTCGTGTTTGTCATTTTTACGATTTGCTCTTTGGCTGAGCAGCTAGGGCGCAGCACGGTCAGTGTTTCCAGTGCGCTTAAGGAATTGGACGCTGCGGGATTGATCGAGCGCAGACGAACGAGGTTTTCTTCGCCCAATCACATCTTTGTGAAAATTCCAAATGTTGAATAGTTCTGCGTTTTTCACGATTCAAGAACCGCCAAAATCACGATTCTGTGATGCAGATTCTTAATGGCATCTGCAAAAGATATTTTTCCTATGCAGTATAGCAGCCTTTAAGACTGTATCGAAGAAAACTTTCACCTAACCAACGTAATAAAACAAAAAGAGAAAAACGAATAGAATCCATCCATTCCTTTCCGTATTTGCACCACATGAATGAGGAGGTCTGCCCTTGAACAAAGAAAAATCTGAGAAGAAGCCCACTACACGTAAACGTGCGCCGAGAAGTCCGAAGTCTGTGCGCCTGATCGTGGAACGCCATTATATCGGCAATGTGCCGATGAATACGCTTTTTCAGCGGCTTGCGGAAGAAGAAATTCGTAAAACTGCCGAATCGTATCTCGCCGCTGGCTAATTGGACGTTTTACTGCGGAAAAGGGCTTGCATCATCACGCAGCATCCGCTACAATGTGATTGATGAGGTCTCTTTTCCATTATGGAGGTACACATGGAAAAGGACAAAAAAGTAACTGCTTTATACTGCCGACTGTCAAAAGATGACGGTTCAAACAGCGAAAGCCTGAGCATCCGCACTCAAAAGGCGATGCTTATGGAGTATGCCACACGCAACGGTTTCGGGAATTGCCAGTTCTATGTCGATGATGGTTACAGCGGTACGAATTCTGACCGCCCTGCCTTTCAGGAACTTCTGGATGATATCCGGGAAGGAAAGGTGGCAACAGTCATTACCAAAGACCAGTCCCGACTTGGACGCAACCACATCGAAACCGGAACGTATATGGAAATCTTCTTTCCTGAGCACGGTGTCCGCTATATTGCAATCAACGATGGTTATGATTCCAACGAGCAATCCCAGATGGATATTGCTCCGTTCAGAAACATCATCAATGAAATGTACGCCAAAGACACTTCCCGAAAAATCAAGAGTGCCCTTCGGACACGCAAGAAAAGCGGAAAGTATATCTCCAGCAACGCACCGTTTGGCTACCAGAAAGACCCTGCCGACCACAATCACCTTGTGATTGACCCGAACACCGCCCCCGTTGTTGAGTACATCTATTCAATGGCAGAGGAAGGGCTGGGGCTTCACCGCATCGCCAAGCGGCTCCACGATGAAAAAGTTCTGAAGCCGTGTTACTACAAGAAAGAGATGTTTGGCCGCTTTATTGATGATGAAAAGATGTATGATTGGGACAGTGCCTATCAGTCAGGTTCTGCACAGCCCGGTCTACGCCGGACACATCATCTACGAAGCCAAGCCCACCGTGTCCATGAAATCCAAAAAGCGACGTTATATTCCGTTTGAAGAACGTGCCATCGTTCCGAATACACATGAAGCAATCATCCCACAAGACCGCTGGGAGAACGTGCAGCGCATCCTTTACAGCCGTTCTGGCTGCTTTATGTGCGATAAGACTGACTACGACAATATTTTCAAGGGAATTATCCGCTGTGCAGACTGCGGCAGAACGATGTTAGTCAAGGTTGAGCACAGGCGCAAACGCAACAGTGTTCTGGATCAGACCTTTTATTGTTGCAGCACTTATCGGAAATATGGTGCGAAAGCCTGTGACTCGCATAATTTGGAAGCCCGTGTTCTGCATGAAGCTGTCTTTGCGGACATTCAGGCACACGCAAAGGCCGCTGTGAGCAATCGGGAAGCCCTTGTGAAGAAGATTGCAAATCAGATGCACCTCCGGGTGTCCTCTGACCGGGCGCAGCACAAACGGGATTTGAAGCAGTGTAAAGCACGAATCGCAGAAATCGAAGACCTGTATGCAAAACTTTATGAGGACGTATCAAAGGGACTTCTCCCGGAGAAACGTTTTCAAATGCTTGCAGATCGCTACGACAAAGAACAGGCTGAACTGACCGAAAAGATTGAGCAGTACGAGCGGGAAGGCCGTGCTGAACACGATCAGCTGGACAAGATTCAGGATTTTATTGATGAAGTCAGCAAGTACGCTGGTATCACCGAACTGAACTATAAGATTCTGCATCAGCTGATTGACAAGATTCTGGTATCCAAAGCGGAAAAGGTCGATGGCGAATACGTCCAGAAAATCCAGATTTTTACGGCACAGCAGACCTTGGATTATGCCCAAAGTCTTTACGAAAAAAGGCTCATCACCTACCCCCGCACAGACAGCCGGTTTTTGACGGAGGATATGGCGGCATCCCTTCCGGGACTGGCGACGGCCGTGGGCAAGGCGTTTGCCGTGGAGGAACCGTTTTCCATCCATGTGCAGCAGGTCATCAACGGCAGCAAGGTCACCGACCACCATGCACTGCTGCCTACGAAAAGCATGGCAAACGCAGACCTTGCCGCCCTCCCTGCCGGGGAGCGGAATGTTCTGCGGTTGATCGCCGCACGGCTGCTCTGCGCCGTGGGTGAGCCGCACTGCTATGCAGAAACCACGCTCACCACCATCTGCGCCGGGGAGGAGTTCTCCGCAAAAGGCAAGGTGGTGCTGTCCGAGGGATGGAAAGCCATGGAGCGGAAAATGCTGGGCGAACTGCTTGGCAAGCAGAAAGAATCGGCAGTTCTGCCGGATGTGCAGGAGCAGAGCCAGTGCAGCGTTACCAGTGCCGAACTGAAAGAGGGGCAAACATCCCCGCCAAAATCCTACACGGAAGATACCCTCCTGTCAGCTATGCAGGCGGCGGGTGCGGACAGTATGCCGGAGGGCGGTGGAGCGTCAGGGCATCGGTACTCCGGCAACCAGAGCTGCCACCATTGAAAAACTGGTGCAGAAGGGCTTTCTGGAACGCAAGGGCAACAAGAAAACCAAGGTGCTGCTGCCTACCGACAAGGGCAAGGCATTGATTACCGTGATGCCCGAAGAAATTCAATCCCCGGAAATGACCGCTGATTGGGAAGCAAAGCTGCTACATATTGAGCGCGGCGAAATGGAGCCGGAATTTATGAATGAAATCAAGGAAATGATCTCCTCGCTGGTAAAAACCACCGAGGCTGCGAAGGGAGCGAATGCACTTATGAAAAACAAGATTATTGGTATCTGCCCGAACTGTGGCAAGCCTGTCGTGGAGCGTGAGAAGGGATGGTTCTGTGAGAACCGGGAGTGCCGTTTCGTGCTGTGGAAGGACAATGCGTTCTTTAAGCGTCTGGGAAAGCGTCTGGACGCTCATGTGGCAGACAAGCTGCTGCGGGATGGTCGTGTCCGGCTGAAGGACTGCAAGAGTGCCAAGGGCAAGACCTACAACGCCACCGTGCTGCTGTCCTGTGAAGCGGATGGCCGCAGCAAGTTTTCTCTGGAATTTGAAGGTGGCTGCTGATGAAGGATGATGCCGTAATAAAGGATAACGAGGCGGTCTACCTCATCAATGAGCAGACGTATCTGCATCTGCGAGAAAATCTTGCAGGGGTCGGGTATGAGGTTTTCGACAAGAACAGCCCGCTCCCGGTGGAGGAAGGACAGATTCCACGGGAAGTTCTGGGCAACAGTCAGCGGCGCATCGAGACCGCCCGCGCGTACTATCTGGCAGAGCATCAGGACGAGCCTGTGGGAAGAATCCAGAATGTCGCTGTCACCACCTTGGAAAAGTTTCGCTCCGGGGTTCGCAAACGCCGAAATCTGGCTCCGCGCTCTTTGCCGGAGAATGATGTACGTTTCATCGACCCACAGTACAATGAGCTGTTCCGGGTGCCGGACGGCGGTGTTGTGCAGATGACCTACCCGGATGGGCATCAACGCTCCGAGAAGGTCGAATACCTCGGTGACTACCACATGAAGATCGGTTCCTCGGTGCAGCACATCTGCGAATTTGCCGAGCGCATAGCACGCAGCCATGCCATCGTAGAGCCGGAGCCGCTGACACAGCAGGACTGCCGGGCGTGGAATCTGGAATACGATTATTATCTCACTGTGCAGACGAACGGCGGCGCATGGGAGTATGCGCTCTATCAGGGCGACTGCTGCCTGCTGGAGCGCGGGAAAATTGACGCGCCCGAACTGATGATCGAAGAAGTGCGGGATGAGATCCTGTACAGCCATAATCTGCGGAACAAGGACTGCATCCCGCTCACGCAAGAGGAGTTTGCCCAGAAACTCGCAGACCGAGATGAGATACAGTCATACCGGATGAAGCAATTCCAGCAAAGCGGGCACGACTGTTATCTGGTCATGCAGCTGCAACAGGATGCAGACCTTGCGCTCCGCTTTGCCGCCATGCGCTCTCTGAACAAGCAGAACATCGCTCCGTCCGTTGAGAGCTACGAGATCCTGTACCGGGGAAATCTCCCGGAAGGAAAGCGCAGCGTTCCGCAAGCAGAACTGCTGGAACAACTGTACCAGAAGTTCAACTTTGCCCGCCCGACGGATTACCATGGGCACAGCCTGTCGGTCAGCGATGTAATCATGCTGAATCAGGATGGGAAGATTTCAGCGCACTATGTGGACAGCATCGGCTTCAAGGAACTGCCGTGGTTTCTGGATAAAAAGCAGGAGCGCCCTTCTGTTCTGCAAACCCTCAAGGAGAAGTGCGATGCCCCGGAGTGCAACCCCACCGTCTGCCGGAACGCTATGCCAAGCAAAGCCGAAGAATATCTCGCCCTTGCCCAGCGCACGGCGAACGGCTTGACCCGGTATTGGGAAAGCTGGACGGACTACCTGACAACCGCATCCCGGCTGTACAAGTATCCTTTTGCGGATCAGCTTATGATCTATGCTCAGCGCCCGGATGCCACTGCCTGCGCCGAATTTGACATCTGGAACAACAGGATGAACCGTTATGTGCGCCGGGGTGCCAAGGGCATTGCATTGCTGGACGAATCCAGCGGATTTCCCCGACTGCACTACGTTTTCGATGTGTCGGACACCGGGGTGCGCCGCAATTCCCGTGACCCGGAGGTGTGGCAGCTCGGTCCTGATTTGGTGCAGCCGGTTTCGGAAATGCTCGACGCAACCTATGGCATCAGCGGAGGAGCGTATCAGCCAGCAGCTTGCTGACGTTGCAGGGAAACTGGTGGCAGATTACTGGGACAACAACGGCGGGGACGTCCGCGCCATCGTTGACGGTTCGCTTCTGATGGATTATGATGAAGCCGGGGTGGAGATGCAGTTCAAGTCCGCCGCCGCCATCAGCGTCACCTACACGCTGCTGGAAGCGGCTTTGAGCCTGCAGGGTGGTTCGACAAGGACGATTTTCAGGCAGTCTACAATTTCTCAACCCCTGACAGTGTTTACGCCCTCGGCGCAGCCGTCAGCGACATGAGCCGGGAGGTACTGCGAAACATCGAGCGCACCGTAAAAAACAACAATCCGCCGCCGCAATGTAGAAAGGAGCCAGTATGAATATGAACAGCAGGAACGTGACCTACTCGACCGTCGGGGACTACCAGCTCCCGAACCTGACCCTGAACCAGCCCCGGAAACCGCTGGGCAAGTACGGCAGGATGCGCCGGACGTATCTGATAGAATCATCGCCCGGTGCTGTACAACACGATGCTCCTGTACGGGGCCTGTACCCGCACCTGATGGAGGTGGAGCAGACGGCAGAGAGCCAGATGCAGCAGACCATGGCGCAGCTGCTGAAGCAGAACCCGGCTCCGAACAAGGAGAGCATCAGATGGGGTGGGTGCAGCACATGAACAGTCTGAAAGCGGCCGAGGAACTGGTGCTGAACGAACTGATTTACAGTTAAGTTTCTTCGATGCCCACATTCCCACCGAAGCCAAACAAATTGAATCCATCGACCAAGCGGAGAGCGAAAAAACGCCCTCCGCTTTTGTTTTGTCGCAGGCTGAAATCGAAAACGAACTGCGGCGGCACGGTTCAGGATTTGTGGGCGGCAAGCAACGCATTATGGCACTGTACCAGATCCAGCCCGACCGCAACTCCGCGCCAAGGCGTTGGCAAAGGAGTACGGAATCGGTGGGCACTCTCACGATTTTCTGGACGGCAGCAGAGGTTTTGTCAACCACGACTGGAAGGGGCTGGAATTTGACCATTACCCCGATCACCAGAAGTTCACCCTGAAATGGGCACAGGTGGAACAGTATATCGACCTGATGATCCAATCCGACCGCTACCTCACCGACAAGGAGAAGGAGCATTATTCGCCGCCTTCACCCGTCAGCGCAGAGCCAGATGCCAACCTGACCCATGCAAAAAACCTGATCCGGGAGTTTTGTCAGGAAGAGTATGATTCCGAGCCAGATTTCTCCGACCTGACCAAGATCGACATCGCCTACACCTACGCTACCGACGAGGAAATCCCCATTCAGGTTAATGTGGATCTGGTAGGGATACCGTGTGGAACGGTATCTGGGTGAAGTGCTGATCGACGAGCGGCAGTACGAAAGTCTGGAGGAGCTGACCGAAACCGAGTTGGAGGCTCTGGATTTTTCGAGCTGGTCAGTGTTACGGATGAAGAATTGGAGCACTATCATAACAATGCGGACGAACGCCCAGCACTGCTGCCGCTGGATGCCGCCACCGAGTACAACGCCCTGAAGGAGCAGCACCCGGATGCGCTGGTGGGCTTTGAGCAGAACGGACAGTTTGAGTTTTACGGCGAGGATGCCCGGAAGGTCTGCGAACTTCTGGGCGGAAAGTTTCTGGAAAAGGAAACGGCACTGGGAACCGTCCCGGTCATCGGCTTTCCCCGCGACCAGTGGGTGTACCGTGCCAAACAACTATGGCAGCGCGGCGAGAACATCTACCTTGCCGGGCTGAACGAGGATGGCACCCACCACCAGACGAAGTATCTGCGCCGGGAGGACTATCTGCCGCTGGGGGCTACCGTCCACATGGAAGGACGTGCCTTCCGGGTGGATACGGTCAATTTGATAAAGACAGTGTGACCTTGCAAGATGTGGCACTGGCAGAAATGCGAATGCCGGTTTTCCGGCAGGAGCCGCTGGCTCTTGTCCGGGAGTTGTACGAGCAGGAACAGGAAGTGATGGAACACACACTGCCCGCTTACAAGGTCGGTGACAATGTTATCGTTGACCTTCCTACCCGAACCATCGAAGGCAAAATCGGCTATGTGGGTGAAACCGACGTTCGCATCGATACCAGCGCACAGGGGCAGTCGTGGGATAACGAGGTTATCAACAAGCAACAATTTGAGGACGGTCTGCGGCAGGTTGAGCCGGAACTATCAGATGAGGAACTGGACGCACTGCCCATCTCTACTGTGATGGATGGAAAGGTGCAGACCTTCCCGGATGCCGCCGCCTTGGATGAAGCCCTAATACCGAACCTGCGCCAGAGCCTGCCGGAAACTTCCGCATCACGGACGACCATCTGGGCGAGGGCGGCGCAAAGCAGAAATACGCCCGGAACATTGAAGCCATCCGAACCCTGTTCAAGCTGGAAGAGGAGCACCGGGGTGCCACCGCCGAGGAGCAGCAGGTGCTTTCCCAGTATGTGGGCTGGGGCGGTTTGGCAGATGCTTTTGACCCCAAAAGGAAAATTGGGCTGCCGAGTACACCCAGCTGAAAGAACTGCTCTCTGAGGATGAATACGCCGCCGCCCGTTCCAGCACCTGAACGCCCACTACACCGGCCCCGGTACCGTGATCCGTGGTATCTACGATGCGGTGGAGCGTAATGGGGTTCCAGTCTGGCAACATTCTGGAGCCGTCTATGGGCGTTGGCAACTTTTTTGGAATGCTACCCACCAGCATGGCAGACAGCCGCCTGTATGGTGTAGAACTGGACAGCATCACCGGGCGCATTGCGAAAAAACTGTATCCGCAGGCTGACATTACTGTGGCTGGCTTTGAGACCACCGACCGCCGTGATTTTTATGACCTCGCTGTCGGCAACGTGCCCTTTGGTCAATACAAGGTCAACGATAAGGCGTACAACAAACTTGGCTTTAGCATCCACAATTATTTTTTGCGAAAGCCATCGACCAGATTAGACCGGGCGGTGTAATTGCCTTTGTGACCAGCCGCTACACCATGGACAGCAAGGACAGCACTGCTCGCAAGCACATGGCAGAGCGTGCTGACCTGTTGGGGGCTATCCGTCTGCCGAATAATGCATTCCGTGCTAACGCAGGCACAGATGTTGTCAGCGACATTATCTTCCTGCAGAAGCGTGACCGCCCTGCGGACATTGAACCTGCATGGGTTCAGTTGGGCAAACGGAAGATGGCTTTGCCATCAACCAGTATTTCGCAGACCGCCCGGAGATGGTTCTGGGTGTACTCTCCACCGAAAGCACCCAGTATGGACGAGAGGAATTGACCGTTGCTCCCATCGAGGGTGCAAACCTTGCAAACCAGCTTGCAGAAGCGGTGCAGCACATCGAGGGGCAGTACACCGCCGCCGAGGTGGATGCCCCCGACATTGCCGAGGAAGAAACCACCCGGCGCACCCTGCCTGCGGACCCGGAGGTCAAGAATTTCTCCTACACCGTGGTGGACGGCGAGGTGTTCTACCGGGAAAATTCGGTCATGACGCAGGTAGAACTGTCCGACACCGCCAAGGGACGTGTCACCGGCATGGTGGAACTGCGGCAGACCGTCAATGACCTGATTGAACAGCAATTGAACGACTTCCCGGACGAGGACATCAAGGCAACGCAGGAGCATTTGAACGCCGCCTACGATGCCTTTAACGCAAAGTACGGTCTGCTGAACGACCGAAAAAACGGGCGGCTGTTTGAGCAGGATTCCTCGTATTATCTGCTCTGCTCGCTGGAAAATCTGGACGAGCAAGGGCAGCTTAAATCCAAGGCGGCGATGTTCACCAAGCGCACCATTCGCCCGGAACGCAACGTCACCAGTGTGGATACCCCTAGCGAAGCGTTGGCGGTGTCCATCGGAGAACGCGGCAAGGTGGATTTACCCTATATGGCAGAACTGCTGGGCACCCCCGGTGACTATGGGCGCATTACCACCGAGCTTTCCGGTGTGATCTTCAAAGACCCTGCCGCCGACCCCACCGACCCGGAAGCGGGCTGGCAGATGAGTTTATGACCGAGACCTATGACCGAAACCTGGCGTGTGGAGGGCAAGACTGCTACCGGGCGGAGTGACATTATTTCCTCCGAGACCTATGGCACCAGCAGAGCCAACGCCTACAAGATTCTGGAAGAAACGCTGAACCTGAAAGATGTTCGCATCTATGACACCATCGAGGATGCCGAGGGCAAACCCAAGCGTGTGCTGAACAAACGGGAGACCATGCTGGCACAGCAGAAGCAACAGGTCATCAAGGATGCTTTCGCCAACTGGGTCTGGCAGGACCCCCAGCGGCGCATTGCGCTGGTCCGGCAGTACAATGAGCTATTCAATAGTACCCGCCCTCGTGAATACGATGGCAGCCATATTCATTTTGTGGGCATGAACCCGGAAATCAGCTTGAGAGAACACCAGCGTAATGCAATAGCACACGTTTTGTACGGCCGCAATACTTTGCTGGCACACGAAGTTGGTGCCGGCAAGACTTTTGAAATGGCTGCATCGGCAATGGAGGCGAAAAGGCTGGGCTTATGTCAAAAATCACTTTTTGTCGTGCCGAATCATCTGACGGAGCAGTGGGCGTCGGAGTTTCTGCATCTGTACCCTAACGCAAAACTGCTTGTTGCACGGCGCAAGGATTTTGAAACCGCGAACCGGAAAAAAGTTCTGCGGGCGCATTGCCACGGGAGATTACGACGCGGTGATCATCGGGCATTCGCAGTTTGAAAGAATCCCACTTTCTTTTGAGCGGCAGGAGCGCATTATTCAGGATCAGATTGTGGAAACACTCTTGGCTATCAATGAACTGAAAGCCAATGCCGGAGAGAATTTCACCATCAAACAGATGGAGCGCACCCGCAAGACTCTGGAAGCCAAGCTGGACAAGCTGCGCGCCGACAGCCGCAAGGATGATGTTGTGACCTTTGAAGAATTGGGCATTGACCGCCTTTTTGTGGACGAGTCGCACAGTTTCAAAAATTTGTTCCTCACAACAAAAATGCGCAATGTCGCAGGATTGTCCACCAGCGAAGCGCAAAAATCATCCGATATGTTTGGCAAGTGTCGCTACTTGGACGAGATCACCGGCGGGCGCGGAGTGGTGTTTGCGACCGGTACGCCAATCAGCAATTCCATGACCGAACTGTACACGGTCATGCGCTATTTGCAGTACAGCACCCTCCAGCAGAAAAAGCTGACGCACTTCGACTGTTGGGCATCGACCTTCGGTGAAACCACCACCGCCATTGAGCTTGCGCCCGAAGGTACTGGGTATCGCGCCAGAACGAGATTTGCAAAATTTTTCAATCTGCCGGAACTGATGTCGATGTTCAAAGAAGTAGCAGACATTAAGACTTCCGACCAGCTGCATCTGCCTGTGCCAGATGCGAAGTTTGAAACGGTAGTTGTAAAGCCGTCCGAGACCCAGAAAGCGATGGTGCAGGAATTGAGCAGACGCGCCGCCGAGATTCACTCCGGCAATGTGGATGCGTCCGTGGACAATATGCTGTGCGTCACCAGCGATGGCAGAAAAATCGGTCTGGATGTCCGCCTGATGAACCCCATGCTGCCGGATGACCCCAACAGTAAGTTAAACGTCTGTGTGCAGAACGTGCTGAAAATCTGGGAAGATGGCACAGACCAGAAGCTGACACAGCTTTTGTTCTGTGACCTCTCCACACCGAAAAATGACGGCAACTTTAACGTGTACGAGGATATTCGCAAAAAGCTGATTGCTGCCGGTGTGCCGGAAAACGAGATCGAGTTTATCCACAACGCCGACACCGAAGCAAAAAAGGCGGCGTTATTCTCCAAAGTGCGCTCCGGCGATGTGCGAGTTTTGCTCGGAAGCACTGCAAAAATGGGAGCGGGCACCAACGTGCAATCCCGGCTTGTGGCGGTGCATCACTTGGACGTTGGCTGGAAGCCCAGCGACATGACCCAGCGCAACGGACGTATCATCCGACAGGGCAATATGAATAAGGAAGTCAAGGTGTTCAATTACGTCACGGAAGGGACATTTGATGCCTACCTCTGGCAAACTTTGGAGAACAAACAGCGATTTATCAGCCAAATTATGACCAGCAAATCCCCGGTGCGCTCCTGCGAGGACGTGGACGAACAGGCTCTGTCTTACGCCGAAATCAAGGCACTGTGTGCCGGAAATCCGCTCATCAAGGAGAAGATGGACTTGGACGTGCAGGTGGCAAAGCTGAAGGTGCTGAAAGCCGACCACCAGAGCCAGAAATTCCGTCTGCAAGACAAGCTGCTGACAAAATTCCCGGCTGACATTCAGGAAACGAACGCCCACATCGCCGGGCTGAAAGCGGATGCACAGCTTGCCGCCACCCACCCGCAGGGCAAAGAAGAGTTTTGCGGCATGGTCATCAAGGGCGTTGCCTACGACGAGAAAAAGACCGCCGGTGAGCGTCTGGTCCTTGCCTGTTCCGAGCTGCCCAACGCCGAGGAAAAAGTCATCGGCAGTTACCGGGGCTTTGAACTGTCCCTGCGGTTCGATACCTTCCGCAGTGAGTATCAGGCACTTTTGAAGGGGCAGCGGAAGTACACGGTGCCCTTGGGCACCGACCCGCTGGGCAACTTCATCCGTCTGGATAATTCGCTGAACAACTTCCCGGAGCGCATCACCGCCGCAGAAAACGAACTGACCACCTTGCATCAGCAAGGCGGCGGCACAAATCGAAGTGGTAAAGCCCTTCCCGCAGGAAGAAGAACTGGCTGAGAAGGTCAGCACGGCTTGCGGAGCTGAATGCTCAGTTGGACGTAGACGAAAAGAGCCATGACCCGGAGCAGGAGGAGGAAGAACAGGAGGATGCCCCTCGCCGCCCCTCGGTGCTGGCGGCACTGGAAGAAAAATCGGACAAGCCGGAGCCGGTGAAGCCTTTTCGCAGTTATTACGACAAGGACGGTGATGCCCGGTGAAAGAAAAGCGGGACGAGATCATCATCCTGAGAACCACAAAAGCTGAGAAAAATCGTATCTATGAAAAGATGCTGGGCATGGGCATCCGCAGCCTGAGCGCCTATATCCGCAAGATGGCACTGGATGGCTACTGCCTGCACCTCGACCTGAGGAGCTGCGCCGCATGGCGTACCTCCTGCAAATGTGCAGCAACAATCTGAACCAGTACGCCAAAGCCGCCAATGAAAATGGTCGGGTCTATGCCGCCGACATGGAGGACCTGCGGCAGCGGCTGGATGAACTGATTGAGATTGGTCGGCAGATTCTTTCCCGGCTGGCAGAACTCTAAAATTTTTTCCCCGCAGTTGGAGGACTGCGGGGCTACATAAGGGTTGACATCCTTGCAAAGCGGTGGTTGCCACCTTTATAATAGGGGTGAAAAAAAAGGCAGGTGCTGGATATGAGGTTCGTTTTTAAGATGATCGTTTTCCCGTTTTGGCTGCTTACGGCTTTCCTTGCGCTGATGCTGAAATGGACGCTGAACCTGTCGGCGTTCGTGCTGGCGCTGCCTATGCTGTATATTTTCGGCTGCGGTCTTTATACGCTGTACTGCCGGGAGTGGATGCAGTTTTTGATCTTGCTGGTGGCGGAGTTTGGATGCTTTCTGCTCATCACCGCCGGAACGGTCATTGTAGAAGCCGTGGAATGGTTCAGCGGCTGGATTGCAGAATTATAAAATTTTTATGCCGCCACTGTGCGGCATTTTCTTTTTGCCGGGAGGTGGTCGAACTGGCTGCAACAAGATTAATTGCGCTGCACAAAAACAAGGGCAAGTCGGTTGCGGCCTGTCTGAAAAGCCGCACGGATTACGCCCAGAACCCAGACAAGACACAGCAGGGCGAACTGGTCAGCAGTTACGAGTGCAGCCCCCTTGACAGTGGATGAAGAATTTATGCTCTCCAAACGCCAGTACGAACTTGCCACCGGTCGCAGGCAGAAAAGCGATGTGATCGCCTATCAGATTCGGCAGTCGTTCAAACCCGGAGAGATCACCGCCGAGGAAGCCAACAAGGTCGGTTATGAGCTTGCCGAGCGATTTTTGAAGGGTAAACACGCTTTTATCGTTGCTACCCACACCGACCGGGCACACGTCCACAACCACATTATTTACAATTCCACTGCCTTGGACGGAACCCGGAAATTCCGGGATTTTTTGTTATCTGGGCTTGCGGTGCAGCGACTGAGCGATTTGATTTGTCTGGAACATCAGCTGTCCGTCATTGAAATCAAGCCGTATCGGGGAGCGACAGAAGCGCACCCTTTATCCGCCCAGAGAAAGCAACCGGGATAAGCTGTGTGCCGTAATCGACGGCATCCTGCTGAACGAGAAGCCTGCAAGTTTTGAGGGCTTTCTTCAAAAGCTGGAACAGCAGGGCTATGAGATCAAACGAGGAAAGCACACTTCCGTCAAAGGCGCACGGCAGAAACGATTTATCCGTTTTCGGACACTAGGCGCAGGATACAGCGAAGATGAAATCAAGGCGGTCATTGCCGGAGAAGCCGAACACCGCCCATATCAGAAGCAGCCACCGAAAGAGCAGCCGTTCCACCTGTTGGTGGACATTCAGGCAAAGACTCTCCGAGGGCAAAAGCGAAGGCTATGCACGGTGGGCGAAACGCTACAATTTGAAAGAGATGTCCAAGACCCTGATTTTTTTGCAGGAAAATAAAATTGTCAGCATCGAAGAAATGCAGGAGCGTGCTGCCACTTCCCGTTATCACGAACTGGGCGATTCCATCAAAACCTCTGAGAAGCGGCTGGCAGAAATCGCAGTGCTGAAAGCACACATCATCAACTACGCCAAAACGCGACCGATTTATGATGCCTACCGAAAGACAGGATATAGCAAGCGATTTCTGGAGGCGCATCACACAGAGATCACGCTGCACAAGGCAGCGAAAGCAGCATTTGATGAATCCAATTTGAAAACGCTTCCCAAGGTCAAGGAGTTGGACGCGGAATATTCCAAACTGCTGACAGAAAAGAAAGCACTCTACCCGGACTACCGCAAAGCGAAAGAAGAAATGCAGGAACTTCTTCGTGCGCGGAGAAACGTAGAACTGTTCTTTGCAGAAGAAAAGGACGGCACTGAAAAAACGAAATTCCGATAAACGACGATAGCCTAGGATTCTTCCCTCATGGGAGAGTCCTAGGCTATCTTTTTGTTATAAAAGTGTTTGGAACAAACGCGCAGCCTGCGGCACGATGCAGAACAAATGGGGTTTGGGCATAGCCCAACAAGCATTTTGCAAAGCAAAATAGCATTTGTATAGACGAATGCCCTGCTTGCCAGCCAGAAACTATTCACATTAAAAATCACATGGTGATTCTACGCGCCACACCTCTGCCGCAGACGAAAAAACTACAGTTAGCTGAACAGTCTGATGTACAAACAGGAATATAACCTGTACAGGGTCCCGAATTAGATGCCCCCATAAAGCAAGTGCAAGATCCGGCATTGATATTACAGCCGTCCGAATTAGTGGAATCTAAAGGTTGAATAAGAAAATCCATGATGACAGAAACCTCCAATTACATAGTGATGCGTCGGGCAACACCTCTACCACAGACAGAATCCCCGTAGTCTTTTGGACAGGAAGGATTTGTAGGATTGTTAGGAGCGCAGAAGGTGCTATCCCAAAAGCATGTGCAGCTATCAACGTTAATATTACAACTGTATGTATCCGCATTAAAAGGATGAATAAGGAAATCCATAAATTAGAACCTCAAATCACATAGTAATACGTCGAGCGATACCCCTACCACAAATAAGGTCAAAGCAGTCTCTTGAACAAGATGGATTGTGGGAGCAATATACGCTGCCTGCGAAGCATGTGCAATGTTCAGCATTGACATTGCAGTATCCTCCATTATCGTTGCCACCGTCATCGCTGAATGGAACAATAAGAAACTCCATAGGTCAACCTCCTATTACATAGTAATACGTCGAGCTACACCTCTGCCACAGACGAAAAAACTACAGTTACCGGAACAGTCTGATGTACAAACAGGAATATAAACTGTACAGGGTCCCGAATTAGATGCCCCCATAAAACATGTGCAATCGCGCGCGATGCCGCCAGTTTCAGGGGAAGTAGGTAAAATCAAAAAATCCATAAAGTCCTCCTTAAAAAATGATTTCGTTTTAAGGGCTCCGACCTTAAAGTTCAAGTATGAATAAACCGACAGGAGCGCATTCCTCCTTTCAATAACCAACCGGGACATAATTGATATATATTGTATGATATGGTACGAGTTTCTGTTTACTACGTTCTATCATTTTGGCTTAAAGCATCGAGCAATTCATACATGAGGTTTATTCTTCTGTCTGACTTCTCCAATACCGACCCTGCTGCTCCCTACTGGTCGTGACCTGAAACGGATGCTCGAACAGCAATACATACTGTGCGATTTTTTTATCCGGGGTATCGGGAGCTTCGGTATAAAACTTACCGCTTTCGGAAACCGGGTTCTTTGCAAGGGCGGTATTGTATAAGGTAACACGATTTGTATCAGACCCGCCCAAGTCTCCAATTGCCTGGGTAACTGCACCGTCGATCACGCTCAGCTTGCCATCAAGAAAGCTGTTCTTCTCAGCCATCCGGGACACAAAGCTATTGTTGATCCGAGATAGTCCTTCTTTTTCCACATAGTTTTCCATCTGAACGTGTGCTGCACCGAACGAACCAAAATACTTTGCGGTCGGGTTTGCCTGATAGACCTGCCGAAGGTTCGCATACAGGGCATCCTCCCGATACGCCACCGCCGGGCCATCCAGCTGGAGATCCGGCTGATGATCGTTCAGTTCATAGCACTCCTGTCCTTGCTGCCAGCCCTGAAGCACACGTTCCAGATGGATTGCCTTATCTCCCAGCGCCAGTTCAAGCTTTTCCGGGTTTGTCTGGTACAGTTCGATCAGCTGCGGTAACAGACTGTTCTCAAAACGCTGCTGAAACTGGCATTTCTGGGTGCTGATCAAAAGCATCTGCGTTTTTATATCTGCCGCCGAAAAATCGCAATCTTTCAGCAGATACCTGCAGAAGGCATAGACCGTCCCGATCGAATCGGTGATATCGATACCGACAATGGATATCTTATCCCTATCCGGTCTATTCTGATTGAATTCTGACATCCACTGGAACAGTTCATAGTCCTCTTTGGATACGATAAACTGATTGTATCCGTATTCGTCGGAAAAGGACAACCGGTTCTGTACCGTTTCGTTTTCGAGAAAGCCGCTTGCATAGCCGTGCTCCATCAAAAGGACACGCACACCTTTTTTCTCTACAAGGTACTTGAACAGTGCATTGCGAAACTGCTGATATTCCACCTTTCGATGGACCTCGCCAAGCATATAGACCTGAGCGTTCTCATAGCGGAGCATTTTAGAAATGCCCGCACCGGTGGAGAGGTCGATCTCTTGGAATTTTCTTGGACAAAGTTCAAATACGAGTGCAAAAAGGACAACGATGGACAATACAAAAGCGAGAAATTTCTTGCACAAAATAAATCCTCCCGTAAAATTCGAGCAGATAATTTCCAATTGATAAAAGCAGGATTGTACGAAACAAACCGTATAAAATACAATTGTTGTATTTATGTCTTGGTTGATAGGTTGATTTACCTCAGAAACTTTTTACTTTGGGGTATAAGCGCATGAAATAGGCTTTATATGGATATGAAATATGGCATCGCAATTGAGGTTTTCTTTCATAAAGAGTTTCATCTGTAACTTCAAAGCGCTAATAAAAAACTGCCATATTAAAAAATCACATGGTAATTCTACGTGCTACGCCTCTACCACAAACAAGATCCCAACAGTCTTTAGAACAGTTAGCAATGCATTTTGTACAAATCGAAGGGCCTGTTTTGTTGTAACAAGATCCAGCATTACATATACACTGTCCGCAGTAGTTGCAACCTTCATCGATCCCGCCATCGTCGCTAAATGGCATAATTAAAAATTCCATATTTTTCTCCTTTTAAAACATGATAAATCAAACGCTTAGTGCCACTTCCAGTATGATCCAGAATACTCTTTTGCAGCAGTCAAACTATTTGGATGCTCAAACAGCAACACATACTGCGCATAGCTTACATCCGGCGCAGAACTATTCATATAAAATTTGTTCATCTTATGAATCGGAGATCCGGCACGGGCAGTATTGTAAAGCGTTGTTTTGTTCATATCCGATTTTCAAATCACCGATTTCAAACGTCAGGCAGCCATCTATGACGGTCAGTTTTCCATTCAACGGCGTGTCAGTCTCCGCAAGGCGGGTCACAAAAAGAGTTTTGTACACGATAGACCTTTCCGGAATAGTTGGATAGCAAAACGTGTGCCCCACCAAACTGTCCATAATATTTTGCATTCGGGTTTTGCTCATATTCCCACATGAAGTGTTCATACAGGCAATTCTCCCGATATAAATCATCGGGACCACCTAGTTGTTCCACTTCCTCTTTGAGCCTCAGTTTTTTTGAGCTTCCGTCCAGCCTAAAATGGCACGGTCCAGAGGGATTATTTGATCGCCCAGTACGGCTTTGAGCTGTGCAGGATTTGTCTGATACAACTCGATCAACTGTGGAAAAAGTTCATCTTGAAAAGTTTGAAGCGCCAAGGAACTGAAAGAATTCAGCTCTTGGATCGCAGTCAAAAGAAATCGCATTTGCGCATCGGTGTTGGAAAGATCACGATTCTTTAATAGATACTGACAAAGAGTTTGAATATTACCAATATCATCGGTGATGTCGATTCCGATAATTGAAATTTTATCAGTGTTTTCTTTGTTGTGATTCCAATCCGCTATCCATTGGAATAGCTCATAGTCTGCTTGGGATACCATACACCGATCAAGCCAGTCGGAAAAGAGGAGCCTTCCCTGCACGGTTTCATTACAAAGAAAAGCGGTAGCGTATCCGGATGCCTCCACGAAAACACGGACACCTTTTTCTTTCACAAGGTACTCGAACAGAACGGTGCTGAACTTTTGATATTCAACCTTTCTATGGGCTTCACCAAAGATATAGACTTGAGCGTCATCATAGCGGAGCATTTTAGAAAGCCCGGAACCGGTGGAAAGATCAATGACTTGAGATTTACATGGATAAAATTCAAATGCAAGAGCTAAAATGATGACAAGGGTAACTACAAAAATGAGAAACTTCTTGCGAACAATACTCCATCCCCTCCATCCTGTATAAACATTAGAGACAGATGATTTCATCACAGCAATTGACAAAGATAGGATTGTGCGAAACTAATAGAATGGTTTTTTTCGACTTGAGTTGCTGTAAGTGCTTGACGAGCTGTAAGCAACTTTCCTGATCGAGGGATGCATCGGGTTCATCAAGGATTAGAAAATCAGAATCCTTTAGAAACGATCTTAACAAACAGATTTTTCGGGCTTCACCACCAGATAATGAGCTTGAAGCTATGAAGTCTGAGGGGTTCAATGTTTTGGCATTCAGAAGATGAGTTATCCTATCTGCATTGATTTTCGAGGGAAAATTACCTTCTGGCAAAAAAAGAAAGATTGTCTTGATAGGTGGCAGGAACAATCGTGCTTTCTTGGCTTACATAAGAAATTTTCTCCCGGAGCCAATGAATATCAATATCGTGGATATCAATACCGTTGAAAGAAATCATGTCGCGAGGGATGATGTCATTGTACAAGCCAAGTAAAATGTTGAAAGGTTGTTTTTCCAGCACCGTTCTTTCCGGACAAGCCATAAATTTTACCGGGTTGAAGCGAAAATGACACATTTTCATATAAAAAACGATTTTCATCAGAAAATGTAAAGGATAAATTCTTGCAGCTGACGGAAAGAGGTGGCGAAAACTTTTTGTGTCCAGAAGGTTCTTTACTTTTTGAAAGGATATCATGTATTCGTTGGCTGGAAACACGGGCGTTTTGATAACTTGAACCAAGATTTAAAAAGTAAAGTATTCCATTTTGAACTTGGGAAAAGTATGTGGAAAAGGTGATTAACAGTCCGATTGTGATTTTATCATTATAGACACACTGAGCGCCGACAATGAGAAGGATGAGTTGAGAGAGCAACGAAATGCTGCTTTGAAGTACCGAAATTAGATATTGGAGATAGGAATCGTTGACTTTGGCGGAAGTGAATTTAGCAAAAGAATCATCGACTCGTTTTCGAAAGGAGCTTTCAATAGAATTGGTTTTAATAATAGATAAACTCGAGCTGTTCGAATAACTTTGCGAAGAAGTTGCTTTCGCAAATCCGCAAATTCTTCCGAGTTGCATACAACTTCTTCTTTAAAACAAGGTAAAGAAGGGTGTACAAAATCGAAGAAATTACGATGATTAAGGACATTTCGATGTTCAATGAAAAACAGAGGAAAAGAATACAAAGAACATTGAGGATCTTCGTTGTAACAGTTAAGACTAAATCAATACAAAAAGCAATGATAGTATTCGTATCTTGGTTGACGGCTTGATTCAGCGCAGAAAGGTTTTGACTTTGGATATAAGAGTAAGGGAGATCTTGTATATGGAAAATGGCATCGCAATTGAATTCTTTTCCCATAGAGAGTTCTATCTTTAGCTTCAAAACACTGCTAAAAACACCCATCGCGTGTGAAAGCAGAAAAAGAAGGAGAAGAACCTTACATTTGTGAAGAATAGGGAAAAGTGAATGACCGGATGAAATATCAGTGATGATATTTCCGGTTATGTAGGGAGAAACGATAGATACAGCAGTACCCAAAATGCTCAAGAGCACTAGTACTACAAGAACGTGACAATGCGCACGAAAATACTTTTCACACTGCTTGAACATTTTCGTTTTCCTTGCTGCGTGCCTTGATGACATTATCCGCCGTTATAAGCAGAAATTCTTCAAGGTGATCCTTGAATTCACTGCACCTGTCGGGCAACGATTGTACACGGCGATGTGGGCAACCACCCATGCAAATCGGAAGAACGGCACAGTCGCTACAGTCCGGATCATCAACAGCAGAGTACTGAATATAGGAGAACAGAGTGCTATTATACTCAATATTCGTGTTGATGTTGCCAACAGCCCGCTCAATATGACCAATGTCATCCCAGCATTTATAGAGAGAACCATCGGAGTCGATGACGAACACATTGTTGGAATCTGCACCACAGTAACATCTGACAGGTGTGGGATAAAAATTATTCCGTTGCAGATTTGCAGTTTCACCGTTGATCATTTTAATTCTGGCTTCAACGAATTCATCGGTGTTTAAGCACATAGAGGTGGTCGGATCTTCTTTACCAGTGCTGGTGATTTTTCCGAGGTATGGGAAAACCTTTTCACTCAAACCATTATCTTTTACCCACTCGAAAATTTCATGAACTTGATCGACATTGTGCCTGCCGGTATTGATGCGGAGAGATACCGATGGAATCACATCTTTGACATCAATCAAATTTTGAGTAATAACGTCGTAAGTGCCGCCACCATTAGCTAAAGGACGGCTGCAATCATGAATTTCCTTTCGACCATCCAAAGTGACTTGATATTGGTTTACATAAAGGGTATTCAGCTTTTCAACAACTGCGCAATTCAGCAAATAGCCGTTCGTTACAATTGTCGCACCGTAGGCAATGTCATTCTTCTTGCAGATGTCGATGAATTTTAAGGAAAGGCTTTCAATAATATCAAGTGCAAGGAGAGGCTCTCCACCATACCATGTTACTGTAAACTCTCAAGATGAGGAGCTTCAGATTCAACAAATTTAACGATGGCCTCTTGAGTGGCTTCGGACATGGTAGATGCGCGAAGTACTGATCTTTCGTAGCAGTACACACACCGGAAATTGCAATTTGATGTGGCGGCAATTACTAGTGATAGATGTGAACGACTGTACCGAGAGCAAAGCTGCTCATACTTCAAAATAGCTTTTTCGTCAATGGAATCATCGATGAGAAATCCACCGGTTTTCAAGTCGTTCAAAAACGCCTCATCCGGGATTTCTTCGTGAGTCTGGCAATAATTTTCATACTGTTCGACTTTAGAACAATCAACGAGCGCAAGTGCGAGCGATTTTGCGTTGAACATCAATTTCTGTGAAGGATTGCTTGGAAAATCATAGATGCTGTTATATTGCGATACTTTCATAACTATACTCCTTGATATTTTATAATGCGCGAAGGTGGTTTTGTTCTACTCCCTTACCACAAGAAAGTCTACACTATGGTAACGAAAAACGGATTTTCTGTCATGAAAAGGCAACAAAAAGGCATTGAGCCAGTAACTGAAAACTGGCTCAATGCCTTTCAACTAAGAAAAAGCTTTTATGATATCATGAAGGATTTTCATTTGCTGTGGTGAAAAATCTTTCCCGCGCTGACTTGGCGCTAAGAATTCCCTGCGTAAATCCTCCAAAATGATTTTCTGCGCAGGTTCAAGACCTGACAATGAAAGTGAATCGCTTTTTTCAAGACCAAGAAGTTCATCAGCAGAAATACCAAATAACATAGCAATGCTAGAAAGTACATCCAACGGGATTGCATGAGCATCGCTTTCATACCCGCTGATTGTTGAAACAGCTTTGTTCAATCGTTTGGCCAAGTCAGCTTGTGTCCAATTGCGGCTTTCGCGCAACGATTTGAGTTTTTCACCGAGATAATATTCCACTTTCGTCCACTCCTATCATTATAGAGTGTACTATTTGCGGTTTCGATATAATCGTATTATAATATTGTAAAAGTTCGATTACCTCGAAATACAATTGACTTTTAGAAAGGGCTGCATTATCTTGAGTGGCAAAAAGCTGGTCAGATTCTCTTGGAGGAAATTTGAAATGAATTTTTTGGTCTGTGATGATGAGATAAAGATTGTCGAGCAGGTATCGACCTTACTTCAAGAACATTGTATGGAAAACGGAATCCATGCGCAAATCCATGCATTTGATGATCCGTGCGCGATTAAAGACTATGATTTGTACGATATTGCATTTCTGGATATCGACATGGAGAAGCTAAATGGCATTAATCTGGCAAGAAAACTTCGGCAAGAAAATCCAGGAATCGTTATCATTTTTCTGACGAACTTCATCCAGTATGCGCCGGAAGGGTTTGAGGTACAGGCGTTTAGGTATCTTTTGAAAAGTGACATGCAGGAAAGACTGGTATCCTATTTTGAGGACGCAGTCAGGGAAGTGGTTCGGGAAAAACAAATCATTACGATCTCTGTCAATGCGGAATTGATCGATATCCCAGTGAGCCATATTCTGTATCTGGAATCAAACCTGCGAGTTGTTACGATGCATCTGATCAACGATGACCGAGAGGAATATCGATTTTATGGTAATATGACAGATTTGTCAGAAAAGCTGGAGGCTCTTGGATTCCTGCGAGTCCAAAAGTCCTTTTTGGTAAACATGGAGTATATAGAACAGCTCCAATACGAAAAAGTGAGCTTGTACGGTGGAATCGTTCTGCCTTCCAGTGCTAAAAATCACAAGACATTGAAACAGCAGTACCTGAAGTGGAGAGGGAAAAATCGATGGGCGATTTTTTGAGCATTCTTTATACCGTAGTTGATACGCTTTCGCTTATATTCTTTCTGGATGCGTTTGCCACCCGACGCTGGGATAATTGGAAATTCAAACTGGGCGTTGGGTGTTTTATTGCGCTGCTTTGTTGGGTGCTGCAGGTTCCGTTTGTATTCTTCGGGCGAGATCCGGCCATCAAAATCGGCATGATCATTTTGGCGTACACAATAAGCGCAAGGGTATTATACAAAGAGATTTCCAATTCCATGCTGTTGCTTTTGGTTTGCATAGAGTACCTTGTGACCTATTACCTGTCTTTTGGCCTTGGTATGATGGGCGCTTTCATCTGTGGGATGGACGGAGAGGCTTTTCGCTCAAACTTTCCACTTGCGATGGTCTATGGAGGAATCAATTATTCGGCAGAACTTTTTCTAACATATACATTCCGAAAGGTCATGAGGCAAAGAAGGCTTTCGAAGAAGTCCAACAACCTGACTAGCGTACGATCATTGCTCTACTTTTTTTGTTTCCGAGTACATCGTTTGTGATGCTTGTACTTTTGCTGTACATGACAACTGGAAAGGACGCAAGCGAAGCGGTGGTCGCTGCTGCATGTGGGTCGATTTTTGCGGCCAATGTGGCGGTTCTGTATCTTTTGGAACGGATGGAAAAGACGGCTGAAAATCAGGAAAGAGTTTTGGCATGGAACAACAGCTCCAGTTTCAGGCTAAAAATATGGAAGCGGCAAGTCAGCTCTATACGGCTCAACGCCATAAGGTGCACGACTTTCGGGCACACCTCAACATACTTCAAGGTCTTTTGCAAAATCAGGAGTACGATGCGGCAGAGCAATATCTGAATTCTGTGACTAAAGAACAAACAGATCGATTGTTCTTGGTCAATTCTCATCATTCGATTTTGGATGCGCTGTTCAATACGAAAGCAACCGAAGCAATCCGGAAGGGAATCGACATCGACTTTAAGCTGAATGATCTATCGACGCTTCCGTTTGACGTGTCCGATATGGTCGTTTTGTTCTCCAACCTGCTGGATAATGCAATTGAAGCATGTGAAAAAGTCGATGGTAATAGAGTGATTCGGGTCTCAGTTGTGTTAAAACGAAGCCTTTTGTTTTCCATCCGAAATACGACACTTCCGGTCAAGATAAAAAATGACACGATCCAGACAACGAAACCGAATGCAAGTCTTCATGGATTTGGACTTTCCAATATAAAACTTATTCTAAATAAATATCATGCAGACTTTGTCATGGACTACACAGATGGATGGTTTCAATTTACCGGAGAAATTGAAACATAGCCTATTTTGTGACATCGAAACCCGATTTTGTTACAAAATCATGGACGTAGAGAAGAATATAGTGTTTAAAACAAGTAAAAATGCTCTCGATGGTAGGAATCTCCAATGGATGAAGTTGCAAAAAAAATCGCAGATTTTTGTGTAAAGAACGAGCTTGTCGAACAGGGAATGTTTGAGTGGTGTGTGTACAGCATTGAAAAAAAACTAGTGACATTTTCCACATGGGTAGTATTGATTTCGATTGGTACTCGGTTGTTTGGATTCCGATGTACACTATGTTTTACTCTTGGATTTCTTGTACTACGCCGCAGGACAAATGGGTATCATGCGAAAACATATATTAAGTGTCTAATTGTATCTCTTCTTATCGAATGCGGTTCTATATTTGTAGTACAAAATATATCCATGGAAAGACTTGTATTCATCATTATTTTCTCAAATCTGACAATTTTCAAGTTTGCTCCTGTCAACAACGAACAAATCCATTTGACAGTAGACGAAATGAACGCAATGAAAAAGGAAATACGCAAGGTTCTCATCGGAATGGATATTCTATGCTTGCTGTGCATTTTTTGTCACACTAGAACAATGGGAAATGGATTAGTCGCTGCACTAGCAGCAGATGCAATAACACTAGTTGCGGCGGATTTACACAAAACCAAGGAACGGTGATTTTATGAAGTACAATACCAAAAAAGCAATTCAGACGACAATCAATGTTATGATTAGGCGAGATATGGAGGGATGGCCTCCAGACTGTATCGGCTGGACATATCAGCCGATACGTCCAGTTCCGCTGCAGAAAGAAGAAAATATACTCTACAAGAAAGTAGAAAAAACAAGTACGATTCCCTAAAGAGTTGGACGGAGTCTTCTTACTTCAACGCTCGAGCACCATTTCGTGAGCCAACACATTATTTCTTTCATCATGGATAGCAACAGGGATTTTCCCTTTTACTATCATGGAGGATTGCACCGTGCATTCTCCATGCTCCGCCCCATAACATTGCCATCATCGACAAAGGAAAGGACGAAGAAAAACTATGAAAAGGAGATTGATTGAGTACGAATCCAGTCCCGGCGAGCAACCGACCCGCCGCGAACGAATGTCTGCCTGCGCTCTGACCCCTTGGGTGGCGATTGGTTGCTGCGCCGTTTGGTCGGAGGGCTGGCTTATGTACTTTGATTCTTACGCCACCGGCAAACGTATCCAAAAGGCACCGCAAAGCCCACGGGCTTACGCAAGAACAGTTTGCCATAAAGCTGAACATCAGTGACCGCCATTTGGGAAGAATCGAGAGGGGAGAATGTGCCGCTTCGATAGACCTGCTGGTAGAAGTGGCAGTATCTTTGAAAACCACACTGGACTTTTTGATTTGCGGCGTGACAGAAACTCCACGGGAAAGGGAGCTGAGCGCATTGATTGAAAAGATCAACATCAGAACATCCAGAAATTCAAGATGACTCTGAATAGTCTGATGGACGAACTGGAAGCATAAGCATTACCTAAAGGGAGCCGAGAAGCAGTTCCGGCTCCTTTTTTGCGCAAAAATATCCGACGTGTCTACGAAAAACCGGACATAGCGTGTCCGATTTTTCTACAAAACAAAATGAAAAAAGCCTCAAAATAGGACGTAACGTGTCCTAAGAATGTGTTCGATTTTCAGGTACACTATGGTCACAGCAAGGGCAACACCCCAGACGGGGAGAAACCCAAATCTGGAAACCGTACCTTGAAAATTGAATATCATTCCCTCGGACAAAACAATGAAACTTCCGTAATTCGCGGCCCGGCCATAAAGAAGGCGGGGTGGCTGAAGAAGCCAATGTGGAGTGGGGTGCAAGTCCCCACTTACCGAGGTGCATTCCAAATCCAACGGGCGTCGAGGACAAATAGGTTGGAAAAACTTAAAGCAAAACTTCAAAGCCCACCACCGGGATTCTTCTGAACCACGGCGATGGGCTTTTTCCATACCGAATATTCATTCTGATGACACGGAGGTAATGATTATGAGCCGTACTTTTACCATAAGACCGACGAATCGACCCTGACCACCCTCTGCCCCCGCTGCCTGAATGCCTTTCGGAACACGCGTGGTATCCGTGTCCGCCGTGCAGACCCCTATCAGCTCACCAAGGAGCCTTGCACCTACTGCCAGACCAACTTCGGCTACGACTACTACATCCAGCCCACCAGCCCGAAATCCACCTACTTTAAGAAAGGACGGTTCGATGATGAATCTGAATGCGCTTAAGATCGACCCGGAGTTTCAGGGCAAGATTCCGCCGCTGAACGCCGAGGAGGAGCACATCTTAGAGCAGAATATGATTCAGGAGCGGCGGCTTCTGAATCCGCTCATCATCTGGAACGGTTACATACTGGATGGACATTCCCGGTACCGCATCCTCAAGCATCACCCGGAAATCGCTTTTGAAGTGAAGGAAATCCAGTTGCCTGACCGTTATGCTGCACTGGCATGGATCTGCCAGAATCAGTTGGGGCGCAGAAACCTTGACCCGGAACGCCGGAAATTGATGGGGAAAACCTACGAAAATGAAAAACTTTCTGTGGGCGGGTCAACTTATCGAGAACACGATGAATCCGGAAAATTCACCTCATGTAGACAAAATGTCCACATGAGGTTAACCGAAAAACGAACCTGTGAGCGTATTGCTGCAAAAAACGGTGTCAGTTCAAAGTTTGTGCAGCGAGCAGAAAAAAATATGCGAAAGGCGTAGATGCAGCGGAAGCTGCCGTCCCCGGTGCAATGGAGGAAATACTGACCGGGCATATCAAGGCTACTGATGCCGAGATCACCGCTTTGGCGCAAACCCCAAAAGAAGAAATCCCGGCAATCATCAAGGAGCTGCGCAAACCCAAGAAGGACCGGAAAGCTAAGAAGCCAACAAGCCCGGAAAAATCCGATGTTGCTGCCGACGATGCTCCTGATTCCGATGAAGTCCATACCGAGAGCGAAATCACACCCGTAAGCAATTCGCCCCCGGATTTCAAAAAGGGAGTATCCAAGGTCACAAACGCTGTCTTACCGACGAAGATCGAAAACGACTTCGGCAATCCATTGACAACCGCCATCATAAAACGACCGTTGCGAACGGCTCAATTATGATGTGCGAAGTTCAGGGCGCAAAGGAGGATTTTATCCGCCGCTGGAATCTCGTATTCAAAGACTATCCCGATGTTTTTGAGGACAACGACTGCCGAAGTGCCATTCTTTTTCTGATTGATGACACTTCTGCCTATCTTCAGACGATAAAGGAGAGAGTGCTATGATGATTTCTAATCTGAACCTTGCCAAGCTGCCCGAATGTGTTTGCGAGATGCGCTACATCGACAGCGCACTCTTGACTCCGTGTGCTGAATACCAGCGTGTTTTGCGCACCAGAAAGGTGGAGGAGATCTCTGCCACCTTTTCGGAGTACGTTGCCAACGAACCGAGAGTCAGCTACCGTGATGGTCGCTACCATGTTTTTGATGGTCAGAACACCATCGAAGCTCGTATCGCCTGCAACGGGTCATGACCTCCCGATCCTCTGCAAAGTCTTTCACGGCCTTTCCAAAAAGGATGAAGCCCTTTTGTTTGCTGTTCAGACGGGCATTTCCACCGATCTGACCGCAGGTGAGCGGCTTCGTGCTGACATCGTGGCAGAAGATGAGGATGCCTGTGCATTTGTTGCAGCCACCGAAGCAACTGGTGCTACTTTTGCACTGGATGGCATCCGAGCCGAGTGGAAGATCTACTGCATCCGCTCTGCCTATTATATTTATAAGAACTACGGTTCTGACATCTATCAGGAAGCCCTGAAGATCATCGTGGAGGCATGGTGGGGCGATTCCGATTCCTTCCTGTCCGGTATCCTCCACGGCGTTACTCGCTTTGTGGCAATGTACCGGGATGAGTACAGCCGGGAGCGTCTGATCGCACGGCTCTCCACGGTGCACCCCAAAACCATCACCAAAAATGCGCGAAAGGACACGGGCAACACCGCCGACCGCCACATGAAGCAGATTCTGGAGATCTACAATGGCTCTAGCCGTTCTCTGAGCCTTCCTGTAAAACGTTGATGCTCTCGCCTTTATCGGCATACTCCTTTTTTCCTGCAAGAGCCGCCTGCCATAAACGGGCGGCTCTTGCTACATATAGAAGGATAGGAGGTCTGATCGCTATCATACCAAAAGACTGGAAATACCTCAGAGGGGACATTTACTATGCAGATATGGAGCCGCACATCGGCTCCCTAGGGCGGCACCCGCCCTGTGGTGGTTCTGCAAAACGATGTAGAAACCGCTATGCGCCTACCCTTATTGTGGCGACAGTGACTTCCCGCACCGAAAAAAGAAATACCAGCCCACGCACGTTCTGATAGCCCAGCAATACAGCCTTTGAGAAGCCGTCTGTGGTTCAGCTGGAACAGATATTCACGATAGACAAAAAGCCGCGTACAGCGCTCGGCTTACGCAGGATGAAATGCAGGAGATTGAGAAAGGCGTTGTTTCCAGCCTTGACCTCAATGAACTGTTTTTCAAAATTAAAACTGTTAGTATATAAAAGGAGAATTATTTGGGCGAAGAAACTATGAATCCCCGTGATGCGTACCGTGTGATGCTCCGGGATTATCCGGATGTGCTGAACATCGACCAGATGTGCGAGATATTGAGCGTCAGCACAAAAACCGGGTATGCGATTCTGAAAAAAGGGAGCGTCCAGCATTTGAAGGTCGGATCCTACCGCATCCCCAAGGCACATCTTTTGACCTATCTCATCGGATTCGCACCCGGTCACACCATCCGGGCGTGACATCCTTGCATTCTCTCCTGCCGTTGGGTACACTGATGGTGTCAGCGGCAGAAGTTACATATTCAAGTGGATGCAAAGACAGGAGGAAACACTATGGTAGCAGGGCATCTGCAAGAAAAAAAAATGACTTCTATTACATCGTTCTGAGTTACAAGGACGCAGCTGGAAAGCGAAAGACCAAGTGGGAAGCCACCGGTCTGTCCGTCAAGAGGAACAAGAAGAAAGCCGAGGCTCTTTTGCTGGAACGTCGGCGGAACTTCATGGTTTCCACCGCACCTGCGGAGATCCGCTTAGACGATGACATTCTCTTTTCGGACTTCATGCTGAAATGGCTGGAAGTCACGAAAAGCACTATCCAAATCACGACCTATGCAAGCTATCAGGGAATGGTGAATATCAAGCTGGTAGACCTGAAAGCCACCGACTTGCAGGACTTCTACACCAAGCAGCTTGAACGGGTCAAGGCGAATTCCGTGATCCACTATCATGCAAACATCCACAAGGCGTTGAAGTATGCGGTGAAGATTGACCTGATTCCCACCAACCCGGCAGATAAGGTCGAGCGTCCGAAGAAGAATGAGTTCAAAGGCAGCTATTACAGCGCCGAAGAGATTCATGCTTTGACGGAGGTCGCAGAGGGCACCAAGCTGGAGATCCCGGTTCTGCTGGCATCCTTCTACGGTCTGCGCCGCAGCGAGGTGGAATGGACAGACGAATAAAATTCATCTGTCCATTCGATTTGGCGGAGCATCAGGGAGTCGAACCCTGGCACCGGTCTCCCGGCCTATCGCATTTCGAGTGCGACCTCTTACGACCACTTGAGTAATGCTCCACATATTAAATTTTAGAATGCACCGTGCATTCCGGGAAAACTTTGGAGAGAATTTCAGGAGAGAACGACCGAAAATCGTTCGCTCTCGAAGCCGGAAAACCCGCATGAAACCTAGCAAAACCGGAAACAGCTTTGTGCAGCGGTCTGCGGTCATAGTTCAGCCATGATACGCTCAGTTCTTGCTGGTGCTCTGATTTGCGATGAACTCTTCGTACACTTCCTTGGTGATCTCCCAAGTCATGGAATACTCGGGGCTCTCGCGGATAGGCATAAACTTGAACACCATAGATTTTGTGTTTTCGCTGTGGAAGAAAACCGACAGCCGTGGTGAATGTCCGTCTTTTCTGAAACAAAAATTTTTCAAATAGGTGGTTCCATCTTTCTGCAGTTTGTGCTATAATCTCTTCTTGGCGACTGTTCTTGACCGGCGCACAAATCTGCAAAGGACAAGCCAGACGCTATAAAAGGGCTGGGCACCGCCCACCACCGTTGACCGAGGTCAACATCCCCCCACCGTGAGCCGACGGTGGGCTAACATCACCGAGACCGGCGCATTCGGGGGCTGCACCGCCCTGACCAGCGTGACCATCCGCGACGACTGCCGTCTGGACATGAATGTGTTCCCCGATACCGTGGAGGTCAACTACGCCGAGGGCTAAGCCCTATCCGGAACTTTAAACCAAAAGAGGTGTGATCCATGAAAACCTTCAAGCTTCATCTCATCCGCCACGGCATGACCGCGGGCAACCTGCAGGGCCTGTACATCGGCAGCGGCACTGACCTGCCCCTGTGCGACGAGGGCCGTGCGCAGCTTGCCGAGCTGAAAGAGCGGTTCGTCTACCCGCAGGTAGATACTGTCTTCTCCTCCCCCCTGCTGCGTGCGGAATCCTTTATTGTTAAAGGGTAGTGTATTGTATCATATACAGGAGGAACGCTGTCATGTCCCAATCCATCTCCCGCCGGTCATTCCTGAAATGTGCCGGTTCCGGTGCGGTCAGCCTTGC
>VOFI01000755.1_pt1 | contig 40001 bp, 44 predicted proteins | sample 5384131 | NCBI WGS metagenome assembly VOFI01 (sample SAMN12384728, study PRJNA508395) | human gut metagenome | isolation source: healthy gut H | host: Homo sapiens | reverse complement strand
TTGGAGATGGCGGCCAGCTGCAGGCCCATATTGGCTTCGTTGATGGTGCAGACATAGCCCTTGCAGATGAGCCATTTCGGGCTGGTAAAGTGCAGCAGGGTGGCGATGGGCTCTACGCCCTGCGCCTTGCAGCAGGCGATGACCTTGCGGTAATGTTCGATATCATCTGTTATGCCTGCAACGCCTTTGTGGGTATGAGCGTCTACTCTCTGATCGGTATGGCCAGTTATTCGGCCAGCATCGGCTACGGCATCACCACCGCAACCGTGGGTCTCATCCTGATGCTGGCCCGCATTCTGGACGGCTTTACCGACCCGATGCTGGCCTTTGTTTACGACCGCGTCAACACCCGTTTCGGCAAGCTGCGCGTTCTCGAAAACCAGAAGGGACTTGTCACCTGCCCATTACCGGCAAGCACAGCATTGAGGCACGCTCCGGCGAGCACAGCAGCGTGATCCTGGTGAACAAGGTGGACGCCCCCAACCCGGATTACGCCATGGACAACCGCAAGAACGTGACCAACTGGTTTGACGGCGAGCTGGACGAAAGCTGCTGGTCGGTAGTGTGAACGGAGCGAGCTGGACGCTGCGCGAAAATGTTGCCCGCGAGTGCTCCAACGGCTACTACGAATATGCAGACGGCATCCGTGCCCGGTACGTCCGGGTGACGGGCGGCGAACTGCCCTACGGACAGGCGCTGCGCATCAGCGGTCTGCGGGTGTTCGGCAACGGCGAAGGCCCGAAGCCCGCACAGGCCGAAGCCGCCGGGGCTCGCGTAGATGCACTGGATGCAACGATCACTTGGAAGCACATCGAAAACGCGCAGGGCTGCATGCCCATCAAAGCCGTGCAGCAATTTATGCTGGGCACTGTACTGAGCAACGAGCAGCAGGCAAGAGAAACGCTTGCTGCCATGAAAGCCGCCGGGTACGACGGTATTGAACTGTGTGGATTTATGATCCACCCCATTGGTTTTGTGGTAAAGCTGCTGACCAAGGCCGCCGGTATGCCGGTGGGCAAGGGCGGCAATCTGGACTGGCACAAGCTGGTGCAGGAGACAGGCCTTCAGGTGGTCAGCCTGCACACCGACCTAGGCTCTCTGGAACGGGATGCCCACGCAGTGGCCGAGGAAGCCAAGAGCTTCGGCACACAGCATGTGGGACCCCGCTTTTGTCAACTTTGAGTTTGACAGCTACTGGTCCACCGAGGGCGGTGCAAACGCGCTGGCATGGATGCAGCGGCTTGGTCCCCGCATGAAGCTGTGGCACATCAACGACCGGGGAACCCGCATGGCTGGCAGCGCCATGACGCCGATTTTAAAGACCGACAGTATGGAGCTGGGCACCGGCAACATGGACCTGGACAGCCTGATGGCGCAGGCCCTTGCCATGGATGTGGATGCCGTTATTCTGGAAAGCCACCGCAACTGGGTGGACAACTCTCCTGTCAAGAGCTTCCAGCTCAGTGCAAAATACCTTGCACAAAAATTCTGACCTGCCATTCTCTCATTATTTTCTTCTTCATTATCCCCATAAAAGCAACGCCCCACACCGGTTACTCCTTCCGGTACGGGGCGTTGTGTCTTGCGGGGGATCTTTTTGCGTTACAGAATGTGGGTGCCCGGCTGCAAGGTCAGGCTTCTGCCATCCGGGAGGGTGACTTCTGCGGTCAGATTGCAGGGCACGGTGATGGTGTAGGTCACGGCATCGCCTGCATACTGCCAGCCGCTTTCAATGCGCCCCACCGGGGAATCGTACACTGCTTTTGCCCATCCCAGAGCCGGGTTCGGGGTGGGGGCGATGGTCAGGGTCTCCCCTGCCAGACGGATTCCGCACACACCGCCAAACAGCCAGCCGCAGATGGCACCGTAGGAGTAATGGTTCAGGGATTCGCTGGGGTGGCCGTTTGCGTCAATGCCCGTCCATGTCTCCCAGACGGTAGTAGCGCCCTGCTTGACCTCATAGAGCCAGCTGGGAGCGGTGTCCTGTAACAGCAGCTTATAGGCGGTGTCGGCATGGCCATACTTTGCCAGCACCTCACAGAGGAAGGGCGTGGAAAGGAAGCCGGTGTTCAGATGGTAGCCGTTTTCCGCCACCATCCGGTTCAGGGTATCCGCAGCGGCTTGGCTCTCCTCCTCGCCCAGCAGCGCAAAGGCAATGGCGCGGACATATTCGCACTGCCGGTCCGAAGTAATTTTTCCGTTATCCGTAAAGGCAGCGCGGTATGCCTTTACCGCCTTTTCTGCCGTGTCGCGGTACTGCGCTGCGTCCTCTGCCTTGCCCAGCGCCTGCGCAATTTCCGCCAGAAGTCGCCCGGAATAAGCCAGATACGCCGTACCCACGCTTTTGCGCGGGTTCATCATCGCCTGCATGGGAGTAATGCCCGGCTCACACCACTCGCCGTAGTCCAGACCGTTCAGCACCGTGTACTTGGCGTATGCCCCGGTCTGCTGTTCTTCGGTGGTCTGCTGGGCACGGCCAGCAGGAAACCATACCACTTTTGCATCATCTCGTAGTTGTCCGCAAGGATCTTGCGGTCGCCGGTGCGCTTATAAAGGGCGTAGGGCACCAGAATGGCGGCATCGCCCCAGCCTGCCGACATGCAGAGCATGGGGGTCATGTAGCCGGGGCGGCTGGTGGGCGGCGCAATGTTTGCCATGCGTCCATCCGGGTACTGGTTCAGGCGGCACTCGGCCAGCCATTTTTCCACCACCGGGTAGCAGTCCATCAGGGTCAGGCCGGTCTCGATGAACACCCCCATATCGCCAGTCCAGCCAGCGCGCTCGCGGGTGGGGCAGTCGGTGGGGATATCGCAGAAGTTGCCCTTCTGGCTCCACACACTGTTTTTCACCAGCTGATCCACATCGGCATTGCCGCACGCAAAGCTGCCGGTGACCGGCATCTCCGAATAGACGGCGTGGGCAGTAAACTCTGCGCCGGTCAGGTCGATGTCCGTTTCCACCTTTGCGTACCGGAAGCCATGATGGTAAAGCTGGGCTTGTAGTGGTTCTCGCCCTCTTTGCAAACGAGTTCCAGCAGCTGCGCCGTGCCGCCCTCCTTGTGGCGGTTCCGGTCCTGAAAGTTCTCCTGCGTAAAGTTGCCGTTCTCGTCCAGTGCTTCGCCGCACAGCAGCTTGATTTTCTGCCCGGCGTGGGCGGTCAGCTTCATCTCCACATAGCCAGCCATGTTCTGGCCAAAGTCCAGCACCGTTTCTCCGTTGGGGGTGCACAACAGCCTGCCCGCAAAGGCTTCTTGCTCCCGGATAGGCACAGTGTTCATGCCGGTGATGGGCAGGGAGTTCGGCTGGGTCTTTACGCCATGCCAGCCGGAAAGATCCCCTTCCAGCCGGGCATCGTGCACTTCGCCCTGCTGCAGATCATTTTGGCGAATCGGGCCGCACTGGGTGGCCTCCATGTCGTCATCCGAAACGCAGACCGCCTTGCCGTTCACTTCCAGCTGGAACAGGACAGCCAGTTCGCTGCCGAACAGGTCACGGTCTCCATCCACGCCGGAGGTACTGCGGTACCAGCCGTCGCCCAATGCGATGAGTAGCTCATTTTCACCGTCACGGACAAGCGCAGTCACATCGTAGGTCTGTGCGCCCAAATGCTTGTCTGCGGTAAAGCTGCCGGGGGCAAGCACCATGTCGCCGACACGCTTGCCGTTCAGCCATGCCGCATACAGTCCCTTAGCGGTAATGTACAGCCGCTTGCTTTCTCCCGCCGGAGCGGGGAACGTTTTGCGCAGATAACTTGCCGGGCGGTGGGGCTGATAAGGCTGCGCCTGCCCTTTGCCGGAGGCTTCCAGCGCCGCCTGCTTCTGCTCCCAGTTGGGCTTTGCAAAGGCGTTGATGGCATCAGCGCAGTCGATGTCCGGCTCTTCTGTCTCCGGGCAGACCCACACGCCCTGCCAGTCTGCCTGTGCAAGCCCGGTCTCGAAGGAAGCGGTGCTCCATCCACAGGCGGATGCGCCACCGTCCCTGCGTCTTGGGCGGTACAGCGCTGGGCGTTTCGGTGTGCATCACACTGCCCAAAGCCTTTCCGCTCGCCCACAGCGTTTCGGCTCCGGCAGTTACTTCAATTTCGTAGGCGGTCTGGCGCACGCCTTCGGCGCACTGCCACGATAAAAACAGCGTCCCGGCATCTATGCCGAGAGGCTGGGTCAGATGATTCGTTTTCAGGTTTGTTGCTTGCATCATCCGCATCTCCTTTTTCCGTTTGATTTCTGTTCTTATTATAAAGAGAATCCCACGGAATAAGGGTGCAAAATTTTGTGTTATCAGTCAAAAAGTCGTGCTATTTATGACAATTTAAAAAATTCATCTTGCTTCACGACTTTTCATCCGTACTGTCTGCGGTTCTCCTGTTATACTTTGGGTAAGAAAAAAAGTTTACCGCCCACGCAGCGCTGCGTGGGCGGTATTTTTAATGCTCGCTTAAAACTTGAGGGCATTGGTTTGCGTGGCCGTATATGCCCGTTAATCGCACCGTTCCAGCTTTTTAGCTTTTGCAAAGAACAGCCAGAGCAGTGCCGTGCATCCCACCATGCAGGCAGGCATGATGAGGAAGGAGGTCCGGTAGCCGATGGCATCCACCAAGCTGCCAAACACGGCATTGAAGAGGATATCCGCCAGCGAAGCCACACTCAGCACCAGACCCGATGCAGAGGAAGCTGCGTGACTAGGCCAGTATCGCGGGATCAGCATGACAAGGGTCGGATACAGGATGGAGAACAGCAGACCGCTGACTGCCAGGAGCCACAGACCCGGTGCACCCAGCAGAACACCTGCGGTGTACAGAACCGCAGCGCTTGTGGCGAAGAGCCGCAGGCAGCGGTAGATGCCCAGCTTATCCACCAGACTGCTCAGCACCAGACGCCCCACCATCACACAGCCGAAGAAAACAGCGGTAAAGTTTGCCGCCTGTCCCATGGGCACTTCCAGTGCATTGGTAGCATAGCTCACCAGCCAGTTCATAATGCCATGTTCTGCAATGAAATACAGGCCGATGATCAGCACCAACGACAGAAATGCCGGACAGCTCATGATCTCCTTGGGCGATACCTTCCCCTCCGTTTTGTGCTCCTGCACTTCCGGCATGGGGAACAGCACGAACAGCACCATGGCCACTGCGCCAATGGCCAGCAGTCCCCATGCCACGGTGTGCCAGCTGGAAATATCCGTAGCCCAGTTGCCAATGATGCTCTGGCTGCCGCTGGTGCCAATGCCCTGAATGAAGAACAGGAAGTTCACAAAAAGCCGGGCGCAACGGCAAACATACCGGTCGTGATCAGGTTCATGTTGGTGTTCAGCAGTGTGGATGTGCCCATGGCAAAAAACATTCCCACAAGCAGCAGCAGATAGGAGTCCGTAGTGGCAAACAGCAGCATGGCTGCGCTCCACAAAAAGGTATACAGCAGCATGGCCTTGCGGCGGCCCAGAATATCCACCCCGAAGCCGCCGACGGCCAGAAACACGAGGTTGCCGATGTAGCTTACGGTGACGATCTGGGACAACTGGGCGGTACTCAGCTGGAAGTGGGCAGAGAAGATCGTGGAAAAAATGCCCCGCATGGCATCGTTCGCGCCCAGACCCACCATCAGGATCAGGAACGCGGCAAACGTGATGATGTTCTTTTTCTTGTTCATTGGTTTGTCCCTCAAAAAAAGCCGCCGCCCGGCCCGACCCGGCAAAAGGGGCCAGCGCCGATGCGGCGGCTTGCTCATTATTGATAGGCGGCTCAGCCCAGTTCGATGCTTTGGTACTCCGGGGCGGCAGCCTCAGCAGTCAGACCCATGGTCTGCACGTTAGTGCAGTTCTGAGTAAGAAGCGCCTGTGCGAAGTCCGAACGGTCCTCGCCCGCAAAGCCCAGCGTGGAGTTCCGGACGGTGACGCCATCTACCCAGCGCAGGAACATGGCTGCACTCTTCTGATGCAGCATGCCTTCCTTTTCAGGCGGAAGGGACGCAGATCGTACATTCCGCGCTCCCACTTGCTGGTAGCTTCCAGACAGACGTTGACATTTTCAAACAGAACGTTCTTGATGTGATTCTCCTCGTTGCCAGAGAGGAACACACCGTTCTCACCCTTGCAGGTGACGTTGAAGAAGCGGACATTCTCGATGCTGCCGCTGTGGGTGTTGGCGTTCCGGTCGTGGGTCGTCATCACGATAGGCTCCGCGCAGCCCCACCAGCACTCGGCAAAGCGGCGGGTCTCGATCATGATGTTGGAGAAGCTCACGTTCCGCACACAGCCGCCGTCGCGAATCTGGATGGACAGACCACGGTTGGTTCCGGTGATGATGCAGTTATCCACCAGAATATTCTCGAAATCTGCCACGCCCTCTGTGCCGATCTTGATTGCGGCACTGGTAGAGGTCAGCGTGCAGTTGGAGATGATGACGTTCTTGGTGGGGCCGTACTCGTTGTTGCCCGCTGTGGTCTTGAGGCAGATGCAGTCATCTGCACACTGGACATGGCAGCCGATGATCCGCACATTGGTGGAGTGATCCGGATCGATACCGTCGGAGTTGGTGCAGTCCAGCGGGTTCAGCACCCGGATGTTGGAGATCAGCACATCGTTGCATCCGGCAGGGTGCAGCGTCCAGAACGGAGAGTTCTGCAGTGTCACGTCATGGAACGAGATGTGGTTGCAGTGCTCCACATACACCATGGTGGGACGGGGGGTAAAAATCACCGTTGAAATAGTAACGGCTTGCCCGCTTCATAAAGGCATACACATTGCCATCCACTGCGCCCTGACCCGTGATGGAGAAGTTGTCTGCATCCTTGGCGTGAATAAAGGTGTAAGCCGGTTTTGCCACCGGACGATCCACGGCCTTTGCGCCGGAAACTGCTGCCACGGAAGCATCATCGCCGTTGGGGTTGAAATAGGTGGAGATATCGGAGTGCGCTTTCAGAAGGGCGCCCTGTTCCAGATGCAGCTCTACGTTGCTTTTCAGCTATAGAACTGGAATAGTAGGTATGACCGCCCTCCAGTACAACGCGGCCGCCGCCTGCTGCGTTGCAGGCATCAATGGCAGACTGGATTGCAGCGGCATCATTGGTTGCGCCATCGCCGACAGCGCCATACTTGGTGACTGAATAAACCATGAAAACTTGCTCCTTTTCACATTATCAGACTGCGCCGAACAGGGTGGGCAGCGCCATGGAGAACCAAGGCACATAGGCTACCAGCATCAGCGCCACGAAGATCGCCGCATAGAACGGCAGGATCGGTTTGATCATGTCCTCCATGTCCATATCTGCCACCGAGCAGCCGCTGAACAGTGCGCTGCCAACGGGCGGGGTGATGTTGCCGATGCCCAGGTTCATGACCATCATGATACCGAAGTGGATGGGGTCCATACCGAAGGACTGGACAACGGGCAGGAAGATCGGGGTGAAGATCAGGACAGCCGGGGTGATATCCATGAAGCAGCCAACCACCAGCAGGACAAGGTTGATGATGAGCAGGATGACGTACTTGTTGCTGGAAACGCTGATCAGTGCGTTGCCGATGGCGCTGGGCAGGCCGGTGAAGCTCATAACAAAGCTCATGACGTTGGAGCCGGCGATCAGGAACATGATGACAGCGGTGGTCTCGCAGGCGTCCAGCAGGATCTTGGGCAGATCCTTGATCTTGATGCTGCGGTAAACAACGATGGACAGGAACAGGGTGTAGGCAACAGCCACGGCAGCGGACTCCGTTGCAGTGAAGATGCCGGACATAACGCCGCCGACGATGATGACGATCAGCAGCAGGCTGGGGATGGCGTCCACAAAGTACTTGAAGAAAACGGAAGCCGGAACCTTACCAGCAGTGGGATAGTGGTTCTTCTTTGCAATGACATAAGCCACGACCATGCAGGCCAGTGCCCACATCAGGCCGGGGATGTAGCCGGACATGATCATGCCCACCACAGAGCAGCCAGCCAGCACCGGATAGATGATCAGGATGCCGGAAGGAGGAATGATCAGACCGGTAGGTGCGGAAGCGATGTTGACGGCAGCAGCAAACTTTTTATCGTAGCCTTCCTTCTCCTCCATGGGGATCAGAACGCCACCGATAGCAACGGAAGCTGCGACGGAGGAACCGGACAGAGAGCCGAACAGCGTGTTGCCCAGAATGTTGGTGTGCGCCAGACCACCGGGGATGCGGCCGACCAGAATTTTTGCGAAATCGATCAGTTTCTGTGCAATGCCGCCGGTGTTCATCAGAACACCGCAGAGGATGTAGAACGGGACAGCCAGCAGCGAGAAGCTGTCAACGCCGCCCACCATGCGCTGGCTGGCAACGAAAGTGCCCAGATCCAGAGACAGGGTGGAGGCCATGGTCACGACCGACGAAATGATGATACTGACCGAGACCGGGACGCTCAGCGCCAGCAGCAGCGCAAACGTGCCGATCAGGAGCAGACCGACTTGAAAAGTACCCATTTTAGGTTCGTCCTCCTTTTTTATGCTTCTTTGGCAGACTCTGCCTTGGGGCCCTGCTTCATATCGCGCAGATCCTCACCGATGAAGATGAGCGCGTAGAAGATGAACAGGATGGCACCCACAGGGACGCTGGCGTAGATCAGGGGCATGGGCAGCTGCAGCGCAGCGCTCAGCTGATCCGCAGCGGTGTTGACAAGGCGCGTGCCGCCGCCGATCATGACAACAACGCAGAACAGGATGACCATAGCCTGCACAAAGATATCCAGGATCTTCTGGCCCTTGAAGGACAGACGCTTGCTCAGCGCGGTGATTGCCAGATGCTTGCGGCGGCCGTATGCGTAAGCACCGCCCACCATGGTCACCCAGATCAGCAGATAACGCAGCGCTTCTTCGGTCACGGTGCTGGGGTTGTTCAGGATGTAGCGGGTGATGACCTGCCAGCAGACAGCAATGACCATGACACCCATGATAATGGTGCTGAGGACCTGAATGATCTTATCGATCAGGCCGCGGAATTTAACGATCAATGGTATGCTTCCCTCCTCATCAAGCCTGTACATAGGACAGGAAGTCCTCGTAATAACGAGCATTGTCGGCGCTCTTGGCACAGAACTCGTCGCGCAGGGACTGGGTAGCCTCGATAAAGGCCGTCTTGTCGATAGTGTAGAACTGGACGCCCATCTCCTTGGCACCGTCAATGTTCTCCTGCACCAGATCCTGCCATACGGCCTCGTGTGCTTCGTTGCCCTGCGTCATGCCGTTTACGATGGCACTCTGCTCGGTCTCGTCCAGACTTTCCCAAGTCTCGGTAGAGATGATCACGATATCGGGCACCATCTGGTGCTGGGTGTAGGTATAGCTCTTGCAGACTTCACCGTGGCCGTCCTGCACCAGAACTGTCTCGTTGTTCTCTGCGCCGTCAATAATGCCCTGCTGCAGACCGGTGTAGGTCTCGCCGCTGGACATGGGCGTTGCACTGCCGCCCATGGCACGGATCATGGCAATGGACGTGGGGCTGTCCTGGGCGGATCTTCAGACCCTTCAGGTCTGCGGGGCCTTCACAGGGGCCGTCTTTGGTGGTGTAGATGCTGCGGGAGCCGGAATCGAACCAGCCGATGGCAAAGAAGCCCTGATCGTAGGTGCTCTTGAAGATCTCCTGCACCGCTTCGCTCTGGTTCATAACGGCAAAATACTGCTCGGTGCTCTCAAACACATACGGCATCGAGAAGATGGCGTATGCGCTGTTGAACTGCTCCATGCTGGAAGCAGAGACCTTTGCAATATCCAGAACGCCGGCCTTGACCAGCTGGATCATTGCTGCGTTGTCGCCCAGCTGACCATTGGGGTAAACGCTGAAGGTCAGGTCGGATTCAGCAGAAGCAACTTCCGTCATCTTCTGCAGTCCAACGTTGACCGGGTGCGCTTCGCTGTGGCTGTGTGCCACCAACAGATGCTTGGAGCTCAGGCCGTCTGAAACCGAGCCGCTGCATCCGGTGAGCGACAGGCTTGCGCCTACGGCAGCAAGAGCAGCCAGAAAGCTGCGGCGAGTAATACGTCTTGTTCCTATCATGATTGACATCTCCAGTTTTCTTTGTTTGATTGACTGCGTACAAAACCGGTTTTGATCTCCTGTCGGTCAGAGTGAAACTTATCCCTTCCGCAAAGGGCTTCGGGCTGCGCATTCCCTACCATTTCTGTTCTGCCATGTGCAACAGGCTTTCCGTCAATAAAAATAGCGCAAACGCGTTACGATGTACAGGCCTTTTTGGCAAAAACCTTGCATTTCTTGGTATAATCCAGCCTTTTCTGCAAAATTGTTGGCATTTATTGGTTAAAACATTGCATATATTGGTACATCGTGTTATGATGAACTAGCCCAAAAGAATTTTGTGACCGGAGGTATTTTTCTGTGAAAGTCATCAAAACCGATAAACATTACATGGCCGAACCGGATTTTGAGATCGACCATTACAAGGATGCCCGCTATCCCCCGGTCGCTTCTCATTACCATGAATTCTATGAAATTTTTCTCTTTGTCAGCGGAAATGCGGATTATGTTGTCCACGACAAAATGTTCCGGCTCAAACCGGGAGACATGCTAATCATCCCACCTGCCATTATGCACCATCCCATCTTCCGGGACTTTGAGATCCCCTACGAGCGGTATGTGTTGTGGCTCAGTCCTCCGGCTTTTGATACCATGAAAAAGATCGACCCGGACATCGATTACTTTCTCCGTCCGGGTCATGCAAAAACATTTTTGATTCGGGATAGCGTGGACAGTTCCCGCGCCCGGTTCGGGCAGTTTGAAGCCCTGACCCACGCTTACCGGGAGGAAAGCCTGTGTTACCACAGTGAGGGCATGGCCGATATTCTCCGTATCCTGATCGGCATCAACCGTTCCTTGTATAATCGAGAGCACGTTTTTGCCAAGGCGCAAAAACCAAGCGTCCTGAGCAACGCCCTGCATTATATCGATCTGAACCTCAGCGGCGATCTTTCGCTGGACACGGTGGCAAAGGCGCTTTTTATTGACAAATACAATTTTTCCCACATGTTCAAGCAGAATATGCAGATCAGCTTTTACCAGTATGTCATCCAGCAGCGGCTGCTGGAAGCCAAACGACTGCTGATGAAAAAAGAACCAATCTCTTCCATCCCGGCCAAATGCGGTTTTTCTGATTATAACGCCTTTTACCGCTCCTTGAAAAAGAATTACGGTGTCAATCCGCGCGAATATGTCGCTTACTACATAAAGGCCATCCACGGTGAAGTTGGCGGCTTGTCTCTTGATATCGACCACCAGAGCACAGAATCCTGATAGGTTCCTCTGATTTCCGTCCTTTTTATAGAATTACAGCCTTTTTTCTTCTTGGCGGCAGCAGGCGGCCTTGCCGTTTTATCTCCACCGACTTGGCAGCATTGATTTGCGTGGCCGCACACCAAAATCAAGTCCAGGTCCAGGAGGACACTACTATGATGAAACTGCTTTCCTGCCGCTACAACATGGATACCGCAATTCAACTTTTTAATGTAGCAGCTACAACGTTGGATTGCATATCGCAAATATACTATTTATATGTTGCACTGATTTTTATCTCGTTACGGTTTCGCAATAAGACCAAAGTGGTGGGTATCACGATGATACCCACCACTTTAGCCAAGTAAATTTTTACTTTTGAATCGTAAAACGGAACGAGGTTTCCTTCTCCACCGCAAAGCAGTCGTCTGCATGGGGTTTTGCGCCCCAGCTATTATCGCCGCCAACACCGCGCTGGAACAAAGCACACCGGACGACCATCTTATTGTCATCCCGGGGCAGCTCATAGAGATGGCGGGCATTTTCCAGCTCATGGGGCGTATAGGGCAGCGCCGAGAAGGTCATGCCGTCCCCTGCAAAGCCGATGCCTATATTCAATCCGCTGCCGGTGACAGTTGCACTGTACACGCCGGTGCGGCTGCCGCACTCCTGCGGGTAGACCGGGGTGTTCTGGGCAAAATCCTGCCGGACGTTGTAGTTCCACGCACCCATCTTGCCGCCTGCAGTGCGGTCGGCGGTGGTCTCCCGGGGGCCAAGACCCAGATAGGAAACCTCCGTCAGCTCCCGGCGCAGCGGGAAGAGCAGACCGAACTCCGGCAGCTCAGTGCGCTCGCCCTGCCATGTCATGGTGATGTCACAGCGGCCTGCGCCGTCAATGGCAAAATCAATGGGCAGCGTCTGCCCATCTGGCAGGGTGTAGTTTGCGCGGGCGGGCGATGACGAAATCGCCCTTTGTTTCAGCGGTCAGGTTATCGCAGCGGGCGTAGAGACCGGCGGTTTTCCAGAAGGCAAATGTAAAAGGTTCTGCGCAGCCCTCGTCGTTGTTGGTAGGCGCACGCCAGAAGTTGGGACGCACGGTATCGTCCAGCAGCTGCACACCGTTATAGCGGATGGACTCAAGGCCCTTGCCGCGGCCAAAGATGTACTCGAAGCCCTTGCCCCTCACGCCGATGTTGCAGTCCATCTCCACCAGCTGCGGGGCGGGCAGGGTCAGCCGGGCGGCGGCGTAGTTGTGCCATACCTGCCCCAAAGCGGCTTCATAGCCCGCCGGGATGCCGGGCAGTGCAGCCCGCTGGATGGCGGTAACGGTCATGCAGGCAAGCCCAGCCTCCGGTAAGGCAAAGGGAAACGGGATGTGCTCCGTCCCGCCCGGCTTGCAGTCTGCCCGCAGCACCGCCCGGCGCTCCGGCTTGCCATTGACCGAGGACGCAAACACAAGGTCGTAGGCGTTCAGGTCGGTAAAGAGATTCCGGTTTTCAATCACGGCTTCCGTGTCGGTCAGGGTGATCTTGAACGGCGTATAGGCCGCCTTAACGGCATCCATCTTGGGGGTATTGCGGCGGTCTGGCAGAACAAGGCCATCGATGCAGAATTCCCGGTCGGTGGGGCGGTCGCCAAAGTCGCCGCCGTAGGCAAAGCTCAGTTTTCCGTCCGGACCGGTGACGGCGATGCCGTGGTCGATATACTCCCAGATAAACCCGCCCTGATACAGCGGCTCTTCGTAGGCGTACTCGGTGTAATCCGTGATGCCGCCGCAGCTGTTGCCCATGGCGTGGCTGTACTCGCACATGATAAAGGGCTTTTCCGGGTGTTCAGTGAGGAACTTTTTGATGTCCACCACCGGGGTGTACATCTGGCTCTCCATGTCGGAGGTGGCGGGGTATTCCCGGTTCCAGAAAATGCCCTCGTAGTGCACAAGGCGGCCGGGGTCGGTGCGGCGAAAGTACTCGCTCATCTCCCACAGCGTTTTCCCGCCGTGGCTCTCGTTGCCGCAGGACCAGATCAGGATGGCCGGGTGATTTTTGTCCCGTTCCAGCATGGCTTCGGCACGGGCAAGCACATTTTCCCGCCACTCCGGGCGGTCGCCGGGCAAAGTCCATTCGTCCGAGCCGTCCGCACCCAGCTTCTGCCATGTGCCGTGGGTCTCCAGATTCGTCTCCCCGATGACGTACAGGCCGTATTCATCGCAGAGTTGCAGGAAAAATAGGGGTCATCCGGGTAGTGGCTGGTGCGCACGGCGTTGACGTTGTGGGCTTTCAGGTTCTTTACATCCCACAGCATCTCTTCCCGGCTGACGGTGCGGCCGGTGCGGCAGCTCCACTCGTGGCGATTGACGCCCTTGAACACGATGCGCTGGCCGTTCAAAAGCATCTGGCGGCCTTTCAGCTCAAACCTGCGCAGACCGACTTTCAGCCCGGTGCGCTCCACCAGAGCACCATCGCGCAGCAGGGCGATTTCTGTCTCGTACAGGTTCGGCTGCTCGGCGCTCCACAGGGTGGGATGCTCCACCGTAAAGGTGAAGGAGACATCCTGCACGTCCTCTTCCACGTCCGGGTCGGCCTCGCCCTTGCCGAACACCACACCGCTGTCGTATTCGGCAGGTTCGCCCACCTCAGCGGACTGCTCCTGCCCATTGAACACCACCGACACCGTTCCCGCGCCGCTGACCTTGCAATCAAAGGTGACGGCAGCACTGGAAAAATCATCTGCAAAGCTCTGCTTCACAAAGACATCTTCCAGATGGAGCTCCGGCTTTGGTGAACAGTTCTACTGAGCGGAATAAGCCGCTCATGCGCCAGAAATCCTGATCTTCCAGCCAGCTGCCGGAGGAGAAACGGTACACCTGCACCGTCAGGGTATTTTCGCCGGGGTGGACGGCGGCGGTCATGTCAAATTCAGCGGGAGTGAAGGTATCCTCGGTGTAGCCGATGTAAACGCCGTTGCACCAGACGGCGGCGGCACTGTCGGCACCGTTCAGGCGCAGGTAGCAGCTTGCCCAGCTTTCCGGCAGGGTGAAGCTACGCTGATACTCCCCGATGGGGTTATAATCCTGCGGAATTTCGCCGGGGTGCAGCTTTTCGTGGCCGTCCCACGGGTACTGGGTGTTGACGTAATGGGGCGTGCCGTAGGGCTGGCCGGGCTTTTGCAGGCTCTGCATCTGGATAAAGCCGGGCACAGTCAGGGTATCCCAGTCCGTAAAGGGTGCAGGTTTTCCGCATAGCGGAAGTTCCACTCGCCATCCAAGCTGACGGTCAGGGGCATTTCCGGGCTTGTCTGGTCCGCAAAATGGGCGTGGAAGGGCAGGCGGTTCTGCTGGAAAATTTCCGGGTCGGCCAGAAGTGCCGATGTGATAGGATTATTTAAAGGCATAAATGTCACCTCGCAGCATTTTCTGCTCTCATTATAGCACAGAATATAAGAAAAACAGCCGCATAAAAACGACTGTTTTTCTGGAGAGAAGCGGCATCAGTCCGCTTCGTCAAGGATCTCGGTGTCCAGTTCTGTGTGTCCCTTGGGGATGCGGTACTTCACGGCGGGCAGATGGACGTTGGTAAAATACAGGCTGGTGTTGGGGTCGCAGCCGATGACCACTGCTTCTCCCCCCTGCCGCGCACGGTGCAGCGCAGGGTGTCGCAATGGGCTTCGGCGGTATCGCTTTCCACGCTTTCGGCGTAGCCCGGTGCAAAATTGGGCACGGCAAAACCGCAGTCGTAGGCTTCGCAGTCGAAACTGCTGTCAATCTCATGATGGCGGCGGTGGCCGGTGGCCGTGGGGGTGATGGTAGTGGTCACCTCAATGCCGGGGAAGGGCGACCACTGCGCAGTCACAGCCCCGGCTTCAATTTCCCACGTTTTGCTCACCTTGCGCACAAACACGTTATCGTCGATGACAAAGGCCAGCATACTGTCGGGCGCGGCCTGATTGAGCACCTCCCGGCTGCGGGAGGCGCAGAAGCCAAAGCGGGTATCGTAGGCAAATTTTGCGTACTTTTCCGGGAACTGTCCGTGGCCGTGCCCCTCGTTGACACCGGCGGCATAGGCCGTTACCCGCCCCGCCCGGCGCTGCACCAGCATATTGGCGTATGGCATGGGCTTGAGCCGCTCCAATGCGGGCATGGGCGCGGCTTCGGCAGACCAGAAGGGGTGGTCATCCGGCAGAGCAAGCAGCAAAAAGCTCTTCATGCCCCAGTAGGGGCTGCCGGGGGCGTACCGCTCGGCCATGTACATCTGCGGGTAGCAGTAGCCGATGGTCAGGATGCCGTCCCGGTCGAACATTTTCTGCCCCAGCCACCAGTTGAAGTTGCGGACGATGAGCCCTTTCATCACCGGCAGGGGCAGCGGTTCCAGCCCTGCCCAGATGCAGGCCGCCCAGAAGCTGTTCTGAGCAAAGCGGTAGGTCAGGCTGCGGCCAAAGGGCAGCGCTGCACCATTGGCATCGAACCAGTAGACGAACTGCTGCGCGAACAGCTGGGCGCGCTGGCGGTAAAGGGCAGCACGCCGGGGGTCGGTGTCGGCGGCAAATTTAGAGTACAGCAGTCCGTAATACTGGATGGCCCACGGGATGTAGTAATCCTTCTGCACCGAGGCGCCATCGGTGGACCAGCCGTCGCCGCTGTAATAGCTGTCGATTTTGCAAAGACCGTCCTCCAGCAGCTCCGGGCTGTAAGGCATCCCCACGCTTTTCAGGGCAAGGTTTACAAGGATGCGGAAAAACTGCCAGTTGCAGTCCGGGATGGTGTGGGCGTTGATCTGCCCCAGCCATGCAGCAAGGTTCTGTTTTTCGGTGTCAGAAAGCGGGGTCCACAGCTTTTCCGGTGCGGTGAGGATGCCGCAGGCAATAGCCGCCATCTCCACATAACACTGGTCGTACTCCCCGGTGGTGCCCCAGTATTCGGGGTTTTCCGGGTCGGTGCCGGCGGCAAGACCCTTGCGGTAGATTTTTTCAAATTCCGGCTCAGAGCCGCCACCTACCCAGAAGGGCACCAGCGCCCACAGCGGGCGGCTGAAGGCTTCCAGCTCAATGGCATTTTGGTTGTAGGTCACACCCGTCTCGCCCAGATGCAGCCGGGCACAGCCTGCGGAATAATAAGGCTTGAGCGGGTCGAGAAATTTGTGCATCAGTGCGGTAAAATCCGCTTTGGTCTGCAAGTTCATCACCAGTACATCTCCCAATCTTTGGTCAGGCGGGTCAGCGCCTCCATGTAGAAATAATCGCCCCAGCTCGTGCATTCATCCACGCCCTCCGGGGTGCAGGTGTTGTAGGGGCTTTTTTTGCTGTAAGTGCCGTGCAGCAGCTGGCCGGAGCCGAGGGTGCCGGGCTTTACTGCGTAGTTTGCGGCCAGGCTGGCCAGCATCTGCCGTGCCAGCGTGCGCCACTGGGCAGCTTCTGTTTCGTCCACATACTTTGCTGCTTCCAGCAGGCCGCAGGCCACGATGGCCGCAGAGGAGGAATCCCGGGGTTCGCCGCTTTCCGGGGCAAAGAGCATATCCCAGCAGGGGATCATATCCTCCGGCAGGCGGGAAAGGTAAAACGCCAGCGCTTTGCGGAACACATCCAAAAACTTTTCATCGTGGGTGTAGGTGTAGCCAATGGCGCTGCCGTACACGCCCAACGCCTGTCCCCGTGCCCAGAAGCTGTCATCCTTATAGCCCTGACAGGTGCGGCCGCCCTTGGGGGTGCCGTCCGGGTTCATAAAGAAGGTGTGGTAGGTGCTGCCGTCCGGCCGGAAGGAGTTTGCCAGCGTAGTGGCGGTGTGGGCGGCGGCGATCTCGCGGTAGTGGTCGCTGCCGGTCACCTGCGCTGCCCAGTACAGCAGCGGCACGTTGAGCATACAGTCAATGATATAGCGGTAGTTGTCGGGGTCGTCCATGGTGCCCCATGCCTGCAAGAAGCGGCCGCTGGGCTGGTAGCGGGTCAGCAGCTGGCCGGCGGCGGCAATGGCGGCGTTTTTGCCCTTTTCGCTGCCCACCAGCTTCCATGCTGCCACGCAGGTGGGGCTGTACAAAAAGCCCATATCGTGGTGGTCAACCTCCACCTTGCGGGCAATGCGGTCCGCAAAGCTGTCCACCTGAATGAGGGCGGCGGTCTTGAATTTTTCCTCCCCGGTGGCTTCGTAGGCCAGCCAGATCTCACCCGGCCAGAAGCCGCAGGTCCACTGGTTATTGGCACAGCCGGGGTAGATATTGTTCACGCTGGAATGGTTCTGGCACTGGTAGGTGTACAGGGGCAGATTGGTCTCCACCTGTTTGCAGGCATCGGCCAGTGCCTGCCGTGCCTCGGCGTCGGTCATAGCGTGGTTCTGGTAGGTTTTCATCATGATTACTCCTTAAATCCAAACGTAGGTATCTCTGCCCACCGCTGGCGCAGAAAGTGCATACCCAGCTTGGGGCGGCGGTCCCGGGTGAACAGGCCTTTTTTGTTGCCGTCCACCCGCATGGGGCCCTGCACGGTGTCGTAGTCTGCAAAGTTCCAGACAAATTCTCCCACAAACCACGGGCGCTTGTCAAACTCTGCATCCAGACGGCGGTAGAACTCCACCTGAAACTCCTCACTGAACATCTCGGCTCCGGCGGTGTGCAGACCTGCCACGGTGTCTGCGCCGTATTCGCTCATCATCACGGGCTTGTGCTGCTCTGCCCAGAAATCCATTTCCTGATTCAGGCCATAGCAGGCGGCGTCCATGTCGCCGGAAAGGTTGTACCAGCCGTAGTAGCGGTTGATGCAGACGATATCCATGGTGCGGGTGGTGATATCCTTGGTGTAGTCATTCTGGCAGCAGACGAGGGTGACCGGGCGGTTCTGCGGGTCCAGCTGATGTGCCAGCTCATACAGCGGGTGCCAGTAATCGTAGGCATCCTGCGGGAAGTGCTCCAGATCCGGCTCGTTGCCAAGGCTCCACAGCACCACGCAGGGGTGGTTTTTGTCCCGATGGATCATCTCGGCAAGCACCTGCCGGTGATGCTCCGCAAGAGGGTATTCCTTATAAGGGTTCACCGCCGCCCCGCCGCCGATGCCCACCGCCGGAGTCTCGTCCATGACCAGAATGCCCTCCCGGTCGCACAGGTCGTAGAACTCCTCAGCGTAGGGGTAGTGGCTGGTACGCACCGCGTTGGCGTTTGCCCAGTGGATCAGATTCACGTCCTTCACGTTCAGCACCGGGTCAAAGCCGCGGCCGTGGGCGGTAAAGTCCTCGTGCTTGCAAAAGCCCTTGAAATAGAGCGGTTTTCCGTTCAAAAGCACCCGTGTGCCCCGCGCCTCAATGCTGCGCACGCCAAAGGTCTGGTCGTAGACGTCTGCCCCGCAGGTGATGTGCAGGGTATACAGGTAGGGCGTGCCGGGTCTGGGCTCCCAGAGATGCACCTCCGGGATGGTGATCGTGCCTTCTGCACCCTCGGCGCTTGCAACGGCTTTGCCGTCCGCATCCAGCACCGTGACATGGGCAGGCGCGCTGCCGGTGGTTTTGACCGCGTACTGCACCGTGCCGTCCACGGCGGGCACTACGGTCACATCCTCGATATACTCTTTGGGGGTGGTGTAGAGCCACACTGGTCGGTGGATGCCCGCATAGTTGAAAAAGTCAAAGTTGGGGCGGTTCTGGGGTGCGGCGGCGCGCTTGGCAGCCTCCACACTGGGGATGCCCGCGTTGTCCGATCCAAAGAAGGCCAGCTGTCCGTCCTCGTTGCCCACAGGCAGGGTGCTGTGGTTTACCCGGTTGTCGCAGGCGACGGTCAGCAGCACCGTCTCGCCGGGGTGCAGCAGGGCGGTAACGTCTGCTTCAAAGGGGGTAAAGCCGCCCTTGTGCTGTGCGATAAGCTGGCCGTTCAGCCAGACGTTTGCCGTGTGGGTCACCGAGCCGAACCGCAGCGCCACCCGCTGCCCTGCGCAGAAGGCGGGCAGGGTGACTTTGCGCTGATACCACGCCCAGCCGTAGTGGCGGCGCAGGGCGGTGGTCTGGTCGTTCTGGTCGTTGTAGCTGGCGGGCACGGCGATGGGCTGGGCATCCGGCAGGGGCTTTGCGGGATCGAACTGGTCTTCCACGCAGCTGCCCAGCGCAAACGCCCATGTGCCGTCAAGGCTCAGCTTCAAGCGCGCTTCATTCTGTTCAGGATATAACATAACACTTTCTCTCTATTTCTGCAAAAAATGCGGGGCGCGGGTACTGCCCACGCCCCGCTTACGGGTGATTTGTTTAGCCCTTGATGCCGGTGGATGCCACGCCCTGCACAAAATACTTCTGCAGGGAGAGGAACACGATCAGCACCGGGATCAGTGCCACCACAGAGGCTGCCATGATCAGGCCGTACTCTGCGGAATACTGGGTGATGAACATACGCAGACCGATCTGGATGGTCTTGAGCTCGGTCTTAGTCAGGTAGATCAGGGGGCCAAGGAAGTCGTTCCAGGTGTTCACGAAGGTGAAGATGGTCAGGGTGGACAGGGCGGGCAGGCTGAGGGGCAGCATGATGTGCCACCAGATGCCGTACTCGCTCAGGCCATCAATGCGGGCAGCCTCACACAGCTCGGTGGGCACGCCCTCGTAGAACTGTTTCATCAGGAACACGCCGAAGGCGCTGAAGGCTTGCAGGCACATAATGGCCAGATGGGTGTTGTTCAAATGCCACGAACTCATCATCATGAACTGGGGCACCATGTAGGCCTGCCAAGGCACTGCGATGGTGGCAATGTAGCCGAGGAAGAGCGCGTTTTTGCCCTTGAACTGCATCTTTGCAAAGGCGTAGGCTGCAAAGGAGGAAGTGAACAGCTGCAACAGGGTGACCACCACGGTGATCTTGACCGTGTTTTTCACAAAGGTCAGCAGCGGGATCTGGGTCCAGATGTCCACATAGTTCTGCCAGCGGGGATTTTTGGGGATCCACTGGATGGGGAAGCCGAACACGTCCTTATTCAGCTTAAAGGAGGAGGACAGCATCCACAAAAAGGGCAGCAGCATACAAGCTGTGATGACGATGAGGAAGAAATAGATCAGGAACTTGGAGATGAAGTTGCGGCGCTTCTGAGAGGCTTCGGTCTTGATAATAGCAGCAGACATAGTTCTTCCTCCTTTCTCAGTTCTCGCCCTTGGAGCCGCGGAACTGGATGATGGTAACGATCAGCACCAGTACGAACAGCACCATGGAAATTGCACTTGCGTAGCCGTATTTCGGGGTATTGACGAAGGCCACATTATAGATGTAATACACCAGCGTCATGGTAGCAGTGCCGGGGCCGCCCTGCGTGATCATGTACATCTGGTCGTAGACCTTGAAGCCGGAGATGGTGAGCATAATGACCACAAAGAAGGTGGTGGGGCGCAGCTGCGGCAGGGTGATGTGCCAGAACTGCTGCCAGCGATTTGCGCCGTCCAGCTCGGCGGCTTCGTTCAGGTCCGGGTTACAGCCCTGCAGGCCTGCCAGATAGATGACCATGTAGTAGCCCATGTTCTTCCATACACTGAACAGGATGACCGTGATCATAGCGGTGTCCTTACCGGCAGCCCAGCGGGGCAGGTTTTCCACCGCCACGCCAAAGAACTGGTTCAGGATCATATTGATGGGGCCCATGGAGGGGTTGAAGATCATGTTCCACACCGCTGCCACCGCCACCAGCGAGGCAACATAGGGGAAGAACGCCACGGTGCGGAAGAAGTTGCGCAACTTCACGTTCTGGTTCAGCAGCACAGCCATGGCCAGCGAGCAGGCCAGCGTAAGCGGCACGGTACCGATGACATAGACGACGGTGTTTTTCAGCGCCGCCTGAAAAATTTTATCGGTGGTGAAGAGCTTTACAAAGTTCTTCAGGCCGATAAACTCGATGGCGTGGCGGCCGTCCCATGCGCAGAAGGCCAGCGCAATGGCAAACACCATGGGCACCAGCGTAAACACGCAGAAGCCAATGAAGTTTGGCGCAATGAAGGAATACGCGATCAGAGAATCGCGGGTCGATTTTTTAAGCACTTTACGGGGAGTTTTATTCTGGACAGCAGCACTCGCCATAAAAGAGCCTCCTTTCCCGGAAGTATAACAGCTTTTCCAAAAAATGAGCGGGGCGGGCGCTTTGCATACCCGCCCCGCTCGGACAGGGCTTTTTTCCGATGCTCGTCATCGGAAAATGAATGGGGATCGAAAATGATGAAGAAGGAGAACCGCAAACCATTGCGGAAAACGCTTTATCAGCCGAGAACTGCGGGAACCTGATCGTTCATGTTCTGGATGCCCTCGTCCACGGTCTCGCTCATGGTCATAATGGCATCGTGCTCGGCGTTCAGAATGGTCTCGATATCAGATGCGTACTGGGTGTAGGGCATTTCCAGATAGACATTGCTAGTGGTCAGTGCATCCACAGAATTGCTGTCCTCGGGGAAGCCCTCGGTGGACTTGATGATCTCGGCGGTGGCAGCGGAGCCGCAAGCCGGGAAGGTGCCGGTCTTGGCAATGGCCTGTGCGCCCTCCTCGGAGACACACCAGTTGATGAAGTCGGCAGCGGTCTCTGCCTTGGGAGAATCGGCGTTGATGGCCAGACTGGTCACAGTGCCCAGCGTAGAACCAGCCTCTGCACCGGCGGGGTGCGGATACTTGACGATGCCCCAGTTGAACTTGGTCTCGGCATCCTTCATGTAAGCTTCCAGCGTGGAAATGAACCAGCTGCCCATGTTGACCATTGCGCACTGCTGGTTCTCAAAGGCTGCGGAGTAGTGCAGAGAAGAGGTCTTGAGGTAGCCGTAGTCCATGCAGATGCCGTCCTTCTGCTGAGCAATGACCATATCGTAGGTGGGCTTCATGAAGTCGTATTTGCCGTCGATGATGGTGTTCTTGCCGTCCAGAATGGAGAACAGAGAAGCGGCGGAGCGCCAGGTGTGGTAGTGGCAGCCATAGACCTTGGTGTCGCCGGAGCCGCTGGTCATCTTGCGGGCCAGAGCATCGTAATCTTCCATCGTCAGGTCATTGGAGGGATACTCCACACCGGCCTTATCGAACAGATCCTTGTTGTAGTACAGCACCCAGAAGTCGCTGCGGAAGGGCACGGCGTAGAAGTTGCCGTCATCGGTGGTCAGCTGCTCGATGGTGCCGTTGAAATCGCCAGTGTCGCGGGTCAGCACCTCGTTCAGGGGCTTGAGGTAGTCCAGATTGATCAGGTTTGCGTAGCCGGGGATATCCTTGACGGTCACGACATCCAGATCGGCGCTGCCGGCCAGCTGGGTAGCCAGAACGGTCATGTAATCGCTGGAGCCCAGATCCACCATCTCGATGGTCACGTCCTTGTGGCTTGCCATGTAGCCGTCGGCCATGGCCTGCCAGTAGGGGGTGGATTCCTTATCCCACACCGACCACTGCAGGGTAACAGGGCCTGCTGCTGCGGATGCAGCGGTGGAACCGGCAGTGGAGGAAGCAGCGGTGGAGCTTGCGGAAGAGCCGCCGCAGGCGCTCAGAGCAGCAGCAGCGCCGCAGGCAGCGGCAGCGGTAAGGAACGAACGACGAGAGATCTTTTTCATAAGTGTGTCCTCCTTCAGGGCAGTGTGTGTATTGCGTGCAACGGTCTCCCCCGTGCCGGGGAGCCACTCGCTTTTGTTGACACTAGGATACCGCACAAACGCAAAAACCGGAATGGAAAAATTCCGGGAAGAGTTGCAGTTTTTCTGTATCTTTTAAAAAAAGATGCACTTTCTTACACTGGAGTCTGCACTTTCTTGTTCTCTTGCACAGTTTACATCCATGGCACAAGAAAAAAAAGCGTATAAAGTACACAATTTTCATGAAAAAAGTCGTTGACAAACCGCGCCGGAATCAGTACTGTATAAAGGAAAGAATGCAAAATATTACCGGAAAGGAGGCTCCGCTATGAAGAGCAGCCATCGTTTCCCGCTGCGGCGGCAGATCGTGTGGGGGATGCGCTTTTTTACCATCCTTACCTCGCTGGCCGTGGGCGCGGCGCTGTTCACCCTCTCCAACCAATATGTGCGCGCCAACTCCTTGCAGGCGGCAGAGTTCAACCTGCGGCTGGTGGCTACCTCCATCGAGACCAGTCTGGACAGCGCCGATGCTCTTTTGAACTGGGCTTCCATCGACAGCACCGTGCGGCGGTACATCTCGCAGGAAAATATCAACGGCACCCAGACCATTGCCGCCTACGAAGCCGTGCAGGAAAAATACTATTCCAGCACCCTGTACAGCCATATCCTCCGCTTTTTTATTACCAATGAAAACGACCGGCATTTGCAGTTCGGCACGCTGAACTCCTCGGCGGCGCTCAACCGCACCAGCATAAAGCAGTTTCTCCCCAAAGGGGTACGGGATGCAGTTCACCACCGACCCGCTGCTGCCCGGCAGTCCGGACTGCATCGCCCTCAGCCAGCCTGTCCGCTGCGGCAAGGGCACCTTGCACCGGGGCAGCACCTACCTTGCGCTGGACACCGCCATTATCACCGACCCGGCTGCGGGCTACAACCTGACCGACGGCAGCGCGTTGTACTGGGAAATGGGCAGCCGCCTGTGGCAGATCGAAAACGGCAGCCTGACCGAGACCGAGAACCCGCTGCGGGAGGTGGACTACACCCTGCGCACCGGCAGCAATAACGGCGTGACCGAGCAGACCGCATGGCAGGGCAAGGTGCGGCTGGACGGCCAGAAGTATTATGTAGTCAAGGTAACACTGAACGGCCGCAGCGCGGCGCTGGTGCAGCTTTTGCCCGCAAATACCTTTTTGCTGCACTACGGCGTGTGTACCGTGGCTCATCACCCTTGGCATTGCCATCATCTGGGGACTGAGCTTTTTGATGCAGCACTGGCTGGAGTGGGTCATCACCCGCCCGGTGGAGGCGCTGCAAAAGCGCATCGAGACCGTGGGCAGCGGCAACTTTGCCCCGGACCGCACGGTGGAGTGGAACAACGAGCTGGGCGACATCGGCCGGGGCATCAACCAGCTGGCTGAAAACGTGGACAGCCTGATGACCCGCCGGGTGGAGGACGAGCGCCGCAAGCAGGAGCTGGAATACCGGATGCTGCAAAACGAGGTGAACCCGCACTTTATCTACAACACCCTCAACAGCATCCGCTGGATGGCTACCATCCAGCACGCGCCCGGCATTGCCGAGATGGTCACCGCCTTTGCGCGGCTGACCAAGAGCATCTCCAAGGGCACCCAGAAGCTGGTGCCTTTGCAGGAGGAGCTGGCGCTGCTCAACGATTACTTTACCATCCAGCAATACCGCTACGGCGGCGACTTGGAAATTGAGGTCTCCCGCATTGAAAGCGAGACCCTTTGCCGGGACTGCATGATCCCCCGGTTCACCTTGCAGCCGCTGGTGGAAAACGCCATCTTCCACGGGCTGGAGCCAAAGGGCGGCCACGGCAGCGTGCTGCTGGATATCTCCACCGACCCGGATACCGGAGACGTACTGCTGCGCATTACCGATGACGGCGTGGGCATGCCGCCGGAGCAGGTGGCGCATCTTCTGGACGAGCCCGCCGAGGGTGCCGAAAAGGCTGAAAAGTTCCGTCATGTCGGCCTGTGGAACGTGAACCGCCGCATCCGGTATTCCTTTGGCGAGGGCTACGGCCTGACCATTGAAAGCGAAGAGGACGTGGGCACCGAGGTCACCATCCGGCTGCCCTATCAACAGAAAGGAGACAGCCATGCTGCGGATATTACTGGTGGATGATGAGCCGCTGGTGCTCATCGGCCTGCAGGGGATGCTGGAATGGGAAAAGCTGGGCTATACGGTCTGCGGCACCGCCCGCAACGGCAAGCTGGCGCTGGAACTCATTGAGCGGGAGAAGCCGGATATCGTCATTGCCGACGTAAAAATGCCGGTGATGGACGGGCTTACCCTCGCCCGCACCTGCCGGGAACGCAGCGCCTTGCCCGCCTTTATCATGCTGACCAGCTTTGAAGAATTTGGTTACATCAAGCAGGCCATGGGTGCCGGGGTGGTGGATTATCTGGTCAAGCTGGACCTGACCCCCGAGAACCTGCAAACCGCCCTTGCCAAGGCCGCCGAAAAGGTAAAAAAGGAGCGCGCTTTGCTGGGCGAATTGTCGGCACAGGAAAACCTTGCTGAGAGTGTGCGCAGCTATCAGGAGCGTTTTTTCGTGCGGCTGTACGCCGGGCTGTTCCCGGACGAAGCCGCATTGGAGCAGCCTTTGCAGCACATGGAGCTGAACCTTGCAAGCGACGCCTATCTTGTAGCCAGCTGCGAGATCATCGCCAATACCGCCCTTACCCCCCCCAGCAGCTGAAGCTGAGTTTTTCCTGCGGGCGGATGCTGGAGACCACCCTGCAAAACTACCTGCCCTGCTATGTGACCGGGGCGGATGCCATGCGCTGCAATGTGCTGTTCTGCCTGACCGATGCCCAGTGCCAGAACTACCGGACGGTGCTGCGCCCACTGCTGGAACGCGCCAGCCAAATTCTATACAACTATTTCACGGTACGGCTGCTCTGGGCGGTAGGTCGTCCCACCGGCTCCCTGCTGGGGCTGGCGCGCTGCTGCCGGGAAAACGCCCATTTGCAGCCCCTGCTCACGGTGGAGCAGCCCATCCAGTTCGTGGAGGTCAACGAGGGCGACGCCACCGCCGGGAAGATGCAGGTGGTGGCACAGGTGCAGGAGTATATTAAGAATCACCTTTCGGAAAAACTGACGCTGGCCGATGTGGCGGCTGTATTCAATTTTTCGCCCAACTACCTCAGCCAGCTGTTTGGCAAATACGGCGACAGCGGCTTTGTGGAGTACATTACCGAAACCCGCATCGCTGCGGCGAAGGAGATGCTGGAACAGGGCGATTTGAAAGTATACGAGATCGCTGAGAAACTGGGGTACGAAAGCGCCTTTTATTTTTCCAAGGTGTTCAAAAAGGTCACGGGGCTCAGCCCGCGGGAATACCAGCAAAGTATTTAAAACCGGAGGCTTTTATGATACAGGAACAACTTGCTTTTCTGCCGGAATTTCTTCCCGATTACCGGCCCTTCCCCCCTGCCAAGGAACGTACTGCATGGCAGGGGCTGCCCCTGCGGGCAAAGCAGCGCTTTTTGCAGGCGGGGAAAGCCGCGCTGCAAACGCCCATTGCGCCCCTGCCGCTCTCGCTCTGGCTGGATTTCACCCACACTGGGCGGCGCACGCCATGGGAGACGGCTTACTTCTCCCGCCGGGCGCGGCTGTGCGCGCTGGTAAGTGCCGAGTGTGTGGAGCACAAAGGGCGCTTTCTGGATGCCATTGCAGATACCGTATGGGCGATCTGCGAGGAAAGCGCATGGCAGCTGCCCGCCCACAACAGCTATGTGCGGGACACCCCGCAGCTGCCCCTGCCGGACACCACCCGCCCCATCGTAGATTTATTTGCCGCCGAGACCGGCGCGCTGCTGGCGCTGACCCGGTACTTACTGCCGGACGAGCTGGATACTGCCGCGCCGGGCATCACGGTGCGGATGGAGCAGGAGCTGGACGCCCGCATCCTGACGCCTTATTTTACAAGCCACTTCTGGTGGATGGGCAACGGCGCAGAGCCTATGTGTAACTGGACGAGCTGGTGCACCCAGAATGTGCTGCTCACGGTCTTTCTGCTGCCCACCACGCAGCAGCAGCGGCAGGCTGCCGTCAAACAGGCAGCGTACAGCCTCGACTGCTTTTTAAAGGACTACGGCGCGGACGGCTGCTGCAACGAGGGTGCGCAGTATTACCGCCACGCCGGGCTGACCCTGTGGGGCTGCCTTGAAATTTTGTCCAGCATTGTGCCGGAGGCCTTCTCTCCCCTGTTCCATGAACCTAAAATCAAAAATATTGCGGAGTACATCTGCAATGTCCATGTGGAAGGGCCTTACTATCTGAACTTTGGCGATTGCAGCCCTCTTGCCGGGCGGTGCGGCGCACGGGAATACCGCTTTGGGCAGGCTGTGGGCAGCGATGCCCTGCAAGCCCTTGCGGCGGCAGACTTCCGTGCCGATGCCGACCCCGACCATTTGCAGAACCCGGACGGCAGCACCCACATCAACCTGTGGTACCGGCTGACCACCGCCTTTGCAGAAGAAGAAATGATGACCTACTCCGCAGCGCCCCGGCACCATTTAACGGTGTGGTATCCCAGCGTGGGCGTCTATGCCGCGCGGCAGGGCAGCTGGGTGCTGGGTGCAAAGTTCGGCTCCAACGGCGACAGCCACAACCACAACGATACCGGCAGCATTACTGTATACAAGGACGGCAGACCGTTCCTGATCGATATCGGAGTGGAGATACACCAAAAAGACCTTCAGCCCCCAGCGGTATGAGATCTGGACGATGCAGAGCGCATGGCACAACCTGCCCACCTTTGACGGCATCCAGCAGCTGCCCGGCGCGGAATACGCTGCCCGGGAGGTGTGCACCGATGAAAACAGCATCACCGGCGAACTGGCGGGCGCGTACCCGCCCATCCCGGGGCTTACCACCTACCGCCGCAGCGTATCGGTCAGCGAACAGGGCATCACCCTGCGGGACGAAACGGACTATCCCGGCACGGTGGAGCTGACCCTGCTCACCGAGCAGAAAGCCGCCCCCACCGCGGACGGCTTTGCGGTGGGCACACTGGGCGGCATTCGGTTTGACCCGGGCGCCGTAACGGCTGCTGTTACGGCGGTGCCTATCACCGACCCGCGCCTGCGCACCGCATGGCCGGAAACGATCTATAAGATCACCCTGCATTTCCAAAAAATGCTGAAGCTCGAACTGTACTAAGGAGAACTGCCATGGAAACCATCAAGCTGAAAATTCTGGACGAAGCCGGCCACACCCTGATGACCTGTGACGCTGACACCGCCGTATCCCTTGTTTACACCAACTGCTACAAGCCCGGCGACCGGGTGGCGCTGGAGATCGACCATCCCGGCCAGTACTGCGTCATCCAGTTCGAGGACACCATGCCCGAAGCCCTTGTGTATGTGGTCAAGCGGGAGATCAACTTCCACATTCCCTTCGGGGAGCAGGCCATCACCTACTCGCCCAAGAGCTTTGCGGGCAGCCGTCACGTTATCCGGGCACGGCTGGCACTGCCGGAAGAGATTGCCGCCCGGCGGAATCTGGCCTTCAACTGCTACGATGAACACGGCGACACCGGCTTTTACCCCCACGCCAGCGCCAACGTAGAAACGCGCGGCGAGGCGGTGTTTGCCGCCCGCAACGCCATCGACGGCATTTTTGAGAACAGCGCCCACGGCGAGTATCCCTACCAGAGCTGGGGCATCAACCGCGACCCGAACGCAGCCCTGACGCTGGATTTTGGCCGGGAAGTACTGCTGGATGAGCTGCGCATCACCGAGCGGGCAGATTTTCCCCACGACAATTACTGGGTCAAGGCCACGGTGGAATTTTCTGACGGCAGCCAGCTGGACATCCCGCTGGTGAAAAGCGCCAAACCCCAGAGCGTGGCCTTTGAGCCCAAGCGGGTGCGCAGCCTTGTGCTGAAGGATCTGATTCAGGCCGAGGGGACTTCCCCCTTCCCGGCGCTGACCCAAATCGAAGCCTTTGGCACCGAGGTGAAGTAAAATGAGCATCTACAATGCCCTTTATGGGCGGGACGGCCACGGCGTAGGCCCAAACGAGCCGGAGAAAAAAGGCTTTGCACGCTTTTGCCAGATGGTCGGCCGCGACCTCGGCCAGCTGCTGGGCACGAACCTGATGGTCTGCGTGCTCTGCCTGCCTGCCGCACTGGGGGTCTCGCTGGGCGTGACCCTGCTCTCCCTGCCGCTGACGGTGGTGTGCAGCGCGGTCACCGGCCTGCTGACCGGCCCTGCCATGGTGCTGCTGGCAGACTGCGCCCTGCGCAGCTTGCAGAACGACCCCTCTCAGTGGCTGCCCCGGGCAAAACAGGCCCTTGCCGCCCATTGGAAAGCCGCCTGCGGCTTTGGCTGCATTGGCACGCTGGTGCTGGGGCTGCTGTGCTTTGTATCGGCCTTTGTGTTTGAAGCCGCCGCGCAGCAGGGCTACTACCCCGGGCTTGCAGTGCTTGTATTTCTGGCGCTGGATTTTCTGGTGCTGGCGGTTCTGGGTACCCTGTGCGCCGCCGTGCTGCCGCTGCAACTGCCCGCCCCGGACAGCCTGCTGCGCCGGGCGGGCAGGCTGCTGGCCCGCAGCCCCGGCGCGCTGCGTCTTGGCAGGCGTTCTCATGCTGGCGGGCATCGGCGGCATGATCTTGCTGTTCCCGGTCAGCATCTTCTGGGCGGTGCTGTTCGGCTTCTGGCTGCCGGGGCTGGCGGCGATGCAGACCCTGTTCCCCGTTTTGCGGCAGGAATACGGCGTAGAGGTGCGCAGCATCCCGCGCCCGACAGCGCCGGATAAGCCCCTGACCGCACAGGAGCAGAAAAAGCGCTCCCGCGCCAACTGGTGGTATTACAACTGGGGCATCGTGGCGGTGGCGGCAATGGTCATTGTGGGCGTGGCATATGTGGCGCACGGCCTGCTGACCACCGTAGACCCGGACTATACCGTGGCAGTGGTCACGGCAGAAGCCCTGCCGGACGAGGCCGTACAGCGCCTGCAGACTGCGCTGGCAGACTATGCGGAGGACGCCAACGGCGACGGGGCTGTGGTGGTGCAGGTGAACAACTACACATGGAGCGCCGATGCTGCCCTGACCGACATGAATGGCCAGATGGCGGGTGCCACCCAGATGAACACCGACCTTGCCAACGGCGAAAGCAAAATCTGGATCTTGGATGACCCGGAGGGCTTCGAACAGGCCTATGGGGCGCTGAGCGAAAAGCTGGGCGCGGACTGGCAGGCAAAGCTCATCCCGTGGAGCAGCCAGCCCGCCCTTTCCGGGCTGGAACTGGGCAGCTACAATACCGCCGCCGACGGAAGCCAGACCGTGGATATTCAGAGCCGCTTTGCCGGGTACAGCGTAGCAGTGTTTGATGCTTCAGATGCGCTATGGCAGGCGCTCAATTCGTAAAAAAGAAGCCGGACGTAGTGTCTGCACTGCGTCCGGCTTTCTTCATACAGTACCTTGAATCTTGCATAAGCCGTCTGAACGTGATACCGTGCCATGACCTCACACTTTCCGTGGGCGAGCCGGACAACGCCGCTGCAAAACTTCGTTCGGAGCAAACGGTGACCCCATTACATGAGCAGAGCCCAGCTACTTATTTTTTTGCGTCTTAACAATTTGGAAACATTTGTAGAACTTGTCGGGGCGAGGCCCCTCCATCTGCTATCGCAGACCGTTCTGCCGCTTAAAAGCCCCACTGGGGCTTTCATTGCTGCGCTGCGCTGCGCAAACGCGGTCTATGCGTTTTGAGCGCAGCGGTAGAGGGGGACAAACGTCCGGGCAAAGCTCCCTTTGCGGGTGTCGTATTTTGTCTTATCCGGCAGCCACGGCAAAAAGCAAGCCGCCTTGTGCTGTGGGGATGGCACCAGCCGCCCTTGTGGAGGTGCTTCATCTTCTCCTGCACTCCCTTCTTCTTTTGACATTTCCTTTGACCGTAAGCAGGGGGATGCATCGATTTTGCACTCATTTGTCCGCGTGCGTCCAGCAGCGTCCGGCTCACCACAGAGCTTTCCGTCTTGGAAAGCGCCAGCCCCACTTCCTGTTCCAGCTCCCGGATAGCATTGGTCCGGCTGGGCTGAGAAATATAGAACTGCTGCACTGCATGGCTGATGGTGCCGGTGCCGGCAACAGCCGTGACATAGCGGAGTTGTTGAAGGGTCACGGCAGTTTCCTTTCGGCGTGTTTTTTCTATCCTACCGCAGAGCCGCCAAAAACGCAACGTATTTTCTTCTTTGAAATACCAAACGAACATTGCCGGCATATCCAAGATACGTTTTACCCGCCCTGCAATTTCCCTTATAATAGCACCGCAGTCTTGAAACAGCTGCAACATTCCCATATCACAAAGGAGGCTTTCCGGTATGGGACAACGGCAAAGTGAGATCATCAAAAATCACATGGAAGTCTACTGGCACGACTATGCGTCGGCCAGCAAGGGCGTCCCCATTACCGAGGCGGGGCTTGTGGAAAAAGCCTCCGTCATTGGACGCACCGGGCTGATGCTGCTGGAATGCGGCACCGGCGCATGGCGTGTCCGAAGCTCCATGAACACCCTTTCGCGGGAGCTGGGAGTCACAACAACAGCGGACATCGGCCTGTTGTCCATTGAGTTCACCTGCTTTGATGGTGACCAGTGTTATACCCAGTCACTCTGTCTGACAAACACGGGCGTGAATACCTCCCGGCTGAACCGGCTGGAGCATTTCGTCAACGACTTCGACCGGGAAGGAAAATTTATGACCGGCGAAGAGCTGCACAGCCACCTCGATGAGATCGAGCGCATCCACGGCTTGTATTCGCCCATCGCACTGGGCTTTGCAGCTGCACTGGCCTGCGGCTGCTTCACCTTTCTGCTTGGCGGCGGCATTGTGGAAATGCTGTGTGCCTTCTGCGGTGCAGGCATCGGCAACTTTGTACGGTGCAAGCTGACAAAGCACCATTTCACCCTGTTTCTGGGCATTACGGCGTCGGTCTGTTCAGCAAGCCTCGTGTATGCCATCCTGCTGAAGCTGGCAGAGGTGCTGTTTGCCGTATCGGCGCAGCACGAGGCGGGGTATATCTGCTCCATGCTCTTCATCATTCCGGGCTTTCCGTTCATTACCAGCGGCATCGACCTTGCCAAGCTGGATATGCGCTCCGGGCTGGAACGTCTGGCCTACGCCGTCCTCATCATTCTGGTGGCAACCATGACGGCTTGGATCATGGCACTGCTGCTGCATTTGCAGCCGGTGCAGTTCCCTGCCCTGAGCCTGACACTCCCGGAAGAGATCGTGTTCCGGCTGCTGGCAAGTTTTGGCGGTGTGTTCGGCTTTTCGCTCATGTTCAACAGTCCCCGGAACCTGGCAGTCTGCGCCGCCCTTATCGGTGCGGTAACGAACACGTTCCGGCTGGAGCTGGTGAGCCTTGCGGGCTTTCCGCCCGCTATTGCAGCGTTTCTGGGCGCACTGCTGTCCGGATTGCTGGCCTCCTGCCTGAAGAGCGCCGTCGGTTATCCCCGCATCTCCGTCACCGTGCCGTCCATCGTTATCATGGTACCGGGACTGTATTTCTACCGTGCCATCTATAATCTGGGCATCCTGTCTCTGATGAACTCTGCCACATGGTTTGCAGATGCCATTCTCATCATCGTGGCACTGCCGTTAGGGCTGATCTTCGCCCGTGTTGTCACTGACAAGACTTTCCGTTATTGCACCTGATGTGCAGCATTTCCATTCTCCCTTATAAGGCAAAACGCAGCGAATCTTTTAACGGTTCGCTGCGTTTTGTTTTGCTGTAATGCACTTATAAAGGGAGTTCGTTTACAGGGCGTTTACTCGCCGTAAACGATCTTGGTAGCAGTTTCCACATGGCGTTCCAGCCGGTCGGCAAAGTGTTCCAGCGGCAGAAAAACGCCAAGTTCATCGTAGCGGGTTCCGCCGTCCTTGAGCGTATCCTGTCCATAGTAGACCACGGAACGTGGCAGTGCGTGCTGCAGCTTCATCTGGATATCCCAGACGGTGGAGTAGGCCTCCGCTTCCGTTACCTTCTGCTTCACGGTGTCCGGCAGTTCGTAGATCAGCAGCAGCCCCAAATGCTGGTTGTAGTGGTACTCCACCACATCCATCGATCCTTCGTCGTAGCCGTGATACTTGCAGTAGCCGCTGGCAAGGTACATTTTTACCTTTTCCTGCTTCTGGAACACCCGGATGAACCGGTCGTATACTTTGCTGCTCACGGCAAATTTGTTGTTCGGCAAAAGAACGCCGGCATCATCCGTCAGGATCACCGGGTTCGGCTGACCATCGGCGTTGAATTTGAACGGGATCAGGGCAGCGTTCCGTAGCAGGTCAAACATACTGTGCTGGCAGATTGCCATTAGAAAGGCAGACAGATCCTTGTTCTCGTAGGCATTGAACAGCGCCGCGGCAAACTGCTGTGCACTCACGGCCGGCGCATCCAGTACGTCTGCCATGTCCAGCGAGTCGTTGAAGGTATCCATCAGGCGGTGGCAGGCTTCTGGATTTTTCAGGATCTCCCCGAACAGTGCCTCTGCCTTTTCTTCTCTTGGAAATATCGTTGCCATCAAAAAGACCCTCTTTCTGTTTATTTCCAGCTACCTATTATAGATTCATAATGCCCCGCTGTGAAATACTGCTTTCATATTGCTGCTATATGCAGAACACTTTTTACACATTTTCCAAGTGACCGTATAACGGACACTGCAATCATGAAATTGCACGAGGGAAATCGAAAAGTATATAAGTTGGTTTGAACGGAGGCAGTTCCTATGTCTGAGGTCAAAAAGGTCGTGCTGGCATATTCCGACGGTCTGGACACATCGATTATCATCCCGTGGCTGAAAGAGCACTATAACAACTGCGAAGTCATTGCCGTGTGCGGCAATGTGGGGCAGAAGGGTGAGCTGGAAGGCTTGGAAGAGCGCGCCAAGGCAAGCGGCGCATCCAAGCTGTATGTACATCGAAGACCTGACCGATGAATTTGTGGAGGATTACGTCATTCCCACCATGCAGGCCGGGGTAGATTACGAGGGTTATCTGCTGGGCACCAGCTTTGCCCGCCCCATTTTGGCAAAACGCGTGGTGGAGATTGCCCGCGCCGAGGGTGCGGATGCGGTCTGCCACGGCAGCACCGGCAAAGGCAACGATCAGGTGCGCTTTGAGCTGGCCATCACCTTTGGCGAACTGGTGTATGATGGCCAGTGGTTCAGCCCGCTGCGCAAAGCTCTGAGTGCCTTTGTCACCTCCACACAGGAGCATGTCACCGGCAAGGTGCGTCTGGAACTGTACAAGGGCAACCTCATCAATGCAGGGGTCTGGTCGCCGTTCTCTCTGTATCGTGAAGACATCGCCACCTTTGCCGCAGGCGGCGACTACAAGCAGAGCGATGCCACCGGTGCCGTAAAGTTGCCCTTTACCTTCTCTTTGCCCTCTGTATCCTCTGCCGTGACCAGCGAGGTGCAGTAGTAAGAAAAAAGCTGTAGAAGTCGACCGTTCCGGCTTTCAGCACCGCTCTATCCTCTGCGGTCACATCCAGTTGTACGCCATACTTCTCCCAAATGCGGTTTGAGTAGGAAGGATAGACACCACGCACCTGCACATCGCTGCAATAGAACTGCTGCATCTGCTTCAATTCCATATCCGCAATCACATCTTTGGGGTTGCAGGTGGCCGGGTAACTCTCGCCATAGCAAATCATGCAGCCGATCTTGTTTTCTGGGTCGATGGCATGACCCATCTGCACGATTTCTGCGCTAGCCAGCAGACGATGGTGCAGCAGAGTAAAGGTACGCTGTGCATCATTTGCAGCCGACTCTGTTGGCAGCAAATTCAGGCACATCAAGGCATTATTGATTTCATTGAAGGTAAGCCAGTAGTGTACGACACCCTTGTACTCTTCAAACAGCGTCCGGGCATATTTTTTGAATAGTTCAATGGTCTTGCGGTTTGCCCAGCCCAGCAGTTCATTCTCAATATACAGCGGCGTTTCTCCATGCCAGATGGTGACAAGCGGCTCAATATTGTACTTTTTCAGTTCCCGGAAGATGTTCCAGTAAAACTCCAACCCCTGCCGATTGGGTTCTTCTTCCATTCCTGTGGGATAGATACGAGACCAGTCGATTGACATCCGGAAAACCTTGAATCCCATCTCGGCAAACATACGAATATCTTCTTTATAATGATGATAGAAGTCGATTGCCGTATGGTTGGGATAATACTCCCCTGCGTGGAGGGCATACTTTGCGCCCTCCGGGAGCAGTTCCCGCAGTTCGGCGAATTTTCCCGGCTTGCTGTCCTTGTCAAGATAGGTATAGTACCGGGGCTCATTCGCACTGCCAGCGGTACGGACATCGTAAATCGAAAGACCTTTTCCGCCTTCCGCATAGCCGCCTTCGATCTGGCTTGCAGAGGTTGCACCACCCCACAGAAATCCTTTTGGAAATGACTTCATACTGCATCCTTTCCGTTCTTCATTTACCATTTATGTACCATTATGCAGCGTCACATCATGCTGCATTTTCTTCCTTATAGAATACCAGCGTACCAATCAGTGCCAGCGCAAAAGCAGCGACCAGAGAAATTGCACCGTTGACCATGTTTGCAGTAGAAGCACCAGAGAAAGCCAAGAAGGAGCCAACCACTGGTAGACTAAAGGTCATACCGACCACCGCCGTGTGAGTCAGGCCGCAGTAGAAACCTGCAATGCCACTTGCAACAACTTCTACAATTAGGCAGGTCTTATTGCGGAACAGAATGCCGTAAATGGTCGGCTCAGATACACTGCCCAGCAGCTGGGAAGTCAGAGCAACCGTTCCGGTCTGCTTTTCGGCAGCAGACTTGCTGCGGACGATATAGCCAATGCAGATGCCAACCAGTGCCATACTGTAAATGCTCATACGGGAAGTACAGTCCATCAGAACCAGTCTGCGTGTAAACTGCACAGGTAGCCAAGAACACCGGACCGCCCAGACCGAACGCCACCATAAAGACATATAGCGCGGCCACCAGTGCGCCTTCCAACCAGCTTGCATGGGTGCTCAGCAGCATAACGATGGCAGCAAGGCCGTCACCCAGCCACTGACCGATGGGACCCAGAACGCACAGGCCCAGAACTGTCATGATGGCAACCGTCAGCGTGGGTACGAATACTGTTTTTAACACATTTGGGATGATTTTATTCAGCAGCTTCTCCGCATAAGCCTGCACTGCCACGATTAGGAGAATCGGCAGGAAGGTAGAACTGTAGTTGATAAGGGTCATCGGGAACAGGCCGAACACCTTGAACGGCTCACCCGCTGCCACTACACCGGTCATGGCAGGTGAAAGCATGATAGCGGCCATGGCAATGGAGATTACCGTGTTGGCACCCAACTTCTGCGAAGCGCTGTAGGCCAGTAGGAACGGCAGGAAGTAGGTGATGGCGTTGCCAATACCTTCCAGCAGAACATATACATCTGACTCTGCGGTGAACAAACCGAGCAGGCTCGGTCCGAAGATAGCAGAAATGGATTTGAACATGCCCATGACAACAAAAGCGTACACAATAGGCGAAATACAGCCGGTCATGGCCGAGAACAGGGTGTTCAGCACAGCCTTAAATCCCTTTTCCCGCTTCTGTGCCGGTGCGGTTTTCTTTGGTGCCTTTGTCTCAAAACCACCAAGCTTCATAAATTCTTGATAAGCATCATCAACTGCCGGTCCAATAATGACCTGAATTTCACCGACGTTCTTCTGAAGGCCCAGTACTCCCGGCAGCTTCTTGATTTCTTCCACCGGAACATTGTCCTCATCATGCAGTCGGATGCGCAGTCTAGTGGCACAATGGGTAACACTTGCAACATTGTCTTTTCCGCCAATTAGCTTCAACAGCTCATTTGACATATCAGTATATTTTGACATATTTTCCCTCCGTTCTTTTTGTGTGCGGCCGCTTTTTCTAATTCCATTATAAGCTTTTTTCAAAGGCTTTCCATGTTCCTTTCAAATTTCTTTATTGACCAAATCAAAGATTTTTGGTATTTTATAAAGAAAGACGTTCATACGACATTCTTTTGGGAGGTAATTTGCCGTGAATCCTGAACAACTCGACCAGAAGTTGCGCACGATTACAAAACATGAAGCCCTTTACCGCTGTGGGATGCGGCGTTCTTTGTTAAAGGAATTTCCCGTTTGCTGTATGGATGGCAAAGAGGTGATGCAGTTTTCCTATGCGGCGATTTCAGAGGAAAATAACGGTGCGCCTTTTCTGGTTAAAAAACATTCTCGCTTTCGCAGCTACCCTCTACACGTCCATGATTGGGTCGAACTGAGCTATATGTATTCCGGTTCTTGCGTACAAGACATCAACGATACGGAATATGAGATGAAGCAGGGACAGCTCATGCTCATGTCTCCCGGTATCGTACACACAATCAATAAACTTGGTACGGATGATATCCTCATCCAAATTGCTCTGGGACAGAATAATCTTACCCACGGTTTCTTTAATCGTATTTCTTCTACTGGTATTGTATCAAATTTTCTTCTGAATGCCTTTACTTCTAACAATCGTCTAGACGACTTTTTTCTATTTTCTTCCGAAAGCAGTCGGCGGCTTCGGCTCTTCATCACAGAATTTCTCTGTGAGTGGTATGAACCTTCTCCAGCATCTTACGATATGCTGAACAGTCTATTTTCGCTCATCATCTCAGAACTCATCAACACCTTGAACGTGACGTCCGATCACCCGGCTACGCATAATAAAGGAACTTATGTGATGCCTGTACTCCGCTGCATTGAAAACAACTATAAAACCTGTGACTTGCAGTCCGCTGCCCAACAGTTCAATCTGCATCCAAACTACCTCTCTGCAATGCTCAAAAAATACACCGGCTCCACCTTTAATGAACTCGTTCAACATGAAAAGCTGACAGCTGCAGAGAAGTTGCTTCTGAATTCTGATATGAGCGTTACAGATATTGCCAATTTTGTAGGATATCAGAACGTGAGCTATTTTTATAGAATCTTTAAGAGAAAAAAAATAACTGTATGCCAAATGAATATCGGAAACGCAGCCGATAGCCCTCTCTTTTTTGCCAAAGTTTCCCTTGTTTTTTCTTGCAAGCTGCCGAAATCAGCACATCTTCAAAGTTTTTTGTTGACACACTGCGATTTTTGTGGTAATCTATCCTAACAATTTAATATAACATATTTAGTTAGAGTTCCAGCTCGGCTCCCGAAGGAGCCGGAGCAAGTTTTTAACTTTCTATCGCTACATAACGAACCCGAACCAAGGCCATCCCGGAAGGGATGGTCAGGTTCAGGTTGTTGTGTGGCGATTTTTTATTGCAAAATCAGCAACGAACCTTGAAAACCGCATAACCGTCTGCATGGGATACCCGGCGATGACCCCCAAGTGGGAGCCGGAAAACGCCGCCGGAAGGGGGCAGGAAAGCCATGCAGGGAGAACGGCAGGACGTTGATTTCCCAGTTACCAGAAAATAATGTGGTCAAATTGACCACATTGTTTTTCCGTAACGCCAGTGAAAGGACGGAATGCCTATGAGTAATTTTACCCCCGCATGGTTCAAGAAGGGCTTTTTCAACGAATCCCTGTTCTGTGACGGTTTCCTGAGCAGCCATCAGCTGCTTTACTCGAATGGCGCGTTTTTCACCCCGGATGGCAGAATGGTGGACCCCATGCCCCTGCGGTGTGAGATCTTCGAGATGATGCGTGAATACGTCGGGGCAAACCTTGCCAAGAAGGTCACTAATGTGGTAGACGTGCTGAAACTGGCGGCACAGGTGGAGGACTTCCCGCCCGTCACCGACCGTATCGCGCTGGCAAACGGCACCCTGCATCTGGATGACACCTTTCAGGAAGGCAAGCCGGAGATCGTCCGCAATCGGCTCCCGGTCAGATGACCCGAAAGCCCCACAGCCTGTCCATTGGCTGCGGTTCCTGTCCGACCTGCTCTACCCGGAGGACATCCCCACGGTGCAGGAGTTCATCGGCTACTGCCTGATCCCCAGCAACAAGGGTCAGCGCATGATGCTCATCAAAGGCAGCGGCGGTGAGGGTAAGTCGCAGATTGGCGTGGTGTTGTCCCAGCTGTTTGGCTGCAACATGAAGGATGGCAGCATCGGCAAAAGCTCGGAGAACCACTTTGCCCGTGCTGACCTCGAGCACACCCTGCCTTGTGTGGACGATGATATGCGGATGGAAGCCCTGCGCCAGACCAACTATGTCAAGTCCATCGTGACCGCACAGGGGCAGATGGACTTGGAGCGCAAGGGCAAGCAGAGTTATCAGGGTTGGATGTACGCCCGTCTGCTGGCGTTCAGCAATGGCGATTTACAGGCATTGTATGACCGCTCGGACGGTTTCTATCGCCGTCAGCTCATCCTGACCACAAGCCCCTGTCTCGTGTGGATGACCCGGACATTGCCGAGAAGATGGCGGCAGAGGTCGAGGGCATCCTGCTGTGGGCATTTGAAGGCTTACAGCGGCTGGTGAAGAATGGCTTCCAGTTCACCGAGAGTGACCGTGCCAAGCGCAACCGGGAGCTGGTGAAGCGGGACAACAACAACGTGTTCGATTTCCTCGAATCCGAGGGCTACATCCGCCTGAAGGCGGATGCCTGTACCAGCTCGAAAGAGCTGTATGAGGTCTACAAGATGTGGTGCGAGGAGAACAGCCTGAATGCGATCAAGGCCAGAGGGTTCAGCGATGCCCTGATCGCCAACCAGAGCAGGTATAATCTGGAATCCACCAACAACATCGTCAACTCGTCCGGGCGGCGTGTCCGGGGCTTTGTGGGCATCGAAGCCCTTGTGCAGCCCGACCTCGCCCCCAATGGCTGGCGGGCATGACCCCCATAAAGGAGAATATGGGCGTTTTGCTGCGTACGTGCGTACGCGGCGGATGCCCTTTCGCTGTACGCACGTACGCAGCGATTGACCGAAAACGCGCCATATAAGGGGCTTTGGTTGGTGGTCAAAACGACCACCAACCAACCCCATAGCGTTAAGTGCCGGAAAGCGGCACTTACCAGCTCCTACCCATTCCCCAAAATGGGAATCAGGGTGGGATGGCCGTTATCATGCCGTCTATCTGCCTGTTACCATTTTGCTAACAGGCAAAATCAGTGGGTCAAAATGACCCACTGAAAAAGCCGGACGAGCTGTCCATTCCAGGACAGCTTGCCCGGAGCAAGAGTGCAGAGAGCGCAGCTCTTTGCCCCAGAATGAATCCTTGCAAATGG
>VOFI01000359.1_pt1 | contig 40001 bp, 59 predicted proteins | sample 5384131 | NCBI WGS metagenome assembly VOFI01 (sample SAMN12384728, study PRJNA508395) | human gut metagenome | isolation source: healthy gut H | host: Homo sapiens | reverse complement strand
CGTAGACAATCCGGTTCCAGAGGATTTCACCAGTCATTATGACAGGGCTGAACAGGGCAAGGTAGTAGATTATGTCATTATTATGGGATATGACGAGCACTACGTTGGATCCGAGGAAGCGGGCTCAGTAGCGTCTCTTCCCTGGGTAGAGAAGGGAATTCAGGATACTATCGCTGAAGTTCCGGCGCAGCGTGTGATCAATGCAGTTCCATTTTACACAAGATTATGGAAAACAGAAGCTGGCAGCTTATCTAGTGAGGCAATTGGCATGGATACTGCCCAGGAAGTAGTAAATACAAATAATGCCCAGGTATACTGGGACAGCGATGTAAGTCAGAATTATGGAAGCTTTGAGAAGGATGGATGCACTTACCAGATCTGGATTGAGGATTCTCAGTCTATTGCAGCGAAGGTACAGCTGGTACAGAAATATAATCTTGCCGGTGTGGCAGCATGGAAATTGGGATTTGAGAATAGCAGTATCTGGCAGGTGATCACAGATAATCTGTCTGCGTCTAATTAAAACAGGTACTATTTTGCGAAGCATATTGCTGTGAGGGTACTGAACAGTTACGCCTTTTCAAACATGCTCTAATACACGAATGATAAAAACACTCTCTGAGACATATAAATAATGTGAAGGTCGTGAACAGCGACAAAAGACGAAAGTTTAACGATAACATTATATATTATATGCCAGGGGGTGTTTTTATATTGAAAAAGCATATAGTGGAGCTGATTATGGGATGTCTTTTGCTGATATGCTTTTATTATCTTTCCACGCGAGGCGGCAGCAGTATCGGTAGAGATGAATCAGAAGCAGGTAATTGTGGTGGATTGTGGTCATGGAGGAATGGATCCAGGTATGATCGGGATAGACGGTCTGAAGGAGAAGGATGTGAATCTTGCCATTGGCCTGAAAGTGAAAAGTGCACTGGAAAAGAAAGACTTTCAGGTGGTTATGACCAGGGAAACAGACGTGGGATTATACGATGAAGACTCAATAATAAGAAAGTACAGGATATGCAAAAAAGGATTTTTCTTATTCAGGAAGTAAAGCCTGTACTTGCAGTAAGTATCCATCAGAACAGTTACGAAGATTCTGGGGTGAAGGGCCCTCAGGTTTTCTATTATCGGGACTCTGTTAAGGGAGAAGAACTGGCGGAAATAATTCAGGAGAAACTGAATGATTATCTTGAGGTGGAGCGGCCAAGGCAGGCGAAAGGAAATACTACTTATTATCTTTTGAAACGAAGCCCGGGGATATTGAATATTGTGGAGTGTGGATTCCTTACGAACCCGGAAGAAGCCGGAAAACTGTTACAGGATGATTATCAGGAAAAAGTAGCGGCAGCAGTGGCTGACGGTGTGGAAGAATACATAAAAAATAATGAACAATGAGAATCCTCTGTTAATGAAAAAACATTTCAGTTTATCAAAAACTATACACTTTTCAGAAGCTGTGGATTCTGCTATACTGGATTGGAAAAAAATAAGCGAGGGAAAATACCATGTTAGGATGTGTTTATCTGATTCTGGCAGCATTATTGGGTAGGGAAGTTACCCATAATTTTTTGCCGGAACAAAGAATGAGAGAAAAAGGAATCACGCCCTTGTGGGTGACTTTTGCAGCGTCATTTGGAAGTGGTGTGCTGCTTATGACCTGGGCTGTCTATATAGCAGCATGGCTGCTAAGCGTGTACTCTGAAGCGGAGAACCCCCTCTTTGGAGCAAATCTGATGGTGATGGCAGCTGTGGGGATATTTTTGCTCTTGTGCTGTTATAGAAGAAAAGGTTCTTTTGGGGAAATTTATTAAAAGACTTTCCGGCGAGGTTCCTCCAGCGAAAGAAATCGTGTTCTTATTGATTTTACTGGCGGGAATTACCTGGATCATGGTATTTGTATTTCATGTTAGTGACGGATATTTGTATTCCGGATTTACTGTATTTGGTGATTATGCCCCTCATACAGCGATGATGAGATCATTTTCGCTGGGAAATAATTTCCCCACGCAGTATCCTCATTTTGGTGGTGAGGATGTAAAATACCATTTTATGTTTCAGTTTCTGACAGGAAATCTGGAATATCTTGGAATGAGAATTGATATAGCGTACAATGCCGTAAGCAGTCTGTCACTCTGGTGCTTCTTTATCATGCTGTATTCTATGGCGAAAAGGTTCTTTGGCAGTATGAGTGCCGGAGTGCTTTCTGTTTTGTTTGTTGTATTTCGAAGTGGAACTGCTTTTTTCAGATTTGCATATGAACATTTACAGGCTGGTGATTTGTGGGAGACTCTGGCCGGGAATACTGCTTTTATTGGGATATACCCCCAATGAGAACTGGGGACTTTGGAATTTTAATGTATATTTGAATCAGCGGCACTTGGGATTTGGTCTTTTGATGGCTGCGCTGGTATTATGGATTTTCCTGGACTGGGTGGAAGAAAGCTGTGCAGAGAAAAGATAAGGGAATATTGTGGCTGAAGAACAGATTTCTTACAAAAAAAGCATGGATGTTTAAGAAACCTGATACAGCTCTTTTTTGCCGGAATGCTATTGGGTCTGTGTTCATTTTGGAATGGAGCTGCTGTAATTGCATGTCTTCTGATTCTTATGGGATTTGCCTTTTTTTCTGATGGAAAACTTGACTATCTGATTCTGGCAATCGTGACAGTTGTGTTCTCGGAAATTCAATCTAAAATGTTTGTATGGGGGAAGTGTTGTATCACCTTCTGTATATTTTGGATTTCTGGCAGAAAAGAAATCACTTCCAGGCATAGCTGTATATTTATTTGAAATAAGCGGCATTGTTTTCCTTGGCGTTTTAGTACTGCTGTTTTTTTGAAAAGAATGGAAAGAGCAGTTGCAGTGAGTATACTTTTCCCAACAATATTTGCATTTGTGGCGTCTCTTACACCAGATATAAACGTGAATCATAAATATATTATAATATCTTATGCATTCCTTGCTGTTTTTCTGGGGTGGAGCTGTAAGCAGATTGTTCCATTGGAAAGGTGCTGTTGGGAAAATTTTGAGTTTGATTCTGGCACTTAGTCTGACCATAACAGGAATTTATGATTTTGCAGTAATCCTAAAAAGATAATGATTCAGGACATCGGGTTTCTGTGAACCTGAACAGTGGACTGACCAGCTGGCTTGGCAGAAAATCTGAAAAAAGACGATCTGATTTTGACACCGGAATACAGTATAAATGAAGTCACTATGTCAGGGGTTATGATGTATCTGGGATGGCCTTATTATGCATGGTCCGCAGGCTATGATACTTATTACAGGGCTGCCAGGGCGGTAGAGATCTATACAACAGCCAGCGCACAGGTACTAAAGAAAACAGTTGAGGAAGAACAAATTACATATATCCTTTTTTGAGGAAGGTATGAAATTTGAGGAGAAAGAATGCCGCGAAGATGTGATTGCGGATACATATCCTCTGGTGTATCAGTCAGATGACGGGAGAATAAGAATTTATGGAACAAAAGAATAAGAAAAAATCAGTACACAAACAATAATTAAACTTCTGCTGGCGGTGGTGCTGCTTGGCCTATCTGCATTTTTACTGAAAGGTGATGTGTGGACTTTCTGGACATGGTGGCTTCTGGCGGGAGTGATGGGATTTGCTGCGATGCCTGTTACAGGAAGACTGTTCTGGCGTTTTGAGGACAAAGGATGGATTTTTTCTAAGGTACTGGCGATTGCTGCAACAGGTTTTCTTACCTGGTTTCTGACAGCTATCAGACTAATCCCTTTTAATGCCCTGACTTGTGCTGCTGTAACAATCCTATGCGCAGTTATCTGTTTTTCCTTCTTCGAAAGGAATCAAAAGAAAAGACAGAATGTTTTCCAGTTGACAGGATTTCTCTGATTTACTGGGAAGAATTATTGTTTTTCCTTGCATTTCTTATGTGGACATATCTGGCAGGATTCCGCCCTGCTGCATATGGAACCGAGAAGTTCATGGATTATGGTTTTATGGAAGCTATGATGAGAAGCACCACACTTCCGGCAAGAGATCTGTGGTATTCAGAAGGACATATTAATTATTATTATGGCGGTCAGTATTTTGCTGTTTTTCTTACCAAGCTTTCCCATACAAAGGTGGAACTGACTTACAATCTTATGCGTACCTTTGTAGCCGGACTGGCTTTTTGCAATGCCATTTTCCCTTGTTTACCAGATGATGTCAGACCGTATGAAGGGACTGCAAAAAAGCGAAAAAAAGTAATAAAAGGACTTCCTTTTGCAGCTGGATTTACAGCTGGTACAGCTGTTTCCATTGCAGGAAATATGCATTACGTAATTTATGCGCAGATCATTCCCCTGATTGAGAAGCTGACAGGTAAGGAAGTGAGCAGTTACTGGTTTCCGGATGCTACCCGCTATATAGGATATAATCCATATCGTGAGGAAGACCGGACGATACATGAATTTCCCTGCTATTCTTTTGTACTGGGAGATCTTCATGCTCATGTGGTAAATATTATGTTTGTACTTTTGTAATAGCACTTCTTTATGTATGGCTAAGGGGTGTGCGCAAGAAAACAGTACCGGTTGAGACTTCCATGAAAGATGGAAAATTCTGGAAAGAGCAGCTTCATATGCCTCATCTTCTGGTAATCAGTGCGCTTCTCGGAATGTTTCAGTGTACAAATTTCTGGGATTTTGTAATTTATTATGTAGTAACTCTTGGAACGGTGCTTTTTGCCAATATTATCCGTTTCCAGGGAAAAATAAAGAAAATCATTGTTGTAACTTTTGCACAAATGGCAGAAATCTATCTGCTTGCCTATCTTGTGATCCTGCCATTTACCTTACAGTTTGACACTATGGTGGATGGAATAGGAATTGCCAAGTACCATTCCTATTTCTACCAGCTGCTGGTTCTCTGGGGACTTCCGGCAGTTTTTACCATTACATTTGTAATTTCTATTCTCTGGGAAAAGCTGCGGGGGGATGGAGCACAAGAGCCTGTACCGTCTTATGAAAGCTATCCGCACGGCAGATCTTTTTGCCATTATTATGGGACTTTGCGCTATTGGTCTGGTGGTAATCCCGGAATTTGTTTACGTGCGTGATATTTATGAAAATGGAAATGCCAGGGCAAACACTATGTTCAAGCTTACTTATCAGACATATATTATGTTTGCACTGACTATGGGATATGGAATTTACAGACTTCTGGCTGTTAGCAGACAGAAAGTATTTAAGATCATTTCCGGAATCTGTCTGTTTTTCCTGATCTGGACGGTAGGATATTTTGGAAAAAGTGTGGATTCCTGGTTTGGAAAGGTTTTGAATCCGTCAGGCTATCAGGGGCTTTATGCTCTGGGCTATCTGGATACGGATTTTTCAGAGGATGTGTCTGCAATCCAATGGCTAAAGGAGAATATTAAAGGGGCTCCGGTAGTGCTGGAGGCAAACGGTGACAGCTACAGCGGTTATGAGCGTGTTTCTGCAGCTACAGGTCTTCCAACAATTCTTGGCTGGTATGTACACGAATGGCTCTGGAGGAATGATACAGATGATCTGAACCGGAAACAGGCAGATATTATGAGTATTTATACTTCACAGGATGAGACCCAGGTAAGAGCTCTTCTTACGGAATATGGTGTTTCCTATATCTTTGTGGGCTCTAAAGAAAGAGAGAAATATGAGGACAGCCTGAATAATGCACTTCTTCAGTCACTTGGAGAAATTGTATTTATGGATGAAGATTCCGGCACTTATATTGTTAAGGTGGATTGACAAGGTTTTTAAACAGGTGTTATATTAAAGAATGCTGAAAAAATAATAGAAAGCTGGACTAAAATGAAAGCAGAAATTGTAGCCATGACGGCAGATGCTATCGATCATGCGGCACTTGCCAGAGGCGGAGAGATATTGAAACAGGGAGGACTGGTGGCATTCCCTACAGAAACTGTTTACGGTCTTGGAGGAAATGCACTGGATCCTATGGCTTCGAAGAAGATATATGCAGCCAAGGGACGTCCTTCGGATAACCCGTTGATCGTTCATATTGCAGATTTAAATGCGCTGGTTCCAATTGTAAAGGAAGTACCGGAGAAGGCGAAGATACTGGCAGAGAAATTCTGGCCTGGTCCCCTGACTATGATTTTTGAGAAATCAGACCTGGTTCCATTGGAGACAACTGGTGGTCTCAACAGTGTAGCTGTGCGTTTTCCAAGTGATCCCATTGCAGCGGAGCTTATTTTGCAGGCTGGGGGATACGTGGCAGCGCCAAGTGCAAATACTTCCGGACGGCCAAGCCCGACTACAGCACAGCATGTTGAGGAGGACTTAGGGGGATGCCATTGAGATGATCATTGATGGAGGTCCTGTGGGAATTGGCTTGGAGTCAACGATTGTAGATTTTACCGAGGACGTGCCGGTGGTTTTAAGACCCGGTTATATTTCACTGGAAATGCTCCAGGAGGTTCTTGGTGATGTGAGAATGGACAAAGGTCTTATAAAGCCTGATAGTAAAGTTCATCCCAAGGCGCCGGGAATGAAATATCGGCATTATGCACCGAAAGCAGATCTTGCAATTGTGGAGGGCCCCACAGAAGAAGTAATAAATGCCATTAATCAGTTTGTAAAGGAAGATCAGGCAAATGGACTTCAGGCGGGGATTATTGCCACAGAAGAGACTATTTCCAGATATCCCTGTGGAGCTGTGAAGTGTATTGGAAGCAGAGAGGCAGAGGAAACCATTGCTCATAACCTTTATGAGGTGCTGCGTGAATTGATCAGTGCCAGGTAAGCAAAATTTATTCCGAAGCTTTTTTATATACCCCAAAAATGGGACAGGCAATTATGAACCGGCTTCTAAAAGCAGCCGGTCACAAAATAATCAATATAAGGAGAGAAGAACAATGAGAATAGCATTAGGTAGTGATCATGGCGGATTTGAACTGAAACAGGAGATTATCAAATATCTGGAGGAAAAGAAGATTGAGTATAAGGATTACGGCTGCTACAGCACAGAATCCACAGACTATCCGATCTATGCAAAGAAAGTTGCACATGGGATTCTGGACGGAGAGTGTGAGCTTGGAATCCTTGTATGCGGAACAGGTATTGGTATTTCTATCACTGCAAACAAAATTAAGGGAATTCGTGCAGCAGTATGTACAGACTGCTTTACTGCTGAAGCAACCAGACTTCACAATGACGCAAACATCCTTGCGCTTGGAGGACGTGTAGTTGGACCTGGACTTGCAGTTAAGATTGTGGATACTTTCCTGAATACACCATTTTCAGGAGATGAGAGACATATCCGCCGAATTGCTCAGATCGAGACGGAATAGGAAGGAGAGCTCTTCTATGGAGAACACAAATCAGAAAAACACCGGGAATATACAGATAGCGCCTGTAAGTGCTGCATCAGATCTGAACCACAAAAAGAGAAGGTTACCTTACCTGGGACGAATATTTCATGGGAGTTGCCATGCTTTCCGGCATGCGCTCCAAGGATCCCAATTCACAGGTAGGAGCGTGTATTGTCAGCGATGATAATAAAATTCTTTCCATGGGATATAATGGTTTCCCAAAAAGGCTGTTCCGATGATGAATTTCCCTGGGCAAGAGAGGGAGAGCCTCTGGATACCAAATATCTGTATGTGACCCATAGCGAGCTCAATGCGATTTTGAATTACCGTGGAGGAAGCCTTGAGGGAGCGAAAATGTATGTAACTCTTTTCCCTGCAATGAGTGTGCCAAGGCAATCATCCAGGCAGGAATCAAGACTCTGGTCTATGATTGTGACAAATATGCAAGCACTCCGTCAGTCCTTGCTTCCAAGAGAATGCTGGACTCCGCCGGTGTACGCTATTATCAATACAAGAGAACCGGACGCGAGATTTTGCTGACGGTGTAAGTTAAAGAGGTTTGTTGTGGAAAATACGAAAGAAAATACAGATTTGAATATGGGCAGAGCGAAGAATGACAGATGGAAAAAGATACTGGGAATCATTCTGAACATTGCTTTGCTTCTGCTTATAGATGGATTGTTGGTATATACTTTTATTAACGAAGGAAATCGTATATATAAAGGAACAATCATTAAAATATTACTAATTGTTACAGGAAATATCTTGTTTCTTGTTCTTCTGTTCTGGGGAGAGAAAATCTGCAGTGCAATAAAAAATACCACTTTTTTTGAGAATAGCAGATGTCATATTGCTGCTGGCAACTCCTGGAATTGTATTTATGCTTGTCCAGATGGTCACCTGGGTGTCGGGATATAAGAATAAGGCAGTGTCAACATTTAAAGGCCTGGTTAAGATGTCATTACTGATGGAGCAGCCTTATTTGAGACTGAATCTTATTATTTATGCAATATTTTTTTATAATACTTATTATCTTATTTAGGAAAATCAATATTGCTTCTTCTGCGTTGTGTTACCTTTTATAATCCTTGCAATGGTAAACTATTATGTAATGGAATTCCGTGGAGAACCATTCCAGCTTCTTGACATTGTAGGAATGGGAACGGCAGCAGAAGTTGTTGGAGAATATAGCTTCAAAATCAAACTGATGCTTGGAATTCCACTGATCTATGCCCTGGTATTTGATGAGTTTGTACTGAAATTCCAGAAACTGGAGCTTGGAAAAAAGAGCAGAAAGAATACAGCTGCCCGGTTTGGTGTACTGGCTGTGATCGTGATTACATTATGTTTTACCATAAGACCTATCCTCCAGAAGCTTGACGCTGTTACTTTATGGCAGATTAACCGTATTTATAAAGAACAGGGCTACATTTCCTCTTGTTAAGGAAATCAAGTATTTTTATATCGAGCAGCCAGAAGGCTATTCTGTTGGAAAAACCGTAGAACTGGCACAGGAAATTGAAGATGGGGAAAAAATATTGTTTCAGAGACAGACAAGGGTGAGTCTGAAGAAAGTGTTGATAATACAGCTGCAGATACTTCTGAAACAGTAACACCGAAAAATATTATCCTGATTATGAATGAAAGTCTTACAGATTTTGAAAGTGTAGGGAAAATAAAGTCAAATGTAGAAATTTTGCCATACATAAGAAGCCTTAACAAAAATGTAAAACATGGACAGCTTCATGTACCTACATTCAGGAGCCGGAACTGCACGCTCTGAATATGAGGCTCTTACAGGAAACAGTATGAGCTTTTTGCCATCCGGAAGTGTTCCTTATCAGCTTTATGTGCGGGATCCGGAGTATGGTCTGGCAGATATCCTGAAATCCCAGGGATATTACACAATTGCCATGCATCCCAACAAGGCTCATAACTGGAACCGGGCCTCTGTTTATCCATGCATGGGATTTGATGAATTTATCAGCCTGGAGAACTGGGGAGAGGAACACAGAGAGCTTCTTCGAAATTATGTAAGTGACAAAGCAACATTTGAAAAAGATCATCAGCCTTTATGAAGAGAAGGATGCGGATGAAAAAAATTATTTACATTCTGTGTAACCATGCAGAATCATGGCGGTTATACAGTAGAAGACAGAGCTGGATTTGAACCTACTGTAAAGCTTGGATATGATACAGAGTATCCTCTGGCTGAAACGTATTTATCGTTGGCAAGAGAGTCTGATTCAGCATTTAAGGAATTGCTGGAGTACTTTGAAAAAGTAGATGAGCCTACCATGATTGTTATGTTTGGGGATCACTGGCCTAAGATTGAAGAAGAATTTATGGCGAAAACTTTTAGGCGGCAACAGGCAGAGCCTGGGACTTGTTGAAAGCCAGCAGTCCTATACAACTCCCTATGTGATCTGGACAAATTATCCATCTGAGACAGTAGAGGAAGATTTCAGTGCTAATTATCTGGGAAGCTATATGCTTCAGCTGGCTGGTCTTGAAATGCCAGGCTACAACCAGTTCCTTATGAATCTGAAAGAGCAGCTTCCAATCATCGGAGTTGGTGCTGTTTGCGACAAAGATGGAAACTGGTATGCAAATGATGCACTTCCGGATGATTACAAAAACTGATGACGGATTACAATATTCTGGAATATAACAACCAGTTTGAGAAAAAGGATGTAATAGAGAGCTTGTTTACTATTGGCAATTAAGAGGTGCGTTTATGAAAAAACTGTCACAAATGTTTTACAACCTTTTGTTAATGGCAGTAATTGATGGGTTGCTGATCTATACAGAGCTTGGAACAGCCCATCCTTTTCAGGGAGATACCAAGAAAATATTGCTGATTGCCATTGGTGATCTGATATGGATTTTATTGGTTTTGGGGGAGAAAGACTAAGTGATGCCTGGCATACCTGCAGAATATCAACAGCAGCGGATGGAATTTTACTGATTCTGTCCGCTCCTGTTATGATAGGGGCAGTGCAGATGATCACCTGGCTTTCCGGAAAAAGAAATAAATCAGTGAATTATCTGGGAAGTCTTCTGAAAAAGGTTACTTCCCTATCTTTTATGAATCTTATAGGGAATCTGATCGTCTGTTATGTTATTCTTGGTATATTGATCCTGCTTTTTCGAAAAATAAAGACAGCTTCAGCTGTATTTTGCTGGCTTCTGATTTTGCTGGCATTGATCAATTTCTTTTGTAATGGAATTCAGAGGAGAAGCTTTTTTTTTCTGTTGGATATCACAGGAATTGGAACTGCTGCAGATGTTGCAGGAGAATATGAGTGTAAAAATACCTCTTATGCTTGGCATTCCGTTAACGTATTCTATGGTATTTGCCCAGTTTATCCTGAAATTTCAGAGACTGGAGTTAGGAAAAAAAGCAGAAAAAATTTGATTGTGCGGTTAGCCTTTTTAGCTGTCTTTGTTGTGGCAATGGCAGTGGGATTTCGGCCTTTGATCATGAAGCAGGAAAATGTTTCATTGTGGAATGTAAACAAGGAATATCAGAATAAAGGACTGGTATATACTTTTTGCAAGAGAATTCCGGTTTGTTTTTGTAGAAGAACCGGAGGGATATTCCGTGGATGCGGTAAAGAAAATTGCAGAAAAACTGAAGGTGATCCGGCTGAAAGGCAGCAGGAGCCAGATGTAATCCCTGAGAATATGATTATGATCATGAATGAAAGTCTTGCGGATTTCGAGAGCATTGGGAGTGTCAGATCAGATGTGGAAATATTGCCGTATATTCACAGTATTGATAAAAAATGTAACATATGGAAGTCTGCATATGCCCACTTACGGTGGCGGAACAGCAAGATCTGAGTATGAGGCACTTACCGGAAACAGTATTACGTTTCTTCCTTCTGGCTGTGTTCCTTATGAACTGTATGTCCGGACTCCGGAGTATGGAATGGCAGATATTCTGAAATCTCATGGATATTATACAATTGCCATGCATCCCAATAACGGACATAACTGGAACCGCGACCAGGTATATCCGCAGATGGGCTTTGATGAGTTTTTGAATCAGGATAACTGGGGCGGAGAATATCAGGATAAACTGAGAGGCTTTGTAAGTGACCAGTCTGTTTTTGACAAGATCATCAGCCTGTATAAAGAAAAAAGAAACAAATCAAAAGTTGTTTACTTTCTGCGTAACCATGCAGAACCATGGCGGATATTCCCAGAGCACTCTGAAGGGATACGAACCAGATGTAAAACTGAATTATGAAACAGAATATCCGGAGGCACAGACGTATCTGTCACTTGCCAGAGAGTCGGATAAAGCGTTTCAGAATCTTGTAGAATATTTTGAAAAGGTAGACGAGCCGACCATGATCGTCATGTTTGGAGATCACTGGCCTAAGCTGGAAGAAGGCTTTTTTAGCAGAAGTTCTCGGAAAAGACAGGGAGAAGCTGGACCTTTTTTGAAAGCCAGGTGACGTATACAACTCCATATGTAATCTGGACAAATTATTCTTCCGAGACTGCAGAAGAGGATATCAGTGCCAATTATCTGGGAAGTTATGTGCTGTTTAAGGCAGGGATTTCCCTTCCGTTTTATAATCAGTTCCTTATGAAACTGAAGAAACAGCTGCCGGTCATTGGTGTTGGTGCAGTGTGTGATCAGGAGGGGAACTGGTATGCTTCTGAGGATCTTCCGGACAATTACAGACAGTTTTTGAGCGATTACAATATCCTGGAATATAACAACCAGTTTGAGAAAAAAGATGTAATAGAGAGCTTGTTTACATTGAAGTAATAAAAAAGTACCCGGACAAAACAGATGCGGTGGATGGTAACTCTGGCTGTTACTGTGAACGGAGTGAACAGTAACCTCTGGCTGTTTTTTGTCTGGGTATTTTCTGTTTCGCCACTTGACATATGGGAAAATTTCGCATAAAATAAACAAGACTTAACGAGCAAATTAAATAAATGAAGTGGCAATGAAGAGAATAGTACATGAGGAGCAATCTCAGAGAGAAATCCAGGCCGACAGGCAATGGTGTGAGGATTTTGTGCGCAAGTCATGGAACCGGCCTCAGAGCTCCGTACAATTGAAGTGCGGCGTTTGTCCTACGTTATCGGGATAATTGAGTGAGCAGTGGAGCAGTCATTTCCAGTGTTAATCAGGGTGGTACCGCCGAAGCCTTTCGGTCCCTTTTGCAGGGATGGAAGGTCTTTTTTATGTGTTTTTCAAATAATACATGGAATTTACCAGATTTCCCTGGCGTTTAAATATTAGAAAGTCAAAAAGGAGAAAAATCATGGCAAAAGAAAAGAAAAAAAATGGTAGAAGCTATCACTTCCATGGATGTGGATTTTGCACAGTGGTATACTGACGTTGTAAAAAAAGCGGAACTTTGCGGCTACACAAGCGTAAAAGGATGCATGGCAATCAAACCGGCAGGTTATGCAATCTGGGAAAACATCCAGCATGAACTTGACAGCAGATTCAAAGAGACAGGCGTAGAGAATGTATACATGCCAATGTTCATTCCGGAATCCCTTCTGGACAAAGAAAAAGATCACGTAGAGGGATTTGCACCGGAAGTTGCATGGGTAACTCATGGCGGATTTGATCCGCTGCAGGAGAGACTTTGCGTGCGTCCGACTTCTGAGACTCTGTTCTGCGATTTCTACCAGAAAGAGATCCAGTCCCACAGAGATCTTCCAAAGGTATACAATCAGTGGTGCTCCGTACTTCGCTGGGAAAAGACAACACGTCCATTCCTTCGTTCATGTGAGTTCTTATGGCAGGAAGGCCATACAGCTCATGCAACAGCAGAGGAAGCAGAAGAGCGTACAATTCAGATGTTGAACATCTATGCAGACTTCTGTGAGGAAGTTCTTGCAATCCCGGTTATCAAAGGACAGAAGACAGACAAGGAGAAATTTGCCGGTGCAGAGGCTACTTATACCATCGAATCCCTGATGCATGATGGAAAAGCACTTCAGTCTGGTACAAGCCATAACTTCGGTGATGGTTTTGCGAAAGCATTCGGAATCCAGTATACAGATAAAGAAAATAAACTTCAGTATGTTCATCAGACATCCTGGGGAATGACAACACGTATGATCGGTGCAATCATCATGGTACACGGTGACAACAGCGGACTTGTTCTTCCACCAAGAATTGCTCCGGTACAGGCTGTTGTAATCCCGATCCAGCAGAGAAAAGAAGGCGTTCTGGAGAAAACAGAGGAGCTGACACAGATTCTGAAAGCAGCAGGAGTCCGCGCAAAAGTTGACGACACAGACAAGAGCCCGGGATTCAAATTCGCAGAGCAGGAAATGCGTGGTATCCCGATCCGTATCGAGTGCGGCCCGAAGGATATCGAGAGTGGTCAGGCTGTGATCTGCCGAAGAGATACCAGAGAGAAATATATTGTGAAGTTCGAAGAACTTGCTGCTAAGGTTCAGGAAGTTCTGGACACCATGCAGAAGGAAATGCTGGAGCGTGCAAGAGCCCACAGAGATGCTCACACTTATGTAGCAACAAATTACGAAGAATTCAAAGATACCATCAACACACAAACCTGGCTTTGTAAAAGCTATGTGGTGCGGAAACCGTGAATGCGAAGACAAGATCAAAGAAGACGTTCAGGCAACATCCAGATGTATGCCGTTTGAGCAGGAACATTTAAGCGATGTCTGTGTATGCTGTGGAAAACCTGCCAAGAAAATGGTATACTGGGGACGTGCTTATTAATAACAAAAGGGATTGCTGTTTATTTCGCAATCAGTAGTCAAAAGGGGCAAAATTATTTTGCCCCGCTTTGTTTTTCAAGGCAGAGAAGTGTATGAGGAGAAGTTTTGTTTTAAATCAGAGGCAGGTGATAAAGATGGTATTTGAAATTCCACAAAAAGTTGAAATAATTATAAATATTCTGGAAAAAGCTGGTTATGAGGCCTATGCAGTAGGCGGCTGTGTCCGCGATGCCCTTCTTGGAAGAACTCCAAATGACTGGGATATCACCACCTCCGCAAAGCCGGAGCAGGTCAAGGCTTTGTTTCACAGAACAGTAGATACAGGAATCGCTCACGGAACCGTAACAGTGCTGCTTGAAAAAAGAGGGATTCGAGGTTACCACCTACCGGGTGGATGGCGAGTATGAAGATGGCCGTCACCCGAAAGAAGTAACCTTTACGGCCTGCCTGGAGGAAGATTTGAAGCGTCGGGACTTTACCATCAACGCCATGGCCTACAATCCAAGGAAAGGGCTGGTGGACCTTTTTGAAGGGCAGAAAGACCTGGAAAACAAGGTGATCCGCTGTGTTGGTGATCCTCTGGAACGTTTTACAGAAGACGCTCTTCGCATTATGCGTGCTGTACGTTTTTCTGCGCAGCTTGGCTTTTCCCTGGAAGAAGAGACCCGAAAAGCTCTTTCTGTGCTTGCACCAAATTTAAAACATGTAAGCGCTGAGCGGATCCAGGTGGAGCTTGTAAAACTTCTGGTGTCCCCTCATCCGGATTATCTGCGGATTGCCTATGAAGCGGGAGTTACCAGGGAATTTCTGCCGGAATTTGACCGCTGTATGGAGACACCTCAGAACACTCCACACCACTGCTATAATGTGGGAGAACACATTCTCCACAGCCTTTTGTATGTGAGGGAGGATAAGGTGCTAAGGCTGACCATGCTCCTTCACGACATTGCCAAACCTGTTGTACGAAAAACAGACGAAAACGGCAGGGATCATTTCAAAACACATGCTTCTGTGGGAGAAAAAAAATGTCCAAGGAAATTTTGCGCCGTCTGAAGTTTGACAATGACACCATTTCCAGAGTGAGCCGTCTGATCCGCTGGCATGATCTGCGCCCGACTCCAGCATCGGCTGAGGTGCGGAAAGTCATCAATGTAGTTGGGGAAGACCTTTTTCCCATGTGGATGGAAGTCCAGTATGCGGATAACAAAGCGAAAAGTGATTACCGTGGGGAAGAAAAAGCTGCTCGTCAGGCCGGAGTTCGAATGACCTGGGAAGAAATTATGGAAAAAGGCGAATGTGTTTCCATGAAAGGTCTTGCAATTACTGGCAGTGACCTGATCGCAGCCGGAATGAAGCCTGGAAAAGAAATGGGAAGTGTGCTCCATGAGCTTTTGGATGCTGTTCTGGAGAATCCGGAACTGAACAAGAAAGAATCACTTCTTTCCCTTGCTTTTGCAGCCGATAAAAACTTCTTTAGAATAACATATCCCCTCCCACTCATAAGATAGAAGGTATCTGAAGACCTTTGGCATATGTGAGTGACGGGGGGATTTTTATTGTATGATTATGGTCTTAGCACCCTGACCCAGTATGGAATTGAAGTGAAATCTTCGTCCAGGACCCGGGGAGCATTGGTATGTCGTACAGAACAGGGAATTCTGCTCCTCAGAGAGTTTCACGGCTCCGAAAAAAAAACTGCTTTTTCAGCAGGAAGTGTTAAAAAACTTTCCCAGGAAGGCTGTATGGTTGATACTTTTATTGAAAATCAGGAAGGCTATTTGGTTACCAGAGATAAGGATAATATTCCCTATACCCTTCAGAACTGGTATGAAGGCAGAGAGTGTGACACCAAGTCCAGGGAAGATATTATAAGAAGTGTGCAGATTCTGGCAAGGGTACATAAATTTATGAATATGCCTGTGGAGAAAGCCTATATGGCGCGTTCCCTTGCAGATGAATATGCAAGGCATAATCAGGAAATCCGCAAGATCCGTAAATTTATCCGCCAGAAAGGTGCCAGTGCCAGATTTGAAAAGGAATTTCTGGGCAGTGTACAGTGGTTTCTGGAAAAAGGGGAAAAGGCACTGGAAATGCTTGTAAAGTCGGACTATGAAAAACTAAGAGACAAGGCGGTCGAAGAGGGACTTCTATGTCATGGCGAATATAACCAGCACAATGTTCTTCTTTGTAAAAATCAGGCTGCTGTGACAAATTTTGGTCACTTCAGCTTTGATGTGCAGATCAGCGACTTGTATTGTTTTATGCGAAAAAATCCTGGAAAAATATAACTGGGATGTATTTCTGGCCAGACGGATGCTGGAGCAATATGACAAAATACGTCCTATTTCTTCGGAAGAATGGGAAAACCTGCAAATCCGTTTCACATATCCGGAAAAATACTGGAAACTGGCAAATTACTACTTTTCTCATAACAAAGCATGGATTTCCGGCAAGAATACAGAAAAGCTGGAAAAGGTAATTGCCCAGAAGAAAATATGGGGGATTTCCCTGAAAACTGCTTTGGAAAATCCCATTTCTAGAGCGTGCTTGAAAAAGGCTTTCTGCAAGATGGGTGTCTAATTTGTGGGAGATTTTGTCCGGATGAGGGCGCCGTAGCGGGCTACGGCAACCGAATTCCAAAGTGGGGCGTGCAGCTTGCGGGAATGATTTTTCAAACACGTTCTAGCGCAAAAACCGTGACAATACAGGGCAAAAGGTATGTATATAGATAGAAGAATCTTTAGAGGAGGAAACACCATGAATAAAACAGAATTAGTAGCAGCTATGGCGAAAAGAAACCAATCTGTCCAAGAAGGACGTTGAAGCTGTTTTAAAATCATTCATCGACGTTGTATCAGAAGAACTGAAAAAAAGGTGAGAAAGTTCAGTTAGTAGGATTTGGTACATTTGAAGTAAGTGAAAGAGCTGCTCGCGAGGGAAGAAATCCTCAGACTGGTGAAACTATGAAAATCGAAGCTTCTAAATCACGAAATTCAAAGCTGGAAAAGCATTAAAAGATATGGTAAACGCATAATCGCGTAAGCTTTTACAGGAGGAACTTTATAGTTCCTCCTTTTTAAACACGCTCTGATATAGGAGAGTATTATGAGATTAGATAAATTTTTGAAAGTATCCCGCCTTATTAAGAGAAGAACTGTGGCAAATGAGGCATGTGATGCAGGAAGAGTGCTTGTAAATGATAAGCCGGCCAAGGCTTCTGCCCAGGTGAAGACAGGAGATACTATTGAGATTCAGTTTGGAAGCCGCAATGTGAAGGTGGAAGTGCTGGATGTGAAAGAGACTGTGAAGAAGGAAGAAGTTGAGAATCTGTACAGGTATGTTTAAGAGTTCTGTGAACGAAGGAAACAGTATTACTTAAGCAGGTTCTAATTTTAAAAGAAAATTTCATAGATTATCTGTGAACCCACATATTTGGGAGAGAGGGATTTGGAAGAAAAGGTTGTGAACATTTCCCATAAGCTGATACTGGATAACAGGAAAGAAGCATCTGTCACAGGTGTGAAGGATGTGATTTCTTTTGATGAAAAGGAAATCCTTCTTCAGACTGCTGACGGGAAGCTGCAGATTCGCGGCAGCGGGCTTCATGTAAAAGGACTAAACCTGGAAAAAGGAGAAGCTGCTCTTGCCGGACATGTGGATTCTCTTGTCTATTTGTCTAAAGATTCCCCACGAAAAGAAGAACCATTATTTACAAGGCTGTTCCGTTAAGCTATGAGCATATATATCTACAATGAGATCTGGCTTTTCGTCCGGGCTTTTGCAGGGGGTGCGGTGCTGATCCTTTGCTACAGCCTGCTTCAGGAAATAAGAAGGCTCATTTTCTGCAGTCCGGCAGCAGGAGGGATTTTGGACCTTCTTTATTGGGTGTGCGCAGGACTTCTGGTATTTGCAGGAATTTACCGGATCAACCAGGGAATCCTGCGTAGTTTTCTGTTTTTGGGAATTATATCAGGGCATTTCTTACATATCTGACAATAAAACCTTTATTTGAAAAAATTTGTTATATAATCCTGGAGGTTCCTGTCAGATTCGTAAAAAAAACTTCAAAAAAATATATAAATTGGTTGCTATTTTTTTGTAAACGTTGTAAAATTTTAGTTAAGCAATCTGCAAATCAGTACAAAAATAGTACCAGAAATCGTTTGCAGATGAGAAGAGGCAGGAAGTTTGGGAAAATCAGGGAAAAAACGAAGAAAAAAGACAATAGGGTATAATCATCTCGGGATGTTCGGTATTTCTCTGATCGTTCTGATTCTGATTCTGACGCTTATGGCACAGAGCCGGGACATTAAGGAATCTCTTGCCGGCTATGAGACCAGGGCAGAGCCATTAAGCCAGCAGATTGAGGAAGAGCAGGCGCGCACTCAGGAGAATGAAGATCTGAAGCAGTATATGCTCACGGATGAGTACGCAGAGCAGGCCGCCAGAGAGAAGCTGGGTCTTGTGAAGGAGAATGAGATTATTTTTCAGGAGGAGAAATAAGGTTCTGGGAAAAACGAAGTTTGGAAGTTTCTGACGATATATTTTTCAATATGGTCGTCTTTGTTTGACATATATTTTCATACCTGTCCCCTATAATAGGCATAAGGTGCTGCCGAAGGTGATGTAAATGCAGCATTCCTTTGCAAAAACAAGGGCAGCAGTTAAAGACTACATGAACAGTGGGGCGTGCAGCTTGCGGGAATGCTTTTTCAAACAGGCTCTGGCACTGTAAGGCTGTAAAGGGGAGGGGAGAATATGCAGGAATGGATAATTGCCATGCTCGTGATCAGTGTGCTGCTGGTGCTGCGGGACATGGCAAAAGTTTTTTTCAGGGGAAGAAGTTTCCTTAAGGCAGAGCAGCCGGCCGAAGAGAAAAATCCCCAGAAGGAGAAGGTGGAGCGGTATGCTGCTTCTTTTCGGAAGCTTGCAGACAGCTTTTATGGATTACCCTACCGAAAAAGACTATTTAAGCAACGGCCAGGTGGATGGAATCATAAGGGAGACCTGTGATGAGATATGCAGCCACTGTTATCAGCAGGGAAATCTGCTGGGGCACCCAGTCGCAGGAAATGTACAGAGGAAGCGAGCGGATGATTCGTTCCATGGAGGAGGGAAATCAGGAGAAAATACAGGAGACAAAAAGCGACTGGATGAGTGTATGCAGTCGTTTTTCCCAGTATTATGAGACACTTGGTAACTCTTATATGAGGGAGCGGCAGAAGCTGATATGGGACAACCGGATGATCGAAAGCCGCCTTGCCGTGGCACAGCAACTCCAGGAGATGTCCAGAATCATGGATATGGTGGCAGAAGACCTGTACGACATTTCCATTGCGGATCCTCAGCTTATGACGGAATTGCAGAAGATTCTCAGGAAGCGTCATATTGTGGTGAAGCAGGTCTGGGTGATGGATAAGGTGGAAGGAAGACGTGAGATTTTTCTTACCATGCGTGCCAGAAGCGGGCAGTGCATTTCTGTTAATGAGGTGGCACAGCTTTTGTCTCAGGAATTCGGAACTCCCATGGCGGCAGCAGGGAGGAAGAAGAATTGTAAATGGAGAATACCATACGGTTCATTTTGTGGAGGATGTAAGTTATCAGGTACTTTACGGAGTGGCAAAGCTGACCAAGGAAATGGAGAAGGTTTCCGGAGACAATTATATTTGCAGACAGGAAGAGGCAGGCCGTTTTGTAATGTGTCTTTCCGATGGAATGGGCTCCGGGGTGGAGGCATGCCGGGAAAGCGAGGAAGTGGTAGAACTTCTGGAACAATTTCTGGAATCCGGTTTTACCCAGGAGACGGCGGCGAAAATGGTGAACTCTGCTCTTGTGATGAAGGGACAGGAAGGGATTTTTTCAACAGTGGACATCTGCGCAGTGGATTTATATACGGGAATCTGTAACTTCCTGAAAGCGGGGGCTTCCGCCACTTTTATCAAAAGGGATCACTGGGTGGAGGCCATTTCTTCAGAGAGTCTGGCCGCAGGGCTTGTACAGCAGATTGATTTTGAGACAGCTTCCAGGAAGCTGTATCATGGGGATTATCTGATCATGATGACAGATGGCGTCTTGGATGCGCTGCCTGCCATGCGGGAGGAGGAGACCATGAAAGAAATCATTATGGATATCCATGAAGAGACTCCCAAGGAGATGAGCCGGGGGATTCTGGAGCGGGTGCTGGGATACAGCGATTACTGCGCCAGGGATGATATGACGGTTCTTGTAGCTGGAATGTGGAAGAAATAGAAGCATTATTTTTGAGCAAAAAACAGATATGGAATCATATGAGCATATGAATATATTTGAAAGAAGTAATATTGTTACGGTTCACGAAAGAATCAGTAACGTATCAGAGGCAGAGCTAGTATGTATCAGAAAGTGAAAGCATATATGAAAGAACATGGCATGGTAGTGGATGGGGATGTGGTCCTTGCCGGAGTTTCCGGAGGAGGAGACTCCATGGCTATGCTGGAAATGTTAAAAAGATATCAGGCTGAAGCAGCTTTTTCGCTGTGTGCGGTACATGTGCATCATGGAATCCGCGGCGAGGAAGCTGACCGGGATGAAAGAGTAGTAAGAGAGACCTGCGAAAAATGGACGATTCCTTTTTTATCCTATCATTACCCGGTACCGGAGCTTGCAAAGAAATGGAAAATGGGACTGGAAGAGACAGGAAGAAAAGTCAGACAGGATGCGTTTTCCAGGGCAGAAGCTGATTATTTTGGAAAATCAGAAACGGCTGACCTCCAGGGTGGGGGAAGAGTCTTTGCCGCCAGAGAAGGAAAATTACGGATCCGTATTGCTCTGGCCCACAATGAAAATGATGTGGCGGAAACTTTGCTCCACAATCTTTGCAGAGGAACGGGGCTGAAAGGTCTGGCTTCTATTTTGCCGGTGCGGGATGAAATTATTCGGCCCATTTTGTGTTTAAATAAACAGGAAATTGTCAATTATTTAATAAAAGAACAGATTCCCTATGTAACAGACAGTACCAATCTTACAGATGATTATACAAGAAATAAGATCAGACATCAGATATTGCCTATTCTGGAAGAACAGGTGAATGCTTCTGCTGTCCGCCATATGGCGGAGACGGCCAGTCTTGTTAGTCAGGCAGAGGAGTATTTGTCCCGTCAGGGAGAACGCCTTGTGAAAAAGTATGGGGAAAACAGGGAGCGGGGAATTTTCCTGTCAGAAGCATTCTGGCGGGATGAGCCTGCCATAGCTTCTTACGGAGTGCTTCAGGTTTTTTGAAGAGCTGGCTGGGAAACGTAAGGATTTTTACAGCTGCTCATGTAAAAAGTGTGGAGAGCCTTCTGAAGCTTCAGGTGGGACGACGGATCAATCTGCCTTATGATCTGGCGGCGCTTCGAACTTATGGAGGAATTTTACTGGGAGAAAGACAATTACTGGGAATGTCAGATAGAAATCTAAGTTCAAAAGAGTACGATCCAGTGAAAGCTGAAAAAAATCAGGAGAGGAATGCACTGCAAAAAGTGTCCAGTTGAGTAAAAAGGAGCTGGAAACTGCTTGTGAACAGGTACTTTTTACAGATAATGTTTTTATCTGAAAATATTTTCTAATGAAGGCCAGAAGATTGAAGAAAAAAGTATACGAAATGGCTGGATTATGATAAAATAAAACAGGAATTGTCCATCCGGACCAGACAGCCGGGAGATTTTCTCATTGTAGATGACAAAGGGGAGCAGCAAGAAGCTGAACCGTTATTTTATAGATGAGAAGATCCCATCAGAGGAAAGAGACAGCATCTTGCTTCTATGTACCGGCTCTGAGGTTTTGTGGGTGGTGGGAGGCAGAATAAATGAGAATTATAAAATAGCTCCCAGAACCAGGAGAATATTGGAAATACAATACCAAGGAGGAAAAGATAATCATGAGTGAAAAAATCAGAGTTTTACTGGATGAGGAGACTGTGGAGAAGCGTATCTGCGAAGTAGCAGCCCAGATCAGCGAAGAGTACAAGGGAAAAGAAATCCACATGATCTGCGTTCTTAAGGGCGGAGTATTTTTCATGTGTGAGCTTGCCAAGAGAATCACAGTGCCGGTAACTCTTGATTTCATGTCTGTTTCCAGTTATGGAGATGACACCAAATCAAGCGGAGTTGTAAAGATCGTCAAGGATCTGGATCAGCCTCTTGAAGATAAAGAAGTTCTTGTTGTGGAGGATATTATTGATTCCGGAAGAACCTTAAGCTATCTGCTGGACGTTCTGAAGAGACGTAATCCAAACAGCGTGAGACTTTGCACCTTGTTGGACAAACCGGACCGCAGAGTGGTAAAAGGGGTTGATGTGGATTACTGCTGCTTCAATATTCCGGACGAGTTTGTAGTAGGATACGGACTTGATTATGCCCAGAAATACAGAAACCTTCCTTACATCGGAGTGGTAGAGTTCGAATGAAAGGAGAATTATACAAGTGAATAAGCAGTCAGGCAGAATTGGCTTGTATCTTGTCCTGATCGTAGCTTTGATCGCAGGTTACCTGTATCTGAACAATCAGGCAGCTGTCCAGAGTGATTATACTTATGGACAGCTGGAGCAGGCAGTGACAGACGGAAAGGTGACCAGTGCCACGATCCATCAGAACAGTGAGGTTCCAACAGGTTCTGTGATCGTGAATATAAGCGGCGAGGGACAGAAGCGTATTTATGTGGCAGATGTAAATGAGGCAGAGCAGCTTCTTCGAGAGAGCGGGCTTGATCCTGCTGTTGAGGATGTGCCGAAGCAGAGTGTATTTATGAACTCTGTTTTCCCGGTACTTCTTACCTGTGGTCTTATCATCTTCCTCATGCTGATGATGAACCGTCAGATGTCAGGTGGCGGTGGCGGAGGAAATGCCAAGATGATGAATTTCGGCAAAAGCAGGGCAAGAATGTCCATGCCGGATGATAAGAAAGTGACTTTCCAGAACGTAGCGGGCCTGGAGGAAGAGAAGGAGGAGCTGAAGGAGGTTGTAGATTTCCTGAAGGATCCCCAGAAGTATACCAAGGTGGGAGCCAGAATCCCGAAAGGAGTTATCCTTGTAGGCCCTCCCGGAACTGGTAAGACACTTCTGGCAAAGGCAGTGGCAGGAGAAGCGGGAGTTCCGTTTTTCTCCATTTCCGGTTCTGACTTTGTGGAAATGTTTGTCGGTGTAGGTGCATCACGTGTGCGTGATCTTTTCGAAGAAGGCAAACGCCATGCACCATGTATTATTTTCATTGATGAGATCGATGCGGTTGCAAGACAGCGTGGAACCGGTATGGGCGGCGGACATGATGAAAGGGAACAGACTCTGAACCAGCTTCTTGTAGAGATGGATGGATTCGGAGTAAATGAAGGCATTATCGTAATGGCCGCTACCAACCGTGTGGATATTCTGGATCCTGCAATTCTTCGTCCGGGACGTTTTGACCGCAAGGTTGGCGTAGGTCGTCCGGATATTAAAGGAAGGGAAGAGATCCTCCATGTCCATGCCAAGGATAAACCTCTTGGCGAGGATGTAGACCTGAAACAGATCGCTCAGACTACAGCTGGATTTACAGGTGCAGATCTTGAGAACCTGATGAATGAGGCGGCTATTGCTGCAGCCAGAAAAGGTCATGTATTTATTTGCCAGAAAGATATTAAGAATGCCTTTATCAAGGTTGGGATCGGTGCAGAAAAGAAGAGCAAGGTCATCTCTGAGAAAGAGAAAAAGATCACCGCGTATCATGAACCGGACATGCGATCCTGTTTCATGTACTTCCGGATATGGATCCTGTCTACACGATTTCCATTATCCCGACAGGAATGGGAGCTGCCGGCTACACCATGCCTCTTCCAGAGAATGACGAAATATTTAATACTAAGGGTAAAATGCTCCAGGATATTACCACACTTCTTGGAGGACGTGTGGCAGAGGAGCTGATTTTCGGCGATATTACAACTGGTGCATCCAACGATATCAAGCGGGCTACCAGCGAAGCAAGAGCTATGGTGACCAAGTATGGTATGTCCGATAAGATTGGACTGATCTCCTATGGAGATGATGACGATGAGGTATTTATTGGACGAGATCTGGCGCACACCCGCGGTTACAGCGAGGATGTTGCCAAGGCAATTGACAGTGAGATTCACAGTATCATTGAGGAGTGTCATGACAATGCGAAGAAGATTATTTCTGAGCATATGGAGGTTCTTCATGGCTGTGCCAAGCTCCTTCTCGAGAAGGAAAAAGTTCATCGGGATGAATTTGAAGCACTTTTTACAATGGAAAAATCGGGTGAATCAAATGAAAGTATATAACATGCACAAAAAATAATAGTGATTTTTGTGAAGTTTATGCACACTTATTTGTTGCCACATGGTATTATATACATCGTAAAAACCCCCAATACATTATATAGTTTTTGCTACACCCCATAAGAAGAAATACCTTCTCCAAAAAAGACAGCTTTTACCGGCTGTCTTTTTTTACGTTAAATGAATAAGGTATTTTAGATCGTGTTTGAAATGTGGGAGTTCTTTGGTGAAAACGTCGGTAAGCTGGGCGGAAATTTGGAGAATAAGCCGAATTTTAACAGTTGTGGGAAGAAATGTTTTCAGTTAAAATATAGGGTGTAATTTTTTTGAAAGAGGGATGTTATGGATCGTAATAATGCAGATGTAATGAAAAAAATGCAATATATATTGAATATGAGACCGGTTTTGAATACAGAGGCATTGTTCAGCGATGGTTCTGATTATTACCGTTGTCCGTCAAATCCCAAAGCAGGAGACAAGGTACGCATCCGCTTCCGCACCAAGCGGAACAACGTAGATATGGTTTATTTAATATACGATGGTAAGCGTCAACAGATGGAGCGTGTGGCCAAATCCAATGGATTTGATTATTATGAGACTTCTATTATTATGGGAGAGGAGATTGTCCGCTACCATTTTGAGATCACATACGGATGGGTGACCTGTTATTATAATTATCAGGGTGTTTCCATGAACCCAGAGGAGCGTCTGGAGTTTGAGATTTATCCGGACTATGATACCCCCCAGTGGGCGAAGGGTGCTGTTATGTACCAGATTTTTGTGGATCGCTTCTGCAATGGGGATCCGACGAATGATGTGGAGGATCGTGAATATTTTTATATTGGCGATATGACTTCAGGGTAAGAGACTGGGGAAAAGTTCCGGCAGTAATGGGGGTGCGGGAGTTTTATGGCGGTGACCTGCAGGGAATTATGGATAAACTGGATTATCTGCAGGATCTGGGAGTGGATGTTATTTATCTGAACCCGATTTTTGTTTCTCCAAGTAATCACAAGTACGATATTCAGGATTATGAGTATGTGGATCCCCATTACGGCAAGATCGTGGAGGATATGGATGATGGCCTTCTGAATGAGGGGGACCGCGAGAATGCCCATGCCCGGAAATTTATTAAGCGTGTGACCGATAAGCGGAATCTGGAGGCAAGTAATGAACTGTTTGCAAAGCTTGTGGAGGAAATCCATAAGAGAGGCATGAAAGTAATCCTGGATGGTGTGTTTAACCATTGTGGATCTTTTAACAAATGGATGGACAGAGAGCGGATCTATGAGAACCAGGAGGGATATCCAAAGGGAGCGTATATTTCTGCAGACAGTCCATATAGGTATTACTTTAATTTCTATGACGAGAACCGCTGGCCGTACAATCCTACCTATGATGGATGGTGGACTCATGATACTTTGCCGAAGCTGAATTATGAAGCCTCCAGGGATCTGTATGATAAGATTCTGGAGATTGGTAAGAAGTGGGTTTCTGCGCCTTATAATGTAGATGGATGGAGATTGGATGTGGCGGCAGATCTTGGGCACAGCAACGAATTTAACCATCAGTTCTGGAAGGATTTCCGGAAAGCTGTAAAGGAGGCAAATCCCAATGCGATCATTCTGGCAGAGCATTACGGAAATCCGGAGAGCTGGCTGCAAGGGGGATGAGTGGGATACGGTTATGAACTACGATGCCTTTATGGAACCTCTGACCTGGTTCCTGACCGGAATGGAGAAGCACAGTGATGAGTACCGGGAGGACCTTTATGGCAACAGTGAGGCCTTTATCGGGGCGATGAAGACTCATATGAGGGCACTTCATATGTCTGCACTTTATACGTCCATGAATGAATTGTCAAATCATGACCATTCCAGATTCCTGACCAGAACAAACCGCCGTGTGGGAAGGATTTCCTATGCCGGTGCGGAAGCTGCTTCCCAGAACATCAATCCTGCAGTGATGCGTGAAGGTGTTGTGGTGCAGATGACCTGGCCGGGAGCACCAACTGTTTATTATGGTGATGAGGCAGGTGTCTGTGGCTTTACAGATCCGGATAACAGAAGAACTTATCCATGGGGACATGAGGATCAGATGATGATTGCGTTCCACAGAGATATGATTAAGATCCATAAGGAATATGATTTCTTAAGTAATGGTTCCCTTGTGTTCCTCTGGAATGATTATCAGGGACTTTGCTTCGGAAGATTTCCATGATGAAAGAATGATCGTGATTCTGAATAACCGGAATGAGGATCGGGAGGTTGAGATTGAGGTCTGGAAGACGGGAATCAGCAGACTGAAGGATTCTGTATTGAAGCGGATCATGCTGTCTTACCGTGATGGATATACTACGGAGGAATATGAATATACAGCCAAGGCAGGTGTGATCAGGGTGCCGATGCCAGCGTTTGGGGCGATGGTGTTGTATCATAAGTGTGAGAATCCGACTATATTTGTGGAAGATTAGGGACGCCGCGAGGAAACCTATGGGCTGACGGCCAGAGCTGTGGTTCTGGGATTTTCCATATACGCTTATTTGCAGGAGGTGGAGCAAACTCGGCCACATGGTGGCCTCAGACAGTGCTCCACCTCCTGCGCGTATATGGAAAATCCCTGGAATCCTCGCAATGGCCGCCAGTCCATAGGCCCTCCTCGCGGCTGAGTATTCAAGGCGAAAAAGAACGTTTGGTATCAGGGCGCTGCGCTGCTGATACAGAGAAGAGATAAAAAAACTCCCAGGTAAAAATATCTGGGAGTTTAGAATATAGTGGATGGAGAAGGATTCGAACCGCTTTGGCGTATGACAGAAAAATTCCAGAGCGAATATGCTCTGGAGTAGTAGTGGATGGAGAAGGATTCGAACCGCTTTGGCGTATGACAGAAAAATAAACTCCAGAGCGAATATGCTCTGGAGTAGTAGTGGATGGAGAAGGATTCGAACCTTCGAAGGCATCGCCAGCAGATTTACAGTCTGTCCCCTTTGGCCACTCGGGAATCCATCCTTGAATGAATTTATTATATACAAAGAAGAAAGTTTTTGCAAGATATTTTTTCAGCTTTTTTGATGTTTTGCGCGCCAGAGCGTGTTTGAAAAAGCATTCCCGCAATCTGCCCGCCCCACTTTGCAGTATATTTTGCCTGAATTCAGTTGCCGTAGCCCGCTACGGCGCCTTCATCCGGACAAAATCTTCCACAAATTGTGACGCATCTTGCAGAAAGCCTTTTTCAAACACGCTCCAGGTGAATGAAAAAAGAATCAATAACTCATTTTTTTTTGCAAAGAGGTAGACGAATGGGGAAAAATCTGCTAAACTACAGACAATGGAAATAGTTAAGGTGTTTCCAAAGATAGGAGGAATTTTATCATGTATGAGTTAGTTAATGCAACAGAAATGCTGAAAAAAGCAAAAGCTGGACATTATGCAGTAGGTCAGTTCAATATCAACAACCTTGAGTGGACAAAGGCTATCCTGCTTACAGCACAGGAACTGAACTCCCCGGTTATTCTGGGCGTTTCCGAAGGCGCTGGTAAGTACATGGCTGGTTATAAGACCGTTGTTGGAATGGTTAAAGGTATGATGGAAGAGCAGAAGATCACTGTTCCGGTTGCACTTCACCTGGATCACGGTTCATATGAAGGATGCCTGAAATGTGTTGAGGCTGGATTCTCATCCATCATGTTCGACGGATCTCATTACCCGATCGAAGAGAACGTTGCTAAGACTAAAGAACTGGTTAAGATCACAAGAGAGCATGGAATGTCCTTAGAGGCAGAGGTTGGCTCCATCGGTGGTGAGGAAGATGGCGTTATCGGTATGGGCGAGTGCGCAGATCCTAAGGAATGCAAGATGATCGCTGATCTTGGTATCGATTTCCTGGCAGCAGGCATCGGCAACATTCATGGTAAATACCCCGCTAACTGGAAGGGCTTAAGCTTCGAGACTCTGGATCCAATCCAGCAGCTTACAGGTGATATGCCGTTAGTACTTCACGGTGGTACAGGTATTCCTACAGACATGATCAAGAAAGCTATCGACCTTGGAGTTTCCAAGATCAATGTAAACACAGAGTGCCAGCTTTCTTTCGCAGAAGCTACACGTAAATACATCGAGGAAGGCAAAGATCAGCAGGGTAAAGGATATGACCCACGTAAGCTTCTTGCACCTGGCTTCGATGCAATCAAGGCTACTGTTAAAGAGAAAAATGGAAATCTTCGGATCCGTTGGAAAAGCTTGAATATGATTTTTCTCCGCACATGCGGAAAGAGAAAGGGACTGCGTAAGCAGTCCTCTTTTTTTGCGTATATGAAGTGTTTCACAGCCTGTTTTTTCCAATAGGTTCTGGCTTGTGACCCGAATTATTATTCAAAGTCTGGATCTGATAAAAATTGTAATGTTTTGTACAAGTTGCGACAAAATGTCCATATTCAAATATCACTCTCTAAAAAAATGAACATGTTTCTTGATTTTTTATCATGGTTTTTTAACAGAAAAATCAGTATTATATAAACATCTTAAGAAACGGTTCTCAAAGAAAAGGAGAGTAAAATTATGAAGATGAGAAAAAAATCGCAGCAATGGGACTTAGCGCAGTTATGGCAGCTTCTATGGTACCAGCATTACCGGTTATGGCTGATGATGCAGCTGGAAAGGTTTACTACTTAAACTTCAAACCAGAGCAGGATGAAGCATGGCAGAACCTGCAATATATACAGAAGAGACAGGCGTTCCGGTAACAGTTGTTACAGCAGCTTCCGGACAGTATGAGACCACACTTCAGTCTGAGATGGCTAAGAGTGATGCTCCTACACTTTTTCCAGGTAAACGGACCTGTAGGACTTAAGAACTGGAAGGATTATTGCTATGATCTGTCCGGATCTGATATCTATTCACAGCTTACATCTGATGCTTACACTGTAAAAGACGGTGATGCAGTTGATGGTATTGCATATGTAATCGAGTCCTACGGACTGATTGTAAACAAAACCTTACTGGAAAAAAGCAGGCTACACAGTAGATGACATCAAGAGCTTTGATGATCTGAAGAAGGTTGCTGATGACATCCAGGCAAGAAAAAGATGAGCTTGGAGTGAAAGGTGCTTTCACAAGCGCTGGTATGGACGGATCCTCTGACTGGAGATTCAAAACACACCTTGCAAACCTTCCAATCTACTATGAGTATCAGGCAGATGGCATCGATGATACAGATGCAATCAAGGGAACATACCTTGATAACTATAAGAACGTATTTGATCTTTACATCACAGATTCTACCTGCGATGGAGCTGAGCTTTCCGCTAAGACAGCAGATGACTCCCGTAACGAGTTCATCAACGGAGATGCAGTATTCTATCAGAATGGTTCCTGGGAATATGGCGAATTGTCCAAAACATACAGCGATGACGAGCTGGCTATGATTCCGATTTACTTCGGTGTTGATGATGAGAACGAAGGCCTTGCAACCGGTACAGAGAACTTCTGGTGTGTAAACAAAGAAGCTTCTGAGGAAGATATCCAGGCAACACTTGATTTCATGAACTGGTGCGTAACTTCTGAGGATGGAACAAAGGCTATGTCAGAAGACTTGGGCTTTACAATTCCTTTCAAAACAGCACAGGAGCCCACAAACGTATTTGTAAAACAGGATGCAGAGTATACAGCAGCTGGCCTTACACCTGTATCATGGAACTTCACAACCATGCCTTCCGAAGAGTGGAAGAACGGTCTTGGTACAGCGCTTACATTATATGCAGCAGGAAGCGGTTCCTGGGATGATGTAGTTTCCGCATTCGTTGACAATTGGGCAACTGAGAAAGCTCTTTCCGAATAATCGTAACAGGTAATAAATTTCTTTCCAACAGCATATAATATGTCCAGAAGAAATTCAGGACATATTATAGAATGGTGAACAGGGTGGGGAGGCGAAATACAGCCTCCCCATTTTAATGGGAAAATGATGTAATGTTTTGGGGTGGTGGATAATCTTCCACAAAGGTGTCATAACAGGAAAAGGAGGAGTGAAAAATGGTAGGAAAAATCTCTGAAAAAAATGGTGGCCGGTATTTGTTCTGCCAACATTGGCTGCATTTATTATAGGTTTCTTATGGCCGTTTATCTGGGGTATTTATCTTTCATTTTGTAAATTTTCAACTGTAAAAGATGTAGTCTGGGTTGGACTTTCCAACTATCAGAAAATTTTTATCGGCGGTGACTTCAGTCATGCATTCTGGCTGACCGTTGTATTCGCATTTGTTTCCAGTATTCTGATTAATGTGTTGGCATTTTCCATTGCATTGGCTTTGACAAAAGGCTTCAAAGGAACAAACGTGTTCCGTACTGTATTCTTCATGCCGAACCTGATCGGTGGTATTGTACTTGGTTATATCTGGCAGACACTGTTAAACGGTCTGCTTTCCATGTGGGGACAGCCTCTTCTGAAGTTGTCTGCAACAAATGGTTTTATTGGAATGATCATCCTGTTGTTATGGCAGCAGATTGGATATATGATGATCATTTATGTGGCTGGTCTTAATAACGTATCTCCGGATCTGATTGAGGCTGCACAGATTGATGGCGCAACCGCATCACAGATCCTGTTTAAAATCAAGATTCCGATGATCATGCCATCTGTTACAATTTGTACATTCCTTACTCTTACAAACGGATTCAAGATGTTCGACCAGAACCTTTCCCTTACAGGCGGAGATCCTGGAAAACAGTCACAGTTACTGGCACTGAACATTTACGATACATTCTACGGACGAAGCGGCCCTGCATGGAAGGGTATCGGCCAGGCAAAAGCAGTTGTATTCTTTGTACTGGTTGTTGCAATCGCGTTGATCCAGCTTCGTGCAACATCATCTAAGGAGGTGCAGGCATAATGGCAGATAAGAAAAAAAAAGTATTATCCCAACTATAATTCTTTCTATAATTTCAATTATCTGGATCTACCCGATTGTTATGATCCTGTTTAACTCCTTAAAAGTGGAGTCCGCAATTACTACATCTGGTGTTTTCCAGTTTCCTACATCTGAGACCTGGAACGGAATCCAGAACTTTATAGCCAGCGTCACACAGATGGATTTCCTGAAATCCTTCTGGTACAGCCTTGTGATCTCAGTTATGTCTGTTGTTTTTGATTCTGCTTTGTTGCTCTATGTGCGCATGGTACATTGTACGTGTAAACGGCTTGCTTTCCAGGTTCTGTATTACCTTTGCGTATTCAGTATGGTTGTTCCTTTCCAGATGGTTATGTTTACCCTGGCAAAAACAGCAGATACTTTGAAACTGAATAATCCATACACCATTTGCATTGTTTACCTTGGATTTGGTGCCGGACTTGCAGTATTTATGTTTACCGGTTTTTGTAAAAGGAAGCCCGCTGGAAATTGAGGAAGCTGCCATGATTGATGGATGCAGTCCTCTGCAGGTTTTCTTTAAGATCTTGATTCCGATTTTGAAACCAACCATTATCTCTACTGCAATTCTGGAACTGATGTGGGTATGGAACGATTACCTTCTTCCAACACTGGTTCTGGATATTAAGAAGTATAAAACAATTCCAATGGCAATCCAGTATTTCCGTGGAAGCTATGGTCATGTGCAGATGGGACCGATGATGGCAAGTATTATGATCGACATTATCCCGATTATTGTTGTATATCTGGTTTGCCAGAAATATATTATCGAGGGAGCTGTTGCAGGTGCAGTTAAGGGTTGATTTCTTTGGGTAAAAAAAGAACGGTTTTTACCTGAGAAATTTGGAGATTATTCCCTTTTCAATATGATACCAGAATGTTAAAAATAAAGATAGTTCTTTGCAGAGATGCGAGGGGCTATCTTTATCTTTATATAAGATTTCATGTGCGCCAGACAGAAAAAAAGAGGCGAAGCAACAGGCGATATGAAATTTCTGGCTTTTTCTGACAGGCGGACATAAATGACAGTTGGAAGAGTTGTCCCGGTGTTAAATATAATAAAAGATCGGAGTACCAATATGTACAGAGTTTTGATAACAGACGATGAGAAAATTGAGCGGGAGGGAATAAAATTCCTTCTGGCACAGGAAGAGGGAGAATACGAGATCCATGAGGCTGCCAATGGCAGGCAGGCACTGAATGTATTGCGAAGTGAAGAGATTGATTTTCTTTTAACAGACATAAAAATGCCTCATATGGACGGTCTGGAGCTGGCTAGCAAGGTCAGAGAAGAGTATCCCAATCTTCCAATTGTAATTTTTAGTGGATACAGTGATTTCGCTTTTGCCCAGGAAGCTATGCGTTACGGAGTGAAGGATTACGTGCTGAAGCCGGTTGATCCGGATACCTTTCATACAACTATCGGGAAAGTAAAAGCAGAGCTTCAAAGTATCCGGTCCAAGAAGCAGAAGGAAGAGAAAGGGAAGAATTTTTCTTCTTCAGTATTTTCTTCAGACTTACCTGTATTCCGGAAATGAAGAAGTGTTGAAAAAGGACTGGGGAGATTTTAGATGAATCTAACTGGGAGCAGTGGCACTGTGCGATTCTTATCGAATCAGATAAGGCATTTTTTGATAATGTTCCAGATAATATTGATGAGGAACTGATGCAGGGATTGCACCGGAATTTCTTTTACCTGAATCTGAATACCAGACAGTCTGTGCTGTTTTTTTTCTGATGTGTACTGCGATTATCAGCTGGTTGCCAAGCATTTATATGACATTTTGAAGCAGAATTACTCTGCAAGTTTTCACCTTGCAGTGAGCAGCCGGTTTGAAGGGAATGAGGCGCTGCCTGAAATTATGTCCCAGCTGGAGCAGACCATGGAGGAGAAATTTTATCATCCAGATGTGCATGTGTTTAATAATGAGGCCTCTGACAGCCAGCCGGTGAATGCGGAGACACAGGATTCCCGTCTGATGGAGAAGATTTCCGAAGACATTTCCCGCAAAGATGTGGAGCAGCTGAAGAAGCATTTTGAGTGTCTGGCGAAGAAATATGAGAATGATACCCGTTTCTCTGCCATGTATGTGAAATTTGTTTTTTCCAATGTGATCCAGGAGCTTTTTCAGGAAAATCAATTCTCTGAGGAGCGGAAGCTGGATCATGAGGTAGAGCGGCTGTACAGTTGTACCAATCTGAAGCAGATCCTTGCAATCACCCAGGAGAATATTAAGGAGTACGAGGAGTTTCTGGAGCGTTCCATGAGTGATTCCAGAGATGAAGTTGCTTCTGTGAAGAATTATATTTACCAGCACTATGCGGAGGATTTAAGTCTTGAGACATTGGCGGAGAAGGTGTATTTGTCTTCTGGCTATCTCAGCTTTATTTTTAAAAAGAGACTGGTATGAACCTGAACCGCTTTATACGTGTGGTTCGATGGAAAAGGCGAAGGAGCTTTTGTGTAATTCCAATATGAAGGTGGCACAGGTCAGTGAACAGGTAGGAATCCCCAATGTTTCTTATTTCTGCAGAAGTTTCAGGGAATATTATGGAAGCAGCCCGGAGTCCTATCGGAAAGGAACCGGTGAAGAGGATGAAAATACCGGCAGTCATAAAGAATAAATTTGAGAATATGAAATATCGTCATAAGCTGACTATTCTTCTTGTGACAGCCAGCCTGGTTCCCATGATCCTGCTTGTATTGTATAGTCATGACCGCATGAGCAGTCTGCTCCGGGAAAAAGAAATGGAGGATATGTCTTCCATTCTGGAACAGACCGGAGAGGGGAATCGACAGCCAGATAGAAGTTTTTTCCAGTCTTCTGAATTATCTCACTTATTCCCCGGATATTGAGGATCTGATCACTGAGAAAATATGGATAATTATCAAGCGTATATAAAATATACAGAAGTAGCAGATCCTCTTTGTCTGTACCAAAGTCTTATCATGATGCCATTATACAGATCCAGTTGTTTGCAGAAAGCATTAAAGTGCGCCATGAGTATACACTTGTGCCTTTGTCAGAGGTGGATAAGGAGTGGTGGTATGACAAACTGGCAGAGGATGTGTCTGTGCAGTGGGTGGTGGACAGCCAGATACCGGAGATTGCAGCTGTAAGGCGGATTTATACTGGCAGAGAGCAGACAGCAGTTCTTTGCGTTACACTGGATTATAATAAGATTTTTCAACCCTTTGAAAAGATTATTTCAGCAGAATCCGGGGCATGATCCTGGATAAAGGAGGAAATGTTCTGTTTCAGAAGGAAATGCTGGGTGAAAAGGAAGAAAAGGATTCGGGAGAGGCTGTCTCCAGGGAGTTTCTGGAGTCCGGGCAGGGAGATTATGCTTTTGTAAACCGGAAGAACGCGGCTTGCGGATGGAGTTTTTATCTGTATAAGCTGCAATCAGCAGTGGACAGCTCTGTATCAGAAATCCTGGTCAGCGAGATTCCCCTGATTACGGCCTGTGTAGCCATAATTCTGGTGTTGGGACTTTCTTTTTCCAGACTTTTTACCAGAAAGATCGAGGAGCTTACCGATAACATGAACCGGGTAAACCAGGGGAGCCGTGAGGTTACGGTGGACAGCAATGCTGGAGATGAAATTGGCCTTCTGGTGCGCAGCTTCCGAAGCATGATGGACGAGATCAATCGTCTGATCCATGAGGTTTATGAGAATAAGATTGCGTTGAAAGAGTTTGAACTGAAGGCACTGACTGCCCAGATCAACCCTCATTTTTTTGTATAACTCCCTGTCTGTTATCAACTGGATGGCTATTCGAAGCAATCAGAGGGAAATCAGTAAGGTTACTTTGTCCTTATCTATGTTCTACCGGACTGCTTTGAGTAAGGGGCAGGATATGGTAACTGTGGATAACTGTATTCAGAATATTAAGGCGTATCTGGATATCCAGCTGGTGATGCATGACAATGATTTTCAAGTGATCTGGGACATTGACCCGGAGGTGAAAGGAGATATTGTGCCTAAATTGTTGCTGCAGCCTGTTGTGGAGAATGCATTGGAGCATGGGCTGGACATGAAAGAAGAAGGAGAGAAGATTCTGAAACTGTTTTTTGTAAAGGACGGTGAGGATGTGCTTCTTGCTGTGGAGGATAATGGACCAGGAATGGAACAGGAAGAGGCAGATAAGCTGGTAACTTACAAGGCTTCCGGATATGGTCTTAAAAATGTCAATGACAGAATGCAGCTTCTTTATGGGATGGAGTACGGAATCAAGGTGTTTAGCCAGATTGATCAAGGTACCAGGGTAGAAATGAGAATTCCAAGAGAAAAAAAGGGATGAGGAGGCTGTGGCAGCCGGAGAGTTTTCTACGAAAAAGTTTTTGCAGGAACCGGAAGAAGACACAGAGGACACAACAGGAAAGAAAGGTGGAAAAAAAGTGAAGAAAAAAAAAATAGAATTCTGGTATTGGGACTGACTTTTTCCATGGTGATTTCGTCTGGTTCATTGACAGGCTGTGATAGCGTAGCTGGAAATATGGGAAAAGAGACAACGGGTGTGGAATACGAAGAAGCAGATTATGAGCTTTCTGAGGAATCATGCAGTGATTCCGGAATTGATGCAGCTGACCCAGTCACTGTAGACAACGAGACGGAAAAGACAGCAGAAAAACAGAACGGATGCAGAGAAAAGTACAGAAACAGAAGAATCCCAGACAGATAATTCTACAGATAGCGGATTGTGGAAAAAAGCTTCCACAACTCCGTATGGAAAGTACCCGGAGCTTGTGACTTATACTTTAGGACAGATGAGCGGTGCCAATAATTCCAATCTTCCAGCAGGAAATACCTACGAAGACAGCGCTTATACCAGATATCTGAAAGAGATTCTGAACGTGCAGAATGAAAATGCCTATATGGAGCAGGAGGATCGCTACGACGAGTATGTGAATGTGCTGGTAAATGATCACACTTTGCCGGATGTACTGGTGGTTTCAGACAGGGAGACTTTAAATGTTCTTGTGGAAAATGACATGGTGGAGGATCTGACTGAGGTTTATGCAAACTGTACCTCCCCGAGAATCAAGGCCATGTATAACAGCTATGGTCCCCAGCTTCTCGGTGCAGGAACCTTTGATGGTAAGCTGATGGCGCTTCCGGAAGCAGTAATCGACCACGGTCCCTGCCTTTTGTGGATGAGAAAGGACTGGATGGACCAGCTAGGCCTTGCAGAGCCAAAGACTCTGGAAGAGGCTATGGATATTATCCAGGTTTTTCAGGAAAACAGGATGGGAGCAGAGGAAGGGGAAGATCCTGTGGGACTTGTGTGTGATACCAATTTTGTGTCTACTACCAGTCAGAATTATTCGGTGGAACCTGTTTTTGAAAAATTTTATTCTTATCCAAGAAGATGGATCAAGGACAAAGACGGGGAAATTGTCTATGGTTCTTTGACAGAGGAGACCAGATCTGCCGTTGCTTATTTGCACGAGCTATATGAGAGAGAGGAATACTGGATCAGAACTTTGCCCTGCGTGCTCAGAATAATCTCCGTGATCTGGTAGTGGAAGGTAAAATGCGGTGCGTTTTTTGGACTTTGGTGGGCACCGAATAATCCGCTTATGGATGTGGCTGAGAATGATCCGGAAGCAGACTGGGAGCCTTATTACCTTACTGCTGAATATCAGGAAAAAAGATAACGTTTATGCTTCTTTTCGGGACAACAAATATGTGGTTGTGAGAAAGGGTTACGAACATCCGGAAATTGTAATGAAAATTATCAGTGTTCTGTTTGATTACAGCCGGTTTGAAGATGAGGAAAATGCGGATGAGATCAACAGCTATTTTGCTTTGAATGTGGACCCTACAGCCAGACCGCTGGTTATTAATGTGGATTATAATGAGGCAATTTATAATGTTACGAAGGATATCAGGAGAGTAATGTCCGGCAAGCAGAAGGCAAGTAATTTAAGCGCACTGGAGAAGTCTTACTATGATGCCTGTATGAAGTATTTGAGCGGGAAAAATGTAACTGTAGAGGACTGGGCTGCGTACAAGTCCAGAATTTCAGCAGTGGGCGTGCTGGTTGACGGCCATTATAGTTCGGTGCGCAGAACATATCTGGTTGATTCGGATGGAGAGATTCCCAACATGCTTGCTTCCCTGGCGAAAAAATGCCTTTATTCAGATGATCATGGGAGAGCAGCCCATGGATTACTTTTTGATACCTTTGTGGAAGAGTGGTATAACCAGGGGGGGAAGGGAACTGACCGAGAAGATCAGAGAGGAGAATTCGTAATTTATGCGAGAAGAATTATTTAAGAATTGTACCTTATGCCCCCGGAAGTGTAATGTGAATCGTCTGGAGGGCAAAAGAGGATATTGTGGCATGGACGGTACTATAAGGGCTGCCCGTGCCGCTCTTCATATGATGGGAGGAACCTTGTATTTCAGGTAAAAAAAAAGGATCAGGGGCTGTTTTTTTCTCTGGCTGCGGCTTGCGGTGCTGTTTCTGCCAGAACCGGGATATTGCCATTGGGGATTCCGGAAAAGAAATTTCAGTGGAGCGGCTTGCTGAAATTTTTCTGGAATTGCAGGAAAAAAAGGGGCGGCAAATCCGAATCTGGTCACTGGGGCGCATTATGTGCCGCATATTATTTCGGCGTTGGAGCTGGCCAGAGGAAAGGGAATGAATCTTCCGGTCGTGTACAATTCCAGTGGGTATGAGAGCGTGGAAACTATCCGGAGACTGGATGGTTATGTGGATGTATATCTGCCGGATATGAAATATATGGAGCCTGAATTGGCTGCTGCTTTTTCCAACGCAAGGGATTATCCGCAGGCGGCGCAGAGTGCAATTGCCGAAATGATGCGCCAGACCGGTCCCTGTCAGTTTGCGGAGAATGGATATATAAAACGCGGGACAATTGTTCGTCATCTGATTTTGCCAGGGCATACCAAAAATTCTATTGCAGTATTGAAATATCTGTACCGGACTTATGGGGAGGATATTTTTATCAGCGTAATGAACCAATATACGCCTGTCTGGAAGAATGAGAAATTTCCGGAACTGAATCGGAAAGTGACCAGACGAGAGTATGAAAAGGTGCTGGACGCTGCCATTGAGCTTGGAATTGAAAATGGCTATTTTCAGGAAGGGGAGACCGCGGAGGAAAGTTTTATACCGGCGTTTGATTATGAAGGGGTATGAAAGAAAAAGTATTATGCACGAATCCGATGATATAGTTCCAGAGGATATTTGTGGTGACTTTGAAGTTGAGTAAACGAACAATTGGTATGGGGAGAAAAAGCCTGCTGACTACTGTTTTTGAAGCTGCCCAGCAATTGCCGGGCAGTATTAGAGCGTGTCTAAAAAAGGTTTTCTGTGAGATGTGTATTGCTGTTACGGTTATCTTTATGACCAGCAGCATATGCTATTTTGCTTCAGGTGCACAGCTTGCAGAGCAGGGATTGTCAAAGCCTGGATTGAAAGCGTAGAAGTTTTTAGCATCCAACTGTTCCTGGATGGAGCGAAGTGCTTCACCAAATCGTTGGAAATGTACCACTTCCCTTGCACGCAGGAAACGAATAGGATCAGCAACTTCCGGGATATTTCGTACTACACGGAGAATATTGTCATAAGTGGAGCGTGCTTTCTGTTCTGCTGCAAGGTCTTCAAATAGATCCGTGATCGGATCACCTTTACTCTGGAATTCGCAGGCATTAAATGGTACGCCACCTGCTGCCTGTGGCCAGACTCCCACTGTGTGATCGATATAATATGGTCCCAGCCCGGAATTCTCAATTTCTTCCATAGTGAGGTCACGGGTAAGCTGGTGAACCATGGTGGAAACCATCTCCAGATGTGCCAGTTCTTCAGTACCGATATCATTAAGCACAGCTGCAGAGGTTCGGTTCGGCATGGTAAAACGCTGGGAAAGATAACGCAGGGAAGCGCTGATTTCACCGTCCGGGCCACCATACTGGCTCATAATGAACTGAGCCAGCTTCGCATTTGGCGTTTTGATATTGATTGGATACTGTAATCTTTTTTCATAATTCCACATAAACTGTCACGCTCCTTCCTTTTCCCATGGGAATGGCTGCTGAGACCATTTCCATGCATTTTCACTGCTTACAGCTGCACTGTCGATGGTCAGAGGACCGTATTTCTCAGCATATTCGGCCATCAGCTGGTTGCGACGGTCAGAAATATCGGAAAAATAGCGCAATGCTTTTTGATCCTCAGGGTGAGTATCCAGATAAAGAAGCATGTCATTGACAGCGAAACTAACCTCATTGATCTGCTGTAAAAAGAGCATCTTGGGGAAGGCTGCTTTCTCATCATCTTCGAATACCTCTCTTTCCACAAAATGGTTTGCATAACTGTGGGAAAATAGTGCCCACAGACAAGGCATAGTCAAGATCATAGGCTGAAGTGAAATTCTGATATGGTACATAGGCCATTGCTGGTGTCAGGTGTTTCAGGTGCTCATACATATTATCTGTTTTTGCTGAAACTGGTTTAGTGCAGGGGCAGTTTGGTGTTTGGGAAATTGACGGATTGTATGAAGACTTCACAGGTATGAAATCACCGGAATTTTTATATGGTCTGGTACAGTCTGAGGACTCACAATTCATTTCGCTGCAAGAAGTCTCTCGCCGCATTTGCGACAGTGGAACGGGAGAGAAATTCATCATCCCGCAGGTTCTATTATAAGGGCGGCAGCCAGAACGGTTCATCTGATAAT
>VOFI01000142.1_pt1 | contig 40001 bp, 64 predicted proteins | sample 5384131 | NCBI WGS metagenome assembly VOFI01 (sample SAMN12384728, study PRJNA508395) | human gut metagenome | isolation source: healthy gut H | host: Homo sapiens | reverse complement strand
TGTTACAGAGAACTGTCTCACTTGGGTTTGTACAAGGTGTGATCGCTCCGATTACTCGAACGGTCCCATCTCGATCAATGTAAGACCTCTGTCTCCTGACCATGCCTGTGTAGTGATATCCTCTGTTCCCGGAGTCTTCTCAGCTACCAGCTGGTGTTTTAAAATTTTATGTCCGACATTTCCCATGCCAGTCTCCTGAACTCCCATACGGGCGGGATTTCTGCATTCTCCATGATCTTTTTTACGGATGTTGGAGATAACTTTCTCTCTGTGATCCAGTGACATCTTAGCCACGATCTTCTGGGACACTTTCGCTGCCTCAATGGCCTCGTTCATATCCTTGAATACACCGCGGTCTCCCTGTACATCAGAAGCGATCTGCATCTTTGCAAGAACGTCCTGTACAATGTCCTGAACCATCTGTTCATTTATAGACACTCTAATACCTCCTTGAAGACTTGTTTTCCGTAAGCTGCGATTGCTGTGTCCTGCTCAGCAGTTCCGCCGCTGACACCAAGTGCACCGACGATCTTACCATCAGCTTCAGTACCTCTCCGCCTCCGAAGATCACGATCTTACCAGCATTCGTAAACTGAATTCCGTATAATGGCTGTCCCGGCTGACTCAACTGACTCAACTCTGCTGTGGACATCTTAAGGCTCGCGGAAGTATATGTCTTGTTTAATGCAATGTCAAAGCTCGCTATGTAGGCGTCATCCATACACTGGACGGCTACAGGTCTACCTGCCTTGTCGGAAACTGCTACAACCGCATTCACACCCACACGTGCCGCTTCTGCCTTAACTTTTTCAATCAAGGCATTAGCAAGCTTCAATGTCATCTGATGCTTTTTGCATTGACAGACATGTTTGTGTGTATGTTGTGGAGCTGCTTCCTTCATCTGATCCAGCACAGCCTGAACTGCACTGGTAATTTCCTGCTCATTCATAGCATTGCTCCTTTACTAATCTGTCAGATTACATTCCCAGCTGTTCCATAACTTTCTTTGTGATAGAAGCTACAAGATCAGCATCTGTTCCTTCTGGAGCTGCTGCTGAAGATCCGCCACAGTTTCCACCGCATGAATGGCAGCTTGGCTTACCAGCTTTAGCGTTCGGGCAAAGGTTTGCCGGGTGTTTTCCTGGAAGTCCCATCTGTCTTCTCAGTTCGTACAGTCTCTGAACCTGCTCATCGTTCAGTTCCTGAGGTCCGCCAATCTGCATGGACTGCCATAACAGACGTGCGTAGAACTCAAGAGACTCCATCTTGTGGTATGCGCTCAGAAGGCTGTCTGAGTAAGCAAGTGCTCCGTGGTTCTCAAGAAGAACTGCATCAAAGTGCTGAAGGTATGGCTCAACAGCGTCCGGAATCTCCATTGTAGAAGGTGTACCGTATTTAGCGATCGGAACACATCCAAGAGCGATAACTGCTTCTGGCATGATTGGCTTTGTAAGCGGAATACCAGCGATAGCGAATGTTGTAGCGTACAGTGGATGAGCATGTACTACAGACTGAACGTCTGGTCTCTCTCTGTACACACGCATGTGCATCTTAATTTCTGAAGATGGTCTGAATCCTTTTATTTGCCTGAAGAACATTACCATTCTCATCTACTTTACAGATGTACTCTGGTGTCATGAATCCTTTGCTGACACCTGTTGGTGTACACAGGAACTCATGGTCGTTCAGTTTTACAGAAAAGTTTCCGTCATTAGCTGCAACCATTCCACGGTTGTAAACTCTTCTTCCGATTTCACACATTTCTTTTTTGATTTCGTATTCGTTTTGCATTTTTTCTCCTCCTTGGAATCGTGTCAAAACTTTTGTTTTGTGTTGTTTCTTAACTTATTTTACCACACAATCCCACATTAGTCAATTTGAACAGCCGTTGTTTTTGTTGTTTCTTGTGATTATTTTCACTATTTTCTCTGTTTTCGACTTCGTGTAGATTATCTGATTGTGTTTTTTTATTTTTAACCACCGATCCGGCATTCTACACCGGAAACTTCTTCTGCTACTTTCAGAAGTCGTTCCATCTTTTCATTTGTCGGTGGTTTTACATCCCCCATCAGGTATGGGCGGTTCAGTCCGTCATATTTATCCTGTCCCAGCCTGTGGTAAGGCAGAAGATGCATTCTTCTTACATTGCCAAGTTTGCGGACATATGCGGCAATATCACGGATTTCTATCTCTGTATCATTGAATCCCGGGATTACCGGAACACGGATGCTCAACTCTGTCATATGAGAGTCTGCAATCTTCTTTGCATTCTCTAGCATCAGTTCATTCGAGCGTCCTGTAAATTCTTTATGTTTCTCTGGATTCATGTGTTTGATATCCAGCAGATACTGGTCTAAATATGGAAGAATCTCTTCGATTGTGCTGTATGGTGCGCATCCCATACTTTCCATCGCAGTTGTGATTCCTGACTCTTTCGCTGCCCGCAGAAGGTCTCTTGCGAACTTCGGCTGGCAAAGGCTTTCGCCTCCGGAAAGTGTAAGTCCGCCTCCGGTTCTTCTGTAATAAGTACGGTCTTTTTCCACCGTCTTCATCACTTCCGCCGACGTTGTGTCCTCACCGATCACTTTTGGTTCTCCCTGCACCATCATAGTCTCGATTTCATATGACTGAGATTCCGGATTACAGCACCAGCGGCATCTGAGCACGCAGCCCTTCAGGAACACGATGGTTCGAATTCCATTCCCATCATGGATGGAATACCGCTGGATATCGAAGATTCTTCCTTTGGTCTTCAGATATTCTTCCATGCTGTCTCCCTCTTATTCTTAAAATCCCTGCTCCGTCCTGCGGATGATATCATCCTGCAGTGACTTGACAATGTCGTAAACAGTGCACTATATCCAGCTACACGTACAACCAGATGTTTGTACTGTTCCGGATGCTCCTGTGCATCCAGAAGTGTTTCACGGCTGACAACGTTAAACTGCATGTGGCTTCCCTTCTGATCAAAGTATGACTGGATCAGTCCTACAAACTTCTCAAGTCCTTCTCTTCCACTCAGTGCAGACGGATGAAACTTCTGATTGAACAGTGTTCCATTCGAAGCAATAAAGTGATCCAGTCTGGAAACGGAGTTTGCAGCTGCTGTCGGTCCGTTCACATCCTTACCGGCTGATGGCGATACTCCATCGGCTACCGGCATATGTGCCAGACGTCCGTCTGGTGTGGCTCCTGTCTGTCCGCCAAGCGGTACATTCGCTGATACTGGATATAATCCCGCCTGAACATACCTCCACGTGGATTTTGTATTTCTCCAGTGGTTTTGTATAAGTATAGGCAACGTCTCTTGCAAATGCATCAACCTCCGGAATATCATTTCCGAACTTCGGCACTGCATCAATCAGCTTGAGGATTCTCTCACCATTTGCCTTCACCTGCTCTGATTCTGTCGCTGCAACAACAGTCTTCAGGATTGCCGCAACTTCTTTCTCGCCTACCGGCTGTCCGGCAGACTTCATAGCAGAAGCCACTTCTGATACCATCTCTGCAACATCATCACTTCTCAGACCTTTTCCATAGTTTGTACTGAGAGCCATCTTCAGGTCATGCATTGTAATCTTGTTCTCGTCATAAACGAGTTTCTTTACTGCGTAAAGTGCATCCGCCATGTTGGCAACACCGAATCCCTGCGGACCTGTAAAGTTATATACAGCTCCTCCCTGTTCCAGTGTCTTTCCTCTCTTGATACAGTCATCGACCATACTTGCCAAGAACGGAAGCGGTGCTCTCTCTGCGTGTGCCATATCAATAGCATTGTCAGCATTAACAAGTAGTGCGATTGCATAATCCATCTGTGCTTTATAAGCATCATAGAATTCATCAAATGTCTTCATATCCTCAACATTACCTGTCTTTGGACCAATCTGTACACCCTTGTCCACACCATTTGAAAATACCAGTTCCAGCGGACGACACATATTGAAGAATGCTGCATCATGCCATCCGTTCGTCTTACCAGACTTCTGTGGTTCTACACATCCGATGATATTGTAGTCTCTCGCATCCTGTAAAGTCAGTCCACGGCTCTCCAGTGACGGGATAATAACCTCATCATTATAATACGCCGGGAGTCCGATTCCTGTTCTTGTAAGTTCTGCTGCATAAATCAGGAATTCATGTGGTGATCCATTCCAAACTCTTACAGAAAGAGAAGGCATTGGAAGGAATACATGCATAGATGATGTAATACACATAAATGAAAGATCATTCGTAACATCTATGCCCTCTTTATTCTGACCACCTGCGATCAGATTCTGGAAAAGGCTATATCCTGCAAATCCTTCCGCTGAAGCCGCATCACGACATTTATTCAGGTCATTTAATTTAACCCAGATGCAATCCATCAATTCCTGTGCGAACTCTCTTGTGATCTTTCCGCTGTCGAGATCCTTCTTATAATAAGGATACATATACTGGTCGAATCTTCCAGGGGAGATTGAATGTCCACTGGACTCGATCTGTAACAGCTGCTGTACAAACCAGAAGGACTGACAAGCTTCATAGAATCCTGTCGCACCCTTCTCCGGTACATTCGCACAATTCTGTGCAATGATAAGAAGTTCTTTCTTTCTTACCGGATCAGAACATTTCTCAGCCATCTCAAGTGCAAGCTTTGCATAACGGCGGGCATATGTGATTGCTGCATCACAGCTGATCATCACTGCCTCAAGGAAACGTGATTTTGTCTGATAGTTACCATCACTGACCTTCATAGAAGCAAGCTCATCTTCTGCTTTCTTGCGGATTCCGGAAAATCCGATCTCGAGAACTTCACCATACTTAACTGTCACATGTCCTACACCATTGTAGAAATAGTTTCCAGGTGTAAAGATATTGTGTTCAATGTCAAGTAATGTCTCCGGCTCCATGTATGCTGTAGCCAGGTCACTTGTTGTACGGCCTTTCCAGTAAGCATTCGCCTCTTTCAGTTCCTTCTTCGTCTGCTCAGAGATATAGAACGGGTCGGCACTTCTTGTTTCAACTGTATCAAACTCTGCCTCCAGCCACTCGTAAGAGAACTCCGGAAATGTCTGGCATCCTCTTGGGGCAAGTGTACTGCTTCCAACAACAAGTTCCGTGTCACGGATCGTGATCGGAATATTCTCAAAATATGCTGGAACGCCTTTGCTCTACGGATGATCATTGGTTCATTCTCAGTCTGTTTGTACGACTCCGTAATCAGTACCGCTCTCGCCGACTCAATCTCAGGCATCTTCGCATACAGGTTTTCTACCAGTTTTGGAATTCTGTCCGACTTCGGGATGGGAGTACTGTCATAAGTATAAAGTCCCATTTTGCTCTTAAACTCCTTTCTTCCAATATTAACATTTATTATACTTTATTTATCCCCAAAGTCAATCAAAACACAATACATCCCACATTATATTTCTGTAAAGTTACAATAAATCCCAATACGGTTCATGTTGTGTTTTATTTGTTTTTTTTTTTTTTTCTTTACGTTTCGCCTCGAATTTATTGACATTTTACTTAAAATACCGCATACTTAAGGTATATATGCGGCATGGCGAATGAATCAACACAATGTCTGCCGCGTGAACGATTAGAAAGAAGGGTTGGATTATATGGCTTCTTATGAATTTGATATCCACACACATTCCATCGCCAGCGGGCACGGAACCTGTGCGACCATGACTGATATGGCAAAAGCTGCCAATGCAGCCGGGCTTAAGATGCTTGGAATTTCCGATCATGGTCCAAAAACGCTTGGTGGCGGACGCATTTCTTATTTCCGCAGCCTTGCATTTGCACAACCAAAGCGTCTCGGTGTTAGAATGCTTTACGGTGCAGAGGTAAATATTCTGGATCAGGAAGGAAAACTGGATCTTGATGATGAAATTTTAGAATCTCGCAGATGAGAACACCCGTGCTTATATCAAGGCTATGGAGAATCCTAATGTTAATATCATCGGTCATTGCGATGACGAAAAATTCCCTGTAGATTATTTTGCGCTTTTCCGTGCTGCAATGGAGAACCATGTTCTGTTTGAGATCAATAACAGTTCTTTAAGTCCGGATGGATATCGTGGGGATACGACCTATGCTGATCTCTTAATATTGAATCTGTCCAAGCACTTTAATTATCCGGTTCTGTTCTCTAGTGACAGCCACGGCACCGAACATGTTGGAGATTTCCAGTATGCCGAAGCTTTGGCTCGAAAAGTTGACATTCCGGAGGATCTTATCCTGAATTACTCTGTACGTAAGTTTATGGGATTTTTAGGTGAGAGATAATACTATAAATATAGAAGGAATACTTACAATGGGAAAATGTCTTTTCTTTGATGCGGATGGAACAATTTTAGATATTGTAAAAGGAACACCAGAAGATACAAAACTTGCACTTCAACAGTTGAGAAAAAACGGACATAAGACTTTCATCTGTACCGGTCGTTCAAACGCTTTTGTTCCTGAATATCTTATGAAGGAGATTGGATTTGACGGACTTATCGCTAATCTTGGAGCATATATCGAATATAATGGAACGCGGGTATTTGAGCGTGAGATGCCAACCGACCTGGCATGGAAGACCGTAGAGATCATTAAGGCAAACGGTTTTATCCCTGTACTGGAAGGCAATGATTATATGTACTATAATCTGGATGAATATACAAGTGACATAGACTGGTTTGCTGATCTGATCACTCAGGAACTCGGTGACAAACTGCTTCCTATTCGTGGAAATGAACATAATCTTCACTTTAACAAAATAAGTGCCAAGCGCACACCCGGATGTAATCCAGAGAAATTATGCCAGGAATTATCCCTATGGTATGATTATATTATTCACAGTGGATCTTTTGTGGACTTGCGATCAGTGTTATGAGTAATGTACTTGGATACGAAAAGAGAGATGTTATTGCTTTCGGCGATAGCAATAATGACTTGCCAATGTTCCAGGCTGCCGGATTTAAGGTTGCTATGGGAAATGGATCTGAAAACTTGAAATCACAAGCTGATTATGTGACCGGCGCCTTGGAAGACGGCGGAATCCGCCGCGCTGGAATATCTGAATTTGATTTAAAAAGGATACTCCTTGACCAACTTCTCATTTTCGAACAAAAATGGGGCATATCAATTTCCTGATATCCCCCATTTTTTCACTCTTTATTATGCTCTCTTAGACAGCACTTCATCCTCATATTTCTGAATCTCGTCAAACCATCCTTCAGCTTCTACACCACACTGACGGCAGTACTCTTCCCATACATCACCGATTGGAAGTGTCTTGCACTGTTCCATAACAACCATCTTCTTGCTCATCTGGTTTGTATCCTGAAGTTCTTTCAGCATCTCGCTTGGCTGACAAAGTGCATCAAGCAGTGCTTTCTGGAAGCTGCGGAATCCTGTTACCCATGCGGAGATACGGTTGATGGAAGCATCAAAGTAATCCAGTGCAATATATGTACGGTCAATTCCGTTCTCGCAGCGAACGATCTCTTTTGCGATCTCTTTTGTCTCATCATCAGAGAGAACTACATGGTCTGAATCCCAACGGATCGGACGTGTAACATGCAGCAATCTCCGGGAAGAATGTAAGCAGTGCCGGAATCTTATCGGATACCATCTCTGTGGGGTGATAATGTCCGTTGTCCATCAGTGGCAGACATTTGTCTTTGTTCATTGCAGCATAACTCAGTGAGAATTCAGCTGACCCTACTGTATAAGCCTCAACACCGATACCGAATACTTTAGACTCTACACAAGGTTTTACAAGGTTTGTGTCAAATGGCTCGGAAAGGATTGCATCGATAGACTCTTTGTAGCGTACACGAGGTCCCATACGGTCAGCCGGAATATCTTTGAATCCGTCACCTGTCCAGATATTCATTACACAAGGAACTCCTGTCTGCTCCGCAAAATACTGTGAAATGCGGATGCAGGCTTTTCCATGCTCGATCCAGAAGTTTCTTACTTCCTCATCCGGGCTTGAAAGTGTAAGTCCGTCTTTTACCATTGGATGTGAGAAGAATGTTGGATTAAAATCAAGTCCCATTCCTCTTTCTTTTTGCAAAATCAACCCATTTCTGGAAATGTTTTGGCTCTAATTTATCACGATCTACGAATTCACCATCTTCAAAGATTGCGTAGCATGCATGAACATTGATTTTCTTTTTACCCGGCATCAGGCTCATTGCCTTATCCATATCAGCTAACAGTTCTTCCGGAGTTCTTGCTTTTCCCGGATAGTTTCCTGTTGTCTGGATTCCTCCTGTCAGAGGGCCGTCGTGGTCAAATCCCGTTACATCATCTCCCTGCCAGCAGTGAAGAGAAACCGGAATTTCTTTACATTTTGCGATTGCTGCGTCTGTGTCCACTCCTAATTTTGCATAGATTTCTTTTGCGGATTCATATCTTGTCATCTTTTCTTCCTCCATTTTTGTGAATTTGAATTACGCATTTTCGTATATTTTTACATCAAACGATTTTCCAACACATGTTCTTGCTTCCGGCAGGTCTTTAAATACTCCATCATGTAGCATCTGGACAACAATATTTCCGATTGCTGTAGCTTCAGAAGGCCCTGCGGAAACTTTTTTTCTGTATATTTTGCTGTCAGTTCGTTAAGATATCCTGCATTGGCACCGCCACCGACAACATAGATTGTAGTGTATTTTTTTTCCTGTTAATGCTTCAATCTCTTCGATCGTATCGCCATAACATTTTGCAAGACTGTTGTAGATAACTGCTGCGATCTCGCCCACTGTTTCAGGCACCTGCTGCTTGGAATCACGGCAGAACTTCTTCACAGCTTCAATCATGCTCTTCGGAGCAAGGAAGCAGTCATCATTACAGTCTACTAAAGATGTGATCGTCTCTTTGGAAGCTCTCTCACAAATCTCTGCAAAAGAAAGATCCTCTGTGAATTCTTTCTTTACAGACTGGATCATCCAGAGTCCCATGATATTTTTCAGGTAACGGAAACGGTGATCGTATCCACCTTCGTTTGTGAAGTTTGCCTGCATACTTCTCAGTGAGCAGTCCGCTTCTTTTCTCTCAATTCCCATCAAAGACAATGTGCCGGAGCTGATATAAATGGCATTGTCATCGTTGGTTGGTACCGCAAGTACCGCTGAGCCTGTATCATGAGTGGCTGGAAGAACAACCTTGCAGTTGAATCCAACCTCGTTCTGAATGTCCTGCGTAAATTCGCCTACAACTGTTCCCGGCATAGATACCGGCTGGAACATCTCTTTGTTGTATCCGAGCATATCGATCAGTTCATAATCCCAGTCATTTGTCGTCGGATTCACAAGCTGTCCTGTTGTCGCATTTGTATATTCATTTTTCTTCACACCTGTCAGCAGGGAATGGAAGTAATCCGGAATCATCAGGATTGCTTTTGCCTGTTCAAGGTACTCGGATGAGTCTCTTTTACAGCCATCAGCTGATAGATTGTATTGAATATCTGCTTCTGGATACCTGTTCTCTCATACAATGCGGAAAGGGAAATCTTTTCATACACTTTCTCATCCATTCCATTCGTACGACTGTCACGATAGCCTACTGTATCTCCGAGGATCTGATCCTTCTCATCAAGAAGCACATAGTCAACTCCCCAAGTATCAATTCCCATTGTTGCCGGTATCTTTCCAAGTTCTTTACATTTCTTCAATCCGTTCTTGATTTCTGTAAAAAGACGATCTACATCCCAGCATAAAGTACCGTTTTTTGTTATCCATTCCATTTGGAAAACGGTAAACCTCTTCCAGTTTCATCTTTCCATCTTCCATGGATGCCAGCATATGACGTCCACTGGATGCTCCGATATCAACTGCCAGATAATAATTGCCCATTGTTTGGTGCCTCCTTGTTATTTTTCTATTACTGTTCATTTCTTATGACTTTATTATACCCACGCTTTTTATGTAAAAAAAAGGACGCTATTTACGAAAAACAGCGTCCTTATTTGCATTATATTTTGTTTTTAGGGTTCTCTTTTTGCACCTTGTACAATTTTCAATTACTATTTTTGTTGAAAATGTATATCTTCATTTCAAATGTAATTCTCCACAACCAGATACTTTATTTACCGGAGAAATTTCTATGAAGAAGCTCATGCTCTTTTCCCTTCAACAAAGTATCGTACAAGGAAAGAATCATTGGGTTCTCATTTGATTTCTTGATCTGAGTGTTTACATCTGTATCATATAAGCCCTTCATTCTTGCTTTTCTGGTTCTCGGTCCTGCATTCACCGGCTGACCTCCACCCATGATACATCCTCTGCGGCAGGCCATCACTTCCACAAAATCATACTCTGCTTCGTGATTTTTTTATCTGCTGCAATACTTTATCTGCATTTGCAAGGCCATTTACAACTGCTGCCTTAATCTCTCTTCCGTTATAATTATAAGTCAGCACTTTAATACCGTCGTCCCCACGCACACCACTCTTTTTTAATAGACTCCATGTCTACTCTGTTGTGTCCCTGCTGCAGCCTACGGAGCACTGCCTCTGTAACACCACCGGTAACACCGAAGATCACACCACTTCCGGAGCCGATACCAAACGGTACATCAGCTGCTTCGATCTCAACTTTGTCAAATACAATTCTGATTTGCGGATCATTCTTACGATTTCTGTTGTTGTGAGCACGTAATCAACATCCTGCTTGCCATTTGTATAAGATTCCGGACGTAAGATTTCTTCCTTCTTCGCCGTACAAGGCATAATTGATACAGATACGATTTTCTTTCCTTCATTTTTTCTCAGGATCTTTATAATACTCTCTTACAACTGCTCCAAACATCTGCTGCGGTGATCTGCATGTTGAAAGATTCGGCACGAATTCGGATATTTATTCTCACAATATTTTACCCATGCCGGACAACAGGATGTAAAGAGTGGCATCTTCTCACCGGAAGTAAATCTCTCAATAAACTCTTTGGATTCCTCCACAACTGTCAGGTCTGCGCCATAGGATGTGTCATATACTTCATCAAATCCCAGACGATGCAGTACTCCTACTAACTTACCCATTACATTTTTCGCCTTTGGCATAACCAAAATTATCACCGATTGCAACACGTACAGCCGGAGCGATCTGAGCAATCACCTTTGTATTCTTGTCTGCCAAAGCTTCCCACACTTCATCAATATTGGTATGAATACTGATTGCACCGGTCGGACAGACAACACGACACTGTCCACAACCTACGCAGTCTGTTTCTGCAATCTTCTTATTAAATGCCGGTATTACCTGTGCATCAGTTCCACGATACGCGAAGTCGATTGCATTGATATTCTGTACATTATCACACATTCTGACACAGTCACCACACAGGATACATTTATTCGGATCTCTGATAATTGCGTGTGAACTTGTATCAATTGGCTGTATCTCTCTTACATTTTCAAAGCGGATCTCATGAACTCCCATACGGTGCGCCAGTTCCTGCAGATGACACTCGCCGCTCTTGATACACGTCGTACAATCTCTGCAGTGAGCAGCCAGAAGCAGTTCCAGTATCAGTTTCCGGTAGCGCATCAGCCTTGGTGTATTTGTATAAATAATCATTCCGTCTCTCGGCTTTTCTGAACATGAAGCAAATGTTTTCCCTCTGTCATCTTCTACCGTGCATAATCGGCAGGCACCATAGATAGATAATTCCGAATGATAACACAAGGTAGGGATATCAATCCCGGCTTTTCTTATTACAGACAATACATTAGGTTCATCCGTGAACTCAATGGCCTGTCCGTCAATTGTCATAATTCCCATAAATCTCTATCCTCCCTACTCTGTATAAACAGCTCCAAATGGGCAGTTATCGATACAACTTCCACACTTGATGCACTTTGAATGATCAATTGTAAATGGTGATTTTATTTTTCCTGTGATTGCATTTACCGGACAGTTCTTCGCACATTTCGAACATCCTTTGCATTTCTCCGGATCAATCTTAAACACACGAAGATTAGAACAGACTCCCGCACGACATTTCTTATCTATTATGTGCTCTTCATATTCTTTTCGGAATGCATGAATCGTACTTACAACCGGCTTTGGTGCACTCTTTCCAAGACCACATAAGGCAGTATTTTCAATCATGTCTGCCAGTTCTTCCAGTTCATCAAGGTCGCTCATTTCTCCGTTTCCGGCAACTATACGTTCCAAGATCTCCAGCATACGCTTAGTTCCTTCTCTGCACGGAACGCATTTTCCACAGCTTTCTCTCTGTGTGAAGTTCATAAAGAAACGTGCAACCTCTACCATACAGGTGTCTTCATCCATAACAACAAGTCCACCGGAACCGATCATGGCACCGATCTTTGACAGTGAGTCAAAATCCATCTTACTGTCAAGCTGGGATTCTACCAGACATCCACCGGATGGACCACCGATCTGAACTGCCTTGAACCCTTTATCGTCCTTGATGCCGCCTCCGATATCAAAGATGATTTCACGTAAACTTATTCCCATAGGCACTTCGATCAATCCGGTATTTTTAACATTTCCGGTAAGGGCAAACGCTTTCGTTCCTGGGCTTTGCGGTGTACCGATACGGCTGTACCAGTCTGCTCCGTTTTTAATGATCATCGGGATATTTGCATAAGTCTCTACGTTATTTAATACTGTTGGTTTCTCCCATAATCCCTGCTCTACTGTTCTCGGAGGTTTTACTCTTGGCATGCCACGCTTGCCTTCAATTGAAGCTGTAAGTGCAGAACCTTCCCCGCATACAAAAGCACCGGCTCCACGATTGATATGTAATTTAAAACTGAATCCTGTTCCGAGGATGTTATCTCCCAGAAGTCCTTTCTCCTCTGCCTGAGCAATAGCGATCTGCAGTCTTCGTACTGCCAGCGGATATTCTGCACGGACATAAATATAACCTTCCTGGGCCCGTACTGCATAAGCTGCCAGCATCATTCCTTCGATCATACGGTGCGGGTCGCCTTCCATAACGCTTCGATCCATAAATGCACCCGGATCTCCTTCATCACCATTGCAGACTACATAACGGATCTTTTCCGGCTGACTCGCTACCTGTGACCATTTTCTTCCCGCCGGAAATCCTGCTCCGCCTCTTCCACGAAGGCCTGCATCTGTAACCGTCTTAATCACTGCTTCCGGAGTCATTTCAAACACAGCTTTTTCGAAAGACTCATATGCTCCTACCGCCATTGCATCTTCAATATGCTCTGCATCAATATGACCGCAGTTTCTCAACACCAGACGGGTCTGCTTGGCATAGAATGGAATTTCTTCCTGTGTCTGATATACATGACCATTATCTTCATACATTAATCTTGTAACCGGTTCTCCATGAAGAATCGTTTTTTCAAATATTTCTTCACAGTCTTCCAGCTTTACTTTCAGATACAGATAGTTATAAGGTTCAATACGAACCAGCGGACCCATCTCACAGAATCCATGGCATCCGCTCATCTTAAGTCCCACATGAGCGATTTCTTCACCAATTTTAACTGTAACATGATCCATATTGGAAGTCAGCTCTTTCAAACGGGCATAGATTTTATCCGAACCGCCTGCCAGACATCCTGTTCCTCCGCAGATCAGGACTCTGCAGGTTTCTTTCTGGCGTTTTTGCTTACATTCTTCTCTCCATAACTGGAGCTGCATTCTGTTTTCTATCCTCATTCCTCTTCCTCCCGCAGCTTCTTGATCAGCTCGCTCATTTTCTCAGGTGTCATTTTCGGATGTACTTCATCATTAACCATTACGGCCGGTGCCAGTCCGCATGCGCCCAAGCATGAAACCGTCTCCACTGTAAACAACTGGTCATCTGTTGTGTGTTTCTTTTTTTCCAAGCCCCAGTTCCTTGTAAAGTCCTTCCAGAATCGGAATAGATTTGCGCACATGACAGGCTGTTCCATCACATACTTTTATCACATATTTTCCTTTGCCTCAAAAGAAAAATTTTCATAAAAACTTGCCACACTGTAAGCTTTCGCCTCGGAGATTCCCAGTTTCTCCGCAACATAAGTTAAAAGCTCCGGTGGAAGATAGCGATATTCTTCCTGAATCCCTGTATAATCAGGATCAAAGACTTTTCGTCACATGTATACTGTGCAATAATCTCATCTGTTTTTTCGTAATAGGATATATCTAACATCGTGCCCCTCCTTTTTTGTATTTTTCACATATGTTTCATTATACATCCTATCTCCTTTTTATGCATAGTGCTATTTTGATGTTATTTTCGCGATTTTATTTCGTCGTTTTTTTATTTTTATCTGTTTTCATACGTTGTTATTAATGAAAATTGCCAATTCTCACTTCAGTATAGTCTTCGATTTACTATTCGCGTAAAAAAAGATGCCATCTGTGAAAAATAGCATCCTCTCTATACTTTATCCTTAATTCATGTTTTCAATCCGATATTCTTTCGGACTGATTCCGTAGCGTTCTTTAAATTTTCTATAAAAATAGCTTGTATTGTCATATCCAACTGCTTCTATAATATCCGACACCGCAATCCTGCTGTTTATCAGAAGATACACTGCCTGCTGCATCCTCTTTTCCTGAAGAAGTTCTTTATATGTCTTCCCTGATTTCTTCTTGATCTCACGACTCAGCCAATAGACATCCACTTTCATCTCTACCGCCAGTTCTGACAGCGTACCTTCTTTAAAATGATCCTCGATATAACGATACACATTCGCCATAATCTCTGTGTCAAATTTGCGTCCGCCGGCTTCCATCTTATCCATATAATTCAACAACTTAAGAAACAAAAGTCCCATCGTGATCTGATTACTGCTTCGCTTATTGGAAATGTCATAGAAGATCGTCCAGACCATATTTTCGATCAGATTCTGCACCGGGAGAATATCAGCCACATGGAAATACAGATAAGACGTCTCTTCATCTCTTCCGCACAACGCCCCGACAAGGAAATCTTTCAGCTGATTTTCTTCTGCCCCGATCATAGAGAATGCTGTGTTAAAAACTCCGGCAGGACAATAAAGTTCACTGCAATATCATACTCTCCGGCCGGAAGGATCTCCTGCACTGCATTCTGATTCAGAAACAGAAGGTCACCCTGTTCGAGCACAACCTGATTGCCGTTCACGATATGTGTCGTTGTTCCCTGGCACATATAAATTACTTCTATATAATTGTGTGTATGCGCCGGGAAATGTACAAAGCGAGTATGCGGTCTGACCTGGATCAACTTCCCCTTCTTCAGAAGTTTCGCACTATCCACAACCATTTCCTTCTTTTTTCTGTATAAAGCTGTGGATCGATCTCCTGTTTTCCTTCAAGGATCCGGCGTTCCTCATCTGTGATCATCGCCACTTCCCGGATCAGTTCCTGATGCATCTATTGCCTGCCTTTCTGGTTTATCCTTTTAATGTAGCTGCAATCTCTCTCGTTAATTCCATGTACTCTTTCGCACTTCTACTGCTCTTCTTATATGCGATCACCGGTGCATTATTATCCTGCGACCACTCAATTCCACTGTCTACTCGGATGTAGGTATCAAACACTTTCACATCATCTAACTCTTGCAGAGTCTCTAATGTCTGTTTATAATAACTCTTTCTTGTATCTACCTTTGTGATAACAATTCCACCAAGCTTGAGATCCGGTGCAATTTCTTCTACACTGTCCAGAATTCAAACATATTTCCAAGACCGAACAATCCCCATGGAGATGCCTCTACCGGAAGAATCACATAATCGGACGCACAAAGGATATTCATCACCCAACCACCCAGCGTAGGAGGTGCATCAATCAGAATATAGTCATAAACCTCTGACTCGCGGATTTTCTTCAATCCTTTTTTCAAAATATACTCTCTCTGCCATTTTGTAAAAAGTTCATATTCTATAGAACTCATCAATGTAGACGACGGAATCAGATCAAGTCCTTCGTATTTTGTATTCACGATATAATCTGTCAGATCATCCTGTCGCTTGATTGCTTCATACAAATTTTTGTCACTCTGTGCATATGCAAGCACTGTATCTTCGTCAAACAAAAAGAAAGGGAGAGATTCAGCTGCATATCTCCGTCGATCATCAGAACCTTTTTTCCAAGCTCTCTCAAGCCAAATCCAACATTTGAACAGGTTGTGGTTTTTCCACTTCCACCCTTATTATTTGTAAAACAGATTACCTTTGTCTTTGCCATTGTGTTCTCTCCTTCTTCCGAAATTATCAAATCTATCCTAATTACTGTATCCAGTAACGTCCTTTTCTAAAATTTTAGCATATCCATTTACGAAAGACAATGAAATCCAATCCATTTTATGTTATAGTTATTGTATCTGAGTAATCATTAGAATTTTATCATGATCACTCTCCAAATCAGCCGCTTATTTAAGGGCTCAGAAAGACTGAGGTTTTCTTTTATGAATAAAAAATCCATACTGATCACCGGTTCTTCCCGCGGCATCGGGCGTGCCTGTGCGAAAACATACGCTAAGGCCGGTTATCACGTATTTCTCAACTGTGTCCACCGGGTGGAACGCTTAGAAGAACTCGCACATGAGATTCTCTCAGACGGGGGATCCTGTACAACAGTTCCCGGAGATGTCAGTAACCCCGACGAAGTCCGGAAAATTTTTCAGGTTATTGAAAAAGAGTGTGGTGGCGTTGATATTCTGATCAACAATGCCGGTATCGCCTGGTTCGGACTTCTGACTGACATGACTGACAATGACTGGGATAAGATTCTTGCTACGAATCTTTCTTCGGTCTTCTACTGCAGCCGTGCCGCAATTCCATACATGGTGTCTAAAAAATGTGGAAAGATACTCAATATTTCTTCTATGTGGGGAACTGTCGGTGCTTCCTGTGAAGTTGCTTATTCCGCAACAAAATCCGGAATACACGGATTGACACGAGCACTTGCCAAGGAACTTGCACCGAGTAATATTCAGGTAAATGCAATCGCCTGCGGTGTGATCGATACAGAAATGAATGGTCGTTTGAACGAAGAGGAACGCCAAGATCTTATGGATGAGATTCCTTCCGGACGTTTTGCCGATCCGGAGGAAGTTGCCGAGCTTGCATTAAAGCTCACAGATACACCGGCTTATATGACCGGACAGATTATTGGAATAGATGGAGGATTCATATGATAGACGTACATCACATTGAACAGATTTCACAGGATTGTTCCCTTACTGAATTCGTTGGAACAACCGTTTTGGATACAATCGGACTTGTTATCCCGGAATTGACCCTTCTCTTCTTGAGAAGATGAATCTGAAAAAAGCCATATAAAAGTCTTGGCCTGATCAGTTCAAGGACAGGTGCAGCCGGACAGATCAATGCAGCAGACGAGGCTGTCAAGTCCACGAACACGGAGATTGTTTCCATCGAACTTCCTCGGGGTACAAAAGGCTGGGGCGGACACGGTTGTTTTATCGTGATCGGCGGAGACAACGTCTCTGATGTGCGCCGTGCAGTTGACATTGCGCTTGAATATATCGGCAAATATGCCGGTGAGCTCTACATCAGCCAGGCCGGGCACTGGAGTTCACTTTCTCTGCCTGTGCAGACAAAGCACTTCATATGGCATTCAACGCCCCGATTGGAAAACCTTTTGGATTCTTCTGCGGTTCCCCTGCTGCTATCGGACTTGTCATGGCTGACCTTGCGGTGAAGTCTTCCCCGGTTGAAGTCATCAAGTATATGACCCCGGACCAGGGAACAAGCCATTCGAACGAAGTGATCGTCGCGGTAACCGGGGATGCGGATGCCGTTAAGAATGCAGTTCTTACTGCAAGAGATGTAGGTCTTCAGCTGCTTGTCTCCATGGGAAGTTACCCTGAGAGCCCGGCAACACCGTATCTGCAGTAGGATTTAACTTTACAGAAACACCATATAATATCACACGCAATTCCAAGAACAGTTTTCCCACTGTTCTTATAAGAAACAAAACGTAAGATGAAGCTCATTCCCTGCTTCCTCTTACGGTTTTGTTATCTATCTATTTTTCTTATTCTATAACATTAGAATTCCAGACACATTTATAATCTTCCATAAATATCCTGCGGCACATATGCCTTAACCTCAATTCCTTCCGGCACATATTCTTCGGATAACAGCTGCCCCTTACTGCGGATCAGCTGAATCTTGCCCGCTTCACTGAAATCATATAAGCGTTCAATATAAATCTGCTCTTTACGGATAATCTCCAACAATGCGTGTTTGAACTCTTCCAGCCCCTGCCCGGTCTTCGCAGATGTCGCAATGGAATAATCTGCCTGAAGATCTTTGTGATTAACCGGATTCTCAACCTTATCTTGCTTGTTAAACAGCGTAATGACCGGTTTTCCTTCGGCTTCAAGCTGTCTGAGTGTCTCATAAACTACATGCATCTGTGCATCCATCTGTGGATTCGAAGCATCAACTACGTGCACGATAATATCCGCATACTTTGCTTCTTCAGTGTGCTCTTAAATGCCTCTACCAAATGATGCGGCAGCTTGTTGATAAATCCAACCGTATCTGTCAAAAGAATTTCCTGTGTGTTATCCAGTGTCAAAGCTCTCGTTGTTGTATCCAATGTTGAGAAAAGCATCGCATCCTCCAATACTCCTGCCTGTGTCAGTGCATTCTCAATACTGCTCTTCCCTGCTGAAGTATAACCTACTAATGCTGCTACTTTCAGTCCGGACTGCTTTCTCTGTCCACGAATCAATTCTCTGTGGCGCTCTACATCTTTCAATTCTTTCTTCAGTCTGCTGATACGTTCTCTGATCAGACGGCGGTCCATCTCCAGTTTTTTCTCACCCGGTCCTCTTGTTCCGATACCACCGCCAAGTCTGGAAAGTGATTTCCCAAGTCCGGCCAGTCTTGAAGCACGGTACTTTAACTGTGCTAATTCTACCTGGATCTTACCTTCTCCTGACACTGCTCTGGCTGCAAATATATCAAGAATCAGAAGTGTTCTGTCCATGATTTTACAATCCAGTTCTGCTTCCAGATTCCCCATCTGCACACTTGTCAACTCGTCATCACAGATAATTCCTGTTCCGTGCGTCTCCCACAATAATTCCTTTAATTCCAGAATTTTTTCCTTTTCCTATATAAGTTCCCGGATGGATATTTTCTCTTGGCTGGATCATACGGCCGACAACTTCTGCACCTGCTGTCTTCGCAAGCTCTCCAAGCTCATCCAGGGGATCGTTCTGCCTGATCAGATCCATCCGTATCTACCGCAACGAGAATTACCCTCTCTTTTATTTCATCCATTGATATCATATTTTCTTTTTCTTATCTACTTATCATGATCTGCTAATATGCAACCTGCCCTGCTACTGACCGCAGTAACCTTTTTATCTTGTCTGAAGGAACTCTGCTTCCTTACTCACAGAATCATCTTCCGGGAAATCTGCCTGATACTGTTTCATCGCACTCTTTGCATTTTCCCAGTCTGCCTGTTGTTGTAGCAGACAATCACATTATATTCCATTGCTTTAAGAAGTGCTGTATCTGCTTTCGTTTTGTCATCTCCTGTCTTGCTTTCTGCAAGTGCGATTCCAGCCTGGAAACATTCGAGTGCCTTCGCATAATCTTCCGTCTTCATTGCGCAAACTGCGGTCAGATTATAAAGTTCCTGCGTCTGCTCTGCTCCCTGATCCAATGCGGTCTGAAATGCTTCCAATGCCTTGTCATACTCTTTCTGCTCGTAATAAGTCATTCCAAGTCCCTGATACCCATCTGCCGCAACTTCTTTATTCTCATTCTTAGTTGCATCTTCAAATGCCGTCTCTGCCGCATCATATCTGCCCTCACCAAGTGCTTCTGTCCCGTCCTTGACCACATTTCCACAGCCGGATGCTAAACAAGTCACACCAGCTAACATCAAGACTGCCAGTTTTTTTTCTTATCATCATCTATTTTCCTCATCTTTCATATTTTCCATTCTTCTATTGCTATAGTATACCGAACCTATAGAAAATCATCAAGCCCCATCGCCAAAGGCGATTTGAAATAACGAGATGCGTTTCTGGTCGCACATCGTATAAACAGTAACACAATCACTTTTAACAACAAGAGCTGTGAAAATATGAATCTCTCATTTCCCCACAGCTCACTTCGTTTATTACAGTTTTATATTTTCTACAGATTACTGTCTTATGTTACAATCTCTGTCACTTTTTCCTGTACTTTCGAATCTTTATATTCTTTGTTATTTCCAAGAACATCTCTGCACACATCATTCATCAGTTCTTCATTCATCCGAATCTGATCCTTATCCTGTTGGGCAATGCATTCCTGAATTGCCTCATTCAATGAAAGCATCTTATCATCCAGCTCTGATACCATCTTTGCGCATTCCTGCAGATCCTTGCTGATATACTCCGGTGCATTCCCTTCAAATTTGTAGTAGATCTTATGTTCAAGGCTTGCCCAGAAGTCCATTGCAATGGTTCGGATCTGAATCTCAACCTTCGTGTCTACTACACTATCCGAAAGAAATATCGGCACAGAAACTAACATATGATAACTTTTATATCCACTTTCTTTGGGATTCTTAATATAATCCTTAATTGAAAGAACTTTCAAATCGCTTTGATTTCCCTATCATCTCTGCCAGACGATATATGTCTGATGTAAATGAACAGATCAATCTTACTCCTGCAATATCATTCACATAGCGAACCATGTTCTCTATGGACGTCTCATGTCCATACCTCTTCAGCTTTTTCACAATACTATCCGGTGTCTTGATCCTTGTCTTAATATGTTCAATCGGATTATACTGATGTACATGCTGAAATTCATCATTAAGAATCTCCAGCTTTGTACCAACTTCTTTCAACGCTGCATTATACAGGAAAATGATTGTCTTCCAGCTGTCAACATCTTCATAACTCTTTAGCGCAGCTTCTACCTGTTGTTCACTTCTCATAGCAGTCATCCCCCGGTCTGTTTATATATATTAAGTATAACATACTCCCCTTTTTTCTGTCACAGAATTCACTTCTTTTTAGAGATATTTTAGTGTTACTGTAAGAGTATCTTTCCAATCTCTGTAATCCACTTTCTGCCTACAGCTCCAGTTTCATGTCTCCCCTGGCGAATCCAGCCCTTCTTTCTCATAAATTCTGAAATTCCAAGTGTGATCACTGCCGGAAGTACAAACTGGATCACAATGATCTTCACCAGAACAATCATCGGATCTTCTGTCTGGATCATCACCTGCCACGTCATCAACGGACCAACCAGCCCGGCTGTTCCCATTCCAGATCCGGTTGCATTATTCGTCATATGGAGTAACATTGTACTTACCGGTCCTAAAATTGCGCTCGACAAAATGGATGGGATCCAAATCAATGGATGTCTCATAATATTCGGTACCTGAAGCATAGAAGTACCAATTCCCTGTGCTAGAAATCCACCAATCTTATTCTCTCTGTAGCTTGCAACTGCGAATCCAATCATATTGCAGCAACATCCAACCGTAGCTGCTCCAGCTGCAAGACCCGACAGATTCAGGATTACCCCCAAAGCCGCGGAGCTGATCGGCAATGTCAGGATCATTCCCATCAAGACCGAAACTACAATTCCCATAAGGAACGGCTGCTGTTCTGTTCCCCAGTTAATCAAAGAACCCAGCCAGTTCATAAAGGAAGAAATCGGTGGTCCGACAAACAAACCAACAACCGCACCAACACCAATGCAGATTAATGGTGTCAGGATAATATCTAGTTTTGTTCTTCCTGTAACTAAAATTCCAATCTCAATTGCCACATAAGCTGCCACGAAAGCTCCCAGTGGTTCCCCCGGTCCGGCTAATACGATATTCCCATCTACCAGAACCTGACCTGCCAGAATTTTCCCCGCGAATGCTCCGATCATACCGACAACAGCTGCACAAACTGTAACAAGCTGCTGAGCCTCCAGCTTCCTTGCCACTCCGACACCAATACCTGCTCCTGTAAGCGCTGCAGCAACTTTCCCGATCAAATAAATTAAATCTCCATAATTTCCTCCAACAAACATTCCCATCTGCTGGATGATTGTTCCTATGATCAATGTTGCAAACAAGCCCTGCGCCATTCCGCTGAGTCCGTCAATAAATATTCTCTTCATCGCTCTTCTAGTCCTCCTTATACAAGACGCCCCATTCCTGTCCTTCCTTCTTCCGGGTGTCCCTCTTCAACGCATTGCCTTCCTCATCACAAAGCTCCGGGATCTGATCTACGGTATCCATCCGGTAGTCTGTCAGAAGCCAGCTTACAATATTCACATTATCCTTTCGTCCAATCACCATCTCCGGCACAAGCACAGAGAGCATCTGCTCCAGGAAATCAATTTCCACCTGGTTCTCTTTCGAATAAAGCAGTACATTTTTGTAAATCATAAGATAAACACCTTTGCACTGTTCTTCTTCAATATCCATATAAACGGACTGGAATTTCTGTTCAAATCCAAATTCATCAATCAGATGAAAGATTGCCTGTCCATAACTGTCTTCTTCCAGATAACCTACCAGTATTTCTCTGTCTGTCTCTGTACATTCTCTAATCATAACTGCTCTCCAATCATTCTATCAATTACTATATTGCTGTTACCATTACCGTGTTACTGTTCACACGATGTGCGACCAACAACGCATCTCGCCATTTTAAATCGCCTTTGGCGATGGGGCGAGATGCATTCAAGTCAAAACACGCATCCTCCGTGTCAATCAGCGGAGTGATTGACACTGGAGTGAACAGTAACATTACCGTTCCACTATACCAAAAAGTCTCTAAAAAAGAAATGACTTTTTGTTTTTCTTATGTTAGGATACAAGAGACAGGTATTTTCAGAAGATCAGATAGTTTCTTCTGCTGCCGGAAAGGAGTCTATTATGTTTCGTTTATGGGGAAAAGAATTTAAAGACAACCGCATGCTTTGCGATACTGTTATCTGCGATGAGACAGACGACACACGTACACATAAGATCTTTCATGCACTCGACAAGATTTGCTATGAATTTGATCTGAGCAAGCCGATCTGGCTCGACTCAACGATCAATGAGTTCAAGCGCCACGCCAAAGCGCGTTTCTATCAGGACAATTTTGTCGATGAGATTGACTTTGACTATCTGGAGATTCAGATTATTGAAGAATAACACTCAGTAGCGTACAAAAGATAGATTGAAAATAGCTTCTAAAATCCGCTTCAAATTTTTTTGAAAAAATTTCAAAATTAGTGTTGACATTTTCCAATATCCGTTATATAATCTTTTTTTGTTGTGAGCGATACAACAGAGCAAACAACAAAATGTGCGATTAGCTCAGCTGGATAGAGCGTCTGACTACGGATCAGAAGGCCGGGAGTTCGAATCTTCTATCGCACGCTATAGAGACTGTAAGGAAATTTCCTTACAGTCTTTTTTGTATCTTTGGAAAATCTCACTTCAAAGGATTCTCTCCAAACAGACGCCCAAAATTTACCCCAAACCAAGCAAAGGCGGTGCCGGATTCAAGTTCACATGTAAGCAAACTCAAATCTGCACCGCCTGTCCTGATATCATTTAAAATTCCATTCTAACTGTTCCAACAACACTCTATTTTGAAAATCTCTCTGCCTGCGCCTCAATCAGTGCCTTGTCATCAAAATAATTGATCTTCATAGCATCTTTTACTTCTTTCAATGTCTGTGCTGCAACAGCCTCTGCCTTCTCGCTTCCCTTTTTAAGAATCTCGTAGATTGCAGGAATGTCTTTCTGAAGTTCTTTTCTTCTGTTGCGGATTGGCTCCAGTTCTGCCTGAAGAACATTGTTCAGGAATCTCTTCACTTTCATATCTCCAAGTCCGCCTCTCTGATAATGTGCTTTCAGCTCATCCAGATTCTGATATTCTGGCAGGAATTCCGCAAAATACTCTGGTTTACAGAATGCATCCAGATAGGTAAATACGGTATTTCCTTCCAGACTTCCCGGATCTTCCACACGGATATGATTCGGATCAGTAAACATGCTGAATACTTTCTTCTTAATATCTTCAGATTCCTCTGACAGATAAATACAGTTGCCCAGAGACTTACTCATCTTCGCCTTACCGTCAATTCCCGGGAGACGAAGGCATGCTTCATTCTCCGGAAGAAGAATCTTCGGATCGATCAGTGTATCTCCATAAACGGAATTAAATTTGTGTACAATCTCCTTTGTCTGCTCAAGCATCGGGAGCTGGTCTTCTCCTACCGGTACAACAGTAGCCTTGAATGCTGTAATATCTGCTGCCTGGCTGATCGGATATGTGAAGAATCCAACCGGGATACTTGCCTCAAAGTTTCTCATCTTGATCTCATTCTTTACAGTAGGATTTCTCTGCAGTCTTGAGACTGTCACAAGCTTCATGTAATAGAATGATAACTCTGTCAGTTCCGGTACCTGTGACTGGATAAACAGAGTAGACTTCTCCGGATCCAATCCACAAGCCATGTAGTCTAATGCTACTACGATAACGTTCTGACGTACCTTTTCCGGGTTATCAGCATTATCAGTCAATGCCTGTGCATCTGCGATCATAATAAAAATGTCATCAAAATCTCCTGTATTCTGTAATTCAACACGACGACGCAGGGAACCCACATAATGTCCTACGTGTAATCTTCCTGTCGGTCTGTCACCAGTAAGCATAACCTTCTTCATGCTCTAGTCCTCCTAAATCTCATGTAATACTTTATTCGTAACTGTCAGGCTAATCTGCCCACAGTAATTCACTGGCTTTTATTATAACATTTCCCCAGATGCTTTTCTATAGAAACTTCTGTATATTCGGCAAGGACTTTCCTAATATACAAAAAAAAAGTGCCCTTGACCTCATCAGCCAAAAGCACTTCCTGTAATTCTTTTCTAACTCTTACTTATTCTGAAATACCGGACGCTTTGAATATCCCGGAACTTTCTTCGTCTCCTCTGCATATACCCACTGATATAACAGATAAGCCATAATAAATGCTCCTGTCACATCAAGTACGGAATGCTGCTTCAAGAACATGGTCGCCATTATGATCAACGCTCCAAGCACATATGCTCCAATACAAACAGCTTTGTGTTTCTTAAGTGCCTGACTCTTATGGATTGCAATACATGCGCATAGAGTATTAAACACATGAAGACTTGGAAATACATTCGTACAAGTATCTGTCCGATACAGCATCCGAACTGCATCTACAAAAATATTATCCCGCTCAAACACAACCGGTCGTAAATCCTGACCATTCGGAAATACGGAACAAATAATAAGGAAAATTGTCATTCCTGCAAACGAAATCTTCGCCAGTTTGTAAAATCCCTGTACATCTGTAACGAAAAAAAAGTATAAAAATGTAGCTGCGATAAATACAAACCATAACATATACGGTACAATAAAATATTCAATAAAAGGAATCTCTTCATCTAATGCTGTCTGCACCACATGATAATTCATCGTCACATGTTTCTCAAGAAACAAAAACCACGGCATATAGATTAACGCGTATAAAAACACCCATGCATGCTTATATCTTTTCATTGTCTCTATGAACTTTGTCTTCCATTTCATATCTGACACTCCTCCGCTTTTCATCAAACCGATACAGCACTTGCTACTTCTGCGCTATTTTCATTTAACGCTCTTTTTTGATAGGCTCGATTATAGCACTTTTAAAAACACAATCTCAACCGACTTCATAAGTTTTTAACATTTCTTTTCTTTTTCTTATGAATTATCAACATCTGTCTCTTCTTTTGTTCACCTTTACTTTTTGAATCAGCACTTTCAATGGAAATCAGATTTACTCTTCTTTAACTCATCTCAAAAATATACATATCGAAAGCTTCTTCTTGCCGCCTTAACATCTTTTTCTCCATGCAGTGTCCATGCCGCTGCCGGCGTTTTAAAAGAACCCTGTTCAGCCATAATCCCGGATTCTTTCTGTCCGACCACCGGTAAGAAATAAAATCCGGTCTGCACATACAGTTACTCAAAAGATATTTTACACAAAATCTCAAGAGATAATGCGTTGTTCTGTCGTTTTTCGTCAGATTCTCAGATAATTGTCCTCTTGGGATTTCCGATATTTCTTCATCCAGCGAAGTACCAGGCTGTTAAAGGATTGGATCATGTATTCGCCATGATATTTTCGCAGTTCTTCATCCAATTTTCTGCAAATCTTTGTATCTGTGTTAGGAAGTTTCACCTCGATCAAAAGTGGTACCTTTCCATCTACCAACTGCAGTACTTCTGACAATAGTGGAATCCGCTCTTTTGTCTCCGCAAGTCTATACTTCTGCATCTCTTCATATGAAGTATCTTCCACTCTGCCCCGTCTTCCACAGATTCTTTCAAATGTATCATCATGAAAAACCACCAACTGTCCATCCTTTGTCAGATGAACATCCAGTTCTATTCCATCTCCGGCTTCGATTGCCGCACGAAATGCCGGAAATGAATTTTCCGGAATCCCACGCTTCTTATCATGAAGTCCTCTATGCGCCCACTTTACGCCAAGAAACGGATGCACTCTTTTTCTGCCCGACAGTCTTGGAGCCAGCAAAAAATTAAGAAAGCTGGTATTCCTATTACAATACATAACCCAATTGCTAAAACAATCCCTATATGCATCCTGTTTCATCACCTTTCTTCTATTCAACGATCACATTAAGTTTTTCTTTTTTCCAGTGAGACTTCTATCTCCTTTGATAAAAGGAAGGTTCTCCATCTGTATGTAACGGCAGTGCACGATCTGTCACTACCTTTACACTACGACATTTTAATATCGTCACCCCTTTAAATCTTGTATGCTTTCCTGAAAAAGCGGTCGGAAGCAGACACAGAATCTTGAGCTTCGACAGATCCGACACAACCATAATATCAAGAAATCCATCACTTCCGGAAGCGTCCGGACAAAACTTAAACCCTCCTCCTTCATAAGGAAGATTCATAAATGCTGCAAAATAAGTCCTCTCAAACACTTTCATGCTTCCATCATCCAGTGTCAGTTCAAGTTTCACCGGCCGATCCTTTATAATACGATCCATTGCCACAACCGCATAACTCAGCTTACCGATTTTCAGAAGGTTCAATACACGTTTCCATTTTGAAACACATACTTCATGACAAACTGCAGCATCAAATCCAATACCGGCACTCACTGCAAATCTTCTTCCTTTCCCTTCCCTTTTTAGCACACCTATATCCATCTTTTCAACCCTTTTGGGTGAAAGAATTGTGTCCAATGCTTTAAAAGGATCTCCCGGGATTCCTGTTCCTCTTGCAAAATCATTGCTTGATCCAATCGGAATATATCCCAACGTCACTTTCTCCAGTGATTTAATTCCGCTTAGTACTTCATTGAGTGTACCGTCGCCTCCAAGAACAACAAACATGTGCTCCTGGCCATCTTCCGTAATCTCTGATGCAATCTTTCCTGCATCCTTTTTTCTTTGTTGTCAGATGAATCTGATAATCGATTCTTTTTCTGCACAACTCAGGTTCCAGCTGTTTCCACAGCATCTCGCCAAGCCCTGAACGAGCCCGCGGATTCACAATAAAGTGATAAATCATCAACCTTCCTCCAGTGTACTGTCCAGATACCGCCTTAAAGAACGACTCATGTTGCCCTCGAAATCAGCATTTCCCTCTCTCAGACACCATTCAAATACATTTCCGATCACGATCATCCGGATATCTGTTGTAAATTCGTCAATACTCTCTCTAATGTTAATAATCCCATCCTTCGCAGCCTGCTCTACATAAGCCTGTACTGTCACGATCGGATATGGACGTTCTGTTCTTATCGCCGGATTCAATGCCTGATTCTTTGTATCATAATACCCTGCCATAAATTCTACACCAAGCTCACGGCAATAAGCTACATAATTCAAATAAACACGGACAATTCCGTCCTTTACATCTTCCAGACTTTTCGGTGTCTCCAACAGATCCGGTCCCATCGTAGGCTGGTCTTCTATATAATAAGACAGCAAATCATCTTTTGTCTTAAAGTGATGATAGAAACTTCCGTTCGACACGCCTGCTTCTTCACAGATATTCTTGATTGACAATTTTTCATATCCGCTCTTCTGAAGAATCTTCTTCGCTGCCTGAAAGATTTTTTCCTTTGTTTCCTGTGATTTTTTCTGCTGCTTCGATAATTCTGTTTTTGTACTCATTTCTGCTAAAACTCTCCCGTATGCATTTTAAACTATAAGAGATATTATAACATATTTCGCCTTTTTTTTCAATAAAACAGAGTGGACTCTATTTTAAGCGTTCTATTTTTATTTTCCGGATTTTCAGCCACCACAGTATTCTCATCCTCTTCATTTATAGATATGCAGAAAATGCACTCGGAATTGCATAATTTTTCTCCAGATCCTTCTTTCCTGCAAATATGATCTCAGGATTCTGAAATTCTTTTTCCAACTCATCCACCAAAATCTCATATCCGGTCATATGCCATTCCACATGACTGAAAATGTGCTTCGCCTTTGGCAGCTTCTTCACGCGCACCGGCGTAAGACCTGACTCTTTTGCATATTCTATAACTTCTTTTTTGTGTTAAATGTCCTCTACATTAGGAAATTCATACAATCCCGCAAGGAGTCCTTTTCCCGGCCTTTTGCGAATCGCAATTTCCTCATTATCACAGAATCTTAGAATCGTTCTTTTCTCGATTCTTCGCTCTTTCGCCTTTTTCTTGACCGGATAGTCCATCTGACATTCATCCCGGTATGCAAGACAAAATCCCCTTATTGGGCAGCTCTCACACCTTGGTTCTCCATTTGGCAGACAGACGATTGCCCCAAGTTCGATCAATCCTTGATTAAAATCTCCCGGTGCCTCTGCCGGAATCACCTGTTCAAGCATACGTTCTATCTTTGTCCTTGTACTTGCTTTCATAATGTCATCACTGTCTTCCAGAATTCTTGTAACCACGCGAAAAACATTTCCATCTACCGCTGGTTTCTGCTGATGATAAACAAAAGAGCTGATCGCACCGGCTGTATAACTGCCAATTCCCTTCAACTTTTTATCTCTTCAAATGTATCCGGGAATACACCATTATATCTTCCATTACCTGTTGTGCTGCTGCCTTTAAATTCCTCGCCCTGTTGTAGTAGCCAAGTCCTTCCCACAGCTTAAGTAGTCTGTCTTCCGGCACTTCAGCCAGCGCTTTGATATCCGGCAGTTCTTCCAGGAATCGTGTGTAATAAGATTTAACTGCTTCCACTCTCGTCTGCTGCAGCATAATCTCTGAAATCCAGACCCGATACGCATTCACATGCTTCCGCCACGGAAGATCTCTCTGATTCTCCCGAAACCATTCAACAAGTGGTTCTACTGTCTCTTGCAGCCTCTCACATGCCAAAGCATCTGCTTCGTATTTTTTCTTTCTATTACATTTCATTCAATACCATTTCCTTATATATAAAAATATCTGTTCAATATTGTAACACAATACCAAACAGATATTCTATAGATTAAAAATTAAATATTTTTTCGTAACTGTTCAGAGCCAACCTCCAAAATGCTACGCATTTTCCTTTTTACAGGATCTTTGAAAGGAACTCCTGAAGTCTTGGATCTTCAATCGGATGTTCAAAACCATTGAATTCTGCCAGGGCATCAGTTCTTCTTCCTTAATCTGACCGTCATCAAAAAGAAAATCAGAACTCCATGGAACGGAAATCCTGTTTCACGGAGCAAATCCCCGCTTTATCTCATGATTAACAACAACCATTGTCATTCCTGCTCTTTGCCTTGATCTTTTGTCTCAGTGTTCGAATCAGTTCTTCCTTCTTGTCACTTCCACGGAACATATTTTTAAATTTGATCATACGATTCTTTTTCTTTGCCTTATCAATGTCCTTACATTTTAGATATGCAGGTGCCATCATGACATTCTGAAGAACTGTCTTATTATTATAAAGATTGAAATGCTGGAAAACCATTCCCATATGGCGGCGATGCTGATTAATATCAACCTTCATATCTGCGATATCAACACCATTGAAGATAATACTTCCGCCTGTCGGGTCTTCCATACAGTTCAAGCATCGTAAAAATGTACTTTTACCAGAGCCGGATGGTCCGAGCACCGCAACGATATCGCCTTTATTGATCGTAACATTGATTCCTTCAGAATCTCTTTGTCCCCAAAGCTTTTTGCAGATTAATTACGTCTATCACTCTTCTTCAGGCTCCTTTCTAATAATTTAACAAGTAATGTGATCACAAGCACAAGTGCTATGTAGATTAACGCCATTACAAGGTACGGTACCATGAATTCGTAGCTGTTACTTCCGATATAGTTAAATGCAACATAAAGGTCAGCTGCACCGACAAAGCTTACTACAGATGTCTCTTTAATAAGAGAAATGAACTCATTTCCAAGTGTCGGAAGAATGTTCTTTACAGCCTGCGGAATCACAATCTTCATCATACTTGTTCCAAAACTGAGTCCGACTGCTCTTCCGGCTTCCATCTGTCCCGGATCGACAGACTGGATTCCGCTTCGCATGATCTCTGAAATATATGCACCACTATTCAGACCAAATACAACCATAGAAACCTGTACTCCGGTAATCTTCACCCCAAAAATCGGAAGGAGTACATAATAAAAGATAAGGAGCTGAACTAATAATGCAACGTAAAAGCTGCAAATATGATTCAATACTCTCGGAAGAGTTTTATATTTCGGAATCACACGGACTGTAGCGATCAAAGTACCAATCACAATACCGATAATCAGACCGCAGATTGCGATCAGCAAAGTATTGTGCAGTCCCTGAACTACTTTCACATAGCCATTCTGATTCAGAAATATATCAATAAATTTGTCTACTTTCTGACTAAAATTCCCCATTTGTTTCCTTTCTCCAAAAAGAGGAAAATGCATGCATCATCTTCTGCCTGTATTTCCCTCGTTAATAAATTCTGTTATTTTACTGCCTGTAAATTCTTAGTAAATACTCTTACTGAACTGCGTTGATTGCTTCTGTGATTGCTGCTGCCGGTGCTGCATCAATGATCACATACTGAATATTTTCATTGAGCATATCCTGTACTGCAAGTGATCCGCTCTTGTATGTCACACATTTTGCCGGAAGTCCCGGGAAGTCCCAATCTTCGCTTCCTTCAACATAGTACTGGCCTGTTGTTCCCTGCTGAACACCGATCTGGTCAGATGATTTTGTCTCAGCAAGTTTAGCTGCAACGTCATCTGCTGTCTTGCAATCATCAAATGTTGTAACATTGCTTGGAACGATCAAACGCTGGGATGCGGAATAGTAAGAATCTGTAAATGTAACATATTCTTCTCTCTCTTCATTGATTGTAAGTCCTGCCATAGCAATATCACATTTCTGCTGGCTTACAGACAGACAAACTGCATCAAAATCCATGTTCTCAATTACAAGCTCTTTTCCAAGTTCATCAGCAAGAAGCTTTGCAATCTCCATGTCGATTCCATAATAATCTTCACCCTTTGTATACTCAAATGGCTCGAATGCTGCATTTGTAGCTACAACCAACTGATCCTTAGATGTATCAAGTGTTGCTGATTTTACTGCTTCCGGCTCTCCGTCTGAGAAATACTTTTTTTTGCAGATCTCATCAAGTGTTCCGTCTGATTTGATCTTTGCAATAAACTCATTTGTCTTCTCAAGAAGTTCCGGCTGATTCTTGTCCACACCAAATGCATATTCTTCATTTGTAAGGTCAATATCGATTACCTTTGCTGTTACTGTTTCGTTCTTACTACCACAACCTGCCAGCATGCTGACTGCCAATGCTGCAGTAAGAAATACTGATAAAAACTTCTTCATATTAAGCGCCTCCTCTTTTTCTCTGCATAAAAATTCAAAACATGTTAATAATTATAACATGCTTTTCATAAAATGCAAGACGTAATTATGCACGATTTCTTTTGGAAATACAAAATTTTACTGTTCACAATAACTGTGAACAGTAAAACACACTGCACTCTATTCAATAATACATACCTTATTTGAATAAAGCCTGGATACCGAAGAATAAAAATACAACGATTCCAAGTACGATTCTGTAATATCCAAATGCCTTAAAGTCATGGTTCTTGATATATTTCATCAGGAACTTGCGCTATAACAGATACTGCAAAGGATACGATCATTCCAAGAAGAAGCAGAAATACCTGCATTGGGGTAAATGCCAGACCGAACTTAAACAACTTCAGTGCACTTGCTCCAAACATAACCGGAATTGCAAGGAAAAATGTAAACTCTGCTGCAACACTTCTTGAAACCCCAAGTGCCAGTGCTCCGACAATCGTTGCGCCGGATCTGGACGTCCCAGAATCATCGCCATCATTTGGAAAACTCCGATCAGAAGAACTGTCTTCACAGAAAGCTGAGAGATTCTTTTTACTTTCGGTTCTCTTGTCTCATTACGTTTTTCAATTACAATGAATAAAATACCATAAACAATCAACATCAATGCAACAACATATGCATTACTCAGTTTTGATTCAATCAGATCGTTCAGCAACACTCCTCCGATCAGTGCCGGAATTGTTCCGATCACTACTTTAATCCATAACTGAATTGTCATCTTCTTCTGCTTTTCCGTCTTCGTCGGTGAGAACGGATTTAACTTATGAAAATAAATTACTACAACTGCCAGGATCGATCCAAACTGAATCACCACATTGAACATATTCGTAAATGCCTCGCTCTGCTTCAGTTGGATCAGCTGCTCTACCAGAATCAGATGACCTGTACTACTGATTGGAAGCCACTCTGTGATTCCCTGCACAATTCCTAAAATGATAACCTTTAATACTTCTAACATGATTCCCCTCCTCGTTTCAGAACAAACTTCTCGATGGCCTTTGCAGCCCCCTCATCATTGTTGCTCTCCGTAATATAATCAGCTACAGCTTTGACCTTTTCTTCGGCATTCGCCATGGCAACTCCAAATCCAACTTCCTTGAGCATTGCGATATCATTATCGCCATCCCCACACGCCATGATCTCTTCCCGCCTGATTCCAAGCATCTTGCCAAGATTCACAAGTCCGGTTCCTTTATTTACACCAACTGCATTGATTTCTATATTATATTGAAGAGAGCCAACCAGTTCAAAGACGCCTTCTCGCTCCAACTCTTTCCATGCCTCTTCTCTCTCTTCCATATCTGCAAACAACATCTGTACTTTATCAAGATTTCCTTCTTTTTTCATCCAGCAGATCTTCCAGTCTGTCTACCGCTATTCGTGTTCTCAGAAAATAATCCCACATGTTCGGATTCTTATGATACTTTCTCACCTGCGCGATCTCATCTTTCTGAGCATATCCCTGCCCATCAAAATAAACTTCCAACAGAGTGTCATATTTTCTTCCGATCGCAATTGCTTTTTTTGCTGCTTCTTTGGATAACAGATGTTCTTCCAGTACCTTTCCGGTTCTCGTCTCGATAATCCTCGCCCCATTCGCAGTCAGTGCATAATCCATCCCCGAAGCTCACGTAATTCTTCCGAACTCCTGTCCATGGTCTTCCGGTTGCAACAAGAACAACTGTACCATTCTGCAGTGCCTCTCCGATCACATTCTTCGTATAAGGAAGAAGTTCCTTCTTATCTGTAAGAAGTGTTCCATCGAGATCTAATCCAACAATCTTAATTTCCTTTTTTTCCATACTTTTTCCTTATCTTCTGTATTTTCTATCCGTCAATTGTTACAAAAAGCAATATCTTTTTAATTATTTTGTAAAACAATCATAAAATATTTCGTGCCAATTTGATTAATTCTCTGTTTTATAGTATAATAGGTTTTCGACAACTATGCAATGTCATTTAAAGAAAGGATATTGAGATTATGGCATTTTACAAAAAAAGCAAGTTACATACGGGCACCGCGCTCATTTGTTCCCTTGCAATTGTATTTTCTGCACTTCCTGTCTATGCTACAGACACGATAGACAATCTGCAAAACCAGACCTCTGCCCTTGAGAACGAATTAAAAGGCATCAACCAGGATATCCTCACCCTGAGTGAGAAGATATCTGATACTGAGATGCAGGTTGAGCTCCTAAACAGTGATATAGACAAAACGCAGGATGATCTTGAGAAAGCGCAGAAAAACGAAGATCAGCAGTATGAAGATATGAAAAGCCGTATCAAATATATGTATGAGCACGGAAGTGCTACAATGCTTGAGATGCTTTTCTCAGCAGAAAATATGTCAGATTTTCTAAACAAAGCTGATTTTATTGAAAATTTAAGTAACTACGACCGCAAAGCTCTGAACAATCTGAAAGATGTTCACCAGCAGATTGCCGATCAGAAAGCAGACCCTGGAAGCACAGCAGGCTTCCATGAAAGATTTACAGAACCAATTGCAGACACAGCAGACACAATTACAGGCAAAAGCTGCTGCAACTTCTACTAATTTGAATGAGGTGAATGCAAAACTGCAGAAAGCCAAAGAAGAAGAGGCAGCTCGTCAGGCAGAAGAAGCCGGAAACAGGCGGAAGCCGCTGCGAAAGCCGAAGCAGCTGCAAAAGCTGAGGCTGCTGCCAGTGCGAACAAAGCGAATACTTCCAGTTCCTCTGGGAACTCCGGCAATTCAGGTTCCTCATCCTCCGGAAGTTCAAGTTCTTCTGGTGGCTCAATAGTTCCGGATCTGCCATTGCGTCTGATGACCTTACACTTCTTGCAGCAATCCTGCAATGTGAGGCCCACTATGATTACGACTCTATGCTTGCAGTTGCTACAGTCATTATGAATCGTGTATATAGCAGTCGCTTTCCCGAATTCTATTCATGATGTCATCTATGCCCAAGGACAGTTTGCTCCTGTATGGACAGGTTCCTTAGACCGTGTATTAAAGCAAGGTCCACGAAGTCTTTCTATCCAGGTTGCACAGGATGCGATCAACGGAGCTCGTCTTGCTGCCGTAGCCGACTGTTATTACTTCCTGTACGCACCATCGACAAGCAGAACCGGTGTTGTAATTGGCGATAACGTTTTCTTTACAAGTTGGTAAAATAATAAAAGAAGATTAAGAAGCGCCGGAAGATTTCATTTTCATCTTCCAGCGCTTCTTTTTAGAAACAACTCTATTTTCTACTGATAATCAACAACATCAATCCATCTCATCAGAAAATCTTTTTTCAAGTTCATTTTCTTTAGATAACTGTGCTGCTGCCACAATCGGAAGCCACTGCTGTACATACTGCATTGCTGTATCGCTCTTCTTGCAGAACAATTTCAGATAGAGATCTGCTACTTTCTGATCTTTCAGTGCGAAAAGCAAATATGTCATTGCTGCATCTGCACTTGCATTTCCCTGTGTTGTATGAGCCCAGTCAACCACAGTCATCTTTCCATTCTTTCCTACGATCACATTACTCGGATTAAAGTCTCCGTGACATACTTTATTATGCTTTGGCATACTCTCAAGTCTTGTCAAAAGTTCATAACGTGTAGTCGCATCAAGATCTTTCAATCCATTGATCTGACGAGCTAATTTATCTTTCATTCCTTTCAGAAGCGGTGATTTCTTACTCTGAACCTGTAACTGGAGATCAACAAAGTCTTCCATATATTTTCCAGATTCTTCATATCAGATTCCATCATGTCCTCAAGTGTCTTACCTGCTTTGTACTCAATAGCAATTGCCCACTTTCCATCAATCTGAGTTACTTCTTTTACCTTCGGAATGTCCAGACCTGTCTCTTCTACTCTTGCAGTATTCAGAGCCTCATTAAATACATCTGACTTCGGATGTCCTTCATTAAAAACTTTCACGATACAATCATCACATTTATAGACTGATTTGTAAGCACGTTTCACGACGAGATTTTTTTTTCTTCTAACTTCATAATATAGACCTCCTTATATCTTGAACGCCCCTTCTTGTCTGCTCTTATTTTATCTCAGTTCTGCAGGGTTGTTCCTTTTGCCTTACGGCTCTTACTTTGTTTTGATGATGTCATTATATCTCACAATTTTTAGAAATAAAACCCCTTCAGAGCAAGTTTGTGCAGTTTTTAACAAGATTTTTACTTCTTATATATTGTCTATTTATTAACAATCGTAAGCTTTAGCTCGTTGATAGAACAATGCTTTTCAACATCATTCTGTCTCTTATATTTTTAGATTCGTATATTTTAGATTCTAACGGTCATATGCCTGCTTATGCAATGCCTGATTTTTCATTTTCCGTAGTAGCATTTCAGGCGCGATGAAGTTCAAATCTTTGCATCCTGCGAAGCTCCGAGTTCTGCGTATCTTTGAATGCAGTGGGTAATTGATACTGTGAGGTTTCCCATCTTTGTCGGAACTTCTGCTGCATACATCTCATAACGTTGAATGCCTGCGTTAGCAACACCGGTGTGGCAGGTGGTGGAAAGCACCAAGCTTATGAGCCATGGAGTGGTTAACACCAAGGGAATGCATTTGCGAATGCCATACCAGCCATGTTGGAAGCGTTTGCCATCTCTTCACGAGCCTTCGGATCGTTTGCTCCGTTCTCGTATGCAGATGGAAGGTTCTCGAATACAAGCTTAACAGCCTTCATAGCAAGACCATCTGTGTAATCTGTTGCCATGATAGATACATATGCCTCGATTGCATGTGTCATAACGTCGATACCTGAAGCACTTGTCATGTAAATACTCTCTTACGGATGTCCATGAAGTCCATAGCCATATCTTCGAAGTTTGCTTCCGGATGCTCATACATGATCCACATGATCTTACCTGCGTCCATTGCAGATCCACCACCAAGAGCGATGATTGTATCTGGCTCGAACTGTCTCATCTGGTCAACACCCTTGCGTGCACACTGAAGTGTCGGGTCTGGTGCTACCTTCGAAGAAGCATGTATGCTGGATTCCCATCTGATCTAATTTATCTTCGATCGGTTTTTAGATATCCATTCTTATAAAGGAAAGAGTCTGTTACGATAAATGCTTTCTTCTGTTCCAAGCTCATCCAGTGCAACCGGCATAGAACCTTTTTTGAAATAAACTTTTCTCCGGTGTTCTAATCCAGAGCATATTTTCTCTCCTCTCTGCAACTGTCTTGATGTTAAGCAGATGTTTTACTCCTACGTTCTCTGATACAGAGTTTCCACCCCATGATCCACATCCAAGTGTAAGGGACGGAGTCATCTTGAAGTTATAAAGGTCTCCGATTCCACCGTGAGAAGAAGGTGTATTGATCAGTACACGACAAGTCTTCATTGCTGCTGCATGTTTTGCGATCTTCTCTGTCTCTGCCGGATGTACGTAGAGTGAAGATGTATGTCCATATCCACCGTCTGCTACAAGCTGAGCTGCTTTCTCAAGAGCCTCATCAAATGTTTTAGCTTTGTACATACCAAGTACCGGTGATAATTTCTCATGTGCAAATTCTTCTGAAATATCTACAGATTCAACTTCTCCGATCAGGATCTTTGTATTCTTCGGTACATCAACGCCTGCCATCTGAGCGATTTCATAAGCTGATTTTCCTGGGATCTTGCTGTTCAGCGCACCGTTGATGATGATTGTCTTTACGAACTTTGTCAAGCTCCTCACCTGGTTTCAGGAAGTAGCATCCTCTGTACTGGAATTCTTTCTTAGCTTCCTCATATACGCTTTCAAGTACTGTTACAGACTGCTCAGAAGCACAGATCATACCATTATCAAATGTCTTAGAGTGGATGATTGAGTTAACTGCCATTCTTACATCTGCTGTATCGTCGATGATAACCGGTGTGTTACCAGCTCCAACTCCGAGTGCCGGCTTTCCTGAAGAGTAAGCTGCTTTAACCATTCCAGGACCACCTGTTGCAAGGATGATATCTGCATCTCTCATTACTGTGTTTGTAAGTTCCAGTGATGGAGCATCGATCCAACCGATGATTCCTTCCGGAGCTCCTGCTTTCACTGCTGCATCAAGAACAACTTTAGCTGCTGCGATTGTCATTTCTTGTCTTTAAGCAGATCAGTGTTTTGAAAATTGCTGTTGATGTCGGGTTTGTTGTAGGGATAACTGCTGCAACAAGTCCGATTGGCTCTGCGATCTTTTTTGATTCCAAATGCCTTGTCTTCTTCTACAACACCACATGTCTTTGTATCTTTGTATGCGTTGTAAATATACTCTGCTGCGTAATGGTTTTTTGATAACCTTATCCTCGAGAATACCTCTCTGAGTCTCTTCTACTGCAAGTCTTGCAAGCGGGATACGCTGCTTGTTTGCTGCCATAGCTGCTTCATAGAAGATTTTGTCAACCTGCTCCCTGTGTAAATGTAGCGAAGATTTTCTGTGCCTCGCGCATCTCTTTCATTTTTGCTTCAAGAGCTTCAACGTTATCAATGAATCCGGTGTTTACTGTCTTTGTCTCTACAGTTTTTGCCGCCTCTTTCTTTTGCCATCTGAGTATTCCTCCTGTACTTGAATAAATCATTTTTATAGTCACTGTTTTCGTAACCTCGCAAGTTTTATCCGATCGGGTTGTTTTTATATTTCCCGATTACAGGTATTAGTATACTAGTTCGTTAATTAATTGTCAATGTACCAGTTGTTAAAGTTTTAACGTTATTTATTTTTTTGTGCATTTTTCACCAAATCCATGCTTTTTTTCAAATTTTAACTATGAAAAAATCCTCTGCAGGATTATTCTCATCCTACAGAGGATCATAGGACTTTTACCAATCTTATACAAGCTAATCAGAACTTCCATAGTGCGTCACCTTTTACGCTGACCAATCTTTACGATTAACCACCGTTACGGTCTGCATATTTTGGAGCGATCTCATCAAAGAGTTTTTGCAACCATGTCAACATCTTTCATGTTTCTTCTTCTCGCCTTCTTTAACAGGGAAAGAACTTTGAGCATCTGACGTCTTGCGTGCAGTCTGCTTGGCTTATCTTTTTTAATTGTCTTCTCTACTTCGTCATAAACAGTAACTTTCTTTCCGTCAACGACTTCTTTTCACACGTTTGCCATCAGCATCTTTACGTGCAACTTTAGCCTGTACAGTTACTGTTTCATAGTTATCTTTTTCTTTAACAGCAAGAGCAATCAGGCTTTCTACCTGCTTACGGATCTCTTTTGCCTTAGCTTCTGTTGTAACGATCTTTCCGTTGTTAAGCAGGGCTGTAACCTGATTTCTGAGTAAAGCTTTTCTCTGATTGGAAGTTCTTCCAAGTTTTCTATACTTTGCCATTTTTATTCCTCCATTAATTAACATTTGGTTATGCATCTTCGGGCTTATTAATCAAATGCTCCTGCTGCGCTCTTCGGGCTTACCACCAGGATATTCAATCTTCAGCGGGCTGAACATTCACAAAACTGTAATCACAGCCTGTGCAGGACATAAGTGTCCTGATAATTTATCATAGTACGGATATAGAATATTATTCTTCTCCGTGGTTCAGTTCCAGATTGAGTTCTTTCAGCTTGGCAAGAACTTCTTCCAAAGATTTACGTCCAAGATTACGAACCTTCATCATGTCTTCCGGAGTCTTGTTTTGTGAGCTCTTCAACTGTGTTGATTCCGGCTCTCTTCAGACAATTGTAAGAACGAACGGAAAGTTCAAGTTCATCGATGCTCATCTCGAGAACCTTTTCTTTTTCATCATCTTCTTTTTCGATCATAACTTCTGCCTGCTGTGCAACTTCAGAAAGATCGATAAAGAGCTTCAGGTGCTCACTTAAAACTTTTGCAGCAAGGCTGACAGCCTCATCAGGAGCCATTGTACCTTTTTGTCCAGACATCAAGTGTCAGTTTGTCATAATCTGTAACCTGACCTAACACGGGTATTCTGTACTGTCAGATTTACACGATCGATCGGAGTGTAAATAGAATCAATCGGAAGTACACCGATCGGCATATCTTCTGTCTTATTCTTATCTGAACTTACATATCCTCTTCCTTTTGTGATTGTAAGTTCCATATAAAGCTTGCTGTCTTTGCCACCGCTTAATGTAGCAATTACCTGCTCCGGGTTTACAATCTCAATATCAGAGTCACACTGGATATCAGCACCTGTTACAACGCCTTCTCCTTCGAACTCG